>WNGP01003252.1_pt1 | contig 20534 bp, 14 predicted proteins | sample 5407671 | NCBI WGS metagenome assembly WNGP01 (sample SAMN13153381, study PRJNA577476) | soil metagenome | isolation source: 40 cm soil or saprolite under Garry oak tree replicate 2 | place: USA:California | collected 2016-06-15 | reverse complement strand
GCCCCTGGCTCATCAAAAAGTTTGTGGACAAGGACGCTGAGTTCCTGTTCGTCCCAACCGAGCAGGTGGCGGAGGTGGCCGAGCGCGAAGGGGCGATCCCCTACGACGTGAAGAATGTGGAACTGGGCCATCACGGCAAGGAGTGTTCGTTTGAGGCCATTCTCAAGAAGTACAACCTGACGAGCGACCCGGCTCTCGTCTTGCTCGGCAAGATTGTGAACGGTGCGGATACCGACAATACGCTCTGGAACCAGCCCGAGGGACCAGGACTGGAGGCGATTGCGGAGGGCTTCCGCCACCTGGGCTTCAAGGATGACCATGAGCAGAACGAGGCCTCGTGGATTGTCTATGACGCCCTCTATGCCTATTGCCAGGAAATGGTGCGCCAGGGCAAGCCCAACGGCGACTTTGTCTCGTGAGCCGAGGCACACCTGATGCAGAACGCGGGGAATGAATCGGTGACATCGCCAGTTGGGGCAGATCGGGGAACAGCCGAGACGCGCGAGCGCCGTCGCAGCACCCAGCTCATTCTGGTGATGCGCGGGCTGCGCTCACTCGCCTACGGACTCCTGGCCGTGCTCTTAGGCGTGGCTCTGGCAGATGAGGGATTCTCGCCTGTGGCCATCGGCGTCCTGATCACTGTCTCCCTGCTCGGCGACATGATCGGAACCTACGTGATCGGCCTCTTCGCCGACACCTGGGGACGGCGGCGCACGCTGGTGCTGCTGTCGCTGCTCATGGCTGCGACGGGGGTGATCTTTGGGCTGGTGATGAGCTATCCCGTGCTGCTGGTGGCCGCGTTCTTCGGCACGCTGGGCACCTCGGCCTCAGAGACCGCTCCCTTTCTGCCCATTGACCAGGCCATGATCGCACAGGTCACGCCCCCTGAGCACCGGACTGCCCTGTTCGCCCGCTACAACCTGGTCGCCTCATTGAGTGCGGCGCTCGGAGCGTTAGTGGTGGGGCTGCCAGACCTCTTGGCGCGGCTCGGCCTGCCGCTCGCCCTCGGCCTGCATCTCCTGTTCTGGATGTATGCAGCCCTCGCCCTCCTCGTGGTCGGCCTTGCCCTGCGGTTGTCTTCGCAGGTGGAGGCCCCGGTACGCGACACTGTACCGGTGCAGCGTGTAGGGCCTCGTCTCGTTCCCACACTAGGTGAGTCGCGTGGCGTCGTACTCCGCCTCACCGGGCTGTTCAGCCTGGATGCGCTCGCGGGCGGTCTGGTGGTGCAGAGCTTGATGGTGCTCTATTTCCACCTGCGCTTCGGCGTCCCGCTCTCGTTCCTTTCCGCCCTGTTCTTTGGAGCCAATCTCCTCTCAGCCCTTTCGTTCCTGGCAGCAGCGCCGCTCGCCCAACGCTTCGGCCTGCTGGGCACGATGGTGTTCACCCACCTGCCCTCGAATGTGTTCTTGGTGCTGGTCGCCTTCGCGCCCACCTTTCCCCTGGCCGCGGTGTTCCTGCTGCTGCGCCAGGCGCTCTCGCAAATGGACGTGCCCACCCGGCAGGCCTACACGATGGCCTTGGTGGCCCCGCAGGAACGCACGGCTGCGGCCAGTGTGACCTCGTTGGCGCGCAGCGTTGGCTCGGCGACCAGCCCGGTCTTCTCTGGCCTGCTGCTGCAGGGCCCCCTGCTCCTGGTTGGGTTGCCGTTCATCCTGGCTGGGACACTCAAAGCCATCTACGATGTCACCCTCTGGTCCATCTTCCGGCGTGTGCGCCTGAAGGGGGAGACGCCATGAGGGGAACAGAGATGCAGATACCCTATGTTGCCTGGCGTCACGTGCACTGGTTGGGCCTGTGCCTTTTCCTGCTCGTCACGGCCGGTGCTCCTGCTCCATCTCCCTCCTCCGTCACACTCACTGCAAGTGGTCCAGCGCAGCGAGCCGCCATCACCGCCTATCATGGGCATACCAGCACGGTCTTCGCGGTCGCCTGGTCGGCTGATGGGACACGCATCGCTTCGGGTGGCAATGACAGCACCCTCCAGGTGTGGGACGCGAGGACGGGCCATCTGCTGGTGAGATACACCGGGCATACCGGCACCGTCTACACCCTGGCCTGGTCACCCAATGGCGCACGGATCGCCTCGGGAGGGGCTGATACAGTAGTGCATCTCTGGTCCGTACCACTCTGTATGCCATCAGACAACGGGAAAAGAACGCGCTTCCATTCCTGTGAGGCGCTCCTGGCTGGCAGACGTCTTGCTACATTATGGTGAACCTGCAATGTGTACGTGAAATACCCGCTCTGTTGCGGTTGAGAACAGAGGAGACCGATGAACATCCTCCTGGAAACGTTGCGCGATCCACTCTGGCAGGTGCTCGGGGCCATCATCGTCCTCGGCGCGCCGTTCCTGGTCATGGCCGTGCGCACCCGCGACGTGCGGGCCTCCGAGCAACAGAAGCGCAGGGAGACGCGCGGCATGCTCCTGATGTGCCTCGCGGTCTTGCTGCTGATGAGTGGCTGGGTGGCCAGTGGGCATCTTCCCAGCGCTGCACCCAGACGTGTGAGCGTCCTACCAACCCCGGTGCCGACGCCGACATCTGCACCGCTCTCGACGCCAACACCCGCGCCGGTGCCCACGCCGACTCCCCGACTCGCTCGTTCCATTACCCAGGTCCTGGTAACATTCTGCGAGGCGATCAACCACCAGGATTACCAGACAGCCTGGAACGAGTACGCACGTTCTTTGCAACACAAGCATCCGCAACACAACGTGGTCGCTGCCTGGAGGAGGTTTATCCGCTGTAGCATCCCCGATCAGAGTGCAGACCCCTCTGCCCTGGATACCCTGACCTTGACGTTGGGGAGTGGGTATACAGACCGGTTTGGACGCAGTGGGGATATCAACTATCGGTTTACCATGGGGATAGAGCAGCAGGCCTGGAAGATCACCGGGGTCTGCGAGATCTACTCGGAAGGGTGCTTTGACATCACTTGGGGCTAGTGGCGCCATGATCTCCGTTGCGCGACTCATCGTGGATCGCTGTGCATGTTCAGGGAAAGACACCTTTGCATCTGTCGCTGGGCCAGCAAGAGCGGGAAAAGAGCGTTTGCAGCAGTGCTGTCTTGCCAATGCCCCAATTGTACAGGGAGTGTATCGCGCTTCCCGACGAAGCAGCCGACAGGCGTGTGTCAGGTTCAGGGGTGCGCTGGTTCGTTTTATAGAACAGGGAACCATACGGAAGACAGTTCAGGTGATTTTGTGGGAGACACGAGATGCAAACATGCGCGTTGAAAAACCCTGACTGGCTGTGGAGATGCACAGGGCTGGTGCTTGTGTTCACGCTGCTCGTCTCTGCCTGCAGTCTGGATTTCGGAGAGGGCAGTGGGAGCAGCAGTCCACCAGCCTCAACACCACATGCGAATGTACAGCCAACGCCAGTGCCAACGGGCATCCAGCCTGGGGTAGAGCCCTGCCCTGACGCGGTGAAGGACCAGGCACACTGGCATGCTGTCGTGGATGTGGGTACCGGACAGGCGGTGGAGCACGTGCTCTGCGGTCACTTGATGGGCACTCCCACACTCCAGGCAGTGGTGACGGTACGCCACGCGGGCACTAGCCGCGCCCTGGATGTCCACATCTACACCAACATTACCAGGGTCAACCCTACGTCGATCTTCACCAGGGGTGGCCTCTCTCAGGGTGATGCCAGGATCAGTGGCAACTCGACCATCCTCACGGCTGAAGCAGAGAGGCAGTCGCGTATCAATGCGCACAGAAGCGAGGCAGACCTCACACAGGACCTCTTTCGCGAGTTCAAGTGGTCCACCCAGCAAGGGACCTTCGTCCAGGTCGCGTTTCCTGGCATCTATCCGGACCTGACGCGGTACCAGGCCGAAGTGGACCAGGCACGGGTTAACCAGGGACAGGACCTGTGGAAACGCATTGCACTCGTGGTGGCGCGCTCCTGTGTGATCGCTTACCTCAAGTGGGGACCCACCACTGCGGCGACCCCACTGATCGGGGGGAACGACTATGACCTGGGCGGGCTCGTCCAGGTCACGAGTGGGGACCCGGGGACGGGAACGGTGAACGTCACGCTGCGCCGTCTGGAGGGCAACGCTAAGGATGGGATCTGGATCGTGCAGGACCTGGAGGCGGACGGCATGTTCATTCGCTCCCCCAGGCAGCTCAGTCAGATCTCGAGTCCCGTGACCATCAGCGGGAAGGGCTATGCCGTTGCGGGCAGGATGGGGAGGGCAGTAGTACTGGATCACCAGCTGATAGCCGTGGGCGAGACGACCGTGGCAAGCGGCACACGCAGCGGACCTGCTACCTTCTCCGTTTCCGTGACCTACACCACCAGTGTGCGCGAGGGAGCCGAGGAAGGGCTCGTCATCTTCTACGCGAGCAACAACGTGCATGGTGGCCCACCGGCAACGGTGGTGACTGTGAAGGTCTTGTTGAGCGCACACGTGGAAGAAGCGCCGCAAGGAAACAGGGGCTGAAACACTGGCGTGGCTCGCGTGGAGCGATCCTCCTCACATGGACGAGGTCTTCTGTGGATGGGCCGCGGGGACGTTCGATGGCGCGTGCGTCTTCAGCCAGGGCGCGGCGGAAACATTGCTGCAAGCAAACACGAGAACGAGTAGGGCGAGAAGAGCACTGATGATGAGGATGGGCTTCCGCCGTGAAGGATGGATAGGTGTGTTTGGTAGTTGCTTGTCGAGTATGGACATTGGAATGTTCCTTACCGTTCCGACGGTCTGACGCGCCACCGGCAGATTCGTGAGAAATCGCTTCATGTACAACGACAATTGAACCGAAGGAGACCCTATGTCAATCCCTGAGGCTCCCGTCATCACCCGTTACTTCGAGGCCGACGCTCGTCGCGACATCGACGCCATTGTTGCGCTGTTCACCGGCGAGGCTGTTGTCGTCGATGAAGGTCAGACCTACCACGGCACCGCCGAGATCCGGGGCTGGCAGGAAGGTGCAGCGTCTAAGTACCAGTACACCACCGAGGTGATCAGCACCAGGCGCACCGGCGAGGATAGCTACCTCGTTACTGGCCGCCTTACCGGCAACTTCCCCGGTGGGACCGCCGAGCTGAAATGGCGCTTTATAGTACATGGTGACCTGATCAGTCGCCTGGAGATCGCGCCCTGAGTGGTGACTGCTCATGCGTGCTCGATGATGCCACCCATTTGGTGCCCCGTGTATACTATCTATAAGAGGCAAGCCCTCCCCGGCTCGCCCCCTGACCTCTCGTCTTATCACACCAACCGGGGCGCTCAACCAGCCCCTTCGTATCGTCCCCTTTAGTCCCCTGGTAGGAACGACCTCACGTTCCTCCCCATTCTCCCTTCCTCGAAAGGATTCTACCCATGGACCCCAAAAAAATTGAAAAATTTCTCCGTCAGGAACAAGAGCATGAGCAACAAGGAGAATTCCTCGCCACCGCCCGCGCTGAAATGGAAAAAAAAGGCGCCAGCGAGCGTTCCATCCGTTTCGCCCTGACCGGCCTGTTCGAATACATGCAGGCCACGGCTACCTACCCTGAGCCCCCCCGTCCCGACTCCAAGCACACCCCCGTCGGAGGCTACTTCCTCAACGACTTCCCCTCGCGACCCGTCGACTGGCTCTGGCAGGACCGCATCCCCCTGGCTGCCCTCACCCTCCTGGAAGGCGACCCCGGCATCGGCAAGTCCCTGCTTGCCCTTGACCTGGCCGCCCGCGTCTCCAGTGGCCGCTCTATGCCCGACGACACTCCTGGCAAGGAGGGTAGAGTTGTCCTGGTCGCTCCCCACGATAGCGCCACCCGTAGCATCATACCACGCCTCCGGGCCGCTGGCGGCGACCCCTTCCAAGTCTTTCTCCTCACCACCGTCCTGGATGTCGATCCCAAAAACGGCCAGCTGTTCTACCATCCCTTCTCACTCTTGCACGACGAGCATCTGTTAGATAAGATCATTACCCGGACCAAAGCCGTCCTCGTCATCATCGACTCCCTCGACATCTGCCAGCCGCACCAGCGTCATCGGGGCCTCCCCCTGCTGGCCGACCTCGCCGAGCGCACCGGCTGCGCCATCGTGCTCACCCGTCCACGCACCACCTCCAAACCGGGTCAGGACACCCCTATTCACAGCACCGCCCCCCTCGACCTGCGCGCCTTCGTCAGCAGCAGCTTGCTCATCGCCCCCGACCCCAGAGACAACCAACAGCGTTTCCTCATCACCACCAGGCACCCGCTCGCCCCACGGCCCAAAACCCTCTCCTACGAGCTCCTCGGGCCTCCCGGCGGTGCCCCCGTCATCAACTGGCTGGGAGCAGAAGAGCACCCCGACAGCACGACGTCCGAGGAACCTTCCGGCAAGCTCGGCATCATCCGCATCTTGACCCTGGCGTCGCTGAAAGATGCCTCCAGAGCCCTGAGTGCCCGAGATTTGAGCAGAAGCGCTGAGGAATACGAGAACGTCCGCAAATTGCTGAACCGCATGTTCCATGCCGGCCAGGTCGTCTCCCCGGCTCGCGGCCTCTACACCCTGCCGGGCCACCCCTGCCTGGCCCAGTACCCCGTGCTCGATACCTCCACCGCAGCAGCACACCCTGACCCAAATGTCCCAAATGTCTCAATTATCCCAACTACCCCGGTAGCCCCCGATCCCGCAAATGATCAGGATACCGATTCACAAACAGCACCTGACCCAGGCGTCTCAATTGTCCCAAATGTCTCAATTACCCAGATAACCCCTGATCCCGCAAACAACCAGGACACCAACTCACAGGCAACGTCTGTCCCAACTGCCACCCCAACGCCACCCACAACCCATCAGGCCCACCTTACCACCCCTGATGAATCGACTGAGGCATGGGAAAACGATCCCGACCAGCAGCCAGGGAACCCATATACATCAACCTGACACAAAGCCCATCACCACCCGTAGGGGCGGGAGCGGTGTGGACCTTTATGGCCGCCCGCATTGGGACAGTGTGGCCGTGCCAAAGGACAGTGGAGCCCGCCGTACCCCAATCTCGTGCCCTCTTGCATGCGGCCTCACCAAAAAAACCTATCCATGTAAAACTCTGCTGGCAAAAGCGACTGGAAGGTGAATAGGGTTGGGAACACGGATGGCAGGACAACAGCGGGTTGGGCACCCACGAGTGGGCGGCCATAAAGGCTCCCACTCCCCTACGATCACAAAACCTGTTTCATGCCATCCCCTAACTTACGCTCGCTTGACGTAAAGCTCAAGGGCGATGTATGCTCAACAAAAAGTAAGAGAGAGGTTTCATGGATCAGCAGATCGAGCGCATTCTGAGCCGGGTACCCGGGTGGAGCGGCGCTGATGCTGTGGTCACGCCACTGCTCGGCGGCATCACGAACCAGAACTATCGCGTGGATATCGCAGGCGAAACTTTCGTGTTACGCGTCGGGGGCAAGGGAACACACCTGCTTGGCATCGACCGGGGACGCGAACGTACCTGTACCCAGATCGCGGCTCAGCTCGGAGTTGGAGCCGAGGTTGTCCATTTCCTCGCTTCTGCAAGCGACGAGGTGCTCATCACGCGCTTCATTCCCGGCGAGGGTATCTCTCCAGAAACCGCTGCTCGACCTGAGATGCTGCGGCGCATTATAGACGCCGTGCGCCGCTACCACGCCGGGCCGGATTTTCCCGGCACCTTCTCCCCTTTCCAGACAGTCCGCAGCTATCACAGGCTGGCACTGGAGTACAACGTTGCTTTTCCTGGTACACTACCCCAGGTTTTTAGCCTGATGGCGCGGATCGAAGAGGCCATCGGCCCGCTGCAGCAGCCGGAGCCCTGCCACAACGACCTGCTCGCCAGCAACTTCATTGATGATGGGCACACCATCTGGATACTTGACTGGGAATACGCTGCCATGGGCGATCCTTTCTTCGACCTGGGGAACTTTGCCGTCAACCAATCGCTGGACGAAGAACAGTGCGAGCTTTTGCTGCGCTACTATTTCGGCGAGGTGCGACCGGTAGACCAGGCGCACCTGCACCTGATGCGCCTGGCTTCCGACCTGCGAGAATCCTTCTGGGGCTTTCTCCAGATAGGCATATCCGGGCTTGACTTTGATTATGCTGGATATGCCCATCACCACCTCGAGCGCTTTCTAAGCAACGCGGCAGCGCCCCGCTTTGAGCAGTGGCTGCAGGATGTCAGAGCATGATAGGAGACCAATCTATGCACGATTCCGCCAGGGTTATTATCATCGGGAGCGGCATCGCCGGTTCCAGCATTGCCTACCACCTGACCGAACGAGGGTGGCGCGACATTGTTGTGCTCGAACAGGGATCACTGATCAGCGGCACGACAGCGCACGCGCCAGGTCTTGTAGGGCAACTGCGTTCAACCGTCAGCCTGACGAAAATGCTGGTGTACAGCGTTGAGCTCTATAAGAAGCTTCAAGTCGATGGTACCCCTGGCTATACCGCTGTGGGAAGCCTGCGGCTGGCCTCTTCCAGGGAGCGCATGCAAGAACTGAGGCGCCAGGCCGGGTTTGCTAAGAGCGTGGGACTGGCGGCTGAACTGCTCAGCCCGGGCGAAGCCAGGCGCCTGTTTCCTCTGATGAGCCTGGACGACGTGGAAGGAGCGCTCTACCTGCCCACCGACGGCACCGCTCGCGCTCCCATCCTGGCACATGCGCTGGCAAATGCAGCGCGACAACATGGCGCGACTTGCTATGCTGATACCCGCGTCACGGGCATAGAGGTCAGTAATGGACGTGTGCAGGCCGTTAACACCTCGCGAGGTCGCATTCGCAGCGAGGTTGTAGTTGCCGCCACGGGCATCTGGTCTCCACGTACCGGTCGTATGGTTGGTACGGCTATTCCACTGATTCCAATGCAGCATCAATATGTCATCACAGGTCCACTGCCGGACCTGGCAGGTCATATTAACGTGCCCAACCTGCGCGACCCCGATAAGCTGGTGTATTTCCGCCAGGAAGGCCAGGCCATGGTGCTCGGCGGGTACGAGCGTGACCCGCTGCCGTTCGCCGTGGACGCCATTCCCGGCAGCGCCAATCCCACTGTGCAGGGGTTCGATGATGCCCGCTTCGCCAGCCTGCTCAGCGGGTGCATCGAACGCGTGCCCGGCCTGCGTGACGCTGAGCTGGTCAGGCGAGTCAACGGGCTGGAGTCGTTCACGCCGGACGGGGAGTTTATCCTGGGGGAGTCGCCGGATGTACGCGGCTTCTGGGTCGCCTGCGGCTTCTGCGCGCATGGTATCTCTGGCTCGGGCGGCGCCGGCAGGGTGATGGCGGACTGGATCGTAGATGGCGAGCCAGGGCTGGATGTGTGGCACATGGATATGCGGCGCTTCGGGGCCTACACGGCCAGCCGCCGCTATATCGCTACGCGCGTGGATGAAATCTACAGCACCTACTACGACATCAGCTATCCGATGAAGGAGCGCAGCAGCGCGCGCAACCTGCGCCTGAGTCCCGTCTACAGCCGCCTGGAGGAGCTTGGAGCAGTTTTCGGCGAAAAGGCGGGCTGGGAGCGACCCAACTGGTTCTCGTGCAACGAGCCTATGGCCGGAGGCCAGGGATGGCCTATACCTCGCGGCTGGGCAAGCCGCTACTGGTCGCCCGCTATCGGCGTCGAACACCAGGCCACGCGGGAACGCGTTGCAATGTTCGATGAAACCTCTTTCAGCAAACTGGAGGTGCACGGTACTGGCTCCCTGGCCTTCTTACAGCATATAACAGATAACCAGATGGATCAGCCTGTGGGGGCTATTACCTACACGCAGATGCTGAACGCGCACGGCGGCATCGAGTGCGACCTGACGGTTACGCGCCTTGCCGGAGATCGTTTTCAGATCATTACCGGCACGGCCTTTGGCCTGCACGACCTCTCGTGGATGCGCGGCCAGGTGCCCGGCGATGGCTCGGTCTACATCCACGATGTGACCTCCAGCCGCTGCTGCATCGGCGTATGGGGACCACGGGCACGCGACCTGCTGCAGCAGGTGAGCGAGAACGACTTCTCCAACGCGGCCTTCCCCTACCTGACCGCGCAGCAGGTGACGATTGGTGATATTCCGGCGCTGGCGCTGCGCGTCACCTACGTGGGCGAGCTGGGCTGGGAGATTTACGCCCCGGTGGAGTACGGCCTCAAATTGTGGGATACGTTGTGGCGGGCAGGTCAGGCGCTCGGCATCATCGCGGCCGGCTACCGGGCCATCGACTCGCTGCGCCTGGAGAAAGGCTACCGCTACTGGAGCGCAGACATACACTCGGAATACAACCCGTACGAGGCGGGACTGGGCTTTGCCGTCAAGCTCCAGAAGGGCGATTTCCTGGGCAAAGCAGCCATAGAGCGCGTGAAGGCCCGGGGAGTGACACGCAAATTGTGCTGCCTGGTCCTGGCCGACCCGAGCGCCATCGCGCTGGGCGGCGAACCATTCCTTGACGGCGAGCGCGTTTTAGGTTATGTCACCAGCGCCGGCTACGGCTACACAGTGCGGCAGAGCATCGCCTACGGTTACCTGCCAACAGCGTATGCTGCACCGGGCACACACATCGAGGTACAATTATTCGGTGTACGCTACGGCGCGACGGTGATGAAAGAGCCGCTCTACGATCCAAAGAACGACAAGATCAAAGCGTAGTGCCCTGTCAAAGTTCATGTGACGCATGACATGTAGGGGCGACCCCATAGGTGTTCACTTCATGTCCAGGGCGACCGAGACGGTCGCCCCTCCCAACCTATCATGTCATCCTGAGCGCATGAGCCGAAGCCCTGAGTGCAGCGAAGGGGAAGGATCTCTGTGCCCGACGAGTCAGACCCTTCGCGGAGTTTACCCTGAGCGAAGCGAATGGGCTCAGGGTGACAATTGTAATTTGACACATATCTTTGCCGAAAAGTTCTTTTGGGGAGATATTCGTCAGAAGAATAAATTGGCGAAGATATGTGTCAAAATCTAAAGATGGGTTCGCTGCCAAGCGCGTTCTCGCTCATGTGGGGGTCAGCGTTTGGGGCCACTATCCATGATGCTTCCATGACGATGCTCGTTGCGCTTTCATGACACTTCCTTCTTACACTAGGACCAGAGAGGACGAGGTGCGTCACCTGAGTAGTAGCCCGCAATCCTGCCGGGTGGGCCTTTGAGTTAGGAAGCGCGATGTCCGTGTCGGACAGGGAAGCGGATGAAAATGCGCTATTTACAGGCGAAATGCCCTCTCCAAAGAGCGTAGAGACGCTCATGTCGTTTTGAAGAAAAGGGAAACATACCGATGGCACAAACAATGCTTGTCACTGGCAGTAGCAGTGGCTTCGGTCGTCTGACGGTTGAAACCCTGGCACGCCAGAGATACACCGTTTTTGCGGGCATGCGCGCTGTGGCAGGGAAAAATGCCCCTGCGGCAGAAGAACTACGCGCTCTGGCGCAACGAGAACATCTTGCCTTGCATATCATCGAAATCGATATCACGGACGACGCTTCCGTGGAGCAGGCCATCGCGTCTCTTGTAGGGATCACAGGTCGTCTTGACGTGGTGGTCAACAATGCCGGGATAGCGTATAGTGGCCCACTGGAAGCGTTCACCCTGAAGCAAGTCCAACAGCAATTCGATACCAATGTCTTCGGCGTGGCTCTTGGACACATTCAGTGTGCCTGCTTGCTGTCAGCAAACCTCAAGGTTTCTTCCCTCTACATCACTATCGATGGCAGATGCTGAAAACGCTGAGGCAGATGAGATACACTATCCATGAAGGCAAAGTGTCTCCTCAAGGGGGGCAACACTTCTCTCTAATAAAGAGGGCTTGGTGTGAGGAAGCAATATGAGGAATCCCAAACCAGACTACATGATTCGCTATTGGTTTGAGTGGAAGGCAGGGTGCTTTTGGAGTGCGAATGAGGCGACCCGAGAACGTTTTGGCTCTCTCATTCCACCAGAGGAGTTACCTCTATCGGAGGGAACGATCAAGCGAGCGAACGAACTCGTGGATTGGCACGATCAGGCACTGAACTGGGAGTATCCTCCTGATCCTGGTCCTTGGCGACAAGACGAGTGTGAGCGCTTTAACCAGGCAGCGAAGGTTCTCTTGATCACCGTTCGTCAGGAGTTGGGGGACCATTTTGAAGTGATTGATGAGTTGGTAGAAGAGAAGGAAGATCCTGACCTGGATGCCTATTCACGAGATCCACGGGGCTTTAAAAGAAAAACGTAGGGCTCTCTTCTTTTTCTCGATCAGGCGGATTGATGAGAATGGAGCAGAACACGTCGCTGTAACAATGGAAATCCTGCCTGTCCATACGAACTGCGTTTGATCCATTTCACTTTATTGACGAAACCCTCCACCATGCCGTTGCTCCAGGTCAGACTGCATCCGTTGACCACCGCCTCCGCATCATCGTCCAGCCCATCGACAAAGCCGATCAGTTCCGCAATGCCACTGGCTCCAACAGCGGCTTTCCATTGCTCCAGACGCCCCTGCCCTTCGCGCTTGCGCAACAGGTGGCCAAAGTCCTGTGCGAGCCTGAACACGATCGCGATGGTCTCGTCACTCTGGATGAGCTGATCCAAATAGGCCGCTTGCTCTCTCGTACGGCTTTGTGCTGGTCTCATCATCATGAGCGCAACGCCTCTGGGCGAAGGAGGCTTATCCCAGATGACTGTCTGCTTGGAGACAGGACGTGCGACTTTCTGACGAAAGGGACGCAGCCGCATCTGAAGCGTCCGCTGCGTCCCCGTATATCCCTGAGCGACAATTTCCTCATACAACCGGGCGACGTTGTGGCACCCTTGGTTCCAGCGCGAAGCCAGATAGGTAAGGTAGGCATCAACGATGGAAGCAGAGCGAGATCGTCGTCGCGGAGGGGGAGGCGTTTCCTGTTCGAGGGCACGGTAGACCCTGCGCGAACTGATGCCGACGAGCTGGGCAATCTGCTCTTTGTGGTAGCCTTGCCGATACAGGTTCCAGATCCGCTTATGCATGCTGACTCGTTGGCGATGACGCGCACGACGCTCTTGCGCCACCTTTTCCGGTACTGCCGTCCTCTTAGCAGAACGTGTTGTGCCTGTGCTGCGTTGCATCGCCTTTTTGAGCGCACGTTCCTGCTGGCGAAAGAACTTCTCCAGGGCTTCAGCAAAGTTCTTCTGAAGGTGAAAGCGATCGACCACCTGTTTGGCCTGAGGAGCACCGTCCGTGGCGGCTTCCCGGAAGAGTTTGCCGCGATCGCGTGAGACCAGGTCAATTTCGGGATGCTTGCGCAACCATGTTTTACTCGTCGCCACCGAACGCTCTGCCAACAACTGCACCACGCGTCGCTTTTCCAGGTCCACCAGAATGGTTCCATAGCGCTGGCCTTTCTTCCACGCCCACTCGTCGATGCCCACCTTCCGCACGGAACCCTCGCTGGGCAAGGGAAGTTGCAAGACGCGCCGGATGATGGTTTTGGCCGTGGTGGGTACGCCAAAGGACTCGGCAATCTGGGCGGCATCGGCTCCGTTGGTGATCACTCCCGCTGATTGGAGCGCTTTGATGAGCCGGTCAGTCATCCGGGCGTAGCGCTGGACCAACTCTGGGAAGCGTTCGGCAAAAATGCGTCGGGAACACGATGCCTCGGGACAGATCCACTTGCGCACCAGTAATTTGAGCGTGAGACTTCGCCCACCAAACGCGAGATCAACAATGGTGCGCTGATAGCGACTGTGGACTCGTGACCCCGCTGTTCCACATCGTGGGCATCTAGCAGTGAGAGATGTTGCATGAAGATGGACGTGAACTGTCTGCTCGTGCACCTCGATACTATCCAGATCCACTGTTGATGGGAATCCAAAAAGAGAAGAAAGATTGATGGGGAATGCCTCCAGGGAACTGACATAGGTTTCACTGCGGGTATTCTACTACAAAAAGTTCTCCAGTGTCGAACCATGAGGTCACAGTAGCGTTTAAGCAAGCAGGCACACTGAATGTGTCCAAGAACCTCTTCGGCGTGTTGCGTGTGAACCGCGCGGCTCTGCCACACATGCGCAGGCAAGGCAGTGGTTTGCTGCTGCAAATTGGGTCCATTGCCGGGCGTCTGGCCTTGCCGTTTCAGGGACTGTACGCAGCGACGAAGTTTGCCCTGGAGGGACTCACCGAGTCCTATCGCTACGAACTCGCTCCTTTTGGCATCGACGCCGCCATTATTGAGCCTGGAACCTACCCGACCCCAATTGCTGCGAAACATCAGAGCGCGGCAGATACCGAGCGTACTGCCTTGTATCAGGCTGCTATGGATGCGTTTATGACGCCGTTTTACGCGGAGAACCTCTCTGCCACACCTCCTGATCCCCAGGAGGTGGCCGACGCGGTGGCACGAGTCATCGCCCAACCAGCGGGAGAGCGGCCACTGCACACGGTTGTTGCGCCGACTGCACAACGCCAGGCTCCCCTGGCAATAAACGATGTCGTCACACAAGCAACCCAATCTTTTTTCGAGGCGCTTGATATCCCCCTGGCAACTGATCGCCGGCAACTCTTTCAAGCATTACGAGGACCATATGCCCTCTCTCCGCGAGTGGCTGGCGAAGAAGAAATAGGAAACGAATAAACGTGAATACCCACCCGACGACCTGCAAGCATCGATGAGTGTTGTCATCCGGGCTCTTCCATAGGCTCGCTGATGCAGATGAGAAGACTGGTGTTTTGAACGAGAAGCAAGTATGAGTGAAGAAAATACCTCATCATAGCCGTCTAGAAGAAGCCATCGCGGCCTTCTCGCATCGAAAAGCGGCAAAGGAGCGCTCCTGAACCATAACTTCGCCACTTTGACGCAATTGCTCGCCTAAAAAGGCGTGATACTTCGGTTTTTGGAGACAAGTTCGTCAGTTTTTATGCGCACCTTTTTAAGGCAAGGTTTTGCATCAATTGCAAGTTCGGGCGAAGTTATGCGTCAGTAAAATGACAAACAAATATTCTAATGAAGCTCGATTAGCTGGCAATTTTATGCGTCAGAACGGGCGAGGTTATGGTATTTCTGACAACAATCGACGGCATGCCGCCTGGCGATCGAGGCGGTCGCCCGGTTCACCGCGCCCATCGCCGATTATGAACTTTAGGCGAGATTCTTCACTCTCTCAACCCGGCCACGATCATCTGCCGATGCTCGGCATAGTGATTGCAGGTATTATTGGCAAGGTGGGTGTAGAATTCCTCGTTGGCGAGTTCCGCTTCGTCGAGATGCTCCACTACCTGGAGCATCTGCTGGTAAGAGTCGTGAAAGGCTGCCAGGATATCGGCCAGCGGCGTACCGCGCTTGGCCTCGACCATGAGCGCGTTGGCACGCTCGGTCGACCACGGCTCGCCATTCAAGCCAGGATCAAGCTCCACGCCGTGTACGATTTCACTGATCATGGCCTGTTCCCACCAGGTGAGGTGCGCCAGGACATCCTTCACCGACCAGGTGCCAACCACATCCGGGCGCAGCATTTGCTCTTCGCTTAACGAGTTCAGCAGGGCTTCAAGCTGGGAATGCTCAGTGCGCATCAAACCGAGCAGGTGGGATTTGCAGTTGGTATATTCCATTGAAGTGCTCCAATCTTTTTGGCACATTTTCAAGCGTGCCAGGATACACGCCCGGGCTGAGCCGCACGGGCGCCTCAACGCGCGCTCTGAGCCGCGTAGTCGTTCGGGACCGGGTTGGCGTTGCCCCGGGCGTGCTGCATCACCTGGTGAACCTGCGCACCGGCCAGAAAGCGTCTCCGCAGTGACTCATCCCTGATGCCTTCCGCTAGCCCCTGGATGATCCTCGCCGCCTCAGCAAAGGCAGTACGCGCTCGCGCACGCTCGCCCCTTGCCTCATACAACGTCCCCAACGCCGCCTGGATCTGCCAGCGTTCCACTGGTAAGCCGAGGTCGGCTGCCAGCCCTGCCGCCTCGCGTAGGTAGCCGATGGCCTGCTCGCTCTGCCCTTTCCACGCTGCGAGGGTCGCCAATGAGCGCAGATAGGGCAGGCGGAAGCGCCGATTGGACCCCAGTCCTTCTCCCAGTCGCTGCACTTCCTCTCTCGCCCGCTTCTCATCCCCCCCACGCAGCAAAGCCTCCGTTTCATAGTGACGATAGAAATCCAGCGCGATCAATGCCACATCATGGCTCTTGCGTATGGCGGTGGCCTTCATGGCATAGCGGTAGGCCGCTTCCCACTCCCCTGCCTGGGCACAGTTCATGCACAGCTGCGATAAGGCGGGCACGCGCAAGGGGCCGAGGTCTAACATTTCTGCTACGGCTTCTTCCTCTTCAAGGCTTCTGCGCGCCTCTTCCCACTGCTGCACGGCGTGATAGGTACTCCCCAGGGCAATGAGAAGACTCTGCTCCATCAGAGGAAAGGACTGCACAAGTGGAATGGTTTGTTGCGTGAGCACGAGCGCCTCTTCATAGGCTCCCGCGTCCAGCAATCCATGCGTGAGACAGATCGTACTGGTGACTTGCACCCAGACATTTTTGATCTCTTTGGAGAGTGCGAGCGCCCTGTAGCCACTGCGAATGCCGTGCTGCACCTGCCCGCAATGCACTTGCGCGATAGCCAGTTCCCCCCAGCACAAGGCTTCTGACGCACGATTCGTCAAGTGTTGTGTGAGAGGAGCGCCAATTGCAAGGGAGGGAAGGGAAAGCTCCCGCGAAGCGGCCGGCTCGTCGCCCAGGGCCGCGTACAGCGCCAGGGACGCTTGCGAAGCATGCATGGCCTCCTCAAAGTCTCCCCCAAGCAGATGTATCAATCCAAGTGAGCAGAGGCTTCTGGCTTCTAGTTCCTGGTCGTGTGTTCCTCGTGCCAGGGAGAGCGCCTGCTCTCCATACGCTAAGGCGCTCGTTGGGTCCTCCCACATGACGCCCGTGATCTGTGCCAGGTTCCACGCCGTTTCCGCCAGCGCCCGCTGATCGTGACTGCTCTCGCCTATCCGCCAGGCTTCGTCCAGCAGTGATTGCACCCTGGGCTTGTCCTTCGACTGCTGGACCGCCAGGATCGCCAGGCGGTTGAGGGTCATGTTGACCAGCCTGGGCTCATGCTGCTGGCGCTGCGCATAGGTTAACAGCTCTTCATAGGCCTCCTGGGCCGGCTGCAAGGCATTCTGATTGGCATAGGCAAGACCCAGGTAGGCGTAGAGGTGGTCGATCTCCCAGGCCTCCAACACGGTCTGCAGCAGTTGGTGGGCATGGAGCAAGGAACACGCCTGTTCGTAGTGCATGATGGCATCGTGGACGGCAAAGACGGCCACCGCCTCATCCCCGGCCTGCACGCTGTAACGGTAGGCAGTCCTGGCCTCTCCACAAGCCCGCGCGTGATAGGCCAGCGCGCTGGCCTCCGCTCCTTCGGTCTCGAGCAGTGACAGGGCGCGCCGATGCAAGAGGTACCGCCTCGCCTCGCCCAGTTCAGTGTAGACCACTTCCCGCATGAGTTGATGCGCGAAGTAATAGCTGCCTGGGCGGCCTGCTCCGGCGTCTTCTTCGCGCAAGATGCCACTGCCGACGGCCTCCTCCAGGGCCTCCACGCCCGTCTGCACCCCCACTTCGGCCACCTGCCACAGCAGCTTCGCGGTCGCCCCGGTCCCCAGCACAGCACTGGCCATTACCAGCTGGCGCGCGGCCTGCGACAGCTTCGAGAGGTGTGCCAGGATCATCGCGCGCACCGAGGGCGGTAACAGCGCGTGCCGGGACCCCTCCTGGGCGACGGCCGCGGCCATTTCCACAGTCGGCACCAGCCTCCAGGTACCATCAGCGCCCAGTCGTGGTACCAGCCACCGCCGATCCCGCAACAGCTCGAGCGTCTCCAGCAAGTAGAATGGCTGCCCTCCGGTGTGCGCAAACAGGAAGTCACCCAGCCCAACCAGAGACTTCTTCGCCTCCTGTGAAGATGAGGCCCCGGGCGCGGAAGGCAGAGCCGTGCCAGGCGTTCCCTGGCCTGTAATGGCCCTGACGAGGTGGATGGTTTCTGCCTGGCTCAGCGTCTGCAATGACACCTGACTGACGGGTAAGTCCCGTCCCAGGTCGGCCAGCTCTGCGGCAAGCTGCGGGTTCAGTTCCAGCCCTTCACTGCGCACCGTGCCCAGCAGCAGCACCCGGCTGCCATGCTCCTTCCAATCGTGTGCCAGGTAGCGCAGCAGGTCAAGTGAGGCCCCATCTATCCAGTGCAGGTCATCCAGCAGCACCACTAGCGGCGCGCGCCGTGCCAGGGCATCCACCAGGCGTGCCACCGCTTCAAACAGCCGAATCCTGGCGGTTAGTTCATCCTGGGTGGGAGTGGGTAGATCGGGGTAGCGCACGCGCAGCTCCGGCAGCAGGCGTGACAGTTCGGAGAGCCACAGGTCCTCCAGCAGGTCCTCTGGCGCGTTTTCTGCCTCTAGCCGCCTCCGCAGGGCCTCAACCAGCGGCTGATAGGGCAGTCGTCCTCCTGTCTCGAAGGCATGCCCGCTCAGCACCCCTGCGCCCTGGGCCTGGGCCCATGCCACAAATTCGCTGGCCAGCCGTGTTTTGCCGATGCCGGCCTCGCCCACCAGGAGGACAGTGTGCGGCTGCCCCTGCCGGGTCTGCTGGTAGCCAGCGACGAGCTGGCTGAAGGAGGCTTGCCGTCCGACGAACGGGGCGACCAGTTCGCTGGGCGGCCGGCTCTCCACCGCGGTGATGGAAGGACGGCCAGAAGGGCTCCCTGGGCTTCGCGCCTGGGAGGCGCGAATGCGCGCCGCGAGGGCGACGGTTTCCGCTGAGGGCTTGACCTGCAGCGCCTCGGCCAGGCGCGCCCGGCCGGCAGCGTAGACCTGCAAGGCGGCGGTCGCATCACCTTGCGCCAGGTGCACGCGCATGAGACGCCGGTACGCCTCCTCCTCAAGCGGATCGAGTGCCAGCCAGCGAGTGAGGGTGGCCTGAGCCTGCTCCAGTTCCCCGGCTTCCTCCTGCCAGGCGGAGAGCTGCTCTGCGATCAGTTGCAGGCGCATCTGCCATTGGCGCTGCTGCTGCACGTGCCACTCGTCAAAAGGCGCTTCCTCGCGCAGCCAGAAACCGTCGAGGAAGGGGCCGCGCACCAGGGAGAGGGCATGCTGGAACTTTGCAACCAAGGAGGTGCGCTGCTCAAATGGCGGGACCGTGGCGAACAGCTGGGCCTGCTGGTAGGCCTGCTGCACCACATCCAGGTCCAGTTCGAGGGGGGCTTGCGGGTCCAGGCCGAGCAGATCGTGCCAACTCAGCAGATGGGCATGCTGAGCAGGAGCGGCATCGGAGTCGCTGAGCAGACTGCGCAGTAGCGCGAGGGCATTGCGCAAGGCCGTGCGCGCGTCGTGGGGCTCACTGTCGGGCCATAAGAAGGCGGCCAGCTTGCTGCGGGGATACATACCCCTTTCGACCGCCAGGTAGATCAGCAAGGCCAGCGCTTTGCGCAAGGAAAACGTAAGGCGGTTGCTGTCATGAAACGCTTCGGGATAGCCGAGCACGGCCAGACGTAATAGACCCATGGCATGTTCTCTCATATGAGACAACCGAATAGTTCTTCACCAGTAGAGCAGCGCCTCCCCAGGTACGTTGCTGAAGCGTCGTCAAGCAAGCGACCTCTCTTAGGTATCGTATCATGTGAGATCATTCCAGGTCAAACACAACCATGGTTTCCCTTTGGGACTTCACACAGCCCCGTACCCACTTTGAACATACGAAATAAGAATGTTATAGAGTTAGGGGCTGGACAATTTGTCAAATCACTTCATCTTGTGAGATCCACTCATAACATGGGGATGCAGGGGGCATAGCCCCTTGCCGGGCGCGCGGGGGTGACCCCCGACCTCTCCTCTTGTTCGCCTCCGAAGGAGGCCAGTTATGAGGGGATGTCAGCATCTTCAGTTTACAGTTAGGGCGGAATACGGTATACTAAGCGGGAAATTGTTGTAGGATGCTTCTGGAGGTAGAAGACTCGTGAAAATCACATGCAAGCAGCAGGACCTGAGCCGTGGCCTTTCCACCGTGAGCCACGCGGTTTCAAATCGCACCACACTGCCTATCCTGGCCAATATTTTGATGGCAACAGAGCACGATCGTTTGAAGTTGTCCGCGACGAACCTGGAGATCGGCATTAATTGCTGGATCGATGCCCAGGTGCTGGAAGACGGGACGACGACGGTGCCGGCAAAGTTCCTCACCGAGTTCGTAGGCAGTCTACCGCCGGGCAGCGTCGAGATGAGCGTGCCGGAGGAGTCTCATACACTCAATATCAAGGCTCCCGGCAGGAGCGCGAACATCAAAGGCATGGATGCCTCCGAGTTCCCAACGATTCCCACCGGGGAGGGCGGGGAGCCACCTGTGCTGCTGGATGCCGGGCAGTTGAAAGAGTTGATCGAGGAGGTGGCCTTTGCCGCGGCCGACGAGGATTCGCGCCCGGTCTTCACCGGTGTACTGGTACAGGTGGGTGAAGAGAAACTCACGTTTGCCGCAGCCGATTCCTTCCGGCTGGCCGTACGCAGCGCGCCTCTGCCCGGTGACGATCATCCACGCGGCGATATCCTCGTCCCGGCACGCACGTTGATTGAACTGGCGCGCATCTTGCCCGCGGAAGGCCCGGTGCAGATGATCGTGACGCCTAACCGCAGCCAGGT
>WNGP01001935.1_pt1 | contig 20543 bp, 17 predicted proteins | sample 5407671 | NCBI WGS metagenome assembly WNGP01 (sample SAMN13153381, study PRJNA577476) | soil metagenome | isolation source: 40 cm soil or saprolite under Garry oak tree replicate 2 | place: USA:California | collected 2016-06-15 | reverse complement strand
ACGCACAGCCATCACAATCAAAGTACGCACGCAGAAAAGCGCTCACTACAGATTTAGGGGAGCGCAAGATGACATCCGGTATGCTCTTCTCCCGTGCCTTCGCTCGTAGATCAATACCGAGCGATTGTAGAAGATCGAGGACATTAGCCGAATAGAAGACAACACGCCATCGGCCTCCTTTGCCATTGGCGGTCTTATCATCCCAGTACGGAACTGACTCGATAGCGAACAGACTTGCGACAAGTTGTGAATAGCGATCTGCTAACTCACGGTCGCCAGTCGTGTACCCAATTGAGTTCTTTGAGATGTGAATATTGCCGTCACCTATGAGATAGCCAAGGAATTCAGCAAATGACTCCGTGACATGTGTAGGTGCAACCAGGGGCAGGCGAAGCCCATATATTGGTTTGCCTTTATTCCCGAACTGGTAACCGGTGCTCTGGATAGCAGAGCCAATGCGGTCTGAGGCAAAACTCGTCTTGCCACTCATCGAACGATACACGGTATGTACACCTACCCCCGCGGCTAGTGCCACGTCTTCTACGGTAGGTGCAACAACGCGTACAGGTGATGAAATGGCTACGAGTTGGTCAGGCCATATATTATCACCAACACTCAACGGGATACGCATTCCAACCGTTATATCTTTCAGTGCAATCCATTGATCCTCACCCACGCTCAGTTTATGCTCTTCCGCTCCCTCTATCACAAAGCCGCGGCGGGTACGCAGTCTAATAGTAGGAGCATTGTGACGAACATGCCTGTCGGTAATCTGGTCTCGCGCTCCGCTGCCACTCCCTACTGTAACAGTCTCACCTTGTGTAAGTATGTCATGTAATGCATCATAACGTAGTAGTCCACGCTCAGTCAGCACAAGGCTCGAGGAGACCAAACATGCCCAGCCCTCGTTCATTATCTTTGTTTGCATCTGTGGCACGAAATACAGCATTTCTGCCCGCACAATCTCGATAATGTCGCGCTGCCAGGGCTGCAGGTGTGGGGCATGCCGTATCAGGAAGAGCAGGATGTCTTTCTCCGGCTTCTCTGGAAACTTTGGCGGTTTACCCGGCCGCTTATCACGTTCCTCTGCCACCCTTTTCGCCTTTTTCTCCAGTCCCCACAGATCATCGTACTCACTCGTTACCTCTGTGAGCTTCTTTTCCTCTTTCCTGGCAGATTCATCGCCATGCAGCAGCAGGTTATAGTCTACGTGCTCCTGGATCGAGAGAGCGGCATCCAGGAAGCGCTCGACTTCGTCTTTCCCGTGCTCGAACTCGTACCTGGCAACGCGCTCGGCATGAATGCTGACCTTGTCGATCATGCGGCGCGAGGTGTGCCGGAAGTAGGCATTGTTCTTGAAAAAGTCGGTATGACCGAGGACGTGCGCAGCGACAAAGGTATTTTGCAGGAGGTTATTCATCTCCATCAGGAAGGCATAGCTCGGATTGGTGTTGACCACCATCTCGTAGATTTTGCTCAACCCGAAGTCGTATTGCATTTTTTGCCTGTAGTAGGATTTACCGTGGGTCCAATGGCTAAACCGTCCAGGTAAACCGTACGAGGCAAACTCGTACATGATACTTGCAGGCACCAGTTCAAAGTGCGTAGGGAAGGGATCAAGCCCAAACTTGCTGGCCTCCTCCCATGCACAATCTATGGAATCGCGTAAGCGTTCGATTTCACTATCTGCCATTAGCGGCTCCTTCGTAGAAGTGTTCACAAGGGGCACCCATTCAAGGGAAGGCCGCGAGGCCTACCCCTACATTATGTTGTGGGAATGGGGTCGCGCTGTGCAAAGAATTTCCGCAGCGCTGGATAGACCTCTTTTTTATCTGAGATAGTTACGGCAGTAAACTTCTTGTCGGAAATCTTGTTGTAGGCCCCCATCAGCGTACTGGGCGAGCGATAATGTCCCTCGCGAATTTCACCATAGCCAAAGATGTTACAGAGTTCCATCAGCTTATTGACCAGCTGCACGCAGCGATCATTATCCCATGGCAGATTATCACCGTCGGAGAAGTGGAAGGGATAGATGTTCCAATCATCCGGCTTGTAGCGCTCTTTGATAATCTGCAAGGCCAGTTCGTAGGCGGATGAGACCTGTGTACCACCGCTTTCACCTTTATGAAAAAACTCCTCTTCAGTGACTTCTTTGGCCTCCGTATGGTGGCTGACGAAGACGATCTGCACGTTGTTGTATTTTGTGCGCAGGAAGCGGACCATCCAGAAGTAGAAGCTGCGGGCAATGTATTTCTCGAATTCGCCCATACTGCCGCTGACGTCCATCATGGCTATCACTACAGCGTTAGACTGATAGCGAATCGTGGGTTCCCACACTTTAAAGCGGAGGTCTTCAGACTTGATATCCTGGAACTTGGCATCTCCTTTGGCGGCATTGCGCTTCATGTTTTCTAAGATGGTGCGCTTCTTGTCCAGGTTGGTCATGGGGCCTTTTTTGCGGACGTCAGTAAAGCGCACAGCCTCGGTCTGGAGTTCCTGTTGACGTTTCTGTTCAAGATTAGGCAGGCCAAGGTCTTCAAAGATCATGGCAGCCAGTTCTTCCATGGTGATTTCGGCTTCATAGTAGTCCTGGCCTGCCTCTTTGCCCGCATCCCCCTTCTTGCCTTTGCCGGGTCGAGGTTCCTGGGCTACGACATCGCCAACTTTACTCTTGCCGTTGCCCTCGCCTGCATGCTGTTGTCGACCGGGATCATAGCGGAAACGGTACTCCTCGAGCGAGCGAATAGGCACCCGCACCATCTTCTTACCATCTGATAGGATGATGCCCTCTTCGCTGACGATTTCGCCTAAATTTTTTTTGATCGCCTCGCGGATCTTCTCTTTGTGACGTTCCTGGTCGATCTGCCCCTTGCGGTGCAACGACCAATCATGCTGAGAGACAGACATCGAGCACACTCCTTCTTATTAATATAGAAGGGCTCGATTTATCGTGAACATCGATACCCCCATTGCAGGGGCGCGATAAATCGGGCCCTATGAATTAGCGATTGAGCAGGCTTCCCGTATAGCGGAGAATTTCATTCGCGCAGACATGGCAGTAGCCGTGCTCGGTCATGAGACGGTTGACCACCTCATTGATCTTGCGCAGTTGCTCTTTGTCGGGTGTACGCGCCGATGTAGTGATCTTCACGACGTCCCGCAGGTCGGCGAACAGCTTCTTCTCAATGGCCTCTTTTAAGCGCTCATGGCTGGTATAGTCGAAGGTCATTCCCTTACGAGCCAGCGATGAGATGCGAATGAGAATTTCTTCGCGGAAGGAGCGTTTGGCATTCTCGGTGATGCCAAGACAAAGGCCCGCTGCACCTCTTTACTTGCCATCTGGTCGTACTCTTTACGAGCTTCGCTGATGAAGTTCAGATAGCGCTCGCGCTCCTCGCGAGTGATGCTGGTGTGCTGGTCAAGTCCATCGCGCAGAGCGCGCAGGGCATCAATGGGATTGATGCAGGTGACGTTCTGCTTGATGAGCGCATTGGAGAGGCGGTTGATGACATAGCGCGGTGAGATACCGTCCATGCCTTCGCGTACCGCTTCTTCCTGCAGCTCCTTGATGTCCTTCTGCTTGAAGTCCTCGATATCTTCACCATCATAGAGGCGCAGCTTTTTCATCAAGCTCATTCCGGCCTTCTTCGAGGGTTCCAGGCGCGTCAGGACGGCGAAAACGCTGGCAACACGCAACGTGTAAGGGGCAATATGGACGTTTTGTAACGCACTCTGTTTGAGTAATTTCTCGTAAATCTTAATCTCATCGGAGACGCGCAAGTTGTAGGGCACCTTGGCCAGGATGATACGGTCCTGCAAGGCTTCCGACTTCTTATTGCCCACAAATGCCTGATATTCATGCTCATTGGTATGGCTGACTACCACCTCATCGGCATAGATCATACTGAAACGCCCGGTCTTGATGTTTTGCTCCTGGCTGAGTGTGAGCAGCACGTAGAGGAACTTCTCATCGGTTTTGAGCATTTCCACGAATTCCATGATGCCCCGGTTGGCGATGTTCAATTCGCCATCGAAGCGATAGGCGCGTGGATCACTTTCGACGCCGACTTCACCGATAGTAGATAGGTCGATACCACCCACTAATTCGCTTATATCCTGGCTTTTTGGGTCTGATGGCGTGAATGTACCAACGCCAATGCGGTATTTCTCGCTAAAGGCAATACGCTTGACAGGCACATCCTCAATACGACCACGATAGTGAGTATCGACCATATAGCGACAATGTGGGCACAAGTCACCTTCAATATACATGCCAAACTCTTTCTCGACATCTGGCCTCAATTCATGCGGAATGAGATGCAGAGGCTCTTCGTGCATGGGGCAGTCTTTAATCGCATAGAGCGCGCCAGCCTCGGTGCGCGTATAAGCCTCTAATCCACGTTTGATCAGGTAGACGATGGTTGATTTACCTCCACCGACGGGGCCCATCAGGAGTAGCACACGTTTACGCACTTCCAGGCGTTGGGCTGCAGAGTGGAAGTAATCGACAATCTGTTGCAGCGGCTTTTCAATACCGAAAATTTCCTGGCTGAAAAATTTGTAATGAGTCTCACCTGTGCGTGTCGTTTCCATCCCAGCGTCCATGATCATATGATAAATGCGCTCATGGGAAAGTCGACCTACTTCGGGCTTTTTGCTTGCAAGCTCAAAGTATTGGGCAAAGGTGCCTTCCCACATAAGCCCCCGTTCACGGTCTCGATATTCTTCTAACCGCTTCACCAGGTCCATAGGGTTACCCTCTCTCTGTTGTGTGCTGTTCGATCACATGTGAAGCAAGCTTCAACATTCTGTTTGTCTCACAGCAAGAAAAACGCACTATATGATCGGGCTATATAATATTGATGACGAACATGTGAAGCTATTGGCTTCACACTTGTATAACTGTTCACGAACATTAAGATGAATGAGTCCAAAAAGGCTGGTTTCTTACTCGACAAGTCGAGGGAAAGAACCAGCCCATTCCTACGTTGCTGAGGTGACTCGATATAAATGTGTCTAATGCACCTTGCTGATGCTCCTGCAATGTTTCAATCAGTCCTTTCAATATCAATCCGTTTCACGTTCGTATGAAACGAGCCACCCTGTGCCCACAAAGCACTACTTCTGGCCTCACTACTAACCTATGTTTTCGTGTCGCTAGCCAAGCTTAAAACATTGCTGGTAATCGTAGCATACCGTACAGATAAGCGCCTGTCAAGGGGAGGATACAGCCTGTTAGATATGCAGTGTGAAGATTTTGTGAAGACCTGCAAGAAATAAAGTGGTAGTGCATTCCCCTGGCTCTCTGCCAGTGCTAAAAGATCTATCCCTCCCCCATGACAAGAGTAATAGGAGTAGCGAAGCCAGCGCTGAGCGTTCTGGCAGCATGTCCATTGCGTACAGCAATACCAACATAGCCAGAACTATCACCGTAGATGAATGGTTGGCTGTCATCGGGACCTTCGGCAAAGAAACGCCTGCGCCGATCTACCACCGTGTTAGTACCTGGAAAAACGATGTGTACTTGTGAACCACTGAACAGTTCGGGAACCATACCGAGTGGGATACTTGTGATGAGGTTGCCAAAATGATCGACGTGGAGAATGCGCGCATCCATACGTGCCCCATGCCGTACAGGATACCCAATATCTATTCTTTGCAGTGTTACGGGATCTATCTGTGTGCCAAGTTCATCTAAAGCAACCCCACCTGCTAAATGAGCTCCCACAGGAGCAAAAATATCGCGACCATGAAAGGTCGAGCTAACCTGTGACAGGTGGTAGGCAGGATTATCGAGGACAACAGCTTGATGGACAGCTTGCTGCATAAAAATATAGCTAAAGAGCCCATTATCGGGGCCAACAAAAAACCAGTTACCTGCATGTATGGCGATAGCGCCTCGTGAACTGCCCACTCCAGGATCAACTACACAGACAAAGATAGTACCTTGTGGAAAGTAGCGATAAGCGGACGCCAATATCCAGGCCCCAGAAGCTACGTTCTGGGGCGCAACATCGTGGGTAATGTCGATGAGGTGAACATTGGGTGTAATGCCTGCAATGACGCCTTTCATCACACCGACATCCCCATCTCCAAGGCCAAAATCGGTCATCATGGCGATGACAGGACGAGAGATGGGAGAAGAAGAAATAGGTTGATTCATGGTGGATTTTGCTCCTCTTAAATGCTTGCGTACGGCCTGTTGTATCTCACTTTTTATTCTCTTTATCCATATATGTCAATGGTACTGTTAGCTATCACTGAGCCATAGATCTATGCTATACTAGCTCAATGGTGACATGTAGAGAAGGCACCTAAGCAGCAAACCAAAACCCAGTTACCCCTGCAAACTCTGGTAGAACACGGGCGTTTGCAGTAACTGGAGGGAGTGTCGGTTATGAACATTACTACAGGCGGGCCCCACATTCTTCTTTTTGAACGCGATCAACAGCTGGTTGTGTTGCTCATAAGTGAGTTACAACTTGCAGGTTACGAATGTCATGCAGCCCGAACAGCAGTAGAGGTGTTTGATGCGATTGCACGCTATCCAGTACGGCTTGTATTGGTAGACCTGGCTCAGGCAGCGGCAACGAGACGTGAGTTTTGGGTGGCCCTGGATACTCAACGCAGAGGGCGAGGAGTGCAGGTGCTTACCTTTCATTGCACAAACATTGCTGGGTATGGTCCCTCAACAGAAGATGTCGAAGAACGTTCACAGGCAGTGCCGGCCGACATAGAAGTGGATGGGATGCTCGGGATCATGAATTTGGTCAACGCCATACGCTCACGTATAGTAGTATCAAACAGCGGTACCATATCAAGGCTTTCGGCAAGTGCGAGTTCAACATCTTCCATTGGAGGGCAGGTTACTGCACCGCTTCCATCCGTAATGGCCAATAACAGCAACCAAACTGACATGAGAACCTTGCCTACAAGTTCTTCACAACCACCGGTAACTCCCGCGACGATAGCAGCCTCGCCATCTTCTCCAACAGAGGCCCCACGGACAGCTGCACCAAATTTTACAGATAAGATTCGCGCCGTTATCTATCCAAATCAACGTTCATGGAGAAGTCCAGGTACTTCCACTTCCCGCGATAATAAAGTAGAAGACGGACAATCGGTTGCACCAGGAGAGCAACCTACTCCTACTCCTACAAACCCATCACAGCCGGCTGATCCGTTTCTCACCGGGCAAGCAAGACGTCCAATGGATGTGGCCACATCGCCAAAGGAATCCGGTTTGGCGCAATTATCGCGGATGTTGCAGGAACAGCGGTCTCCTACGCTGGAAGATTTAGCGCAGGGATTCGCCGGTGAACAGGAAAATCAGTTTCTAGAGGAGTCCACCCAGCAACAACGAGTACGCCAGGCTGATGCTACACCTATCAGTGCAATGCCTCTGCGTGCGTCACCTATTCAAGATTTGCCCACTGATCGTCTCACCAGGGGACAAAGTGATTTATCATCTCCAAACGTGAGGCGGCCGAATGAAGCAGCACATCTTCATTCCACACACCTCCAGTCTTCTCCAACGCTCATGTCAATAAATACGCCAGCATCTACGGCGGTATCAGCGGCGCAGGCATCATCTCCTTCACTACAAAAGGAAGAGAGCCAGCATAGTGCAGAGGCAGCATCCAATACACAACGGGTACTGCCCGAGAAGCCTTCAGTAGAGGAATATTTCTCAGGCGAAGGCCGCGACAGTGGTGACAACGATAGTGATAGATCAGTGCCAGACCAGGTAGGAGTCATGGAAGCGAGCGATACTACTGTGCCAGAGCGTGCACAAAATGTACAAAAAGCAGCGGATAATGCTGTCTTGCTTGACATTGTGCAGAGCTTGCCTCCTATGTCCTCACCGCCGCCACAACTGCAAGTGCATAATGGGCGTGCAACTCGGTCACTAGGAAGTGTACTCCTCGAAGGACACCTGGTGCCGCAAAATCGTTTGGAGGTTGCCCAGCGTATTCAACGCATGCTGCGTGGAGTAGATTTGAATTACCAGCTGGGGGAGATCCTCTTAATGTTCAAATTGCTCACACCCGATCAGCTTCTGGCTGCCAGTTTAGTGAGTTATGGTATGATCACTCCAGCACAGATTAGTGCACTCGGTCGTATCCGGCAAGAGTTGCACTCCATCGGACTGGAATATGACCTGGAGAATTTGCTCATATTGTTCCGCATACTGACTTCGGAGCAGTTGCGCGAGGTGCGTGCAAGCTGGTAGATATATAGAACATGGGCAGGGAGGAAAACTATGTCGGCGGGAGTGTTCATTGCTATAGTCATAATATTAGGACTTATTGTTATCGGTGTCTCACTCTGGATTTACCGCCTGAGTCATCCTGTTGTTATCCGCAGATGCACCAACTGTAACGCTATTGTACACCCAACAGACCACTTCTGCCCGAATTGTGGGAAGGAATTACAGCCAACTACTGTATTAACAGAAGAGTAGTAGGAGACCGGTGTCAAGAAGAACAATTGTGGTCATGGAAACAGCTTCCGATCAGAAAGTCTATCTTCGTCTAAAGCCTGCTTTAGGCATTCCCATGTATCACGCTGCTCTTGCTCATCGTCCTCACGCCAGGCTTTCAGGAGTTCAATTAAAGCGAGATTCTTTTGCATATGTTTCACGGTAGGAGTCTTGTCAGTGTTGCTTAACTCATGCTGTGATGCGGCCGATAGATTATCGTTTTTCATAACATACTCGTTGCTCATGCTCTTCTCCTAATTTATACATATTCGAACTTCCTTGGCGGCAGCATACAAACTATATCAAAGTAAGGCTACAATATATTATCGTGTAGATTATAGTACATTGTCAGCCATAAGAATAGGGCGTTGACCGAGTTACAATTGAATAAGAAAGCTTCTAGTAGCGGTCTCTGCCTCTATACCGGCGGTAGTAGCGGCGGCGGCGATGCCAGGCACGATAGGTTAGAAGATGCCAGAGGGCCACCAGTATGATGGCACCAAGAAGGGCCTTAATAATTGGAACGCCGTAGAAGACAGGATCACCGCTAATGTTGAGTTGTACAACATTCGTGAGCAACCAGATGCCGACGAGCGCTGCGATAATCGCTCCTATGAAGCCAAATGGAAGCCGCCAACCAACAATAAACTCCGCCACTAAACCGACGATAGCGGCAACTATGAGGTAAATGATCAGACCGGTGGTGATGGTAATGGTTGCTGCGATAATAATAGCAGATAATATGCTTAACATTTAACTCTCCTTTATACTTCAAGAACCCTTTCCCCTACGCGCTCTATCTGGGCGCCCAGCGAACGCAATTTGGCGTCCAGGCCTTCATACCCACGCTCGATATGCTCGATGCCATACACTTCTGAAATGCCAGTAGCACACAAAGCTGCCAGAATATAGGAGCAGCCGGCGCGAATATCCGGGATATTCAGACGCGTCCCACTGAGAGGTGTGGGGCCGCGTACGACGCAGCTATGCGTAAACTGCTTTTCACGGAAGCGACATTGTACCTCGCCCAAACATTTTGTATACAGAGCAACGTGTGCGCCCATCTCTTGCAAGGCAGCCGTATAACCAAAGCGATCCTCGTAAATAGTCTCATGAACAACTGACATGCCTTGTGCTTGCGTCAAAAGGACCGTAAACGGCTGTTGCCAATCGGTCATAAATCCGGGATGGACATCGGTCTCCAGGGCAATGGCCGGTGGGATGCGGCTATCACCCAGAAAACGAATGCCTTCATCATCTATCTCGAAACGCAGCTGCATCTTTGACAGTGTATTGAGGAAGGTGAGCAGGGTATCTTGCTGGGCACCGCGCAGGTAGACATCGCCTTTGGTCAGGTAGGCTGCAATCGCCAACGAAACCGCTTCGTTGCGGTCGCTCAGCAGCGTGTGACTGGCACCATGCAAACACTCCACACCCTCTACCACGATACGGCGGTCAACCTTGATCTCGATGATCGCGCCCATCTTTTGCAAAAACTTGATCAGGTCGATGATCTCTGGCTCCAGGGCAGCATTCTGAATGACGGTGACCCCCCTGGCCAATGACGCGGAAATGAGGAAGTTCTCGGTCGCCATCACACTGGGGAAGGGGAGTTGGATATTGGCGCCTCTAAGACCATGAGGGGCCGTGAAATGATAGCGCCTGTCTCGCTCAACAATTTCTGCCCCCATCAGGCGAAGCCCATTAAGGTGAAAATCTATGGGCCGGGCTCCAATACGATCGCCACCTGGCTTGGGTATATCAGCTTCACCGCAACGATGGAGAAGTGGTCCAACGGTGATGATGGCCATGCGATTCAGACCACCAACCTTGGTTGAGACAACGGAACTGCGAATCGACGGGGTCGCAATAGAAAGCGTATGATCTTGCAGCCGTATCTTGGAGCCCATATCCCGGCAGAGTGCCAGTGCCAGATCAAAATCACCAATTAAGGGGACATTGCGTAGCAGGCACGGCTCACCTGTCAGTAGAGAGGCAATAATCATTTTCGTGATGGCATTTTTGGCGCCACTGAGAGGAATTTCCCCATAAAGCGGAGTACCACCCCTGATGAGGTAATAAGCTTCGTTATTTTTGTCTATATCCATCCGGGCAACGTTTCCTTAGCAATTTCAGGAATATCAAGTTTACAAGTCTTTCAAGTGCTTCTGGAGTTACCAGGAGCTTCCCACAACCATCGAAGCGCGTTGAGGCGAGAGGGTGGTGGAACTACATTTCGTACAGGAACGGGTGTACCTCCCTGGCGGCGAATATGCGGCACGCCAGGAGGTCCATCAGTTCTTCCCTGTTCAATGGCATCAAGCAGGTCCAGAAACTGGTTGACGCTCTGCGCTACACCTTCAACCATGAGGTAACCTGACGGTTTGACTGCATCCCCTACCAGGTAGAGGCCCTGTAGCGCCGTTTCAGGCGCTACATCGTCGCCTTGCACGACGCGATTCACGGGCCATTCACCACGGTAAGCACTCATAGTGAGAACGCGACAATGCTTCTCAAAGGTTTCGCCAAACATCATCCGTAGATCGCCCAGGGCCAGTTCCTTCTCCTCCTCGATATTGTCGCTCTGCATCACCTGGTGGCTGATCAACAGGTGTTTCCCCGGCGGTGCCAGCCGCGGATCACAGTTGGTGGGCTGCACCATACCGGCAATACGCTTGGTATCCAAACAATACATAATGCCTTTATGGGGAATCAATGAAACATCACTGAGGATATGCACCTTGAGCCCGATAGCTTCTTGTACATCACCAGGCGTAACCTGTTTTTTTAGCACCTGGGCTTGAGTTACCTGCCGGTTATTAAGAAGAGCATTGGTAGCCCGTGGCCCGATATCGCTGACGACCAGAGGAGCATGCAGCAGCGACTCTTCACCGGTGCTCTTATTGCGCACGCGTATACCCGTTACGCGTCCATCTGTGGAGAGAATTTGCATGACATCGCTACGCAGACGGATTTCTGCTCCCCGTTCAAGCAGGCGACGCTCCAACTCGCTTGTCAATGCAGCACAACCTCCTTGCACAATACCAGGTGCACCGTAACGAAACATATTCCTGGTCGTTTTTACCACTTCCGCTGTAGTTACCTGGCTGAGTTCAAGGCTGAGAGCAAAACGTGAGATACGCTCGAAGAAAGCTTTTAATTCTCGATTTTTTTTGATATCAATGTGACGGCTTAGCCAGATATCAAATGGCAAACCGCGCTCATCTGGGGGAAGACGCCTTAAGAACATCAAATATCCCACCCGGGTAAACCAGTAGAACTGGCGCAGCCCCAGGAATTTGAAGACGCCCAGTAGCCCTCGTGAGCGAAACTGTTTGCCATGGACATGAAAAGAGGCAAAGACATCTGCATCAAAAAAGCGGTGTGGGATGTGCAGGCGACGGAGCATCCTCGCTAACACACCGCTGCTCCCAAAGGGAACCATATGTACGGCCCCTGTACTTACCTGTACGCCCTGGAACGTCTTGGCAGTGAAACGGCCTCCGCAATGCGGCAGTCGTTCCAGCACCACCACCCGCTTACCGCGCTGTAATAACTGTGCAGCACTGAGCAGACCCCCCAGACCTGCGCCAATGACTATTGCACCGAATGTGTCTTCTTGCATGAACCTATCCTGCTGGTTATCTGTCAACAGTTAGAAGCATAACATACTTCTCCTCTATAGACAAACAACAGGGGAAATCTGGGTGATTGGTTGCTAATCCTCCCCAATCACGTTGCGCAACTGGTTGTTGCATTCATACAACGTCTGGAAAGCGTCTTCAAAGCGCTGGATGATCTTGTTTACATCGGCAGCCCTACCTGTAAACGCCCTGGCGTTGTCGATATCGCGTGGATTACTCATTACTTCCTGAACGAGTTGTACCAGATTATCCAGGCCCACCTCAGAGCGACTATTTGACATGGCTAAGATTGCATTGTTCATATTAGCGGATATGTGCTGCATCTCAGTACGAAGTTGATTAGCTGTCTCGGAGATTTCATTCTCATGGTTACTTTTAGCTTCACGCGCAGCATCGAGTTGTTGTTGAAGTGAAGCCACCTGCCCGTTCAGCATCGCTGCTGCATCTTTCAAAGCAGCAATATCTGGTAAAGGTTGAGAGAGATTGGTAAAGCGCCGGATGGAAATACCGGTTGCAGGTACTTCAGGTTGTCCAGGCGCAGGTGCTGCTTCAGCTGGCTCAGGAGATGGTGCGATTGTCTCTGGTAGAGGTGGTGGCTGCTGGGCTGCTACTTCAGAGTCATCTTGCAAATCCAATGTGGAAATGCCTTCATGTTCTTTTTGCCTGTCCTGAGCTGGCACAGTCTCAAAGTTAAGGTCAGAGAGTGACCCATGCAGGGTCGCCTCATCTGAAACGCTTGCCGGTGCATAGAAGACCAGTTCATAATCCCCAATGCTGACATGATCACCATCTTGCAGCATTCGTGGGAAATTTTTTTCGAGCCCCTGCCCATTTACATAGGTACCATTGGAGCTGCCCTCGTCGCGCAATGAATAACTGCCGTTCTCGTAGCGGATGGTAGCATGGTAGCGGGAAATGACTTTCTCCTCATCTGGAAGCACAATATCATTTTCTGGGGCCCGCCCGATGCTCGTATCGGGTTTCTCCAGCGGATATTCTTTTGGAACATTACCCTTATTGCTAGAGAGGACAAAACGAGCCGGGTTCTCCATTTTGCTGGGAACAGCATTAGCGCGTAAGGTAGCCTCTTCAGCATCCTGGCCGTGAACAGTTGGCTCACCGCCGCCAGACCAGCTATTTGATGCAGGCGGTGGGCTTCCAAAAAGTGTAGCCTCATCTGTAGCGAGAGATGCAGGGGGTGACGCGGGTACACGATAGCCGCAGCTTAAACAAAAATTGTCTCCTGGCCGTGTTTCGGCTCCGCAATTGGGGCATATACTCATAACAAGAGGTTCTCCATTTGGTGGCAGCTAAGATGAAAGAAAATATATCCAGTCTGATTACCTGTTCCCCTTGGAGGGACTCTATCTGGGGAACAGGTAATTCCCTGGAATTTCTTAATACTTGTCCTCACCAACCAGGCTGCGCAACAGGCTAGTGCATTCAGCTAGCGTGTTGAGAACATTTTGGTGTAGCTGGAAGACTTTGTTCAACTCACGCGCCTTGCGTGCAAGCTTGGTCACGTACTCAATGTCACGTGGGTTATTCATGACATCCTCCATTAATTGGAGCAAATCAGCCCATGCCAGTGCTTCGCGGCTTCGTGCCACATCGGCTATCGTGTTATCCATGCGTTCGGATACACGACGTACTCCAGAACGGAGCTGATTGGTCGTTTGAGTAATCTCAGCCTCGTGGCTGCGTAAAGCTTCCTGCGTAGCGTTCAATTGCTCTTGCAAAGACATAACCTGTCCATCTAAGGTCGAAAGTGCAGCCAGCAAAGGAGCTATATCAGGAATTGCAGGCTGAGGAATACTGGTGAGACGGCTAAAAGTAACACCGTTCTCAGATGAACCAGACGTCGCACTCGTACCACTTGTGACAGGCTGCGAGCTAGCAGGTGAAGATGGTGATGGGGCGCTCGCAACAGGCTGCGCATTAGAAGACGAGGACGATTGTGCCGGGGCCAAAGAAGCGCTCGACGGGGGCACAGCCGGAGGGGGCGTCGATGGCACCTCTTCTGGCGGAGTTACAGATGAACTGGGAGACTCTGGGGCAGCGGAGGCATTCCCATTATCCATCGTTCTCGTACTGAAGTCGTCGTTGGCACCTGCCGTCAGCAGTTCATCCTCACGAGTACGGTAAGTCAACTCCTGGGGAGCATTATAGGGCACGGCAATGGTTGGCAAATCGGCTACGCCTACTGACGGTTCAGAAGAGCCGACTCCGCGGAAAATCAGTTCGTGTTCTCCAATACCTACATGGTCTCCATCCTGAAGAACGCGCGGGGTCATCTCTTCAAGTTGTTGCCCATTGACAAAAGTACCATTCGCACTGCGTTCGTCATACAATACATACTTATTCTCCTCGTAACGAACGGTGGCATGACGGCGCGAGGTGAGTTTGTCTTTCGAAAGCAGGATATCGCTGTTGGGTGCCCGGCCAATAGAAACCTCTGGCTTCTCTAGCGGGTATTCCTGTAAAATATCGCCATTGTCCGAACGCAGGATAAACCTGCCCGGTTGTTCAATAGCTGACTGCGCAGCAGGACCTGGCGTACTGGGGGCCTCTGCGCGTATGGTTGGCGGTTCAGCGCCGGAACTGGCCACTGTCATGGCCGCAGGATCAGCAGACCAACTGCTACCGACAGACGCTGGTGCAGCCACGGCACTTTGACCCTGGACCATCTGGCCCCAGCCTTCTTGTGCCGGAAGTGTGGACTCGCCTACCGCAGGCTGTGCCTGCTGAGGTGAGGGAGTTGCAGGAAGCAGGCGATTGCCACAGTTCAAGCAAAAATTATCCCCAGGCCGTGTTTCGGCACTACAATAGGGGCATGTACTTGTACTCATTATGAAGGTTCCTCCCTTTGATGATACGTACTGGCGTATGTACGTACAAACGAAAAACTGATGCCATTATATCAGAATAGGCATGGAAGCGTCGAGACCCCTTACCACGAGAATAGCAAAATTTTGTGTATGAGTCTGCCTATGCACCTGGTACCCACGTGACATTCGGTTGCAACGCGTCAAAAAACTGCTTTAAAGATTGTTCACTTCCTGGGCGCGAAAAAACGATACTTGTACTATCCTTTACACCTGTACAGAGCAACACTGGAACCTTTGTCGGGCCAGCAGTTGGCGTGGGTGAATTTGTCGTATGAGGAATCTGGGAAACCTGGGAGGCTTCTCCTTTAGACGCGGTACACTGAAATTCACGGCTATTTGTACGCACCGGGGCTTCCGACAGACTGAGAGGGCTAGTATCAGGAAGCAGGTAGCCTATGATAAAGTTACCGCCAAAGATAGGATCATTCAATGTGCCTGAAGCACTTACCAGGCACGTCGCGGCTGGCAAGGCGGCTGGCAAAAAGACGGTAAAACCCAGGTTGGGCTTGATCTGCGACCATTCGGTCAACGTCGTAGGACTGGGGATGGCTGTAGGAGTACTGCCGGCAGAGGCAGTAGCGGTGGTACCTGGAGTACTTCCCGTCGTGGCCTTCGCCGTTACAGTAGAAGTACCCCCACCAGGAGTCAGAGTAACGGGAGCATGTTCATCACGAAAAATGATGAATGGTTTGTTACACCAATGAAGCTTAGACAACGATACCTGCGGGATCGTAGGTTTCGCCGTAGGCCCTGCAGCACTACTCCCAACGTTCACACCTGAACATGATACAAGAATAAAACTTGATAACAGCAGGCAAGTAGACAGGCAAAGCCATATAAATCGCCAACGCACTACCAATAATGAAGACTGAGACACAAGCATAAAAACCTCCTTAACAACCCAACGCATATCCTTGAAGGGCTACAGAAACGTTAGTCTCTTTTAGACCGTGAAAAGCTCGGTAATCTCTTTCGGCCTAGTATATATTAAAAGAGACAGAAAACATATAAGATAACTCTTATTTTGCTACCAAAAGAGGACTTTACAGCGTTTTGATTTAATGCTACCATAGTCCTCTGCCATTTAGAAATTTACGTATGTAAGAGCTTTTTCTGTCCAGGATATTTATATACTACTGAATTAAACGCATGAATTTGCCAACCGTTGCGAAATATCCCTAAGAGGTAATGCATGTGAATGCGAAACAAATCTGGCAAACAACTATAGAACGATTGCAGACAAAAGTCCAGCCAGCCGTTTTTACAACCTGGTTCCAGGGTACGTCTGCTTACTCTTTTCAGGATGGCATCTTTGTTGTGCGTGTACCGACTACCTTCGCCAAGGCCCACCTCGAAGGGCGCTTCGTCGATTTGATTCGTTTAATCCTCTCCGAAATAACAGGAGGACCGGTCGAGGTACAATTCGTGGTGGCCAAAGAAGTCGCTCCTAACCCGGGTGGCAATCTACCGGGCGATCAACTTCCCAGCTCTAACAAGCGACCTTACCATCTTCCCAAAAACCGTCCTGCTCCTTTGCAACGCAGTTCTATTTTCGGCGAAAAAGAGGAGCAAATAGTCTCTCCTATTGCCATGAACTCTATTGCTCCAACCACTGCCCGCCCACCTGCTCATCGTAGGACAGACAACGGAGAGCAAGAGCTGGGTGAAATCCATCATTATCCTGATAAACCAAATACAGCAGAAGTTGGCAAGAAGCCGCAAGCAGCTTCACCCTTTCGTCACAGCGAGAGTTTGTTGAACACACGCTATACCTTCAGTTCGTTTATTGTAGGCAAATCTAATCAACTGGCGCACGCCGCATCGCTCGCGGTAGCAGAAAACGCAGGCTGTATCTATAATCCCCTGTTCATCTACGGTGGCGTGGGACTGGGCAAAACACACCTGATGCACGCGGTCGGACATATGGGTGAAGCGGCCGGACTCAATGTGCTGTATGTGACATCAGAAAAATTTACCAACGAGATTATCAACGCTATTCGCTTCCAGAAAACGGAAGAGTTTCGTACAAAGTACCGCCGCATCGATATTCTGCTCGTAGACGATATCCAGTTTATCGCAGGCAAAGAGTCTACCGAAGAGGAATTTTTTCATACGTTCAACACGCTCTATGATGCGAATAAGCAGATCATTGTGACCAGCGATCGGCCCCCCAAGGCAATTCACAGCTTACAGGATCGTCTGCGTTCGCGTTTCGAGTGGGGCCTGCTGGCCGATGTGCAAGCACCGGAGTACGAACATCGCCTGGCGATCCTGCGCTCCAAAGGAGAATCGCTCCATTTTGCCATACCCGCCTCGGTGATCGAGTATATTGCGCGCCCGGAGTGCAGCAGTGTACGCGAACTCGAGGGCTCACTCAATCGCGTAATCGCTTATGCTACGCTGCATGATGAGCCACTTTCAGTCAACATCGCGGCCAAAGCACTCGAGGACCTCTATACCGGGAACAAGACCCTCTCGACATTGACCATCCTGGAAATACTTGAAGGTGTCTGCCACTACTACAACGTTGATCCTGAACGCCTTAAGGGGAAAGAGCGCGACCGCGATATTGTGTGGCCGCGCCAGGTTGCCATGTACCTGATGCGCGAAGAGACAAATGCTTCCCTCTTCCAGATTGGCAGCGCCCTCGGTGGGCGCGACCATACAACAATCATTCATGGCTGTGAGAAAGTGCACACCGAAATTATCAACAATGATCGTATTCGTCGTGAAATTGCGGCAGTACTAGAGACACTTCAAAAACGCTAGGAGTCCCAGCCATAACAGGAGGACAGCAATGAAAATTGCAGTAGGCAGCGACGAACGTACTCACCTTACCGACGTAGTCATCGAAGAACTTCAAAAACGAGGGCACGACCTCCTGCTCTTTGGGCCGCTGGCAGAGAATGACCCCGAAGTAGACTGGCCGCTCACCAGCAGCAAAGTCGCAGAGAGTGTGGCAACCCACAAAGCCGACGAAGGCATTGTCTTCTGCTGGACAGGCACGGGAGCTTCCATCGCCGCCAACAAAGTCCCCGGCATCCGCGCCGCCCTCTGCCAGGATGCAGAAACTGCCCGCGGAGCGCGCATCTGGAACCACGCCAATGTACTGGCGCTTAGCCTGAGGGCAACAACAGAGGCTATCGCGAAGGAGATTTTGGATACGTGGTTTACGACTTCCTACTCGGAAGATGAGTGGAATCGCCAGCAAATCGAACGGATTAAACAGCTCGAAGAGCGACGGTCCTTCATTGAATGACAATTTGACCCTCATTTTCTGCCGCTATTAGCCTCTATTCTGAGCTATGTGGAGTCTCCAAGTACTTGCATTTGGTTTTGTTACCAGTGTCGATCACGGTCCGCGCTTTTATCCGTTCTGCAATGCCAGTTTAAGAATATATATGTATTCGGACGTATTGTAGCAAAGGAACTATCACACATGGCACACCAAATGAACGACGAGCAACGTCTACAGACCCTGGAAACCTATAGCCCGGCAGAGCACCTCGTGCAGATCAGGGCCAAAGATGGAACGCTGAAAGACTACTACCCGGCCAACTGGCGCCTCTACGAGTTGCGCCTTCGCCATCCCACGATCACCATCGAATCGGAAATTGTCCACATGGATGTTGAACACAACCTGGTTTTCGTCAAAGCGTGGATTTTCGACGGAAAAACCTATGCAGAGTCAGAACGAAGGGCGAGTTCCTACAAGCAAGGCTTGCTCTCTGCACTTGATAAGGTCGAAACAGGTGCCAAGGCTAGAGCGGCCAGGGACTTCGGCATTGGGACGGAGTACGCGCTTGATATGGAGGCAGAAGACGAGCAAGCCGACGATGGCAAGCGAGATGTCACCCTTGCCGAAGTCAAGGAGGCAGTGAAAACGCTGGGACTCGTGCACAACCTCCAGCAGTGGCAGACCTGGAAGAAGACGGTGATCGGGCGCGATATCTCTGATGAGAGGTTGTCAGCCGGTCATATTGCCAAACTCAAGAGAGCGGTGGAGCAAGCCAAACCCAACCAGGCAGCATAGGCAAAACGAGAGGGTGCCACTTCCACGAGGCCCCTCTCAAGTGAATTGTTACAAGTTTTCAATCGATAGTAACCTCATCCACTTAAAGGAGTATACCACATGGCAACGGTACTCTATTCTGCTGGGCGTTCTGAGGAGCTCAGATTGTTAATGGACGGGACTTTCAACTTTTGATTTGTATTCTTGCCACTTCTTTTCATTAATTCCTAGTGCTAACTTCAGCCATTCCAGATCATGTGTGTCGAGGTCTTCTTCTGCCTCGTTGCAGTGTTGACCGATTTCCTGCTCCTTTAGAGTATGTTTCATCTGTGCACCAGGGTCACTTCCCTCTAGCTTTACTAGCTCAAAGAAGTCTTTCGTAAGCACTGCCTTTGTCTCTCGATATGCTTTCATTTTTTTCTCTTTCAGAACCACTGCTCGGTTGATTTCATCAAAGGAACCACAGGGCGCCCACAAGGCCCACAAGGATCACGAAGAGCAGTCATAGGGGGTGAACTGTGGCATAATGATATCCTTTGCTGTTGTATTCCAGACGTACTTCTTGCTCACAGTGAGTAGGATATGACGAGAGGAAAAGAGATCTGACTTGCGGGACATGGCTCATAAGTGTTCTTATGAGATATCCTAAGTATACATTATTTTTTAAAACATTGCAATATTTATCCATCACGCAAAGTTGGCCCCAGGCCTGGACCTGTCATGCGTGTACTTTGCCAGAAAGGCTGGTTCTAGCCCTTCGCGTTCAGGTCAGCAGACGGACTCTGCACCTGCTGCTTTCTAAGTCCTGACGCTCACTGCTTGCGTCTCTGCCGCTTTGCTACTCTTTAGCTCAGATTCATATTCCTGAGCCTTCTGCTGGAGTCCCTTAATGAGCAGGTTGGGCGTTACACCAAAGATAGCCGCCGCAAGCAAGAACTGTGGATCAGGGGAGAAAAGTCTTGATAAGCCAAAGGTCATGGATTGCGCCGTATTAACATTGAATAACGCTGGCCCGCCTAAGATGGCAAGCCCTCCTAGCACAAATACACCACCCACACCAGCTAGACCGGAGAGTAAAGGAATGGCCATCAAACGGGTAGTGGAAAGACCAAAATCATCAACGGACGCACCGCCTTGCGATTCAGAGTAAAACCTTACGAATAGACCTGCAGCAGCGCCTATAATGTAGAACAGGGCCGCCGCAAGGAGGTTAAGACGGAGAACTGGTGGTGGATTTGTCAAGGTGATAACACACAGTAAAGCGTGTGTAATGATTCCTGTTACAACTATACTCATCATTAGCCGGCTGCGTTGGCGCACAATCCCCTCCCAGCGTTGATCACGGAAATTATTGAGTGTACCTCTCACTTCACGCAGCATTACTCGTGCCACAGCTTCTCCCCGAGCTCGTATAGTAGACTCTATACTGTCTTTGTCGGGTGCTTGAGCAGTTTGATCTGCAGCACCGTTCTTGCCGGATGCTTGAGCAGCAAGGTCCGCAGTGTCGCTCTTATCCG
>WNGP01003438.1_pt1 | contig 20545 bp, 21 predicted proteins | sample 5407671 | NCBI WGS metagenome assembly WNGP01 (sample SAMN13153381, study PRJNA577476) | soil metagenome | isolation source: 40 cm soil or saprolite under Garry oak tree replicate 2 | place: USA:California | collected 2016-06-15 | reverse complement strand
TCGTCGCGGCGGTCGATTGGGCGATGTGCGTCCCGTCGATCGTCTCATCGTGATGGACGATCAGCGCTCCGTCCACCGTGGCGTGGATATCGAGCTCCACGCCGTCGGCGCCTTGCGGGGCCGCGGCCCGGAACGCCGCCAGCGAGTTCTCGAGCTCGATGCTCGACGCGCCGCGGTGGGCGATCACGAGGGGCACGGCCCTGGCCCTCACCCGAGGCTGTCCGCCTTCTTCGCCTCGATCCAGTCCGGCTCTTTTTCGATGCCGTGCACCACGGCGATGTCCTCGGGTCTCGGCAGCACCGACGTGAGGTAGGCCGGATACTTCGGCGCGTCGAGCGGCTCGCCATCCACCGTGAAGTGCTGGTGCGCGTACAGGCCGATGCGGCGGTTGAACTTCAGATCCGGGACCTTGAGCTGCCGCTCGCGCTCCGGGATGAACATGTTGAGCCGCTCGACGAGCTTCACGATCTCTTGGCGATACAGTCCACGCGAGTATTCGTTGAGCTTCGCCTTGTCCGGCTCCTGCGCGTTATCCCGTTCGTCGTAGCGGCCCTTCAGCCCCCAGACGTACGCCCAATGGGCCGACGACGAGTTGTCGGTGCCGAACAGGTCGAACGCCGTGGGGATCCACTTGTAGAAGAACCGTTGGATCACTTCCGGCGGCATCTTCCCCGCCTTGACGATGCGCAGCAGGCCGTTGTTGCCGGTGCCGAGGTGGAAGGACTCTTCCTTGAGCATCGGGCCCATCGACCGCGCCAACGGATCGAACGCGGAGACCGAGAGCATCTTGAGCTGGAACTTGCCGTCGCGGTCGATGAACTGCGTGTAGGTGAAGAAGTCGAGCCAGTTGTCGACGATCTCGTTGAACGAGCCGAGCAGGCGCTCGCCCTCGTCGGCGCGGCGATCGAGCAACTTGGCCGCCTCACGCTTTCCTTCGTCGCCGAAGTACGTGCACAATAGATACGACATCTGCCAGCCGTGGCGCATTTCCTCGGTCATCACGCGCTGCAACGACAGCAAGTCGTAGTCCGAAGGTGCGTGGTGCAGCAGGTTGCGCTGCTGCTCGACCGACGCGAACTCGGTGTCGCCCTGATAGACGATCAGGTTGAGCAACGCGTCGCGGATGCGCTGGTCGGGGATGTGCATCACCGTCGGCCACTTGCGCTGGCCTTTGTAATGCCCGAACTCGATGTGCGGCACTTCGGCGTCACCGAATTTCGCATCGAAAGTGAAGGTGCGGAGCTCACCCTGCGGCAAGCCGATCGAGTCCTGCCAGTAGCGGAAGTAGTCGATCCAGTCGTCGAAGTTGCCCAGCTTGCGAACCATCAGCGGCTCCTCATGAGTGCGGTCTGATCCTCGATCTCACAGTCGAGCATGGCGGTCAGCGAACTCGAGTCCGAGCGATACAACAGCTCCTTGGCTTTGCGCACGGCGGCCACCGGCATCGCCGCCCAGGCCTCCGCCAGCTTGCGCGTCTCCGCGGCGAGATCGGCATGGGGGACGACGCGGTCGAACATCCCCAGCTGCGCCGCCTCGGCGGCCGGCACCATGCGCGCGCTCCACACCAGCTCCAGGGCTTTCGAGATCCCCACCAGGCGGGGCAGGAAGTAGCTGCCGCCCCAATCGGGGACGAGACCGAGCTTGTGGAACACCTGGCCGATGGTCGCGGCGTCTGAGGCGAGGCGGTAATCGCACGCGAGCGCGAGATTCGCGCCGCCCCCCGCGGCGGGACCATTGACGGAGGCCAGGACCGGCTTCGGCGCCGCGCGGATGATGAGCGTGACCTCCTTGCCGGCGGCGACGAGGGCGGGGCCATCCTGAGCGAGCACCGAGAGGTCGGCGCCGGCGCAGAACGCGCGCCCCGCGCCCGTCACCACGATCACGCGCACCGCGTCGGACCCGGCCAGCATCCGCAGCGCCTCGATCAGGTCGTCGCAACTGTCCGAGTCGAATGCGTTGAGCTTCTCGGGCCGATTCATGGTGAGCGTCCCAATCCCGCCTGCGATCTCGACGTGAGCAACTTGGCCCCGGTGCAGCCGAGGGGATGACCGAGGGCGATGCCGCCCCCGTAGATGTTGACCTTGGCGGGATCGAGTTTCAGCTCGCGGATGCAGGCGATCGCCTGCGCCGCGAACGCTTCGTTCAATTCGATGAGGTCGATCTGATCGATCTTGAGACCGGCACGTTTGAGTGCCTTCTGCGTCGCAGGGATCGGTCCCAAGCCCATGCAGCTCGGATCGACGCCGGCCACCGCGGCCGTGACGATTCGGGCCATGGGTTTGTCTGCCTTCGCGGTCACGAGGAGCGCCGCAGAGCCGTCGTTGATCCCACTCGAGGTTGCTGCACTGACGGTGCCATTGGAGCGAAAGGCAGGCTTCAGCTTCTGCACAGCCTCGAGCGTCGTGCCGGCGCGCGGATACTCGTCCTTCGCAAACGTCGTCCCGTCGGGGAGTGGCACGGGGACCAGCTCGTCCGTGAATACGCAGTCCTTCAACGCCTTCTCCGCACGGTGTTGGCTCGCCACCGCAAACGCGTCCTGCTCGGCGCGCGAGATCTTGTAGCGCTCGGCAACGACCTCGGCGGTCTCGCCCAGCGAGATCGTCCATTCCTTCTTGAGTCGTGGATTGGTGAACCGCCATCCCACAGTAGTGTCGGCCGTCTCGGGCGTCTTGCGGCTCCACGGCTCTCCCGACTTGAGCGTGACATAGGGGGCGCGCGTCATGTTCTCCACGCCCCCCGCGATGAACGTCTCGCCCTCACCGGCCTTGATCGCCTGGGCGGCGCTCGCCACGGCCTGGAGCCCCGAGCCGCACAGGCGGTTCACGGTTTGCCCCGGTACCTCGACCGGCAATCCGGCGAGCAGCAGCGCCATGCGGGCCACGTTGCGGTTGTCCTCGCCCGCCTGATTGGTGCAGCCGAGGATCACGTCGTCGATCGTCGTGCGATCGACGCCCGAGCGCTCGACCACCGCCTTGATCGGGACCGCCGCGAGATCGTCGGCACGAACGCCTGCCAAGGACCCACCATGCCTACCCACAGGAGTCCTGAGAGCCTCAACAACAAAGGCTTCCCTCACAGGGCGACCCACACAGTCTTCGTCTCGAGATAGCCATCCAACGCCTCGCGGCCGAGATCGCGGCCGAAGCCCGAGGCCTTGAACCCGCCGAACGGCGCGCCCGAGTCGTAGAAGTTGTAGGAGTTGATCCACACGGTGCCGGCGCGGATCGCCTTGGCGGCGCGATGCGCCTTCTGGATGTCCTTGGTCCAGATGCCGGCGGCGAGTCCGTAGATCGTCTGGTTCGCGAGCTTCACACCGTGCTCGAAGTCGTCGAACGTGAGAACCGCGAGGACGGGGCCGAAGATCTCTTCCCGGGCGATCGTCATCTCGGGCTGCACGCCGTCGAACACCGTCGCTTCGACGAAGTACCCTTTGCCATTTGGCTTCACGGCCTTGCCGCCGGCGACGAGCTGAGCGCCTTCGTCCACGCCTTTCTTCACGTAGGCGAGGACGCTCTCCTGTTGCTTCTTCGAGACCAGGGCGCCGAGTCGCGTGTTCTTGTCGAGCGGATCGCCGGGCGTGAGCTTCTTCGCGCCGTCGGCGAGCTGCTCGATCACCTGCTGGTGCACCGACTTTTCCACGAGCAGACGCGAGCCGGCGGCGCAGACCTCGCCCTTGCCGTAGAAGATCCCGGTCTGGGCGCCGCGCACCGCCGACTTCAGGTCGGCGTCGGCGAAGATGATGTTGGGACTCTTCCCGCCCAGCTCGAGTGTCACGCGCTTGTTGGTGTCCGCCGCCAGCTTCATGATCTGGCGGCCCACCTCGGTCGATCCGGTGAACGCGATCTTGTCGACGTCGGGGTGACGCACCAGCGCCGCGCCCGCAGTCGAGCCACCTCCCGAGACGACGTTGAAGGCTCCGGGCGGGAGTCCCGCCTCGAGCGCCACCTCGGCGAAGAGCAGGGCCGTGAGCGGCGTCTCGGATGCTGGTTTGAGGACGATGGTGCAGCCGACCGCCAGCGCCGGCGCGAACTTCCAGCTCGCGATGTTGAGCGGGAAGTTCCACGGCACGATCGCCCCGACGACGCCGATCGGCTCGCGCAGCGTGTAGGTTAGAAAAGGGCCATCGACCGGTAGCGTGTCGCCCACGATTTTGTCGGCCCAGCCGGCGTAATAGCGCAGCGTGTTCACCGTCATCGTCAGCTCGATCTTCGCCTCGAACAGCGTCTTGCCGTTCTGCGCGCTTTCGAGCCGGGCGAACTCGTCGAGGCGCGCTTCCAGTAGATCCGCGGCCTTGAAGAGCATCCGGCCGCGCTTGCGAGCCGAGAGGTCGCGCCACGCCGCCGACTCGAAGCAGGTCTTGGCGCCCCGGACGGCGTTGTCCACGTCGGCCGCATCGCCCGCGGCGACCTCCCCCAGCACCTCTTCGGTGGCCGGGTTCACGACCGGGAATCGCTTCCCGGACGTGGCGGGGCGCCACTCGTTATTGATGAAGAGGTCGGTCTTCACTTCCCCTTGAACTCCGCCACCCGCTTCTCCTGATTCGCGGCGATCCCTTCCTTCGCGTCCTCGCTCTGGAACAGCTGCTGCTGCAGCTCACGCTCGATCGCGAGCGCCGACTCGAAGGGCACCTCGGCGCCCGACTGCACCGCGCGTTTGATCAGCCCCACCGCCTTCGAGGCCTTGTGGGGCGGGCAGAACTGCTTGGCATACAGCACGACCTGCTCCCAGAAGTCCTTGGCGTCGAAGATCTCGTTCACGAGCCCGATCTCCTTGGCGCGGTCGAACGAGAACAGCTCTCCCTTCACCATCAGCTCGATCGACAGCGCCTTGCCGAGAATGCGCGCCATCCGCTGCGTGCCGCCGGTGCCGGGGAGCACGCCCAGATTCACCTCGGGCAGGCCGATCTTGCCGGCGTTCTCTCTGGCGAGGCGGATGTCGCACGCCATCGCGATCTCGAGACCGCCCCCGACGGTGTGTCCGTTGAGCGCCGCGATCGTGAGCTTGGGAGTCTGCTCGAGGCGGTTCAACGTCTCGTTGGCGTGCAGGCAGAAGAAGTACTTGAACCGCGGCGTGACCGAGTTGAGCATCCCGATGTTCGCGCCCGCCGAGAAGAATTTGTCGCCGTGGCCGCGGATCACGATCACGTGCACGTCGTCGTCGAACCGTGCCTTGAGAATGGCGTCGTCGAGCTGGCGCATCATCTCATGGGTGTACGTGTTCGCCGGGGGATCGTCGAGCTCGATGATCGCGAGCCCGTCTTCCGCCTGGTATCGCACCAGCACCTTCTGTTCAGTTTTCGGTTCCGTCATGGTCGCCATGGGCGGTCAGTCTCCGTGTACCGGGGAAGGGGCAGGGGAGGGGGAGGGCGCTTCCACGAACCCGCCGAGGAAGATGCGCGTGATCAAATCCGCGAGGCGGCGAGGATCGATCTCGCCCGCCGGGTCATACCAGTTGTAGATCCAGTTCATCATGCCGAACAACACGTACGCGGCGGCGCTCCGGTCCACCGACGTCTCGTCCGGGGCCGCCTCCTTGAGCAACCGCTCGAGCAGATCGACGTAGCGTCGCTTGATCGCCGCCACGCCGCGCGCCGGCTCGTGCGACAACACCTTCATCTCGGCCATGTGTCGGGCGAAGAACGTCACGTGGTGCTGGATGAACGCTTGCAAGCGGTCCGCCGGCTCGGTGGCGCCCGCGACGGCCTGCTCGGCGCCCTTGAGCACCTGCGTGAAGCAGCGCTCCTGGATCAGGGCGAGCAGGTCCTCCTTGCCCTTGGTGTAGTAGTACATCCCGGCGAGCGACATCCCGCTCGCCACGGCCAGGTCCCGCATCGTGGTGGAGTGGAAGCCCTTCTCGGCAAAGACCCGAGCGGCTTGGGCGAGCAGGTGGTCGAGACGTTCGTCGTAGGGGCGCATGGGTTCGAACGGCCGTTCGAATTCGGAAGGTACCCCGTCCTTAATATCCACGCAACTCCCACGTCCACCTCCCGGAGCCAATGGCACAACCCCAGCCGCTGACTGACCCCGCTCCCGACGCGGCCTTGATCGCCGCGTGGCAGGGCGGAGACGAGCAGGCGGCGGCGGAGTTGGTGCGACGCCACGCCCGGGCGCTGGCGCGCTTTCTCGCCGGCGCCGGAGCACCCGACGCGGACCTGGAGGATCTGGTCCAGGAAGCGTTGATCCGTGCATTCCGCGCGGTGGACCGATTTCGCGGGCAGTGCCAGTTTCGCACCTGGCTGCTGACGATCGGCGGGAACGTGCTGAAGGATCACGGTCGGCGGGCGGCGCGGCACAAGGTGGTGCCCCTCGATGACGGATTGGCCGCGAAGGACGGTGACCCCCACGAACGGGCGGAGGCGGGGGAGGCGGAGGCTCGGCTCGCGGTGGGCGTTCGGGAGCTCCCCCGGTTGCAGCGCGAAGTGTTCTTGCTCCGTGCTCAGCAGGGTCTCGAGTACGAGGAGATCGCCGTGGCGCTGGACACGACGGAAGGGGCGGCCCGGGTGCACTACCACCATGCCGTGAAACGACTGAAGGAGATGCTGCAGTGAACGAGGACGCCAAGTGGCACGACGCGGCCAAGCGGCTCGGAGTCGCGGCCGCCGAGAAACTCGACGTCGATCGCATCGCCGCCGTGGTGGTGGAGCGGCTGCGCAGCGAGCCCGCGCGGGCTGCCCATCCTGCCTGGATCCAGCCCACGTGGCTGCGGATCGCGGCGGCCGTGCTCGTGCTCGTGGGCGGCGGCCTCGTGGTGCGCCACGTGTGGAGTCCGACCGCGACGCACGGTGCCCACTTCGTCACGGACGACCTGACCGATCTCACTGCGGATCAACTGCGCGACGTGCTCAGCACGCTGGACGAGACCTTGGACCTCGGAAGCACGACGCTCCCGGAGGCCGATCTCGAAGATCTCGACGCGCAGCAGCTGCGGGCGGTGCTGCGCTCCCTGGAGGGATGATGACGCGACTGCCCCTGATCCTGAGTCTCGCTCTGGCTTCCGGCCTCGCCGCGCAGGAGCCGGCGGCCGGTGCGCCGCAGCGGCCCGATACCGCCGAGGCCGAGCGGCTGCGTGCGCAAATCGAAGAGCGGTTCTCGCAGCGCGTCCAGGAGGACCTGCACCTGACGCCCGACCAAGCCGCGAAGCTGCGCGCCAGCCAGGAGCGCTTCGGAGCGCAGCGCCGCACCCTCATGCGTCAGCAAATGGAGCGCCGCATGGCGTTGAACGATCAGATGCAGCCGGGCGTCGCGGCCAACGCCGACAGCGTGAGAAAGCTGATGGACGCGAATCAAGCCGCGCGCGCTCAGATGCTCAAACTCGACCAGGACGAAGACCGTGAAATGGCCGGGTATCTCACGCCCGTGCAGCGCGCCCGCTATCAGCAGATGCGGGAGGGCTTCATGCGGCGCGTGGCGGAGATGCGCGCGCAGCGGCGGGGCGGGCGCATGGGGCCGGGGATGGGCCCGGGCCAGCGGGCGCGCCCCGAGGGGCGGCGCCCGCGGCCGGGCCGTCGCGGGATCTAGGCCTTCGACAACTGCTCGCAGCGGCCGAGCAGGCTCGGATCCTCGATGGCGACACCGGCGCCATTGAGGAAGTTGAACCAGATCCACGGATTGCCGCCGACGCCGCCTTGAGACGGCTGCTTGGCGAAACGCACGTCGTGGCCCGGCGGAATGAGCTGCACCTTCACGACGTTGTCCGCGGTGGCCCGATGCGGGCCGCCCACCGGGTTGTCGTTGTTCTGGAAGATCAGCACGGCATCGAGGCCCGCCGCGACGTACAGATCGCCATTCATCGTGATGTAGGGGCCGGGGCTGTTCTCGCAGTCGGAGACGGCGATCGTCGCCAACGCGCGGGCAGCGCTCGAGAAATCGGCGCCGGTGTTCTTCGTCAACCCTTGGACGCAGCGGCCGAGATAGATCTCGCCCGTGAGCGCCCGCCCATTGCCGTCCTCGAGCTGCACCCAGATGAAGGGGTTCCCGCCGACGCCGCCGAGCACGGGCTGCTTCGGAATCGTGATGCTCGACCCATTGGGCACGACGGTCAGATCGACGTGCGCTTCGTCGGTGTAGGTGTGGGTCCCTTTGACGTTGTTCGTGAACATCATCCTGGTGCCCAACCCGCCTAACGACAGGCCGCCCTCGACCGTGATATAGGGTCCGGGCGAATTGTCGCATCCGGTCACCGCGGTCGTGACCGCGGCGCGGACCGGCATCTCGAACGACCGGGTGACCTGCACCGGGGTCGCCGTGGCGGTCACCGCCCCGGTGATCTCCGGGTTCGTCCCGTTGTCCCGGCACGCGGCGAGCGCGCCGGCCCCGACCAGGACGAGCAGCATGTGGGTGGTGCGTGTCATCGGAACCTCCAAATGAGAGATGGATGTCTCGAGAGCCGCTTGCACGAGAACGGCTCCGGCAGGCTCGTGGGCAATGGGCGTGCCATCACTGGTGTGTGGGGACGACACGACCGACAACGGCACCAACTGTAAGCGGGGCACGACAGGGGATGTGGCTCGTCGGCAACCACAGGCTGCCGGGCCACCGAACGCACTTCGCGACGCGCGTTACCGGAGCCCCGTCGCGTGCATCTCGCGTCGCGTGGCTATATTCCCGTCCCACGCCCGGGTGGCGGAACTGGCAGACGCGCCGGACTCAAAATCCGGTGGGGGCAACCCCATGCGAGTTCGATTCTCGCCTCGGGCACTCGTCAGGGGATATCCTACAGTAACGAGGACGTTACCTCAGCCGAGATGGGGCGCTCTTCCATACACGATGCCAGCACCCGCCTTCCAGTGGGCCCGCCTGCAGGTGAACGCACCCTCGCCGCTGCGTCGAGGCGCCTGGTACCGCATCGTCAAACTCACCTCCATGGAAGCCACGCTGAACGTGAAGGGGAAGCCGCTCCCGGTGCCGCGCGCCCAGCTCCAGCTGGCGGCCGAGCCGGTGTTACGATGGAGCGTGGTCCCGGCGCCGCGAGGCGCCCCCCGCTTCCCGACGAGCTGGGGCCAGCAGTACGCCGTCTGCCCCAGTTGTCGCGAACGCGCCCCCCTGATCGACCAACCCGCGTCGATGCGCTGTCATCGTTGCAACGGGTTGTTCGACGTGGCGTGGGACGAGCGCTATCTCACCAAGGCTTAATCGCCCTCGTCACAGTCCACGGCACCGTCGTCAACGCCGAGACGGGTGAGCCGCTCGCCTTCAGCATCGTTGCCTTGCAGCCTGGCTTCGCGGAGCACTTTACCGACCAGGCCGGCGCCTTCACATTCACGAACGTCTCGACCGGCACCTATCGCCTGCGGGTGCGGCAGATCGGGTATTCCCCCGTCGATACGACGCTCACGGTGGGGTCCGATAGCGATCTGTCTATTCGGATCGCGCTGCGGCGCGTGGCAGTGGAGCTGCCCCCCATTACGGTCACCGGGGCATTGACCTGCGTCCAACCCGGGCCGCCCGACGCCGCCGTCACCCCCGCGCTGGCGTCGGTGTTCGATCAGCTGCTCGAGAACGCCCGCCGCTACCGGTTGCTCGCCGACTCTTTTCCCTTCACGTTCGTGATCGAGCGCACCTCCTCTACCGGCGTTGACACCATCGAACAAACGAGCGGTGACGAACGACACCGCTACCGTCCCGGTCGGGTCGTCGACGCGGGAACGGGACCGTGGCGTGACCGACGTGTGGTGCTGCTTCCGGGGCTCGAGGAGTTCGGCGACAGCGCGTTCGTGCGCAACCATTGCTTCCGCCTGGCGGGGCGAGACACCGCGGAGGGGGAAGTCTTCGTCCGCGTCGACTTCGAGCCCGCCGCTCGCCTCCGCTCCGCCGACGTCGCCGGAGCCGCCTATCTCGACCCGGGGTCGTACCAGCTTCGCTACACGCGCGTGCGCCTCACTCGACCGGAGCGCTCGCTCCCGGAAGTGCTCGGCCTCGTGGCGACCACGCGGTTTCGGGAAATCGCGCCCGGCATCGTGCTGCACGACCGGGTCCGGGCTGTCGCGACGCTGCCCAGGCAGGTCGAACGGATCGAGGAGCAACGCCTGCTAGGAGTGCGCTTCCAGCGGCCTTTCCCACAGCGCTAGGCATAGGTAAACTGGGTCCCATGCCAACCGCTGTGGAGCTGGCTCCCACCTCGGCCAAGGGCCTCGAGGGCGTCGTCGCCAATCAATCGGCGATCTGCTACGTGTTCGGCGCAGAGGGCCGCCTCATCTACCGCGGCTACGACATCCACGACCTCGCCGATCACTCGACGTTCGAAGAGACCGCGTACCTGTTGCTGCATGGCGACTTGCCCACGCGCGACCAGCTCAAGACGTTCGGCGCGGCGATCAAGGCGTCGCAGAAACTGCCGAAGGTGGTGCAGCGGATCATCAAGGACGCGCCGCTCACCGCGGACCCCATGAGCGTGCTGCGCACCGCCGTGAGCGCGTCGGTGTTCGTCGATCCCGACAAGGGAGACGACTCGGCCGCGGCGGAGCACCGCAAGGCCATCCGGCTCATCGCGCAATTACCCACGATGGTGGCGCTGTTTCAGCGCCTGCGGAACGGGCAAAGACCGCTCGCGCCGCGGCGCGGCCTCAACCTCGCGGCCAACTGTCTGTACATGATGTCGGGAGCGTTGCCGGACCCTGAAGCGGCGAAGGCGCTCGACGTCGCCCTGATCCTGCACGCCGACCACGAGCTCAACGCATCGACCTTCGCGGCCCGGGTGATCGCGGCGACGCTCGCGGACATGCATGGGTCCGTGACGGGCGCGCTGGCGGCGCTGGCGGGACCCCTCCATGGCGGCGCCAACACCGAAGTGATGAAGATGCTGCTCGAGATCGGCACGCCCGACCGCGCCGAGGCGTGGGTGCGCGGGGCGTTGGCGCAGAAGCAGAAGATCATGGGGTTCGGGCACCGCGTGTACCGCACCGAGGACCCGCGCGCGGCGCACCTGCGGCGCATGTCCGAGGAACTGGGGCGCAAGGCCGGCCAGCCGCACTGGTTCGCCATCCAGCAGATCATCGAAGCCGTGATGCAGCGGGAGAAGGGGCTCTACTGTAACGTGGACTTCTATTCCGGATCCATGTACTACGTGATGGGCATCCCGCTCGACCTGTACACGCCGATCTTCGCCATCAGTCGCGTCAGCGGCTGGTGCGCGCACGTGTTGGAGCAGCATGCCGACAACCGGCTCATCCGGCCCCGCGCGGAGTACGTCGGGCAGATGAACCGGACTTGGATGCTACCGAGCCGGCGCGCCTGACGATGGCGGACGGCCGCCAAGGGAAGATCGACTACCGGGACGGCCGCTGGGTCGTCCCCGATCATCCGATCATTCCGTTCATCGAAGGCGACGGGACCGGGCCCGACATCTGGCGGGCCGCCGTGCGCGTCTTCGACGCCGCGGTGGCGCGCGCCTCGAACGGGAAGCGCCGCATCGCCTGGCGCGAGGTGCTCGCGGGCGAGAAGTCCTTCAAGACCACCGGGGACTGGCTCCCCGAGGAGACGCTCGCGGTCATCCGCGAGCACCGCGTGGCGATCAAAGGCCCGCTCACCACCCCGGTCGGGGGCGGGATCCGCTCGCTCAACGTCGCGTTGCGGCAGATCCTCGACCTGTACGCCTGCATCCGGCCGGTGCGCTGGTTCACCGGCGTGCCGGCTCCCGTGAAGGAGCCCCAGAAGCTCGACGTCGTGATCTTCCGCGAGAACATCGAGGACGTGTACGCCGGCATCGAGTTCGAAGCGGGGAGCGCCAAGGCCGACAAGCTCCGCGACTTCCTGCTGCAGGAGCTGGGCGTGAAGACGATCCGCGAGCAGAGTGCGCTCGGCATCAAGCCGATGTCGAAGATCGGCTCGCAGCGGCTCGTGGCGAAGGCCATCGAATACGCGATCGCGGCGGGACGGCCGTCCGTCACGCTTGTGCACAAGGGCAACATCATGAAGTTCACCGAAGGGGCGTTCCGCGACTGGGGATACGCGGTGGCCCAGGAGAAGTTCGGGGCGAAGACGAGCAAGGAGCCCCAAGCCGGCCGGGTGCTCATCCAGGACCGCATCGCCGATGCGATGTTCCAGCAGATCTTGCTCCGGCCGGCCGAATACTCCGTCCTTGCCAGTCCGAACTTGAACGGCGACTACCTCTCCGACGCCTGTGCCGCCCAGGTGGGCGGGCTCGGTATGGCGCCGGGGGCAAACGTGGGCGACGGGTTCGCCGTGTTCGAGGCGACGCACGGCACGGCGCCCAAGTACGCGGGCCAGGACAAGGTGAACCCCGGCAGCGTGATCCTATCCGGCGCGATGCTGTTCGAGGAGATCGGCTGGAAGGATGTCGCCGCGGCGATCGTCCGCGGCATCGAAGGCGCGATCTCCGGGGGACGCGTAACTTACGACCTCGCGCGCCAGATGCCGGGCGCGACGGAGGTCGCGACCTCCGCATTCGCCGACGCCATCATCGAGCACTTGTCATGAAGAGCACGGTCGCCGCCACGCCGCTCGCGCAGGTCGAGACCCCGCTCCTCGCCGTCGCGGTGTCGCAGGGCACGAGCCTGCCTGCCTCCCTCGCCGACCTCGATCGCGCCGCCGGCGGTGTGTTGGCCCGCGCGCTGGGCGCCGGCGACTACAAGGGCAAGCGCGACGAGACGCTCCTCGTCTACGGCGGCGGTAAGGCGCAGCGCATCCTGCTCGTGGGCGTCGGCAAGCCTGGTGACGTCACGCGCAGCGTGTTGCGACGGGCCGCAGCGGTCGCCGCAAAACGCGCCCGCGCCATCGGCGCGACGGCGTTCGCCTTCGCCGTCGCCACCGAGGCGCGCGGCGGCATCAGCGCCGGCGAGCTCGGGCAGGTGACCGTGGAGGGGGCGGCGCACGGGGGGTGGCAGTTCACCGAGCTCAAGCAGCCGGGGGAGGACCCCAAGCCGGAGCTCGAAGCCGTCACGCTGCTCGTGGATGCGGCCGACGCGTCTGATGCGGAGGCGGGACGCAGTGTGGGCGACGCCATCGCGGCCGGTCACCGCCTGACGCGCGGCCTCCAGATGCAACCGGGGAACGTCTGCACGCCATCGTACCTCGCCGATCAGGCGGGGAAGCTCGCCAAGATCCATGGCTTCGCCATCACCGTTTTCGACCGGGCCCAGCTGAAGAAAGAAGGAATGGGCGCGTTGCTCGCCGTGGCGCAGGGGAGCACGGAGGAACCGCGCTTCATCGCCCTGGAGTACAAAGGGGGCGGCGCACAGGCACCGGTGGTGCTCGTGGGCAAGGGCGTCACCTTTGACTCGGGTGGCATCTCGATCAAGCCGGCGCAGAACATGGAGGAGATGAAGTTCGACATGTCGGGCGCCGCCGCCGTCCTGGGCACGTTCGAGGCGCTGGGGCGTCTCAAGCCGAAGATCAACGTCGTCGGGCTCATTCCCGCAACGGAGAACCTCCCGTCGGGCAGCGCGGTAAAACCTGGGGACGTGGTGAAGAGTCACCTCGGCAAGACGATCGAAATCATCAACACCGACGCTGAGGGGCGGCTGATTCTGAGCGACGCGCTGTCCTATGCCCGTCGCTTCAAGCCCGCGGCGGTGCTCGACGCCGCGACGCTCACCGGCGCGGTCGTGGTGGCGCTCGGGCACCACGCCATCGGGATCATGGGGAACGACGAGGCGCTGCTCGCCGAAGTACGGGACGCGGGTGAGCGCGCCGGGGAGCGCTGTTGGCCGCTGCCGCTGTGGGACGAGTACCGCGACCTCGTGAAGTCGGAGATCGCCGACGTGAAGAACTCCGGGGGTCGCTCGGCCGGCACGATCGCGGGCGGCTGGTTCCTGCGCGAGTTCGTGGACGGCTTCCCGTGGGTCCACCTCGACATCGCGGGCACCGCCTACACGGAGAGCGAAGGCGCCACCCAGGGCAAGGGCCCGACGGCGGTGGGAGTGCGGCTGTTCACCGAGTTCCTCCTCAAACGCGCGGGCGCTTGATCCGGGCGGGCCTGCTCGTCGCGGCCCTCTCCGGTGCCGTGGCGGTAGGCGCCGCCGCCCAAGTCGACACGACCGTTCACGACACCACGGCGCGCCGCGACACCGTCCCTCGCCGCGACACCGTCGCCGCTCTGCTGCCGCCCTTCCCGCTCCCCGTCGCCCGCGGACCACTTCCCGCCGGCTCGCGCTACACCTTTACGGCCGACTCGCTGGTCTTCACGAATGCGCGGACGCTGAGCGACTTGCTCGTCCACATCCCCGGCGTATACGTGGCGCGCGGCGGCTGGTACGGACAGGCCGAGCCCGTCCTGTTCGGCGGGCGCGGGGCGGGGACCGCCGCCCTCGAGGTGTACTGGGACGGCGTGCCATATCTGTCTATCGGACGCGACTCCGTCGCCCTCGATCCCGCGCGGATCCCCCTCGCTCCGCTCGAGCGCGTCGACGTGATCGTGCTGCCGGCGCGGCTGCGCGTCTACCTCGTGACGGCTCGGCAGCGCTCCACCGCTCCGCTCACGCAGATCGGCATCGCCACCGGGGACCTGGGCGTCGCTGAGTATCGGGGAGGCTACAGCACGCGTTCGCGCGCTGGCCTGGGCGTCGCGTTCGCTTTCGACCAGAACAGCCTCGACGGCAACCCCGGGGCGTCGACGACCAACTTCAGCAGCACCGATCTATGGCTGAAGGCGGAGTTCATCCCACCCGACGGGCGCCTTGGCGCGTCGTTCCAGGTTCTGAGCTCGAGCTGGCGCCGCCACGCGGAGACCGGCCGAGTGGATCCCTGGCACCAGCAGCGCCGCGATCAGGTGTTTCGCTTCTTCGCGGCGGAGCGCAGCGATGGTCTCGGCCTGCGCGTGACCGGCACGATGAGCACCAGCTCGATCGAGCGCGACACGGCCGTCGCCGACCGCAAGCTGTACCAGACCAGCCTCGAGGTGAGCCGGGCCTGGCCGCAAGGAAGCGTGGCCGTTACGGGACGCTATGGTCTGGCCGGCTCGCCCAGACAGGTCGACGTCGAGGGCGGGTGGATCGTCGCGCACCGCTTGACGCTCGCCGGGTCGGCGCGCCACTCGAGCTACACAGGCGGCCGCTCAGGCGATCGCGGGGACGTGGCGGCGGGTTTCGGACTGGCGTGCGGGGCGAGCTCGCGTGGAGCCACGACGTGCGCGCGCCGCTCGACCGCACCGACACCGTCCGGCAGCGGACGACCGACGTCGCCGCGTGGCTGCGGTGGGACCAGCCGGGCATCATGGTGGAGGTGGGGCGTGGCCGGCGGGATCCCTTCGTCCCGCTCGGCTTCGAAGCGGGGATCAAGCCGGTGGATCACCTGGGGGCCACGCCGCGCACCGAGTTTATCGCCGCCCACGCCAGCATCCAGCTGCTGCCGGGGGTCTCCCTCTCCGGATGGTACTTCGATCCCGTGGTCGGCAGCGGCGACTTCGAGCCTCCGCACCACGCCCGCGTCTCGGCGACCTTTTACTCGAAGTTCTGGCGCGTGTACCGCAGCGGGATCTTCGCCCTGCGCGGCGAGGTCGCGGTCGAGTCGTGGAGCCGGTGGGCCCTCGGGGGCCAGGACTCGAGCGGCGCGCTGCTGCGTCTCGGCGGTGCCACCTATGCCGAGACCAACCTCGAGTTCCAACTTGGCGGCGTCACAATCTTCTGGATCATCCGCAACAGCAACCGGATGCGGGCGAACTACGTGGAGGGGTTGAGCCATCCCAAGACCGTCCAGCTGTACGGCGCGCGCTGGTTTTTCAGTAACTAGGGCGGATTGAAGCAAGTCGTTCACCCGACTACTTTTATACTCTGTGCCACGAAGCATGACGGGCTTCGGCTCGGCCGAGGCCGGCGTCCTCGGCGGACGGCTGCGGGTAGACATCCGCACCGTCAACCACCGCTACTTCAATCCGCAGCTCAAGCTCCCGAGCGAGCTGTCCGGGATCGAGGCGGAGTTGCGCGAGCGGCTGCGGCAGCTGCTCGAGCGCGGCCACGTTGCGGTGACGGCCCGGTGGATCGACGCCCCCACCGCGGACGGCGGCGGAGTGGCGGTGGACTTGGAGCGTGCGCGCCAGGTGGTCGCGGCGGCGAAGGAGCTGAAGAAAAAACTGAAACTCAAGGGCGACGTCGATCTCGCATTCGTCGCGCGCCAGCCCGAGGTAATGGCCGCCACCAACGGCACGACCGCCGAAACGGCGGTCACCTGGGCCGACGTCAAGCCGATCGTGGAGCAGGCCGCGCGCGACGTGCTGGTGATGCGGGAGCGGGAGGGCGGCGCGCTGGCCGTGGAGTTGACCGCGCGGCTCGACGCGCTCGGGCGGGGCGCGGAAACGATCGTGCAGCGGGCGCCGGAACGGCTCACGGCCGAGCACGAGCGCCTCAAGCGAGCGGTGACGGAGTTGGCGGCCGGCGTCCAGGTGGATCCGCAACGCCTGGCACTCGAGGTGGCGCTGCTCGCCGACAGGGTCGATATCACCGAGGAGCTGGTGCGGTTTCGCACGCACCTCGCGGCCTGCCGGCAGGCGCTCGCCTCGGGCGACGCGGTCGGGAAGCAGCTCGGCTTCCTGGCGCAGGAGCTGCTCCGCGAGGTGAACACGATGGGCTCGAAGGCCAACGACGCCGCGATCACGCAAACGGTGATCGCGATGAAGGGCGAGCTGGAGAAGTTCCGGGAGCAGTTGGAGAACCTGGAGTGAAGCCGGTCGTCGTCGTTCTGGCCGCCCCGTCGGGAGGCGGCAAGACGACGATCGCGCGGGCGCTGGTGACGCGCTGGCCGGGGCGGTACGGGTTCTCCGTGTCGGCGACGACGCGGGCGCCGCGGCCGGGGGAGCGGGACGGCGAGGACTACTTCTTCCTGTCGAAGGACGAGTTCCGCCGCCGGCAGGAGGCGGGTGAGTTCCTGGAGTCGGCCAAATATGCGGGCGAGCTGTACGGCACCTTGAAGGCCGAAGTCGACCGGGTGCTCGCAACCGGGCGGCACGTGCTCCTCGACATCGAAGTGCAGGGGGCGCGACAAGTGAGGAAGCGGTATCCGGCCCCGGCGTCGCATGCGGTCTTCATCTTGCCGCCCAGCGCCGCAGAGCTGCTGCGGCGACTGCAGGGGCGACGCACCGAGTCGCCGGATGAGATGCGCCAGCGGCTCGAGACGGCGATGCGGGAGCTGCGGCAGGCTGAGGCATTCGATCATGTGGTGGTGAACGACGAACTGGATACGGCGGTGGCGACCGTGCACAACCTCGTGGAAACCCCCGAGGCGCCACGGGCCGAGCGGGAATCGGAGCGCATCAACGCGCTCATCCGAGAACTGACGCAGAAGACCAAGGAGATCTCATGAGAATCGTGACTCCGGCAGAAGTCGCCAGTCAGACGCAAAACAAGTACTTGGGCGTGCTGGTCGCGGCCAAGTTCGCGCGCTACGTGAACGACTTTCCCCGCGACCGCTCGGTGGACTGGGAGCAGAAGCTGACGACGCGCGCCTTCGACGAGCTGGTCCGGGGCAACCTGAAGTACCGGCTGGTCCGGCGGCGGCGCCAACAGGAAGCCTGATGTCGTTCGCCGGCCGTCACGTCGTGCTCGGCGTGTCGGGCGGGATCGCGTGCTACAAGAGCTGCACGCTCGCCCGCCGCCTCACCGAGGCGGGCGCGACGGTAGACGTCGTGCTGACGGCGTCGGCCGCCGAGTTCGTACGGCCCCTGGCGTTCGAGGCGCTGACCGGGCGCCCGGTCCTCTCCTCCTTGTGGGAGCGGGGCCGGGCGCTCGCGCACATCGGGCTGGCCAAGACGCCCGATCTCGTGATCGTCGCCCCCGCGACGGCGCACGTCCTCGCCCGCGCCGCGATGGGGATGGCGGACGACCTCCTCACGGCGCTGCTGCTCGCGCGAGCAGGGGGGGGCCCCATCCTTGCGGCACCCGCGATGAACGACGCGATGTACGCGCACCCGGCGACGACCGTGAATCTCAAGACCCTGACGCAGCGCGGCTGGCACATGGTGGGCCCGGAGATCGGGGCGTTGGCGGAAGGGCCGAGCGAGCGCCCGGGGCGAATGAGCGAGCCGGAAGCCATCCTGGAGGCCGCCGCGCGTCTCATCGGAGGCGGCGGGGCAGCGGGGAAATGGGCGGGGAAGCGCGTCGTCGTCACGGCGGGCCCAACGCGTGAGCACCTCGATCCCGTCCGCGTGCTGACGAACCCGTCGAGCGGCCGCATGGGTTACGCGCTGGCGGAGGCGGCGCACGCGCGCGGAGCCGCAGTCGTGCTCGTCAGCGGCCCCACCGAGCTGCCGCCACCCGCTGGGGTGACCATCCAGCACGTTGAATCGACCGAAGACCTCGCTCACGCGGTCCAAGCCCTGATGAAGGACGCCGACGCGCTGTTCATGGCGGCCGCGCCCGCCGACTTCCGTCCCAAGACGGCCGCGAAGACCAAACGTCCGCGCGGCAACGGGGCCTTGACCCTGGAGCTCGAGGCGACCCCCGACGTCCTCGCGTCGCTCAAGCGACCGAAAGGCTGCCTCGTGGTCGGGTTCGCACTCGAGACGGGGAACGGCCTGGCGCGGGCGCGCCAGAAACTGCAAGATAAGGCGCTCGATTTCGTGGTCCTGAACGATGCGCTGGAGCCCGGCGCGGGGTTCGAGGTGACGACGAATCGCGTGACGGTACTGAGCAAGCGGGGCGGCCAGCTGGACCTGCCGCTCCTGCCGAAGCGCGACGTGGCCGAACGGATCCTCGACGCGGTGGAAGAAGCCTTGTGAACGACGGGCGGGCTCTGGCGTTGGCATATCTGGAACAGCAGCGGTTGCTCGGGGGAGATCAGGTGATACTGACCTCCTCCCCGGACACCCCGGGCTTTCGCCCGGGGTTAGTCAACCCGCCGACCGATACAGTCTCACTGACCCCGGGCGCGAGCCCGGGGAAGACCGACACTCTCCCAGCTCCAGGCCTCTCCTTCGACCCGCCCTCCGGCGATCTCTTCGCCGCCGATCCGGTCCAACAAGCGGACACACTCGACGCCGTCGCGGCGCTCGTCGCCGACTGCACCAAGTGCAAGCTGTGTGAGGCCCGGCAGCACACCGTACCGGGAGAGGGTCCCGCGCACGCACGACTCGTCGTCGTGGGCGAGGGACCGGGGCGTACCGAAGACGAGACTGGACGCCCGTTCGTGGGGAAGGCGGGGGAGCTGCTCACGAAGATTCTGGGCGCGATAGAATTCCCGCGGGAGCAGGTCTTCATCTGTAACGTCGTGAAATGCCGGCCGCCCGAGAACCGCCTCCCGCAGTACGATGAGATCGCGGCGTGCGTACCTTACCTGTTCCGTCAGATCGAGCTCTTGAAGCCGGCGGTGATTCTCGCGATGGGCGGGACCGCGGCGCAAACGCTGCTCAACACGAAGCAGTCGCTGGGTGCGCTGCGGAACCTGGTGCATCGGTTCCGCGGGATTCCGGTGATCGTCACGTATCACCCGGCCGCCCTGCTGCGCAACCCCAACTGGAAGCGACCGACCTGGGATGACGTCCGCATCGCCCGCCGTATCCTCGACAGCTGAGCGGTCGTCCGAGTTCGCCGGCCGCCAAGCTCCCTGGAGCAACGAGGCGGAGCAGGCGGTCCTCGGCGCGATGCTGCTCGACCAGGACGCGGCCCTCAAGGCCGCCGAATTCCTGGACGACACGATGTTCTATCGCGAGGGCCATCGCCTGTTGTTCCGGGCGATGATCGCCCTCACGGAGCGCGGCGACGTCATCGATCCCGTCACGCTGCGCGACGAGCTGGCGCGCCGCGGCGACCTCGACCGGGCGGGCGGGATGGAGTACGTCGCGGCGCTGATCGACGTGGTCCCCACCGCCGCCAACGTCGACTATCACGCCAAGATCGTCCGCGACAAAGCCGTGCTGCGGCGCCTGGTCGAGGCGGCGACGGGCATCATCCAGGACGTGTACGACGGCCGGGGCACGGCGGGCGAAGTGCTCGACAACGCCGAGCACCGCGTGTTCCAGGTCGCGCAGTTCCGCCGCTCGGAAGAGTTCAGTCGGATCAAAGAGCTGATCTGGCCGACGATGGAGCGGATCGAGCAGCTCCAGTCGGGCGCGGGTTCGGTCACGGGCGTGCCGAGCGGCTTCCTCGACCTGGACCGCCTCACCGCCGGCTTCCAACGCGCCGACCTGGTGATCATCGCGGCCCGGCCCTCGATGGGGAAGACGGCGCTGGCCCTGAACATCGTGCAGCACGCCGCCATCGAGCACAACGTGGGCGTCGCGATCTTTTCCCTGGAAATGTCGAAGGACGCGCTGGTGCAACGGCTGCTCTGCTCCGAGGGGCTCGTGGACGCACAGCGGCTGCGGCGCGGCCAGCTGCGCGACGACGACTACCCCAAGCTCGCCCGCGCCGCGGGCCTGCTCGGCACCGCGCCGATCTGGATCGACGACTCGGCGGCTTTGACGCCCCTCGCGATGCGCTCCAAGGCGCGCCGCTTGAAGGCCGAGCACGACATCGCGCTCGTGATCGTGGACTACCTCCAGCTGATGCAGGGTCCCGGCGATTCCGAGAACCGCCAGCAGGAGATCTCCTACATCTCGCGCTCGCTCAAGGCGCTCGCCAAGGAGCTGGACGTCCCCGTGGTCGCCATCTCACAGCTGTCGC
>WNGP01001280.1_pt1 | contig 20564 bp, 16 predicted proteins | sample 5407671 | NCBI WGS metagenome assembly WNGP01 (sample SAMN13153381, study PRJNA577476) | soil metagenome | isolation source: 40 cm soil or saprolite under Garry oak tree replicate 2 | place: USA:California | collected 2016-06-15 | reverse complement strand
ACTCCTCGCCCATCAGTACCTCCCACTGCGGCCGGCTCGGCTCCGCCGGGTCGTTCGAGTACACGAGCACGTAATTGCCGAAGCCGGTCAGGTCCACGAAGCAGTACTTCCGGACCTTGCTGGTGCGCGTGTACTTCCAGACGTCGAACGGGACGGCGACGCCCGGGCCCCGCCGACCGAGGGTGATGTCGGGGGCCCCGTACTCGAGAAAGATCCGGCCGCGGTCGGTGCGCCATCCCGGGACGTTATCCGTTCCCCGCTCGCGAAACTTGCGGTTCACGACGGCGATCCGGGCATTGAAGGTCTCCTCTGCCTCGTTCCTGGGCGTGCCCGGCGTCGGATCGCGCCGCGCCCAAAACTGGCGAAGGAATGTGCGCTTCCCGGCGACCGTCAGACCCGGATAGATCCCGCGCTCATCGGGGCGCATGAGGTAGGCGACCGGCCCGTAGACGCTGTCGAGCTGGCCTTCCGCGAGGTTCGCGAACCGGTCGGCGGGAGGCGCCGGGCTCGAATCGGCCTGCGCCGGCGCACCGCGGGCGCTGGCGCTTACGGCGAGGATTAGGCCTGCGACGCGACCGAGGACGGCGACCGTGGTTCCGAAAAACGCGCGGCGCCCGTGGGATCCGCGGGCGCCGCTCCCCCCGATCACTTCGGTCCGGCTAGGGCGAGACCACCACTGGCTCGCTAGCACACGACGTGGCGCTCCCCTGATTGATCGCGTCTCCGCTATACGTGGCCGTCCAGTGCCAGGTCCCTGAGGCATTCGACTTAAACCCCTTGGACGTGGCGTACGTGCCGTTCACAGTCACCGTCACGGTGTTCGTGAAGGCGGGCGTACCACTGCACGTCGCGTCGGCAGGACCGAACAACTTGAAGGCGATCGTGCCCGTGGGACCCGAACCTCCGCTGACGGTGGCCCCATCCTTGAGCGTATCCCCCACAGTCGCGGCCGTCGGGTTCGCACTGGTCGCGAGCGTGGTCACCGCGCGGTTCACGACGACCGCCTCGGCATTACAGGCATTTGCTACTTCGCTGTTGATGCTGTCGCCCGTATAGGATGCAACCCAATGCCACGTGCCTGCCGTGTCCGGCTTGAAACCCGCCGTCGCGTATTTCCCAGCCCCCGCGTCCACTTCGACCGAGTCAACGAAGTGCGGAATCCCGACGCAGGTCGTTTGGCTGGGATCGAACAGCTGGAAGGCGATCGTTCCCTTCGGCGCTGGCGTCGTCGTACCGCCGCCGAGTGTGGCCGTGTCGGTCAGGGTGACCCGCCCGGTGACAGTTGTCGGGTAAGCGGTGGTCGAGATCGTGGTACCGGCCTTGACCACGAAGATCCCCGTCGCCGCGCTGCCGGTGCATGCGCTCGTCACGGTCTTGTTATTCGCATTCCCGCTGTACACGGCCTGCCAGCGCCAGGTCCCCACCTTGTCCGAGGTAAATGGGGTGTTCGCGAACAGGAATCCCGGCCCGGGGCCGCTGAGTGTGAACGTCTGGGTGTATCGGGGCGAGGCCGCGCAGGTAGCCTGCGTGTTGTCATACAGGTTGAGCGTGACCGTGCCGGTCAGCGTGCCAAACCCGCCGCTCACCCTGACGGTATCGCTCAGCCCCGCCCCCAGGACGAAAGCGGTCGCCCCGCTCGGCAGGTTCGTGTGGGTCACGACCGTGGGAGCAGCCTTGACCACGATGACCACCACCGTGTCCGGCGTCAATCCGCCGCTCGAGGCCACGAGGCAGGTGGTTCCGGAGAGGACGCTCGTGACCACCGCCCGTGCGGACGTCGCAGGCACCGGGTGGTAGCTCGTGTCGGCAGTGACGGTCGCGATCGCGGCATCACACGTGGCGAACGCGATCGAGGCCTCGACCCGGTTCTGGCGGACGTCCACAACGCTGGCAGCGACCAGTCCCGAGCTGCCGATACTGACGTTCAGCGACGCAAGGGCGGCCTGGATCGCCACGGGCGTCCCCACGCCGTCGGCTGTGGGGTCACCCTTGCACGCCGCCGCGGCAGCGAGCGTCGCGACCACCCCGATTCGACCTGATAGACGTAGCAGCATACTCACCTCGCTTACGGGTCTCGAGATCGCGCCTAAAACCGCAGCGCGTCGTCCAGGGCTTCGGGCCCCAACAGCTCCTGCCAGTCGGGGCGCGAGGGCTCCCGGCGCTCGTCCGTCCATATCAGCACGTAGCTCCCCGACGACGTCGTGTCGAGGAAGATGAACCTGTGCGCCTTCCTTCCCGTGTACTTCCACACCTGATACGGTCGTGAGCTCCCAGCCTGTCCCCGATCGAGGACCTCGTCCGGCGCGCCGTAGACGATGAAGATCCGTCCGCGATCGGTGTGCCAACCCGGGACGGCCGACCCACCCCGCTCGCGAAACCGCACGCCCGCATCCCGCACGGTGCGGTAAAACGTCTCTTCGAACTCGTTCCGCGCCGTGCCCGGCGTCGGGTCCCGCTTGACCCAGAACGCGCGCAAGAACGTGCGTTTGCCGTCCACCGTGAGCCCCGGGTACACCCCGCGCTCCGTGGGATCGAGCAGATACTCGAGCGGCCCGTACATCGAGTCGAGCTGCGCCTCGGACAAGCGCACCAGCGAGTCGATCTCCGCCCCGGGCCCGGAGACCGCGCCCGGCCCGCGGCCGAAGCCGGTCATCGTGAACGCGGCCTCGCGCAGCACGGCCGAGTCGGGCGTCCGCACATCGACCAGCAGGCGGTAATCGCCCGGGGGCAGGCCGCTCAGGTCGAGCGTTTGGCTCGTCGCCCCACCGCCCCGCGGCACCGACACCTGCTGCGGCGCCGCCGCCGCGAGCTGCTTGCCGGCGGCGTCGAGCACGCGCGATCCGACCGACACGGTCTCCGCCCGCGCCGCGTACAGCTCCAGGTAATAACCGACCTGGGCTCGTTCCGGCGTCGCGACGGTCCATCCGGACGTCTCAAGAAAGAGCGAGCCCATCCGGAACTCTCCGGCGCGCGGCGTCGTGTCGCTCGCCTCCCCACGCCGCAGCCCTTGCGCGGCCAGGAGATCCGACACCTCCGGGGCCGCGGCGAAGGCCCGCACGCCCACCTGCTGCCCGCGTACGCGACCGCTCCCTGAATCCGCGACCGTCGCGTCCACCAGGTAACGTCCGGGCGGCACTGCGAACTGGAAATGCACGCCCCCTGTGGCGCCCGGCGCGCTCGCCAGCGACGCGTCGACCATCTCGGCCCAGGAGCGATGGAGCAGTTCCAGCCCGCTGCTGTCGCGCACCGACAGGCCCACCCGGTACGCCGCCTGCCCTCGGACCCCCGCGAGAGGAGTCAGCCCGGCGAGCGGGATGCGACAGAACAGCTGCACCAGCGTCTGACCGGCCGGCGCGCGGTAAAACCGCACCGCGCTGAGCCCGACGGCGGTATCCTCCTGCGCCTGCACCGGCACCACCCATCCCGTCGCCAGCGCCACGCACAGCGCGGCGGCGGCGCCGTTCCCCAGCGCCCTTACCAACCCAAGCCGAAGCTCACGAAGCTCGTCCCGCCCAGGGGCCCGAGGTTCTTGTATGCGTAGTCGAACCCGACGCGGAAGTCTTTCCGCGCCCAGCCGATCCCGCCTCCAGCCGCCAGCCCGTAATTGGACACGGAACCGATCGTATACTGGGTCTGGAACCCGGCGCCCGTGCCCGGATCGAGGTCGTTCGCCGGCTGTAAGGTGTAGCTCCCCCGCCCGGCGATGAAAAACCCGGAATTCCCGATGTTGGACGCCGTATACTCGAGCCCTCCTCCCGCGCCGGGCTTGTCGTTGTTCGTCTGGTTGAACTCACCCATCAGCGTCAGGCGCTGCTGCGCCAGCGTCACCACGTCGAACGCCACCGCCACGCGGAACAACACCGGCAGGCTCCACCCGGAGGTCTTGAGCGATGCCTGCTGCGGCTGCTGGGGTACGTCTTGCACACCCGAGGGGGGCTCGCGCAGTACGGTTTCGTCCAGTCCGGCACCGCTATGCTTCAAGGTGGTGCCGAGGTTCTGGATCACGAACGCGCCGCGGATCGGGCGCTGGCCCACGCTGGCGTGGAAGTTGGTCCCGAAGTCCACCGCGAACCCGGTGGCGCTCGTCTTGCCGAGTTTGTCGGAGATCAACTTGGCCGTGAACCCGGCGGAGAAGCGGTCGGAGAAGTTCTGGGAGTACGTCCCCGCGATGAACGTCTCCGCCACCGAGTACGTCTCCCCGGTCCCATCCGGTTGAGCCAACGTGTAGACGGGCTGATCGGCGAAGCCGAACGTCCCGACACTGACGCCAAGGGCACGCGCGCCGCCCGCCATCGGGAAAGCGAGCCCCGCCCACGAGTAGCGGGTGTCCGCGATGTAGCTGTAGCTCGACACCATGGCTCCGGGCCCCGAGATCTGCGCCAGGTCTCCAGGGTTGTAGTAGAGCGCGGTCACGTCGGTCGTAAGGGCCGCGACGGCGCCGCCCAAGGCGGTGCCACGTGCCCCGGCACCGAACAACAGGAACTCGGCTGAGCTGGTGCCGAAGCCGGTGTTGTCTTGGGTGGTGGTTTGCGCGGCTGCCGGAACGCAGAGTACCGCCGCCACCGCGACCGCGCGGAGACCACCGTGTACGAAGTTTCTCATGAGAGTGACCCTCACGGCGCGAAGTTGACGACGGTAAACCGGCCGACCTTCGTCTTGCCGTTCGCAGCCTCGACGTGATAGAAGTACACGCCGGAAGCCACGAACTGTTGGTTGCGATTCCGCAGGTTCCAGTCTGCTTCACCGCCCCCCGTCGGGTCGTCGTGGGTTATGACGCGGACGAGGATCGCGCTGGTCGAGTAGATACGGATGATGCAGCGCGACGGCAGGTTGACGAACTTGAGCACCTTTTGGTTTGGCGAGACTTCGAGGGCGTTCGTTACATAGTAGGGGTCCGGCACCGTGTGCACGTGCGCCAGGATGGAGTCGTCGGTGGCGGTGCTGTCGAGCACGGCGGCCGTGGATGTCGTGGCCGCCAGGCGCAAGCCCGGCACGGGCGCGTTCGACGGCACCGACGTGTACTTGTAAGACCCCGTGCTCTTGGACACCAGGCCGAAATAGGTCCGCACGGTCCAGACCGCGGGCTTCACGGGGAGCGCGGCCGTCAGGAAGATGAACGGCTCGCCGTTGACGTACAACCCGAACCCGTTGCCGTCGGACACGCCATCGCCGGTGGCGTCGACCGGGCCCAGCGTGGCCGAGCTGACGTAACCGCGCGTCTCGCACCCCGCGTTATTGATGCCCGAGGCGTCGGGGAGGCAGGCGCCGTCGAGAAAGTCGTGGTACGACACGATGCCGTTCGGCGCCGTCACGGTACCGACGCCGGTGCCGACCACGTCGCTCCGGAATCCGTAGGACGCGCGGTTCTGCGGGCTGAAGGGCACCAAGACGTGATGCGTCACATCCAGCACGGAGTCCACCGTCCCAGGCGTCGAGCCCCAATAGAACTTTATATCCGCTGCTCGGAACAGAAGACGGGTCACCTGGTCGAAGCGGCGGAACAGATCCGCGGAGTTATTAGGATCGGACGAGCACGCCCCGGAGCCGCCGAACGGGCGGTAGATCGTCGTTACGCCCGTGATCTGTCCGTGTGCTGCAAACCCGAGCGTTGGGTCAGCCATCGTCTCGTTCGACCCGTCGAACCAGCGGGAGCCTCCGTCAGCCGTCATCCCCGGAATCGAGTCGAAGAACGTCCCATTGCAGGGCGTGTGCCAGTCGATGTCCTTTGACGTTTCGGTTGTCGGGCCCACGACCACCTGCCCGTTGAACTGCGCGGAGAACGGCACGGACCCGAGCCCCTTCGCTTTCGCGAGGTTCGTGTCCGCCGGAATGACCGCGCCCGCCGGGCCGAATGTCACGCTGCCTTCGAGCAGGCCGTCGGGCCCGAACTGGCTCGTCGTCGGCAGCGAACCGAGCCCGGTGAGGTAGTAGCTGGCCACTTGGAACCCGGGCGTCACCGAATCGATGCGCAGATACGCTTTGGCATTCGGCACGATCAGCTGATCGGCGAACACCGCGGCGCCGAGCGCCTGGAACCGACCCGTCGGGACCGCGGGGCCGGAGAACGTCCCGTTGGTGGCGTCGATGGTCGGCTCGGCCGCCTTGGGGTTCAGGGTGTTTCCGTCCTTGTCGACGAGCGCCAGGGTCAGCGGTCCTGCGGCCGCGAAGGCATTGGCCGATGGCGCCCGCGGTGTCGCCGTCTTGAGCGTCGTCTTGGGCGACTCGAGCGAGCTCGGCCCCGACTGGTACGAGTTCACGTCGAACGCCGTGACCGCGTAGTAGTAGGTGAAGGAGTTCTTGACGCCGTTGTCCGTGAAGGCGAGCGGGACGCCATTATCCACGAGCGCCGTCTTGCCAGACCCTCCGCCCGTGACGGCCGTGTCGGCGTTGAGGATCCGCACCCTCCCGCCGGTCTCCTGAATCCTCGGACCCTGCGACAGCTTCACCTGCACGACGTTCCCCGCAAGCGCCTGATCGGCGAATGTCGTCGGGTCCACCGGTCCGGACAGCCCCGGCTGGAAGTTCGTGGGGAAGTCGGCCGGACAATCGTCGAGCACGCCCAACTCCGGCGCACAGTTGCCCGGGTACGCCAACCCACCGACATAATCCCGGATGGTCGTACCCGCGTAGTCGAACTGCGCGATAAGCTGCAGGTTGCTCGGCGACCGCCCGCGATAGACCCGGTATCCCTCGACGTCGTAGCGTCGGAAGTTCGGGTCGTAGAGGGTCGACGTCGGGTCCGACGCGACCTCGAAATACGGATCGCCGGTTGCTTCCGTCTTGCTCGGGCGCCACACCACGCTCACGCTCCCGTTCCCAGGGATCACGTAGAACTCCGGCTGGTCGGGCGAGAACGGCAGCAGGAACTTGTTGTCGAAGACCGTTTGCGCCACGATGGCCTTGTTGAGGAGCGTCCGCGGGACGGTGGTCACCTCGTCCTGCGTGATCGTATCCGTGGGGGTCTTCGTGTCCGCGAAGCTGACCCATCCCGTCGCCCGATCGATCGTGCGCACGGAATCGGGGCCCGACACGAGATTGCCCGGGTTCGCGGGGGGGCCCGCCTGGCAGTTCGCCCCAGGACCGGGACTGCACGGCCCGGTCAGTGGCGCGGCGAGCGCCGCGGCCTGAATGTACGCCACCGCAATAGTCCGGGCCTCGCCCGCTGGAAGCGTGAACGGCCCGGAGGACATGAAGAACCGCGCGTCTACCGGCGTCTGGAACAGGAAGCACCACCGCAGCTGCAGCTGCTGGCCCTGATTGGTGCAGGAGTTGTCGCCTGCCGCGGGGCTCGACGTCCCCGAGAGATACCGGTACAGCTGCTTGCCGCCGCGCGGGTCGATGTAGCCGGCGCCGCCCGAGCTCGTGGGGTTGCCGGTATTCGAGTACAGCGTCAGCCCGAGCTCCTTGCCGTTGTCACCCTTGGGGGAGAGCAGGTACTTCACGCCGGTGAACCCGATCCCTGAAAACAGGGGCGGCGAGAAGATGCCGCTCGGATACGTCAACAGCGGCTCGTCGAAGTCGCTCTTCCAGCAGAAGCTCAAGTTGAACACGAAGTCGGCGTTGGAGTAGTTCTGCCCTGACCCGTTGCCCACGTCGCAGTCCTCGAAGAACGCGAGGAACGCGTTGTTGATCGTGTAGCCGTCGGCGGGGATGGTGATGCCGTAGTGCTGGTCGTTCAGCGCCTTGAACTGCGCTCCAACCGCCGCGATCTCCGACTGAACGGCGGGATCGATGGTCGGATTGTTGTACTTCGCAGGGTTCGACGCGGAGACGTTGTAGATCGTGTAGATGAAGTAGATGATGTCTTCGTTCCCGGTCGGGAAGTTCCACGCCATCCCCCGTTCTTCCACGAGCAGCCCCAGGGGATGCGATCCTCCGATGGAAAGTGCCGGGTTCCCGTCCCATACGCGCACCCAGACGTCCTGCTGCGATACGAAGTTCTTCCCAAGGAGCACGGCGTTGAACAGGCTCGCGTCGCGCGTGATCGCGCCGTTGGGCCAGGCGGCCGCGTCGCCCGTGTTGGCCGAGTTGTAGACGTTGGTCACGCCCTCGCCTTCGAACTGGCTGCCCCGCGGGTCCATGAAGTACACACCCACGGTATCGGCGGTACCGCCAGTGAAGGGACTGCTCGCGATGATGCCGCCGAACTGCAGCCCGGAGTTGTAGATGTAGCTGTCGGGCGTGCCGCGCGGCCAGAACCCGCCTTCGAGCACCGGGTTGTCGTTCTGGTTCACGCACACCTTGCCGCGGTTCGACACGGGGCAAAAGATGTTGTTCACCTGCAAGATCTCGATCGGCACGGCGAACAGGTTGAACGCGCGCCGCCGGGCCGCGTCGCTCGGCCTCGCCAGCGCGGGAGCCACGATCAGGGGCACAGTGCCGAGCGCGAGGCCGAGGACGGCCGCTGCAGCGCGAGTGTACGATGGTAAGCGCATGATCATTCCTCGAGTGAAGATCCCGACCGTCGCCTCAGAAGGTCAGTTCCGCGCCGATGCGGATCTGGCGCGGCGAGCCATAGTACGCCTGCACCCCGTTGAACGAGTCGTACCAAGCATTGAGCGCCCGGGTCTGCTCGTCCGCGGTGAAGATGCCGTCGCCGTTGCCCCAGCGGGCCTCGGTCCGTCGTAACATGACGCAATCCACCGGGCCGGCATCGCCGCTCCAGTTGCCGCACGCCTTGGCGCCACCGGTACCGTTCAGGATCACGTTGCCGGTGGCGACGTTGTACGCGCTGTTCTGCGTCGCTTCGCTGAGCAGCGTCGACTTCTCGGACTGGATCTGGTTGGACCGATTGAGCGGGTTTGTGACATCCCCGGTCTCGGTGAACAGGGAGATCACGTTCTTGAAGTTGAAGAGGTTGCGGACGTCCGCGAACAACGTCCAGTCGACCCGCCCGGCCTTGATGCCCTTATTCAGCCGCAGGTCGACGAATTTGGTCCACGGCATCGTCGAAGAATTGATCGGCTCCACCCCGACGCCGGTGAGCCCATAGTTCTCGAACGGCGCCGTCTGGCCCTGTCCGGTGTTGCCGAGACGCGTGTACGGCAAGCCGCTCACCGCGCGGCCCGTGATGAACACGCCCACGTCCCGCAGCACGGCACCGATGGTCGTGCCCCGTTGCCAGTCCGCAGGCACGGCAATCGACATGGACGCCACGACGTTGTGCGTCCGGTTGTCGTTGGTGGGCAGCGGCTGCTCGGGCGGGGGCACCTGGGTGTTCAGGGCCGAATAGAATTGGCGCCCCGACGTACGCAGGTACGAGAACGGGTCCGACCCGGTGCTGCGTGAGAATTGCAGCGTGTACGCCAGCGAGGCATTGAGCCAGTTGCCCACGCGGCGGATCAAGTTGACGTCGATCCCCCGCGCCCACCCGAAGTCGGCGCTGCGCAGCACGTTCACATTGATCGTCGCGCCCGGGTTCGAGGGATCGTCCACGGTCTCGATCCGATATGCGGGATTCGCGACGCCGTCCTTGTTGTACGCCGACACGTCGAGCACCAGGTCCTTCGAGAACGCATGGCGCACCCCGAACTCGAACAGGATCGTCTTCCCGAAGCCGATGTCCTGGCCGAAGAAGTCGTTCGTGTTCGTGAACGCGAGATCGTTGTTCGTCCCGCTCAGGAGCGTGTTGAACTCGGGGGTGTTGACCTGATGGGCGTAGGAAAGCCGGAAGTCGGTACGCTCAGTGATCGGAAAAGAGACGCGGAGGCGCGGCGACAGCAGCCAGTGCGTCGCCGCGGGCGTGAACACCCGCGCGATCGAGGCCGCGAGAGAGTCGGCGTTCGTCGCCGCCTGCTTGCTCCACAGCGGGTTCGAGGAGATCTTCCCGGGCGTATTGGGGAACTCGGCTTCGGCGTTCATCTCGTCCCAGCGCACCCCGAGCTCGATGACCACGTCGCCGAGATCGAGGCGATCGGCGCCCCACAACGCCGCGGTGTACGGCTTGCCGGCATAGGAGACGAGGAAGATCTCGTCCGACAGGGCGCCGCTCCAGTACGAGAGGTCGCTCTTCTTGTATTCCCCCCCGAAGTTGAAGCGGTGATAGCGATTCGCCTGCCAGTCGAGCTGGGCGAACGCCCGAGTGCGGTTCTCGTGGTACAGTGTCATCGCGCGGCCGTCATCCACACCTACCGTGTTCCACCCTTCTGACGAGGACAGGCCGTACGGGTTCATCCGGTACGGCTGGCTCGAGAGGAGATCGGAGCGCCCGATGTACGGAATTCGCAGTCCCTGGTTGAGCCGTACGTTCGCGATGATGTCGTCCGTGATGGGGAAGGGGAGGTCGCCGAAGCCGGTAAACTGCATCTCCTTGAGGGAAATCCCACCGGTCGGGTTCCGGGTCGAGAGCTCGTACGTCGGGTCGAGCCGGCCCGTGATGCGATTGTCCTGCGCCCACGACAGGTTGACGTTCAACGCGAGCTGATGCTCGGCGGCCTTGAAGACCGAGTGGTTCCAGTTGAGCACCCCGAGCTTGCTCCAGGTGTGCGTGCCGGTGTAGAGCGCCGGGTCGGCGATGTTGCTCGCTGGACTGTTGCCACCGTTCCGCGTCAGGCCCCCAGGGTAGTTGCGGAGCGCGTTGCCCCCGGACACCCCCGTGATGGACACGTTGGAGCCGTTGCCATAGCTGTAGGCGAGCTTGCCTTGCAGCTGCGTGAGGGTATTCCAGTTCAGCGGGAACCGAGCGCCCTGGCATGCGAAGCCGTAGTTATTCGCGGCGTCACACTGCCCCCCGAACTGCACCCACTTGGGAATCGCCACGGACTGCGTGCCGCTGCCGTCGGACTTGATGACCGTTACCGTCGTATCGAGCCCCCCGAGGAAGAATGTCGGGACGGTATCCTGCCCGAGGGCGCTCCCGATGCACGCGCCACCTTGCAGCACGCCGCACGACGACCTCCCCTGCACGACGCTGGAGGCGAAGAACGACAGATTCTTGACGCCGGGCACGGGCCCGCCGACCGATCCCTCAATGCGGTTGAGGCCGTTGCTGACGCCGCTGCCGAACGGCTCGTCGGTGTCGTATGACGCGGATGCCTTGAAGCTCTGCCCGCCCGATCGTGTCGTATAGGAGATGACGCCGGACTGCGCGTCGCCGAAGTCCACGCCCAGGGCCCCGGTCGTCACGGACGCCTCTTCCACGGCGTTCGTTGCGACCTGCAGGAATTGCCGGCCGTACCCCGTGCTCCGCACTGGGGCGCCGTCGACGTAAACGTTGGCGTCGCCAGGGCGCCCGCCCCGCAACACCAGACCGTTCGCGTTGCCCGACTCCACGACTCCGGGAGTGAGGGCGACGATTTGGCGGGGGTCATCGATGGGGAGGGAGGAGATATCGTGGATGATCGTCTTGGAGGTGACCTGATCGCGCGGCACCACCGGGTTCGCGGCCGCCTCCACGACGACCGGCCCGATGGCGACCGCCGACGGCGTCAGCTTGATGTTCTGCGTGATGGTCTGCCCACCCAGCACGCGCACCCCCTGCACCTCCGACGCCGTGTACCCGATGAACTTCGCCCGCATCGTATACGTGCCCGCGGGGACGTTGTTCATGAAGTAGTAGCCCTTGTCGCTCGTCAGCGCACCGAACGCCGTCCCGACCATCGTCACTTGGGCGTTCGCGATCGGTGCACCCGCCTGATCCGTCACCGTGCCCTCGATCTTGCCCGTGGCTTCCTGCGCGGCGAGCGGACCGGCGGCGCAGAGCAACGCCACCGCGGACCCGATGCCGAGCGCGAACAGGCGACCGAAGGCGCCTCGCACACGATGCGTCATGGACACATCCTCCAGATGCGGAAAAACAATTAATGATGTGGACTGCGGGACAACCGGGGACGACGACACGGCATCACCTCGATCTGTGTGGTCAGATTCGGTGATTGTTTATTGGCCAACTGTTCTAGAAGCTGGCCGCGATCCCAACGCTCGTCAAGCCAGCTTGGGCGCGGCGAAAATGTGCCCCGTTCCCGCACCCCGCAAGCCCCCCCCGGCCCCCCGGTTCACACCAGCAGCAGGGCTTCCTGCGGCGCTGGGGGCGTCACTAGAGGTCCGGTTTCGGCGAGAAACACGTTGATTTCACTCCGCATTCCGAACCGGCCAGGCAGGTAGATCCCCGGCTCCACCGAGAACCCGACCCCCGCGACCAGCTCCCGGGTGTCGGCGGTCTCGAAGTTGTCCAGGTGGGGGCCGCTGCCGTGCAGCTCGCGGTCGATCGAGTGCCCGGTACGATGCACGAATTGCTCAGCGTACCCCGCCGCGCGGATCACCCCCCGGGCGACGTCGTCGAGGTCGGCGCCGGACAGGTGTCCCCCGTCCCCCGTCCCCCGTCCCCATGTTTCTCGCAACCGCTCCACTACCTCATCCCTCGCCCGCCGCACGGTGTCCCAGACCCGACGGATCTCCGCGTCCGGCGCACGCCCCGTGAACGCCATCCACGTCTGGTCCGCGAACACCGTCCCCTTCGCGGGGCCTGCCCACAGGTCGAGCAGCACGACCTGGCCCGCCTCGAGCCGGCGGTCCGCGCCCTCGCGCGGCTCGTAGTGCGGCAGCGCGGAGTTTTCCTGGAACCCGACGATCGGCGGGTCGTCGGTGACGAGCCCCGCGCGCGCTACGCCCTCGAGCACGCGCCCCTGGAGCGTTACCTCGCGCACTTCCGTCCCCCGCGCCGTCTCGGCACCGGCCCACGCGAGCGCATCGCCCGCGACCTCCGCCAGCACCTGCGCGGCGCGCTGATGCCCGGCCAGCTCGCTCGCACTCCAGCGCGCCGCGAACTGCGTCACGAGCGGCGCCGAGGACACCACTCGCGCTCCGAGCGACTCGAGCAACCCGACGACGCCGTAGGGCACGCGATCGAGATACGGCACCGCGTCGAGGGCCGAGACCTCCATCGCGACGGTGTGGCCCTTGACCAGCTTCGCGAGCTCGGCGTGCAGCTCGCGCCACCCCGCGTAGGGTCTCATCTCGCCCGGGAATCCCGCGAGCCCGTGCTGCTCGATGCGGTGCGCGACCGCGACCGGCGGACCGGTGCGCGGCAGCAGTACGAAGAGGCGCCGCGTTCCCAAGCCAATCGCGCGGCTGCCGAGCAGGCGGCCGACCACGGGGTTGACGCGATGAAAATCGAACAGCAGCCAGGCGTCGGCGCCGAGCTGCGCGAGCGCAGCCGAGAGGGCCGCGAAGTCGAAGCCGTCGAGCGGCGTCACTGATGGCGGGAGTCGGGAGCCGCCGCGCGCCACTCGCAAGCGTCGGCGCCGGTGGCGCGGCAGGCGACGTGCACCATCGCGCTCTCCACGCCGACGAGCAGCCGCAGCAGCTCGGAGAACCCGGCCCCGTACAACGCGCAGGCGGCGCCGTCGGGGGTCGCGCTGATCGCGATGGTGTCGGACACGCGCGCCACGGGGACGTGGCCCTCGCGCTTCAAGTCGCCGCCGAGCACCGCGCGGGCGGCGCGCCGCGCCGCGCCGAACCCGAAGATGCCGGGCGCCGTGCGCGCCGCCAGGCGGGAAATCCCGCGCAGCCGCCGTGCGGCGCGCCGCGCGGCCCGCCGGCCGGCGTCCGCGAACACCAAGTCCGCGTCGGGGCGGCGGCCCACCAGACGCAGCAGCGCCTCCACGTGCGCCCGCTCGACGCGGGCGTCGCGCCGCACCAGCGTCTCGTATTGCGCGAGCTGCATGGCGACGGTCGCGGAGAGCCCGAGGCGCTTGCTCAGCAGCTCCTCAGCGAACTCGGTCAGCCCATCTTCGACCGGCGTGTCGAGGTTGCGCACGGCCTCGAGGACGGCGAGCGGAACGATGCTGTGCACCACGGCGCGCGAAAGCTACCACCCCATTGCGAAACTCGGGAGGTCGAGCGCAGGTTCTAGGCGATGACCGAGCCCAAGGCCCCTCCCGCCGACGAGAAGCGCGCGGGCTTCGAGCGCGAAGCGCTCGTCCACCTCGACGCCCTGTACCGCGTGGCGCTACGCCTCACCGGCAACGCGGCCGACGCCGACGACCTGGTGCAGGAGACGATGCTCAAGGCCTACCGCGCCTGGCACCAGTACGAGCAGGGCACGAACGCCAAGGGGTGGCTGCTCACCATCCTCCGCCACGCCTTCATTAATGAATACCGGCGCCGCACCCGCCACCCCGAAACGGTGGACCTGGACGCCATTGAGCCGTTCGCCGTGTTCGAAGACGTTCAGGAGGAAGACCCCCAAGGGGCGTTCTTCGACCAGATCGTGGACGACGAGGTGCTGCGGGCGATCGACCAGCTCCCGGAACAATTCCGGGAGGCGATAGTGTTGAGCGACGTAGAGGGGATGAGCTACGAAGAGGTGGCCCGGATTCTCTCGGTACCGATCGGCACGGTAAAGTCCCGGCTATTCCGGGCGAGACGCCTGCTGCAAGCCAAGCTGTACGACTATGCCGTCGGCCAGGGCTACATCAAAGGAAGTCGGGCATGAATTGTCGCGAGGCGGTCGAGCACCTGTACGAGTACCTGGACAAGGAGCTGACGCCCGAGGTCGAGCGCGCAGTGCGTCAGCACATCGAAGACTGCCAACCCTGCCTCGAGCAGTTCGATTTCGAAGACGCGTTCCTCAAATTCCTTCAAGCCCGCTGCCAGAGTCGCTGCGCTCCCCCCGAGCTCAAGCGCCGTATCCTGCACGAGCTGTTCGGCGAGTGACGTGGCTTACCCCTGACGGCCTGGCGGCCGCCGCGGCCGTGGGCGCTGCGGTGTACTGGGGACTCGGGGTGCGAGGAGCGGTGCTGCTCCTCGCCTTTTTCATTTCCGGGAGCGTGCTGACACGCCTCGCGACCGGGGGCCCGGCGCGCCGCACGGCGCGTCAGGTCGCGGCGAACGGCGGCGTGGCCGCCGTGGCTGCGCTGTTCGGCGCCTGGCCCGTGACCGCTGGGGCGCTCGCCGCCGCCGCCGCGGACACCTGGGCGACCGAGATCGGCACGTTCTCTCCTGTTCCGCCGCGCCTCATCACCACTTGGATGCCTGTGGCTCGCGGCGTCTCCGGGGGAGTCACGGCCTTCGGCACCGCCGGCGGCGTGCTGGGGGCCACGGCCCTCGCCGCGCTCGGCCACTGGCTCGCCCCCACACCTCCTTCACCGCATCTGGCCTTGCTCGCCGCGGCGGGAGTCGCCGGCATGCTCGCGGATTCCGCGCTGGGCGCGACAGTGCAGGGCGTGTACGAATGCGGCAGCTGCGGCGCCAGGACGGAAACCCGAGGCACCGTGTGCCACGAACCGGTACGGCTGATTCGAGGCTGGCGCTGGCTCGACAACGATGGCGTCAACCTGGCGGCGACCGTGGTCGGGGCGGGCGTTGGTCTCGTCGCCTCATGACGCGCTGGGACGCCGTGGTGGTCGGAGCGGGCCCCGCGGGCGCGGCGACGGCGCTGCATCTGGCCCGCGCCGGAGCCCGTGTCCTCGTCCTCGACCGCGCCCGGTTTCCGCGCGACAAACCCTGCTCCGAGTATTTGAGCCCCGAGACCACGCGGCTGCTGGCGCGGCTGGGGAGTGACGTACTCGAAGCGGTGGAGCGCGCCGCGCCCGCCCGGTTGTACGGGATGAAAGTCGTCGCACCGGACGGCTCCACGACCTGCGGCCGGTTCGCCGGCGCGCACGGCTGGCTCGCACCCCGGCCGTACAGCTTCGCCCTCCCCCGTACCGTGTTCGACTCCGTCCTGCTCGAAGCCGCGGCGCAGGCCGGGGCAACGATCCGGGAGGGGGTCGCGGTCGAGGACCTGAGGATGGACGAGGGGGCCGTGGCGGGAGTCGTAGGAAGAACGGGAGACGGGAGACGGGAGACGTATGAGGCGCGCGTCGTGGTTGGGGCGGATGGGCTCAATTCGGTGGTGGCGCGGCGGCTCGGGCTGGCCCGATCCTTGGGTCCCCGCCGCATCGCCTTCAGCGCGCACGTGGCCGACGTGGCGGGCGTGGAAGATATGGGCGAGCTGCACGTGAGCGAGCACGGATACGTGGGGCTGGGGCCGATCGGCGGCGCCGTCACCACGGTGGCCCTCGTGCTGCCGCTCGTCGCGGTCCGAGAGGCGGGGCGTGCGCGCGCGGTGCGGGCCGGGTTCTTCCGGGAGCTGGAGCGGTTCCCCGGACTGCGGGGTCGCTTCGACGCGCGGCGTCTGGTGCGGAGGGTGTTGGTCACGGGCCCGTTCGCGCGCTGGACGAGGGCGTCGGTGAGCCCGGGGGGAGGGGCCCTGCTGGTGGGGGACGCGGCGGACTTCTTCGATCCCTTCACCGGTCAGGGGATCTACAGCGCGTTGCGCGGGGCGGAGCTCGCGGCCGCCGCGATCGCCGCGGCGCTCGAACGCGCAGGGCCGCTCACCGGCCGGGCGCTCGCGCCGTACCGCGCCGCGCGGCGCGCCGCGTTCGCCGGCAAGTGGGTGCTCGAGCGGATCATCGGGCTGGGCGTGGGCTGGCCAGCGCTCACCAACCGCGTGGTGAGCCGGCTGGCGCGGCGCACCGAGCTCGCGGATCTCGTGTTCGGAGCCACAGGCAACTTCGTGCCCGCTCGACGCGTGCTCGCGCCGCGCGTGCTCGCTCACCTGGTCTGGTAGCACATGCCCGGCGTCGAGCCCGCGCTGTTCCGCCAGCTACTCGGCCGCTTCGCCACCGGCGTTACGGTCCTCACCGCCCGCGACGCCCGCGGCCAGCCCGTCGGGATGACCGCGAGCTCGGTGGCGTCGGTGTCGCTCGATCCCCCGCTGCTGCTCGTCTCCGTGAGCCACGAGCACGACATGCACGCCGCCCTGCTCGTGACGCGGCACTTCACCTTGAACGTCCTCGCCGCCGATCAGGAGGCGCTGTCGCGACGCTTCGCGGCCGATCACCCCGACCGGTTCGCCGGGGTCGGGTACCGGGAGAACAAGCACGGCGTGGCTGTGCTCGACGGCGTGCTCGCGAGCATCGAGTGTGAAAAACAGCACGCGGTCGCCGGGGGCGATCACACGGTGTTTTTCGGGCTCGTCACCGGCGGAACCGTCACCGATCGGTCCCCCTTGCTGTACTATCGCGGTGGCTACTCGTCGTTGCGGGGCGGATGATCGGCACCGAGCTGCTCGACGACCCGCACGCCGATCCGGTCGCGGTGGAGCGCGAGCTGAAGGACATCGCGCGGCTCAACGCGCTATTCGGTGGGACGAGGGCGGTGGTGGAAGCGCTCAAGCCATTCTTCAAAGCCGGGATGCGGGAAGTGGGAGGTGGGAGGCGTGCGACGTGGACACTCCTCGACATCGGGACGGGGCTTGCGGACATCCCGCGGGCAGCCGCCGTCGCGGCGCGCCGCTACGGGATCAATCTGCAGTTGCTCGGCGTGGAGCTGAATCGGGCCGCGGCCGCGAGCGCGCTGAGCGCCGAGCGCGCCCTTCCCCTGACCGTGGTGCTCGCGGACGGCAGTGCGCTCCCCCTCGCGCCCCGCTCGGTGGACGTCGTGATCGCAAGCCAGGTGCTACATCACCTCGCGCCCGCGGTGGCGGTGCGGTGGATCGCGAGCTTCAGCGCACTGGCGCGGCGCGCCGTGGTGCTCGCCGATCTGCGGCGCAGCCGGCTCGCAATCGCGGGCGTCTGGCTCGCGTCGTTCCCTCTGCGGTTCGGCGCCGTGACGCGGCACGATGCGGTCGTATCCCTGCGGCGCGGCTACACGCGAGCGGAGCTGAATGCGCTGCTGCGCGCCGCCGGCGTACCCGCGGTGGCAAAGTATCGCCCGGTGTCCAGAGTGGTGGCTGTGTGGGAGCCGTCAGCTGACACCTGATGGCAGCCAGCATGCGCACCGTGGACAGGGCCATCATGCGAGCCCCTCTCGCGCGAGTCTTCGACGTCGCCGCCGACATCGAGCGCTGGCCCCAGATTCTCGCGCATTACCGTTGGGTGCGGTTTCTCGAGCGCCCGGCCACAGGAGCGGGAGGCGTCGTCGAAATGGCCGCGTGGCGGCCGTTCGGGCCGCTTCGTTACCCGGCGTGGTGGGTGTCGCACATGACGGTGGATCGACGGGCAGGCGAGATCCGCTATCGTCACCTGCGGGGTATCACGCGCGGCATGGACGTAGCTTGGCGCCTGGTCGCGACGGACCACGGCGCCGGCACCGAGGTCGCAGTCGAGCACACGTGGGGCGGCCCGCCGTGGCCACTCGTCGGCGCACCGATCGCGCGCTTCGTCATCGGACCGGTGTTCGTGCATGGCATTGCGTCCCGCACCCTGGCGGGGATCAAGCAGCACCTGGAGGGCAGGTAAATGCGGAACGCGGAATGCGGAATGCGGAACAGAAATGAAAGGTCGTATCGCGTAACGACCTTCACATTGTCATTCCGCGTTCCGCATTCCGCATTCCGCCTTTGGGAGGGGGGCCCCCGTGGGTGACCCGCGCCGCGTCGTCATCACCGGGGTGGGCGCCGTGACGCCGATCGGGACGGCGGCGCAGGGCCTGTGGGACGGCCTCGTGGCGCGGCGCTCGGCAGTGCGGGAGATCACGCGCTTCGACCCGGCGCCATTCAAGAGCCGCATCGCTGCCGAGATCCCCGACTTCCGCCCGCAGGACCACCTCGACGCCAAGCGCTCCAAGCGGCTCGACCGGTTCTCGCAGCTCGCGGTCGCCAGCGCACGCCTTGCCCTCGCCGATGCTACCCTCGTCCCCGGGCGCGAGGACCCCGACCGTATCGGGACGATGATGGGTTCCGCGCTGGGCGGGGTGGCGTTCGCCGAATCGCAGGTGGGGGAGTTCCTGCGCGAGGGGCCTCGCGGGCTCGATCCGAGCCTCGCGCTTGCCGTCTTCCCTGGCGCGGCGAGCTGCAACATTGCCATCGAATTCGGGTTCACCGGTCCTAACTCGACGAACGCGATGAGCTGCGCCTCGGGGACGATCGCCGTCGGCGAAGCGTTCCACACGATCCGCGGCGGGCAGGCTGATGTCATGGTCGCCGGCGGAGCGGAGGCGCCGCTCGCCCCGATGACGTTTGCCGCCTTCAGCATCATCCGCGCGATGAGCACGCGCAACGACGATCCCCCGCACGCGTCGCGCCCCTTCGACGCGGGGCGCGACGGCTTCGTGATGGGCGAAGGAGCCGCCGTGCTGGTGTTGGAGGAGCGGGGCCGGGCGCTGGCCCGGGGCGCGCCGATCTACGCCGAGCTGGCCGGCTACGGTTTTACGAACGACGCGTACCATATGACGGCACCCCGCCCAGACGGGCGGCAGGCGGCGCGTGCGATGCGGGTGGCGCTCGCGGACGCGGGCGTCGCACCAACGGAAGTGGGATACGTGAACGCCCACGGCTCGTCCACACCGTTGAACGACACCACCGAGACGGCTGCGTTGAAGCAGGTGTTCGGCGACCACGCGTACCGTCTGACGGTGAGCGGCACGAAGGGCTATTACGGCCACGCCCTCGGCGCGAGCGGCGCCATCGAGGCGGCGATCTGCGCACTCGCGATGGCACGCCGCTGGCTCCCGCCTACCATCAACCTGGAGCGCCCCGATCCTGCCTGCGACCTGGACTGCCTCCCCGCGGACGGGCGGCCGGCCGCGCCCGACGTGGTCGTCTCGAACTCCTTCGGATTCGGCGGGATCAACGCGTCGCTGGTGTTGCGGCGGGCGTGACGGCGTCTAGATTGCCTGCCTGATGCGCACCTTGCTACGACCGCTCGCCGCCGAGACGCTCGGCACCCTGCTGTTCGTGTTTCTGGGCGCGGGAAGCGTCGTCATGAACGCCGCCACCGGGGGCGGGCTGGGCCCCCTCGGCATCGGGTTGGCGCACGGGATCGGGATGGCGGTCATCGTCTCCGCTACGATGAGTATCTCCGGCGGCCACATGAACCCGGCCGTGACCTTCGCCATCGCGCTCGCGGGGAAGATCGACTGGCGCAGCGCGGCCGCCTACGTGGTCGCCCAGCTCGTGGGGGCGGTCCTCGGAGCCGCCCTGGTGCGGTACCTCCTGCCGCTGGGTGCGGTGAACGCCACGCTCGCCGGCAGACCCCAGCTCGGCGCCAGCGTCACCTTCGTGCAGGGGATCTGGATCGAAGCGGTCCTGACGTTCTTCCTCGTGAGCGCGGTGTTCGGCACCGCGGTGTCGCCGGGCGCACCGAAGATCGCGGGCTTCGGCATCGGCCTCGCGATCTTCGTGGATGCGCTGGTCGGAGGGAATCTCACGGGGGCGATGATGAACCCCGCGCGGGCGTTAGGGCCGGCGCTCGTCATGCACGATCTGCACGCGCAGGCGGTCTACTGGATCGGGCCGCTGCTGGGCGCGGCCGCGGCGGGAGCGCTATGGCGAGGTCAGCTGAGCGCTTCGGCGGCGCAGGGAGCGAAGTAACTGAGCACGATGTCGGCGCCGGCGCGACGAATGGCGTACAGCGTCTCCCACATCGCCCGCGCCTCGTCCAGCATCCCCCGCTCCGCCGCCGCCTTGATCATCGCGTATTCCCCGCTCACCTGATACGCCGCGAGCGGTCCCCCGAACTGCTGCTTCGCCCGCCGAATCAAGTCGAGGCACGGCAGCGCCGGCTTGACCAGAATGATGTCCGCCCCCTCCGCGACGTCCAGCTCGATTTCCTTCATCGCTTCGTCGGCGTTGGTGCCCT
>WNGP01001279.1_pt1 | contig 20570 bp, 19 predicted proteins | sample 5407671 | NCBI WGS metagenome assembly WNGP01 (sample SAMN13153381, study PRJNA577476) | soil metagenome | isolation source: 40 cm soil or saprolite under Garry oak tree replicate 2 | place: USA:California | collected 2016-06-15 | reverse complement strand
TGGGTCGAGGTACCGTTCGAGCATGCCTCCAGCTGGCTCGAGCTGGCACAGGAGGCCCTCCATTATGTAGATGAGGCACGCTGATATGGCCTATTTTCTTGCCAAAACCGACCCCGCAACTTACTCCATCGACGATTTGGAGCGTGACGGGACAACAACCTGGGATGGAGTACGCAATGCTGCGGCGTTACAAGCTATCCAGGCTATGCGCCCAGGCGATGAGGTCTTGATCTACCACAGCCAGGGTGAGGCGGCTATTGTTGGCCTGGCGCGTGTCATTTCCGAACCGCATCCAGACCCGAAGGACAGTAAGAGCTGGGTGGTGGACGTGGCCTTTGTACGCCGCCTGGAGCAGCCGGTGACACTGCGCGAAATCAAAGAAAGTCACCTCTTCGACGACTGGAGTTTAGTGCGGCAGGGCCGCCTCTCGACCATGGGCGTCCCGGATAATGTCATAGCATGGCTTAAAGAGAAAAAAGTGTTGTAAGAAGTTTCAGGAAAGCCCATCGCTCCCCGCTCCACAGATTAGCGCACAGACCCTTTGCGATGCTGCGACATCCACCTTGCCTGCTAATAGGGCCGCGACTGCTGCGGCCCCGCTTAGTTCGGCCGCCACGCCCATTTCAAACCAGAGCCAGCGCGCGGCTTCATGCATTTCCTCGTCTGTCACCAGTACGATTTCTTCTACGTTGCGTCGAATTATCTCCAGGTTGATGGGCGCGCTCTGGCGGGGTGCAAGCGTGGTGGCGGTGGTGTGAATATCCGCTAGTTCCACCACCTGGCCCGCTCGCAGGCTCTCGTAGAGTGTCGCTGCCCCAACCGGCTCGATCCCGATTACCCTGATGGCCGGGTTCATTGCCCTGGCAGCTATACTTATACCGCTGATTAATCCGCCGCCACCGATGGCTACCAACAACACGTCTATGCCCGGTTCATCCTCCAGAATTTCGAGACCAACTGTTCCCTGCCCGGCAATGATGGCAGGGTCGGCGAAGGGATGAAAATAGGGCAGTCCTTCGCGTTCGGCAACTTCCAAGGCTGCCTGGTTCGCGTTATCCCATACGGCCCCTTCAAAGATCACCTTTGCTCCCCAGCTTTCTAGCTTCTGGGCTTTAGACAGCGGCGTGTTGTGAGGCAGGTAGATGGTGGTTGCTACCTTTGCTAACCAGCCCGCGTAGGCTACTCCCAGGCCGTGATTACCACCTGAAGCGGTGACAATACCCCGTGCCACCTGCTCTGGTGAAAGACTGAAAAGTTTGTTTACCGCTCCACGCGCTTTAAATGAGCCTGTTATCTGTAAATTCTCAAGCTTGAGGTAGAGGTTTCGAACTCCACCAATGCTTTGCTTGACAGGATTGGCTTCGATCAAAGGAGTACGGCGAACGTAACCTGCTAGCCTTTGTTGAGCAGCTTGTATATCTTTTAGTTCAACCAAGTGTTTTCCCTTTTTTTCTCATTTAGGAACTATCAACAGCCTTACTGTAAATTATCCTGTATACCCGCACATGCCTACACGTGGTGAGTTAACTACCGGCAGGAACATCTCTTCGCCGCATTCATGGTCTTCAGCGCACTCCTCGCACAGCCATCCTTCACCATCATAGACACATTGAGAACACACCTGGGAAGCTGGTTTCCCACACGACTGGCAGACTATCAGAGGAGCCTCATTCCTTGCCAAAATGCGGATCGACTTCCCTTTTACTTCACTTTCTCGTTCTGATAAAACCTTCAGACTAAGCTCCGTGGTGGTGCCGAAATCATATTCGTGTGAAAACTTCATTCCCGGTTCGAGGGCTTTGTCCAGCTTAATTTTCATACTTTTATCACCAGAACCCCAACCTGAGGCCATCTCAGCATCAGATGAGTATGACACTCCTGCAATTTCAAATGCACTCAGGTGTCCACAGCACTCGAGCCAGGTATTCCTCAACAACTTATCCAGGTCTCCCAGCGTTGCCTGTGCTGGCGCTTCAAGATACATCCAGTACTCAGGCATGCGATAACCCTCAACCAGGAGTAGGAGCCCTTTACCTTTCTGTGACTTCTGTGAACTGGGTGAACTTGTGGAACTTGTTGGACTTGTGGTGGCAGCAGGAACCACTTTGCCCTGGCATGCCTCCAGGTGCTTCTTCATTGCCGCCTTGCTGACTGTACTATTACAAAGATAGCACGTTCCCTGTGATGATGTTCTTGGCATCTTTTTTTCTCCTCGCTTCTCCTATTGGTAAGTATAACGAAAAACGCGATATGATTACTGGGTAAACATCCATATTTATGAAAATGCACAAAAGGAGTATAGCATTATGGACAATACCCCCTTATGGTATATCAACGGGCGTTGGCTACCCCCTCATGAAGCCACCATATCGATCAATGACGTCGCCGTGCTACGCGGCTACAGCGCATTTGAGTCCCTGCGTACGTATAATCGGCGTCCCTTCCACCTGGATGAGCATCTAAACCGGCTCTACCGCTCGGCTGAACTTATCGAACTCGAGATCCCCTGGTCGCGTGAACATATAACTGCCATTGTACAGGAGATCATTGCGCGCAATTTCTACAAGCATGCTACCATCCGCTTGCTCGTCACTGGCGGGGAGACCGAAGATAGTATTCTACCCGTAGGGAAACCAACGCTTATTGTGCTCATCTCCCCGCTCGGGGAGCGAGACATGGAGCGTTTTGCCCAGGGTATTAAACTGATCACAACCAGTTTACAACGTACTGCGCCCGAAGCCAAGACTACCAGCTATGTCTCCGCCATTCGCGCCTTGAAAGAGGCAAAACGGCACCAGGCCACCGATGCACTCTTCGTTAACGAGCAAGGCCATGTCTTAGAGGCCACACGCAGCAACTTCTATATTTTTCGCGGCGATACCCTGGTAACGCCCCGTGCAGGCATATTAATCGGCATCACCCGCAACGTCGTCCTCGACCTCGCCCGTGGCCGCTTCCCAATTGAGGAACGCCCAATCCTCCTCGACGAATTACCCCAGGCCGACGAAGCCTTTATCACCTCATCCTCCAGGGAGATTGTCCCCGTCGTGCAGATTGACGATCTTGTCATCGGCAATGGTAAGCCTGGGAGACGAACGTATGAGCTGGAACAACGATTTATCGAGATGGTTGAACGTGGTGAGTTTTAGCTCTATGTGCAAATGCGATAATTCGTGGCAGATGCCCAATTTGGGGCTTACTGCCTGCTTGTCTAGAGATATATTCATTAGGACGGCAGGCCACTCTTCCCGCAATTGGGCTGCGCACATGCTAAATATCTGGAGCGGTGAGGCCGTGCATGCCGAGGGAGTAGGCAATCTCGCCGCCGTGGTGGATATCATGCTCGATGACGTGCCAGATCACCCATCCGCGAGTGTAAGTATATATCTGGCCTTCCCACTCATCCTGGACAGTAGACTGCAAATCTGAGAGCGTATAGCGTCCCAACACCTCCTGCATGACCTGCCAGGTCTTCTCCAATCCGCTTACCAGTTCACTTGCGGAGCGTGGTGGGCTACCAGGTTCATTCCACTCGTGAAAAGCGCCGAAGTCCTCATCGCCCTCTTCCAGGTTATAATGGAACCATCCCGCTCGCACCGCGATCACGTGTCGCACCAGCTCATCGATTGAGCGCAGGTTGGGCGCGGCGCGGAGAGCAAGCTGTTCCGGTGAGAGCCGGGCGAGAGCTATGCTCAATTGGTTCTGGTAGTTTTGCCAGCCCTGGGTAAAGAATGCCAGAGTTTCACTTGTTTCGCTCATTTTTTCACTCCTCGTAACTAAAATAACGCGATGTTACAGGTTCGCTGGGGATCTGTTGCTCGTGCAACAGAAATATCCAGGCGATACGCTCACGAGCTGGGGGCTCCCAGGTGGACTGGTTGAGTCAGGGGAAGAGCTTCTCCAGATCAGTTCGCCGAGATCTGCGGTTCTTGTTTATCCGCTCCCGCTGGAGGAGCCTGTGACTCTGACGCTGACCCTCCCGCTGGTTCCAGTTGCTTTCCCGCAATCAACAACCAGGCACTCAGAGCACTCAACAGAGCCAATGCTGCGCCAAGCAGCGAGACCAGTCGAAAAGCGCTCACGAATGATTCATCGATCGCTCGCTTGAGCGCCGCCTGCGTCTCACCGCTCACATTGGAGGGGATGGTGATGCCAGCCAGCCTGGTGCGCTGCTCATCTATCAGATGGGACACACCGGGGGCCAGATGCAGACTTGCCAGGTGGCTCTCCAGGCTGTTCGTGAAGACCGCCAGGGCTACAATCCCGAAGACGGCAATGGCAAGCAGACCCGCTGTGCGCGAGACCGCATTGTTGATCCCAGAAGCAATGCCGGCATGGCGTTGGTCCACCGCCCCCATCACCGCTGTGGTGAGCGGAGCGACGGTGATGGTCATGCCCAACCCCATGACGAGTACCGCCGGGAAAAAGGTGGTCCAGTAACTGCCTGGGCCACTTGTGATTCCGGGCAGCGCAAAGAGCGCAAAGCCGACGGCCGTGATCACGGGTCCGATCACAAGCGGGAGCTTCGCCCCATAGCGGTGGACCAGACCACCTGCCCAGCGCGAAAGCAGAAACATCAGCAGAATGAAGGGGACGAAGGCCGCACCCGCAAAGGTGGGAGCATAACCCTGCACTTGAATGAGATCGAACGGCAAGAAGAACGTGACGCCACTGAGCGCCCCGTACAGCAAGAGGGTGAGGAGATTCGCTCCGCTAAAGGTGGGCGAACGGAACAACGTCAGCGGGACCATCGGTGCCGGGCTACGCGCTTCTACCAGGAGGAAGGCGAACAGGGCGACGACACCAATCACCAGCGAGCCCAGCACCAGTGGAGTGCCAAAGCCCAGGGAGCCCGCCTCAATCAGCCCGAACACGAGCGCTCCTAATCCAAGCGTCACCAGCAGCGTCCCCCACCAATCCAGTCCTCCCGATGCCTCGGGATCACGGCTCTCGGGAACTCGCCAGAACAGGACGACCAGCACGACTGCTGCCAGCGGGACATTGAGAAAGAAGACCCAGCGCCAGGAGGCGTACTGAACTAACACGCCTCCAAGCACCGGACCCACCACGGTGGTGAGCGAGGAAAACCCGGACCAGGTGCCAATCGCTCGCCCGCGCTGCTCGTTGCTGAAGGAGGCGCTGATAATCGCCAGGCTGCCAGGCACCAGCAGGGCTGCCCCGATTCCCTGCACGGCTCGCGCCAGGATCAGGGACAGCACCGTGGGCGAGAGGCCACACCAGATGGAGGCAAGGGTGAAGACTGCGACGCCCATGGCAAAGATGCGCCGTCGTCCAAAGTGATCGCCCAGGGATCCTCCCACCAGAATGAGCGCGGCCAGGAAAAGCGCATAGGTTTCCACAATCCACTGGACATCGCTGGTGGTGGCGTTGAGGTCTTTCTGGATGACTGGCAAGGCGACATTGACGACGGAGCCATCAATAAAAGCCATGCTTGATCCGAGGATGGTGGCGACGAGCACCCAGACCCCAACACGTGGGGCATAGGGCGTCGCCTCAGGGGCAGAGCGAATAACTCCCTCATCACAGGGCGATTTCACGAAGGTGGCCATGTTTGTGCACTTTCTCGTTCCCGAAACGGGTCTATGAGTTTCCTGGTTGTTCCAGAACGGATGCCCATGTGTTTTACGCTTTACATTGTATCATTCCCATCTGCTCGAGAGCGAGACTGCAGACGATCTCATCGTGTGTGTCTTTCCTACGGAGCTTTGTGCGCAAAGACCCTGCGCAGGGTGTCGTTGACCTGGGCAAGAGCTGCGCGTGCAGGAAGGGTCTCCGCAATCGGGTTAAGCAGCACGAGGTCGTGGATCGCGCCCAGGTAGCGGGTTGCTCTCACCGGAACGCCTGCTGCCATCAGTTTGTGGGCATAGGCTATTTTCGCATTTACAGCTATACGTATACACTACATCCTCGCTCTTCCAGTTGTTGAACCCACCCGGATTCGGCAGATATCTTGTTCCATCGTACATCCAGTTTTTCAAGATTCAGGAACTCCCCAATTCCCTCGGGGAGCGAAACCAGCCGGTTCGCCCTCACATCAAGAGAGGTCAGGCTTCTCAAATTTCTCAGCGAATCAGGCAGAGCCGTCAGGTGATTATTCCTCAAATCAAGCGTCTTCAGGTATGCCAGCTTGCCCAGTGACTCAGGCAAAACCATTAACCGGTTCTGAGACAAACGCAACTCCCCGAGTTCTTGCAAATTCCCAATCGACTCAGGGAGGGCCTCCAACGCATTGTTCATCGCATGCAATTCTCTCAAGTTCGCCAGCTCCCCCAGCGACTCCGGCAGCCTTGTCAACTGATTATGGTATATCCTCAGCTCTTTGAGACTGGTAAGCTTGCCAATATTCTCCGGCAGCGCCGTTAAGCGATTATCCGTTACATTGAGATAGCGCAGGCTCTCCAGATTCTCAAACAGTGACTCGGGCAGAGCCGTTAAGCGATTATTACTGAGATAGAGAAAAAAAGTAAGGTTCCCCAACCGGCCCAGCGACTCCGGCAGATCCGTCAACGCATTATGCCCCACATCGAGTGTATGAAGCCATCTCAGATTACCAATACCCTCAGGCAGTTCTGTCAGCCGATTTTCGGCTATATTCAACGATTGGAGCTGCGTCAGCTCCCAGAACGACTCAGGAAGGGCAGCCAGTCGATTTTTCCCAACGCTTATATCTTTGAGCCGGGTCAATTGGCCGATACTCTCGGGGAGAGAGACTAACTGGTTGTCATAGAGGCGTAACGTTTTAAGGTTCGCAAGCTGGCCTATCCTGGTTGGAAGAGCGGTCAACCGGTTCCCATCTGCATGGAGCTCTTCCAGGTACTCTAAGTTTCCCAGCCACTCCGGCAGCGTCGTCAATTGGTTCCCATCGACCAACAATTTTTTCAGACATTGTAAGTTTCCCAGCCATTCCGGCAGCCCTGTCAATTGGTTCCCGGTCACGTCCAGGCATTGTAGCTCGCTCAACTGGTCGAGTGAGTCTGGCAACTCGGTCAATCCACAGTATCGCAGGGACAGAGCCACACTGGTATCTCTGTTTTCTGTTTCTGCCAACACTTTTCTCTCATTCAGGAATCTTCTACTGAACTCTTCAAGGGGATAGATCAACGCTTTGTTTGAAGAATACCATAGTGGTGTGACAACAGTATGGCAATAGCACCAACTCAATCAGAAAAGCAAAATCCCGCTACTGCCGTAACAGTAGCGGGTGATCCGTTTTTATCTTCAGCAAGAAGAATAACTAGCTCACAGAAGTCGTAGTCGCTACCGATGCTGCTGCGACCGCTGTAAAAGCGTCCTCGAAGATATCCAGGCCCTGCTTCAATTGCTCGTCGGTGACGCAGAGTGGGACCAGGACGCGCAAGACGTTGTCGTACATACCTGCCTTGATGAGCACAAGTCCGCGGCGATGGGCCGCTGCTAGAACATCGCTGGCCGCGTGGGCGTCTGGCTCTTTCGTGGTGCGGTCCTTCACAAGTTCCATGGCAACCATACCTCCCAGGCCGCGTACATCTCCCACCGTAGGGAACTGCTCTTGAAGTTTCAGGAAGCGGTCTGTGACAACCTGCCCTATTGCGCGGGAACGCGCAGCATAGTCCTCTTTCTCGAAGAGATCGAGCACCGCCAGCGCGGCTGCACAGGCTACCGGGTTGCCGCTGTAGGTTCCGCCGAGGGTACCCGGGGCTGGAGCATCCATGATTTCTGCTCGTCCAACTACTCCGCTGATAGGCATGCCTGCCCCCATCGACTTGGCCATAATCAGCAAGTCTGGTTCAATGCCCTCGTGTTCAACCGCGAACATTCTTCCGGTGCGGCAGAAGCCGCTCTGAATCTCGTCGGCAACAAACAGGATGCCATAGCGCTCGCAGACTTGCTTGAGGGCCTTCAGGAAGCCGGGAGGTGCGACCATGAATCCACCCTCACCCTGTACTGGCTCGATGACGACCGCTGCTACTTGATCTGGCGCGACATCTCCGACAAACATGCGCTCAAGCTCCTGAATGCAGTACTCGGAAGCTGCCTGTGGTGACATGTTCATGCGATACGAGTATGGGAAAGGGGCGTGGTAAACTTCTGGCGCATAGGGCCCAAAGCAGTGTTTATAGGGCTTGACCTTGGAAGTCATGGTCATGGTCATCAAAGTACGGCCGTGAAAGGCATTGTCGAAGGTGATAATGGCGGGTCGCCCTGTTGCATAACGAGCAATCTTGACAGCATTTTCAACCGCCTCTGCTCCGCTATTAAAGAAAAGGGCTTTCTTCGCAAAGTTGCCAGGTGCTATGTTAACAATTCGTTCGGCAAGTGCAACGTACGGTTCGTACATCATCACGCTAAAACAGGTATGGGTGAACTTAGCAGCTTGTTCGGCAATGGCCCTGGTCACCTCGGGACGAGCATGTCCAATATTCATGACACCAATGCCACCTGCAAAGTCGATATAGCGATTACCATCGACATCTTCGATGATGGCCCCATCGGCTTTCGCCGCAAATACGTTCATCGTGGAGGAGACACCACGTGCTACGAACTGCTGGCGCCGTGCTAAAAGTTCACGCGATTTTGGTCCGGGGATGTCATAAGAAGAAGTGTCGTTAGACATAGATAACCTCCTGATTGTTTGGGAACATGTTGTAAATAAGCTGTAATGTGTTTACTTCTACCAATTACTTCATTCTATCACATCCCTGTCCACAGGAGCATTGTTCGGCAATGGCTCCATACATGTTGCGGCGCAGCCGCAACTCATCCTTTTGGACATGTTTGTGTGTATTTTGCGTGCGCGCCAGCGCACGCAAAATACACACAAACATGTATTACAACTTATGGTCGCCGCAGGCGACCAACCTGTACCGAGCTATTGCCCTACAGTCTCAAAAGTCGTCATATGTGTTCCCCACCCCCGAAAAGAGAGAAAGAGCGTGACGTGGGGGCCGCGGCCCCCACGTCACGCTCTTTCTCTCCTTCTTTAGCCACTAAGCTGCTCCATTAAGAGAAGCAGTATTGCTGCCCTTGCGCAATCGTGCAACGGCCTCTTTCAGACGTTCCTCGCTGCGGGCTCCAAAGCCTGGCAATTTGCGAATATGCTGCTGCTGAGTCGCCCACCAGAGCTTTTCGGGTGTATCGATCCCCAATTCTTCGTACAGGCGAATAGCAGTACGTGGACCAATATGCTCAACGGCCATCAAATTGCGTACGCCCGGTGGGAGCGATTGCATAAAGAGGTCGTTATAAATGGTCATTGTGCCAGTTTGAATAAACTCTGCGATGCGCGAGCGTAAACGCTGTCCCAACCCTGGTATGGGTAACGCCTCACCACGCGCCAGGATCAGGGCTGCCGGTTCAGACAGATCCAGGATCCCACGGGCTGCATTACGGTAAGCCTGGATACGATATGGATTGCTGTTTTGAAATTCCAGCAGGCCGGCGATGCTAGAAAGCGCCTCGGCAATCTGCCGGTTCGTCACCATTGGCCGCGTTTCCTCTTCGGGTTCCAAACCAGGCAACATCGGTTGCGTAGCCCGATTGCTCTGCAAACCATGCACAGAAGGGAGAATATGGATAGTTTGAGTGAGCTGCATGATACTCATCTTGCTCAACTCCTTTCCTTATAGGACAAATCCTTGATACTCGGCAATGAATACAAAATCACGGTTCTATGAAAAAAAGATGATGAAAGCCATCAATTAGTGTACAAAATACATTGAAATCTTGTTCTAATTGTAGCACAAGATGAAAGAAATGTCAAATGTGTCAAACAAGGCTGGGGGCTTCTCGAAGGTCGTCAAATGTGTTCCCCACCCCACCCCGAAGGGAGAGAAAGAACGTGGCGCGGCGGGCGCCCGCCGCGCCACGTTCTTTCTCTCCCTCTTGTGCCGCCGCAGGCGGCTAGTCTTTCTCGCGAGGTGACTATTATGAGCCCTTGTACGTCAAGACTCGCCCCCACAGACTCTTGGTGCCCCAGATGCCTGAGCGCAGGCACTCGAGCTGGACAATTTGACTGTGATCCACGAAGACGTTCACTTCAGCACCATAGTTCTTGATGTACCAGGCAAAGACCTCGGGATCTGCCGCCTCAAACATCACTTTCTCCAGCCCTAGAGCGCCAATAATTTTAGCCGCGGCATCAGTGCGCCAGGTCTTCACATTCTCGGTAATTCCCTCGGACTCAATCATGATCATGTAAGCTCCGGCCTCCAGAAAACGCCTGGCCTGCCCGATAGCCCAGTCCACGTCGCGAGTACCCTCCGCTTCAAGTTCCTCGGCAGTGGTGGCTCCTCCTGCTCCAAACTGAATGCCCACTTCGGGCTTGGCCTTAAGTCCTGTCTTCTGCACCTTTTCTACGAGTCGCAGCCAATCGTCAGTAGGTATGGTGATAAACCCGCTTGAAATTTCGAGAATATCGAACCCCACGTTACGGCACTCATTAATGTACAGATCCACTACCTCTGGCCCCTGGGTGAGAACATGCTCGATGAATCCTCCGGTCGAGACCATTACGTTAAAGCGATGAGCAAGGTCAATAATCTCCTTAAGGGCATCCTGGGGCATAAGCGTGAAGGATCCTCCTGCGAACTTCAATGAGTCCACGTATTCGCCCATCGTCTCCAGAATATCCTCGAGGTAACGCTTGCCCATAGGCGTATAGTAGGGTCCTCGAATCTCAGTAATGCCGCGCTTGCGTGGTTTACCCTCGCGCTCGTTCATACGGATAAATGGAAATGCTCGATTGTTCATAGTCATCTCTCCTGCTTCTTGCTTACTCTTGCTAAAAGTTCAGTTAACCGGTGTATTTCTATGCTTTCCAGCTGCGCAACCTCGGCTATAATGGCCTGGCGCACCTCTGCGTCAGTGTAAGGGGACGCCAGGTGCTCAAACTTCACCACTGCCTTTTCCCACGGCAGTGGCCGGGTATGAAATCCCTCGTAGTCCCGCTTCTCGATGCTGAAGGTCTGACCACCTTTGAGCAAGACCTCGATGCGACAAGGCATCTCCTCGGGGAAGCGCTTGCTCAGGTTCTCATCAGGCTGGACTGTCACCTTGCGCAGCAGGGTCTGTACATCCTCACGCGCAATCCGCTCCGGCTTATACTGCGCCGGGGTAACCTCTCCATCCAGCAATGCCACTGCCACCATGTAGGGTAAGCTGTGGTCGGCCTCTTCTTTCGTACGCACGAGGTGCTTATCTCCTTCTTCACCCCCACCAATGATATTATAGGACACATCAAAGATGTCGATTGTGATGCGTTCGATCTCCTCTGGACGTATCTGGTGGGCTTCCCTGAGTTCTAGAATCCCCTCTAAAGCCGACTGCGAGTGGAACTCGGCGTTGAACTTCTTGACGCTCGTACGCCGTACAGCCTCGAGATTCTCGCGTTCCCAATTGATCTCAAAATGCCCTGAGATAGCATCCATGAAGCCCTTGTTGCCCTCGAACACTTCAAGCGGGCCAGTAATCCCGCGCATGGCGAGAAAGGCCGCGTGGGTAGCACCGAATACAGTGTTGGGATAGGCCAGTCCTTTCCAATTCGAAAGTCGCCCGGTGCGGGTGACCCGCAGAGCGTTGAAGGCTGTACCGCTGATAGCTGCGGCATTTGCCGTTCGATTCTGGTCGAGTCCAAGAGCCTTTGACACTCCGGCGGCAACTGCATAGGCTCCCTGGGTGGTGTGATCGAAGCCCCTGGCTCGCACGGGAGCAACGTCTGACAGCCGGCACTGCACCTGGTAGGCTATTGCCAGGGCTGTGAGGAACTCCTGGCCATTCTTGCTGGCATATTCACTTGCGGCCAGAACTGCTCCCAGGTTGTCGCTGGGATGGCAGGTCTCTCCTTTAGTAATGTAGCTGTCGTTGTAGTCGAGGTAGCGAACCAGGGCTGAATTGTAGAAAGCAGCCCGGTCAGGAGCCGTCTTGCCGCCGCCAATCAAGGTAATAAGAGGCTTGCCCCCGAAGTCCTCGATCTGCTCTCGAATCATATTTATAGGCGGCCCATCGAGAGCGCCAATGGCACAGCCAAGAGCATCTAACACTCGAATCTTCAACTCCTGGCGGGCTTCCTTCGAGAGATCTTCATACCTGGCTCTTACCACGAATGCTGCCAGCTGTTCAACCTGGGTCATTCCTGTCTCCTTCTCATTATATGCTCATCCTTGCTTATCAGATTAAGTTGCTTTCCTCCTACACGTATCATAGCAAATTCCGTTTAGCTCAGTTTGCAAAGCCCAGGCAAGCAATGCATAATCTTAGAACGCCGTACTTTACTTATAAGGAGTATTTAATATGCCGCACCGTGCTACCTGTGTTTCTAAAGATCCTATAGACTATTTTCTAGGAAAAAACAAGAAAAGAAGACCTTATCTGCGTGTTTCAGATGTTATTTTGCGTGAAAATCACGATCCCAAAGAAGTTTTTGCTCACATTATTCGTTTTGCCACTAATAGCAAATGGAGCCACTCTGCCTTAGTGTACCTGCTGAGTGATCCTACTAAAGGTTATAACAATACGTTTCTGATTGAATCCCGCACCAGGGGCATACGAATTAACAGTTTGCGAAATGAGGTTCTTCCATATGAGCAGTTCACGGTAGGCATCAAACGACTAGGGTTAGATTGGTACGTGGAGACGCCTTACGAAAAATCGAGACATGACCCAAGTGATCCTGAAGATACATATGGTATTGACTATTTGCGCCATGTACGCGGTATAGCGCTGGACCAGATCAATGGCTTATTTGACCTCGCGGTAGTTGATGAACTGGTGGCATTATACGTCGAGCGGGTTGCGATGCGCCACCTCAAGGCTATTCCGCAAGTTGCTGAGGTTGCTGATTCCCTCGCCACTCTTTTTAAACAATGGGCTGAATCTGAAAATTCTAAAGCCGATGTCGTCCGTTTCATTTGTAGTGGTTTGGTACAATACAGCTTTTTTGCAGCGCTGCGCATTCGCATTATTAATGGTCTGGCCGATCCAGAAAGTCGTGAAGCTGCTATAAGCAACCTGGGTAACTTGCATCGTATCGTTTTCCGTGAAGACCCTGAAGGCATAATATCCCGATATATCCAACAGATACAAGCGGGAGAGCTGAAAGTAGATGCACCTGTTCCCAATGATGTCCTTGACCTGCTTAAAACAGCGATGCCGGCAGATTTCAATAATAGCCCTAATCTGGAATGGTGCTACATCATTCGTAAAGGGTGGATCTGGCAGATTGATGAGGCCACCGCGGACTATAAGCCACAAAGCGATGACGAGGCCGCTGTCCTGGATTTAATGGCTTCAGAACATCCGGACTAAAAAGAGGAACCTGTCTGAAGGAAATATGCCCGGGTAGTGGACATTACTAATTGGCATGAACTATAATGCCAGAAATAGAAATGTAGGGGCGATCCTCGCGATCGCCCTGATGTGTCTATACTTTCCTCCCATATTTCAAAGAAGGTTGTCCGTCAAGAACCCAATCCCATGGAATGGGATAGGCTTGCCTAAGCCTCACTTGACTAGTCTCAGTACGCATGCGTACTCCGTTTTGCAGGTCACGATACCTATAGGTGCTTGCTCTAGCCTGTAGCTCTATCCTTTGTGATTAAACAGTTCTGGTGGGTCGGAACAGTGTTACAAAGTGAACAAGCTTGCAAAACATTGACGAAGAGCACCTTACTCCTAACTGGAGGTAAACGCCATGTTCGTTTACATACGTAATTGTCACGGGCAACCGTTAATGCCTTGTCAACCGCGCAAAGCGCGATTACTGCTCAAAGAGGGCAAGGCCAAAGTCGTCAAGATGGTTCCCTTTACCCTGCAATTGCTCTATGGCAGTAGTGGGTATAAGCAAGAGGTTTCCCTTGGGATTGATGCAGGCACACAGCATATTGGCGTTTCGGCTACGACCGAGCAAGTAGTGCTCTTCGAAGCTGAAGTGCAACCAAGAACGGATATCCAGGAATTGCTTGCCACCCGCAGCCAGTTTCGTCGTGCAAGACGGAGCCGCAAGACCCGCTATCGCCAGTGTCGTTTTCGCCATAGAAAGAAACGATCAGGCTGGCTAGCACCTTCCGTTCAACACAAAGTGGAAGCCCATCTGAAAACGATCCGCTTGGTGCATAGCATCTTGCCAGTTCACCACACCACTATCGAAGTGGCACAGTTCGACATCCAGAAGATACGTCATCCCGAGATCGAGGGGAGGGAGTACCAGCAAGGACCACAGTTAGGGTTCTGGAATGTGCGTGAGTATGTGCTGTTTCGCGATGCCCACCGCTGCCAATGGTGTCACAGGAAATCGAAAGATCCCATCTTGAATGTGCATCATATCGAATCGAGAAAGACCGGCGGGGAGAGTCCCGAGAATCTCATCGCCCTCATGTGTGTCTCACGTATGGCTATCTCACCAAGCATATCCGCATGGCGCACCATCTGGAGAAATCCCACCTGGTGGATGCTCGCTGTATCAGCACTCACCCTTTGGCTTCTTCTGATGGGACGTGGTATCTGATCAAGTTGGTGAGAAGGAACAATCGGCAACTGCATAAGGCCACCATCAGGAAAGGCGGAAAAAGGCAGCGCAACACGGCTCCCAAGATTGTACATGGGTTACGCTTGTTTGATTGTGTGAGGTATCAAGATACGATCTGCTTTGTGTTTGGCAGAAGAAGTTCTGGCTACTTTGATGTGCGCACCCTCGATGGAACAAAGATCCATGCCAGTGCTCATTACAAACACCTCAAGAGCGTCCAGAAGGCTTCGGTTTCATTAGTAGAAAGGAGAAGCGGCATTTGCTCCCTCAGTCTGAAGGCTTGAGGGTCTCCATGCCGCAGTTTTGATGGCAGAAGATTGGAATGTCTTAATCGTTGGTGGTGGGCCCGCAGGTTTGGCGGCTGGTGAAGCAGCTGCCAGGCAGGGTGTACGAACGCTCATACTGGAGCGCCAGCACGAAATTGGTTATCCTGTTCATACAAGCGGCGGGAGTTGGATTCGCGATATGCAGGCGCTGAATATCCCAAAGCATCTCTATCATCCTATCAATAAGGTCATTTTTTTCTCTCCACATCGCGAGATTCCTCTCTACTATAATCCAGAAGTCGCCTGCGTGCTAGATGTGCGCGGCGTCTACCAGCACCTGGCGAGCCGGGCGGTGGCTGCCGGTGCCGTCCTCCGTGTAAATCATACAGTTGAGCAGACCCTCGTGGAAGATGATCGCGTCTGTGGCGTGACTGTTAAAAATCATGTCAATCAGCGCAATACCCTGCGGGCCACTGTCACCATCGATGCAAGTGGGTTCTCGCGACACGTGGGCGTACGTACCACGATGGGTAAGGCCTTCCATCGTTATGGCTACGGGGCCGAATACGATATGTATGCACCGAACTATCCCCAGGATGAACTCTACCTGATTATGGGAAGTCAGTATGCCCCGCACGGCTATGCCTGGGTTTTTCCGCGTGGCAATGGTCGCGTGCGCCTTGGCGTAGGTGTCCTGCATCCTGACTGCGATGATGATGCGCGTACGTACCTGGATAGTATTGTCCGAGATTTACCTCAGTTAACTGACAAATTCAAGGATGCCAGTCCCATCGAGTACCATACCGGGCTCTTTCCTTCGGAGGGGCCACTGGAGCGTTTCTCTCGTGATGGCTTGCTACTGGCCGGGGATGCCGGAGGGCATGGTTCCACCTTAGTAGGAGAGGGGATTCGCTTTGCCATTTACTCCGGGCAAATGGCCGGCGCGGTTGCTGCTGAAGCGATCAAAGCGGGGGATACTTCCGCGGCCTTCCTGGAGCGTTTTGATAAAAAATGGCGTGCCCGTTTCGGGCGGGATATGGAAATCTCCTACATGATTAACAAGCGCATTGCCAACTACAGTGACGAACGATGGGATTCTGCTCTTGACCTGATGAAGCGTCTCACACCCGCACAGGTAGCACAGGCGCTGCGTGGAGACTTTAACGCGGGCCTGGTGATGGGCATACTTGCGCGTAATCCAGGACTTATCGCCACAGGTGGCAAAAAGTTCCTCGATTTGATATTAGAGCGCATTAATAAGCCTGCCCTACAAACGGTAGAAGGATAAATTATCCCTTTGGCTGCGAACCAGCGGGAATATTTAGCTCTGGCTACGTGTTGGAGTAGATAGACAAGCCAATATATCTGGCATCCACTTATAAATGGGGGTGCAGGGGGCGAAGTCCCCTGCCGGGGTCTGGGGTGTCCCCAGCTCACTTCTCTTCCCCCTCTGTTTGCCTCCTAAGGAGGCAAGTAAAGAGTGGATATCAGTATCAATCTTATCTACTCTGCAACACTTGAAGGAGCTATTTGTGCAGGAGTCTGTAACACATCCCGGAACCAAACAAGAAACAATTAAGATGTATGTCACAACGTGGTGCGGTGATTGCCGTATGGCAAGGCGCTGGTTTGATACGCGTGGCATCCCCTATGAATATATCAATATCGAGGAAGATGAAAGCGCCGCCGACTACGTCCTGCGCGTAAATGGTGGAATGCGCAGCGTACCAACCATCGTCTTCCCTGATGGCTCCATTCTTGTCGAGCCCAGTCCTCGCGAACTGGCGGCAAAGTTTTCGCAGTAGCTTCATACTCAAAGATGCTCCCACAACAAAGTGGGAGCATTGTTATTTCCAGACGAGGATATTCCTGATGAAAGAACACGCATCGCTTGATTCAGCACAACGGCCAGCAGCAACTGGCGATATGGACCCGGAGGCGTTTCGTCGATATGGTCATCAAGTAGTGGACTGGATGGCAGACTATTTAGCGGAAGTAGGAAAATATCCTGTACTTGCACACATAGCCCCGGGCGATATTCGCCGTTCTTTACCCGGTCAACCTCCCATACAACCAGAAGCCATGGAGACCATCCTGGCTGATTTTGACCAGCTTTTGATGCCCGGCATCACACACTGGAATTCGCCAGGATTTATGGCCTATTTTAGCATAACCGGTTCCGGCCCCGGCATCCTTGGCGAAATGCTGTCCGCTACCCTGAATGTCAACGCGATGCTCTGGCGCACTTCTCCGGCAGCGACGGAACTGGAGCAAGTGACACTCGATTGGTTGCGGCAGATGCTTGGTTTGCCTTCACCTCTATTTGGCGTCATCAACGACACTGCCTCTTCGGGTACACTCTACGCTTTAGCAGCGGCTCGCGAGGCTATCCCCGGTCTACACATCCGCCAGGAGGGAATGTCTGGCCGGGCGGAGGTGCCACGACTGCGCTACTATGCCTCGCAGGAAGCACATTCCTCGGTTGATAAGGCCGGTATTGTGCTGGGTATTGGCCAGGCGGGACTGCGCAAAATTGGGGTGGATAGCGAATTTCGTATGGATGTCGAAGAGTTGGAACGCGCCATTCAGGAAGATATAGCTGCTGGTTGGCGTCCATTTGCCGTCGTTGCTACCGTCGGTACAACCTCGACCACGAGTGTAGACCCTGTACCTCAAATTGCCGCTGTATGCGAACGACACGGACTCTGGCTACATGTCGATGGGGCCTATGGTGGTTTGGCGGCGGTTGATCCTGCAATGCGCTGGGTCCTGGCTGGCTGCGAACGCGCTGATACATTGATCGTCAATCCCCACAAGTGGCTCTTTACGCCGGTGGATTGCAGTGTCTTCTACACACGCAAACCAGAAGTTGTGAAAGCAGCATTTAGCCTTGTTCCCGAATACTTACGCAACACAGAGAGCAAGGGCGACGAGGCTCCCAATTTGATGGACTACGGCACATCCTTGGGTCGCCGCTTCCGCGCGCTCAAACTCTGGATGATTCTGCGTTACTTCGGGCAAGAGGGACTGGCTGCACGCATTCATGAGCACATTCGTTTAGCTCAACTCGTCAGGCAGTGGATTGAAGAAGCGCCCAATTTTGAACTTATGGCTCCCACACCCTTCAGCACAGTCTGTTTCCGTGCTCATCCCCAGGACATCGATGATGAGTCCCAGCTAGAGACCCTGAATGAGCGTATTATGAACAACATCAACGCCGCTGGCCGCTTCTTCCTCTCGCATACCAAACTGCATGGTAAATTTACCATCCGCATCGCCATAGGCAACCTGCGCACCACCGAGCAAGATGTGCGAGAATTATGGGAGGACTTGAAGGGTGCGACCAGCCACTGAAGAAACAATACAATCATTGAATGAACAGAAGCAAAGCAACTCAACAGCTTCTTTACGCACGCAGATCGGCCTCGCCTTCTTCGCCTTTATTCTCATCGGCTCAAACGACGGAGCCCTCGGAGTCCTCATCCCAAGTATACAGGCTCACTACAGCGTTAATAAGGCAACCGTTGCATTGCTCTTTCTCTCTGCCACGCTGGGCTACCTCGTTGCAGCCTTCAACAGCGGGCTACTGGTCGAAAAACTTGGCAACCGCCGCTTCTTGATACTTGGTGTGACTGCATTCCTCCTTAGTGCAGTAACCCTCAGCTTAATGCCTCCTTTCCTCGTCCTCCTGCTCATCTTGCTCCCCCTGGGCTTCGGGATTGCCACCCTGGACGCAGGTCTCAATGCATATATCGCAGGTTTTCCGCGCAATACGGCCTTGCTCAACTATCTTCATGCCTTCTATGGGACAGGCGCCTTGCTTGGCCCTATCATTGCCTCAACTATCCTGGCCATCGGCCTGGGTTGGAACAGTGTCTACGTCGTATGGGTAGCGATGAGCCTGCTGTTGCTGACCGGACTTGTACTTGCCTTCAAAGACCGGAGGGCAACATCAGGAGGCGGGATAAAAACAGAGGCTAAGAGCAATGTTTTGTTTACAGCCCTCAGGATACGTATCGTCTGGATAGCCGCATTGTTTCTCCTCTTCTATGTTGGAACAGAAGTGAGCCTGGGGAGTTGGAGCTACAGTTTTCTCACCGAGGAACGCCATGGATCAACCCTCGTCATGGGCTGGGTGGTAAGCGGCTACTGGGCAGGTTTGACCCTTGGCCGTCTGACCCTGGCAAGAGTAGCGCAGCGGGTCGGCGAGAAACGTTTGATACAGGGCTGCCTGGCAGGAATAATTGTAGGGGTTCTGCTGGTCTGGCTGGTCCCCATAGGCGCTGTATCAGCCATTGGCCTTTGCCTGGTTGGCTTCAGCCTGGGACCCATCTACCCAACAACCATAGCCTTGATGTCCAAACTCGTCTCGTCTCGTCTACTTCCCAGCGCCATAGGTTTTCTCGCCAGCCTGGGCAGCGTAGGTGCCGCTCTATTCCCCTGGCTGGCCGGAAATCTAGCCCAGGCCATTGGCCTCTGGTCCCTCCTGCCCTATGTCATAACCCTTACAATTTTTATGTTGTGCTTGTGGATTGCGTTGCAGTCTCGTCCGCAAGTGACAGAGATGTGAGGCAGCAGGGGTTTCCCTCAACTTCCCTGCCGTTCTCACTTTTGAACCGCTATAGCTTGAGCACCTATGAGGGTCACGGGTGTCCCCAGCCTCAGCGAATTAGGGATCTCGGCAAGACGATCAGTATCCTCGATCAAGGCGAGAATCTCCCCTTCACTGGCCTCTGCTTCGATCCGCGTAGCAAGGGTCACATTTTGCGCACGAACTGGCTCACCACCCCAGTCAGCTTCCACGTCCACATGCACACTTTTGATCGCCATGCCGCGCTTGGCAGCTTCACGGAAGATATCATTGCAATAGCATCCACCAATGGCAAGCAAGAGCAGTTCTCCTCCATTGAAACCCAATCCCATTCCTCCTGCTTGCTCTGGACGGTCGATGGTGAGCGTACGGTGCCCCGTCCAACCTACCGCGACGCAGGCATCCTGAACAGTTCGAACGCGGACAGTAGTTTGTGCCATGTTTCATCCTTCTCTCTTATGACTGGTAGAATCCGTTTGGTCACCTCCACGTCTTGAGGTAGTCCATCCCAAGGTGCCTTTTCGAGATTATACTGCTCCAGTGTCGATTTTCCAAGTGGCGCCCCCTGTCACAGCATTTTGAACAACAGGAGAATCAGAAATTCAAAGCTTGCACAACATCTCACCTCGATGGATGTCAGGTAGTCACTCCAGTTCGTAAGCAAGGAGCTTGAGAGCGTTACGCTATTAAGCTCCTTTTTTGCCTTCTCACATCGCATTCACCAGTATTCTCGCTGCAACCAGCAGCTTCTTTTTGAACAATGCTGCGCATTGCCCCTGCGGCGGGTTCTCATTTGTCAAGGAAGGGAGAAAGAACCGGGAGGAGGAGATCAGCCCGGGACTCAATGTTGTAATGGGTGGCACCTGGCAAGATGGCGAGTTGTGATGAGATGAGGTGTTCACCATTCCAGCCAGCATCCTTCAAGCCACCTCCAAAGAGGGTGAAAAACGCTACCGCGTGGGAAGGAGGAAGACCATCAGCATCGCCAGCGATAATCAGCGTGGGGGTTCTCAAAGCGGAAACACTCTCTGTCCAGTCATAGTCCTGACTCAGGGCTTCCCTCATGTTGGCGACTAATCGAGGGAAATCTTCTGGTTTTGGCGCAACACGAATATAGGAATCATATATGGGAGTACTCATAAAGAACTCAGGCGCGATGTTTGTCATGCCTGTCTGCATTTCGGGATGCCAG
>WNGP01001294.1_pt1 | contig 20576 bp, 16 predicted proteins | sample 5407671 | NCBI WGS metagenome assembly WNGP01 (sample SAMN13153381, study PRJNA577476) | soil metagenome | isolation source: 40 cm soil or saprolite under Garry oak tree replicate 2 | place: USA:California | collected 2016-06-15 | reverse complement strand
GTAGTTCCTGGTGCCTGTTCTTCTTGTTGCCAGAATGCTGCTGGCAACAGTCACTAAAGGCGCCAATTTTTTGTCCCACCATTCATCGCCGAGGAGAGTACTCCAATGCCCATCCGACCCGCGTATACGCCTGCTGGTGCAGGAAAAGCGGACGGGCAAGGCGTCTGCCATCAATGAATACCTGCCACAAGCACGGGAAAAAATCCTGGTCCTTTGCAGCGCCGACCTGCTTCCCGAAGCCGATGCCATCGAAGAGCTGGTGGCCCCGCTCGTCGACCCAGAAGTGGGGATGACCAGCTCGCGGCCTGTGCCGGTCAACGATCCCGGGCGATTTATGGGCTTTGCCGCCCACATGCTATGGGACCTGCATCACAGGATTAATCTGATCAGTTTCAAGGCCGGCGAGATGTGCGCATTCCGTAAAATCTTCGAGCGAATTCCTTATCATACCGCCGTGGACGAAGCCAGCATCGAGCCGGTAGTCCGTGGTCAGGGTTATCGCGTCCAATACGTTCCTACGGCGGTCGTCTACAACAAGGGCCCCGAAACGGTGGCCGACTTTTTGAGTCAACGTCGTCGCATCTACGCCGGCCACTTGGCAGTTCGTGATACCTTGGGTTACAGCGTAAGCACGATGAGCGTCCGCAGAATCCTTGCGACCTTGCTCCGCAACCTCGATTTGCGCCCCCTTCATTTCTTCTGGACCTGGGCTGTCGTCGGGCTCGAGGCATATGGTCGTATGCTTGGGTTACGCGACTATAAGAAGCGCCGCGATCACCGGGTTTGGGAGATCGCAACGACTACGAAACAGCTCAATATGCTCGCCAAGTCGAGCACGAAAGCCGGGAGCCTCGCCGGGCCAGTCAACCAATTCAGAGTAGGGCCCTAAAATATGAACTCCACCGCAGGCATATTGGCACGCATTCCCCTGTTCAAACTTTACCGCAAGTTTGGCTGGCCGCAATTGTTGCCGCTGAATCTCACGCTATCTCCTTCTCCGAAGTGCAATTCCCGTTGTCTTACCTGCAACATTTGGATGAAGCGCGAGAACGAACTCACGATAGAGGAATGGGACAAAGTTCTCGCTTCCCTGGGGCAGGCGCCATATTGGTTCACGATCAGCGGGGGAGAGCCACTGATGTATCCGCACGTCGTCGAGCTGGCCCAATTGGCCTATAAGCACTGCTCGCCTGGTGTAATCAACATTCCCACGAACGCTATCCTGCCCAACATCCCAGAGCGCGTGGAACGGATCGCCAAATCCTGTCCCAATAGCCAGTTGATCATCAACCTTTCGCTGGACGGCGTGGGCGCAAAACACGACCACATCCGGGGCATTCCAGGGAACTTCGCCAAATTCGAACAACGCCTTAAGCAACTCCTGTCGTTGCGGAAGACCCTTAAGAACCTAACGGTGGGCATCCACTCCGTGGTTTCGGTGTTCAGCGTCGGACATCTGGACGAACTGATAGCCTACGCCGACAAGTCGGGTGCCGATCAATTCATCACCGAGATTGCCGAACCCCGGGTGGAGTTGGATACAGTCGGCCTGCCCATTACGCCGACAGCGGAAGAATACGCGAGGGCCATTGATCGTCTGATTGACTACGTGGAGAGTAAGCGGTTCACTGGCGTGGCCAAGATCACCGAGGCGCTTCGCGTGGAATATTACAAGCTGGTTAAGCGCATTCTGGACGAGAAAGACCAGGTCATTGATTGCTATGCCGGCTGGGTGAGTGCGCAGATCTATGCCGACGGCACGGTCTGGCCCTGTTGCGTGCGCGCCGACAATCTGGGCAATCTGCGCGACCATCACTACGATTTCAAGGAGATCTGGTTCGGCGACAAAATCAAGGAAGTACGCCGCAGCATCGCCGCCAAGGAATGTCACTGCCCGCTGGCCAACGCCTCGTACACAAACATGCTGCACAACATTCCGACTCTGGCGCGCGTGGGTGCTAAGGTATTGAGCCCTAGCACTCACTCGTGATCGGATGCCGCAATCCCGATTCGTCACGCAGCCAAAGTCGCTGGGCAGACGCAACCTTAGCCAGCGCCCGACGAGTCAGGACCAGAGTGGCGAACTTCGCGATACAGCCGCCAGAGCTGTGATAGATATGCGAAAACAATCTTCTTGGAAAGCTTGGACTCACCGTGTGCTCGGGGACCAAACGTATATGGAACCTCGCGCAGGCGGCAAGGTTGCATGTGGGCGGCAATCTCCAACAGAATCTTGAAACCACGGACGTTCAGGCGGTCACGGATCTTCAGGAACTTGTCCCGGCGCATCATGAAGTAGCCGGACATCGGGTCGCGCAGCTCCACTCCCAGAAGCCACTGCGCCAGCTTCGTGCAGCCCCAGGAGCCCAGACGGCGAATCACACCCCAATTGGTTGTCCCGCCACCCGGCATGTATCTGGTGGCTACCACCAGGTCAGAGCCGTTCATCAGCTCCTTGAGCATTCGCGGGAGCACCGCCGGGTCGTGCTGCAAGTCGGCATCGATGCACGCTACAGCCTCGCCAGTCGCAGAACTGAAACCGTCCACCACACTCGGCCCAAGCCCGCGATTAGAGGTTCGGCGCAGAAATCGCACGCGTGGGTTGCGTTGTCCGATCTCCTCCGCCCGTACCCAGGTGAGATCCGGAGAATCATCATCGCTGATCAAAATCTCGTAATCGGCGCCCTCCAGAACCTTCTCAAGTTCGGCAATGAGCAGGCAGATGTTCTTGGACTCGTTATACGTTGGTGAAATTACGCTCAGCTTCATGGGGTCGCGGGGAACATCGTAGCTCAGAAGATCAAGAGCCAGCAAGCTTGCCAACCGGCGAACCAATCACTACGATTTCAAGGTGATCTGGCCCGGCGGCGCTTTGGCAGCAGTTTTTGAGGAACAGTACCTTGGCATCCGACTGGTTGGATAAGTTCCATCACGACACAGAAAAAGATCCGGCTTATGCCGAGAAAACTCTTGCGGCTTATCGCCTCGGCATGAGGGCGAAGGGGTCCATCGTGGGTGTGGTTATTCAGCGGACGCAAGACTGTTGTGATGCGGCGCGGCAACTGCCCGAGGGTAAGATCTACCACCCCGATGAAGCTCCCCGTGTGCCACTGCCTGACTGTCCGCAAGGACGCCGCTGCGGTTGCGTTTACCGGCCGGTTATGAATTACGAGCGAACTAAGGAAGGATGAAGGTGTCCACAGTTTACCCCGTGGGGGCCACGTGCCCAAAACCGGGACCCAAGCAGATGTTCAGCCCGGGCGCCCAAGTATTCTCAATTCCTCCCACTCTATGACTACTAAACCGCTCATTGTTGTCGTGGGAGCCGACGGATTTGTCGGTGGCCGCCTGGCAGAAGCCCTGCATGCCGAGCGCCTCGTTTACGGTCGCTGCCAGAACGGCGATGTTCACGTCAGCCGCGCCCAAGATCTTTTGATGCAAGCCGATGTGATCATCAATGCCGGTGGTTTCAGGCTACGTCCCGGCTTGACGTATGCCGATTATCAGCGGTCGCATCAGGGAGCAACATCTGCGATCGTTCCGTGGATTCGCAAGGGGGCGTTGTTCATTCATATGTCGAGCGCGGCTGTGCTCGGCAAGTCTTCGGAACACAAGCTGGGGAATCACATGCCGCCTGACCCCAGGTCCTTTCCCTCACCAGCCTACGCTCTGGCAAAATTCGAAGCAGATCAATTCCTGGAGAAGGCGGCGGCAGAGGCCGGTTTTCGACTTGCTTTCCTGCGTCCCGGGGTTCTGTATGCTCCGCGCACTGACGGCATGGTGGACAGTTTGGTCAAGCTGGCGAAGCGGGGGATCGTGCTGCGGCTGTATCCGCGGAGCGCCCGCCATCACCTGTGCGACATAAACCTCCTTGTGGAGGTGGTCCGCCGAATCATCAAGGCGGACGACCTGCCCTCCGGGAGCGCGTTTGTAATCGCCGATCCTGTGCCGGTCACGAATCGTGAGCTGGAGGTGCTGATTCGCCGGAACTTGCCGCAAAAAGGCAGGACCCTGCCGGTCCCGCTGATTCTCATGAGTACGCTCTTGCGGCATACTTTTCATTCCGCGAATCCTCGTTTTGACCTGCTGACTTGGGGCGAAGTGTTGGGGGTCATGGGTCTGGATACGGTCTACGAACCCTCAGACACCTTCCGGCGGCTTGGGATCGATCCGTCGCAGTATTCGCCTGAACGGAGCTTAGAGCCCGTGATCCAAGAAGGGCTACGGCCGTGAGGCAGATCCTTGTCGTGGGCGGCGGCAAGGGTCTCGGCAGCGCGCTGGTCAAGAACTTACTCGATCATGAGCACAAAGTGGTTGTGCTCGGCAGAACAGAGCCGGCTGATGCGTTGCGAATCCAAAAATTCTATGGCATCGATGCCACCACTGTTGATTGGCCATCCCGTTATTCAGCAATCGAGAAAGAAACTGCGGCCCCAATCGATGCTGTGGTTTTCGTGGCGGGGATTGCGGTTTTTGGAAACACGAACCTGATCCCTCTGGAGCGAGCTCGGCAGGTGTTTGAGCTGAATTTCTGGGCGTGCACGACGGCCGCCAGAGCTGCCGCTGAATACTGGGCCAAGAAGGGTCAGGCGGGAAAATTCGTTGCCATTCTGTCGATCGCCGCGCGCCGAGCCGTTCCCTTCGAGGCTTATTATTCAGCTAGCAAGGCGGCGACAGCTCGTTTCCTGGAGTGTTTGCAACTCGAATATGCTCACAAGAAAATCGAGTTCATGTGTGCCTTCCCGGGCTTGCTGAAGACGCAGTTCCGCCATCAAGCCGAGTGGTATGGGTTTGAACCCAGCTTTGCGGATGAGGGAGCAGATGTTTACAAGACCGCGCAGGCGGTCGTCAACCTGCTCAATGGCAAACGCAAGACGCGGGTGATCGGGTGGCGTGAACGCAGCATTGATCTCGCAGACCGTCTCTTTCCGGGGCTGTACGACCGTACAGTTTTACGAAATCGCGTTCAGAAACTGCTCAAGAGTAACCGGCGCACGATTTGAGAAGTCAGGGCGCTGTTGGAAAGTTACTCCCGTAAATGCTAACCCAAAGGCGATGCCAGGGCGAACCTAGCGAAATCCGGGGACCCTCGCAGGGAACCATATGAAAACTCGTTTGGAATCCTTAGTACGCTCGGTCGGCATGAGACATGGACTCATTTTGTCAGCAGCGATGATTCTTGCCGGAGCGTTGGACTACGTCGCGAACGTCCTGGCGGGCCGCTGGCTCGCGCCTGTCGAGTTCGGCGTATTTGTTTCGGTCGCGGCAATCCTGCAGGTTTTCCTATATCTATCGATTGCCATTCGTAATGTTGTGGCCTTTTACACAGCGGATCTGAGCGTAGAAGCCGATCAGTTCACCCTCGGAGCCTTTGTGCAGCGTGCTTGGCGCTGGGCTTGGCAATGGGGTTTGGCGGTGACGGCGCTGGTCGCGCTTCTGAGCGTCCCCTCGGGGCGTCTGCTGCGGCTATCCAACCCCTGGCCGTTATGGGCGGCCACCCCAATGATATTGGCATTGTTTCTCCGGCCGGTCACGGATGGTGTCCTTCAGGGAATGCAGGCTTTTGGGCGCTTGGGATTGGTACACGCCAGCCAGGCGTGTGTGCGATTACTCTTTACTGCAGGCCTCATCTGGCTTGGGCACCAAGCTGTCGGGGCGATTTTCGCACTGCCGATCGCCTGTTTCGCGGCCCTGGTGCTGGCCCGGCTGTGGCTCCGCCCCCAATTCCGCGACGCTGGCGAGGTCATTGCTCGTCGCGTAAGCTGGCACTACTCAGCCCACACTCTGCTCGGATTAGCGGTGTTTGGCATGCTAGTGAACCTGGACGCTCTATTCGTAAAACGTTTTTTCAGCCCGGCGATAGCGGGCAATTATGGGCCAGTAGTTACTCTGTCGAAAGTATGTTTGTTCTTTCCGTTGGCTATGGGGATAATTCTTCTCCCCAAGGCCAAACTGCGCCAAGCCACCGGCCGGGACGCCCGGCCAGTTCTGTTAGTGGCGCTTGCTGGCGTGCTGGTCCCAGGGCTCATTCTGGCCACGATCTGTTTCATGTTTCCCGGATCTCTGGTGAGAACCGTATTTGGCGCTGCCTACGCCAACCCGAGTATCATTCTGGGACTGGCGTGCCTGGCGGCTGGTCTCTACGCTGGTTTGAATATCTGGCTGAATTATGCGCTCTCTCTCGAACGGCCGGCATTTATTTATGCCCTGCTTGGCGTTCTCCTCTTGCAAGGATTGTGCATGTTTTTATTTGGCCGGGGCAACCTGGTTTATATGACTCTCGTGATGGTATCGGGTGGCTTGCTCGGTAACTTGGCGGGTTTCATCACGACTTGGTCACTTATTCCTACAGTTAAAGTGGTCCGCGCGGAGGCGGTTGGATCGTGAGGTTTCGTCGACTCAGCGTAGCGCGCCGCACTATAACTATTCTTGCTAACCGGTAGCTCGGGGCACTCGCACCGCAGGGTGGCCCGCACTTTTCAGACTAACGTCGGCTGATCAATCACAAAGCTCTCAAGATTATGGTCGAACCTGAAATTAAAAGTTTCGATGAATTTTCTACAGTCGATGATCCTATCTGTGGTCATAGATACCAATCTCAGTCTGTTCAGCGGTTCAGGTTTACCCAGCACTTTGAATACGCCTTCAATGGTGAATGTCGCTAGGTACAACAACCAATATGGAATCTTTAGCGTCCCACCGCGACCATATTTCTTTTTAACCAAATCAGTTAAATAATCGTACGAGTAACTGTTTTCGCAGATCAGGTTTACAGCGTAGTTCCCTTGAATGCGATAGAAGTCCCTGATGACAGCATAAGTCGCGTTAACGGCATCCGTAAGATGGATAAGCGGCAAAGTCCCGACCCTGTTGCGCACCACCGGGAAAACGCCCTTTCGAATGAGATTGATGACCGGAATCAGCGGATCATTGTCGCCACCGTAAATTTGAGGAAACCGCAGAATTACGGCTTTCAATTTGTTCTTGACTGCCAGGTCCTTTAGAAGCTCCTCAGTGGCTAGTTTGGCTTTCCCATGTGGAAGGACTGGATTGCAGGCTGTCGTCTCATCGTAGCGCATGCGATCTACTTGGGCGGCTGGCATTCCCATCGCAGTTAAACTACTGAAATATATGAATAACGGTACTGATGAGAGTTTATTGGCAGCCTCTAAGCTCCGGACAAGATTTGCCGTTGTTGTGTAATTCAGATCGAAGACCTGTGGCGCTAAGTTCTTGTTGGAGGTCAGTGGCCCGCCTCCCACCAAATGAATCACAACGTGCAAGTCACCGACTCGGTTCTGTAAGTCATGTGAAAGCCTTTCGAGGTCGGCAGTGCTAAGCAAGTCGCCTCTTAGAATTACGAGCCGATCATAGGGTATCTTTCCGAGAAGCTCGAGTAATCTTTTTTCATCTCGGGCAATGGCGAAAACGCTAAAATCTTCCTTGAGCAATTTTCTGATCAGATGTACGCCTACGAATCCGGTGGCCCCGGTTACTAATGCGTTTTTGTTCACCGCGCTCTTTAGATGTACAAGGCTAACATTATTCATCGTATGAGCTCTCCATGCTGCGTTGTTCGGCACTCTCGCTATACCACTCAGCATGAACGCGACGCTACAAAAAAAATGCTTCACGCCTCATATTGTGTGCGGACGCGTTTGCCAAGCGGCGATCACTCATGGCATGAGTGAATTCTTCTGTGAAGCGTGACAGAATCTCGGCTAGGGGAAGAACAGACCGCTGGGTACCGGAATTGCGCCGCGGCAGTCCATCCACGCCGCCTTGAGATTTTTACAGGGCGAGAGGCGCGGGTCCCAAAATTACTCGCGAGAGTTTGTCGCAGGCAGTTTGTTTTATCGGCCGATCCGATACCTTTATAATATAACCTCCATTGTAAACATCACAGAGCATATCACGAGTTGGGCCACATGTTCTAGTATGAGCTGGCGGCCATGGCTGGGAGTGTGATCTGAACGCCGCCGTTGAGGATTGATCACAAGAGGCTCTATTCGCCGCGATGGCTAGCAGCAGGGAGACGAGTTGCAGGATCCACTCAGCTTTCGTTCCATCAACTCTTTATACCAATTAGCGTTGGCCGAAGGTGAAGGTATCGGCACAGCTTATGAGTACTTCGCTAAGCGCCTGGTGCTGCGCCGATGGCTGACCGGACGTGCGCGGCCGCGACGGCTCCTGATCGCCGGTTTGCCCGAGAAGTATGGAAGCAGCCTTGACTTCCTGTTGATCGCCGAGGAATTGGGCGCCACCGAGATCTTTGTGGCAGACGACCGGCCGGCAGCTCTGGAAAAGGGTCGTAAGGGCCTGGCTGCGGCTCAGGCCAAGGGGGAGCTGAGGCGGCTACAACCACAATTTGTGTTGTGGTCAGATCTTGGGCAGGCGCCGGAGTTAACTGCGGGTTTTGACGTATGCCTCGGCTCGGAGGTGCTCCAGCGTCTCAGTCCTGCCGCTGGTCAGCGGTATGTTACTAATCTAGCGAGACTAACGCCGGCGTTTGCCTTGTTCGTGCCCAACGGAGACAATCCCAGCCACACCAACATCAGCGGACTTTCAGGGTTACGCCTGGCCGAGTTGCAGGCGCTGTTGCAGAAGACTGGAACCCGGGTAGATGTCGGCTACATCGATATGCCACCGTTCCCGCCCGGTATCACGCGCTCCGCCGAGCAACGCCAGCAGGCCTCGAGTGGCCGTCTGGAAGGACTGGTGATGTGGGGCCTGGGCTACTATGCTCGCCTGGAAAGGTCGTTCCCCAGAGGGTGGCGACGGCATTATTCCCACATCGTGTATGCCCTCACTACACCCACAACTTCTTGATCGAGTATCGGCCCTGGCAGTGCCGTAGCACTCCATGCTGCTGCCTCAACAAGCTTTTGCCCAGGCCCACAGCGCCTTGCGGTTGAAATGGGGGTGCGGACCGGCGTTTGCCCTCGCGAAGCCCGAGCGCGGCCTGATGCAGGTTCGTGATCGAAAATCACGAGGGTTCGAACCATCGCGAACTTAATCGCACCTGGCGTACCGGTCTGCGGCACAAATTAATTTGGTGACTGTACCTGCGGATGAAGCCGAAACCGAAAACGGGAAGGATAACATTTCATGCATGCTTCGCTCTCAAATTCGCCACTGACAATGAATACAGGCGCCGATCAAAATCGGCGGAGTACAGCGGCGAAAATCCGACACTTTTGTTTCGGCGAAACGCCGAGTGACACTTGGCTGTCCACAGCCGTGAACTGTTTCATGACAGCGACGTTGCTTGCGCTTATCTGGTTTCCTCTCAGGCGTACTTTTGCAAATGTGGAAATTAACTACAACGAGGGTTGGAACGCATACCGAGCGGCTATGGTGGCAAGTGGAATCCCTCTGTACGGCACCCCTCCACACGGTTTCGGGACAGGTACGGCTTACCCTCCGCTTTCGTTTCACTTAATAGGTTGGTTAGGAACCCCCAGCACCTTTACAGCGATGGGTCGTTGGGTCTCGCTGATTTCACTGATGGCGACCGGTATTTTTGTTTCTCTTATCGTGAGGCGTGCGGGTGGTTCGCGACAGACGGCTGTCTTTTCGTTTTTGCTGTATGTAATTGGCATCGCGCTCCTGAGGCCGGACCGCATCGGGATGAATGATCCTCAGTTGCTGGGAGAGGCTTTGACGGTCGCAGGACTGTATTTCTATTTCCGTAATCCAGATTCCAATCGTCATTTGTGCGTCTCGGCGCTCCTATTCTGCCTGGCTGGATTTACTAAGCCAAACTTGCTCGCGTTTCCTGCCGCAGTAGCGATTGATCTCCTGCTGAGATCACGCCGAGCATTCGCTACCTGGGCTGGCGCAATGGTGTTATGCGCCGGGTTCCTTACGGCCGTGACTTTATTAATTGATGGACGCTATTTTCCAATTCATTTGATGGGTGGCGGTGGGCGTGCCTATTCATACTCGATGGGTTGGAGCGGCTACCACAAATATGTGGAAAAGTTTCAGACCCTGCTTGTGATCGGAACTGCCTGGTTGATCTGCGCGTTCCGTTCGCATAGGGTGTTGGCGTCCGCGTTTGTCTTAAGCCACGTCCTCGCATTTCTGTTGGCCGGTGGATCTGGTGTTGATCTGAATATATTCTTCAATGCTTTGGCGGCCACCGTGATTGCTTGCGGCATCGCATTATCTGATATTACTTTTGCGACTGCGGGGCTGCGGCCTGCGGTGTTGAACTCGACCGCAGTGTTGATGTTTGGATTCCTTTTTATCAGCATCATGACTTTCGTTCCGGGACAGCTCCGCCGCGACCGCGAAATGATTCGGGTTCTACCTGCTCATGAAAGCGAATTTAATTCTGCCGTTGATTTTATGAAAACACGCCCGGGGCCGGCCCTGTGCGAAAGTCTTCTCCTGTGCTATGAGGCGGGCAAAGCGTTCGAGTACGAACCTTATTCTGTGAGGGATCTGCTCAGGACGGGCCGGCTACACGAGGACGAAGTCCTTCAGCTGCTCAGGATTAACCATTTTCAGACCATTCAGGTCGCGTTACGTTCGGACGAGGCGAATCTTAAAGAGTGGGTCGATTTGCGGGCGAGCCTCGCCTCCGACCAGAAGGAATCCGATAAGGAGCGAAGATTTACCCCAGCGTTTATGAGAGAACTTTTGGATGACTATCAACTCTCGAAGCGGACGTCGGACATGGCAATTTTTTGTCCGAAATGAAAAGAAAGGCTGAATCCAGACTAAGTTTTCGACCAGTTTTTCTCGTTGATTTTCGAGATTTCCAAGATCAGTACAGCCATATCGACTAACCGCAGCTGCGTTGGCTTTTAATCCTCGATTTTGCAGCATTATACTGAGCTCCCCCTGGAAACTGGATTGCATAAGCGACTTCCGCTGGAGCCTCGTCTAGAGTAGAAAGAAGATGAGCACCGAAGCGCTTCCCGAGTTAAACGTCACCCTGAAGGAAGAGTGCCAATTGTACGTGCAATCTGGCGTGTTCCCCTGTGAATCAGCCTCGGAATATGCGGACAAGCTGAGTCAAGCTTTGAATGATCGCTATCGCTGTCCAGAGAACTTTTTCGATTTCGTCCTCGGTGGGCGGTTATCCACCGACGAGGGCTATTTTCGATTCGGCCCGAATACTACCTGCTACGGCCGTTCTTGTTCAGGAGTGCGCGGACCTCAGGCTGAGTCTTCTCTCTACGATGCATTCCGAGACATCTTATTAGTAGCCGGTGCGAAGCTTAGGCTGCCATTCGATCCAACCGAGATTATCGACAATCTTCGCCTGGAGCACTATGCAAACACGCGGGGCAATGGGAGCGGCTTCGAAAGCGTTCTCAGGAGACTGTATTATCTCTTGCGACCGCTCACCAATCTGCCGGTGCGAAAGCTGGTTCAGAAGTTCCGCGCACGTAATTGGAGAAAGCTGACCTTTCCCAAGTGGCCCGTGGACACATCGGTTGAGGATATCAGCGACAGACTTTTGTTGTTGTCGATGGAAGCCAAGGGTATGGAGAGGGTTCCATTCATATGGTTCTGGCCTGATGGTGCCAGTGCCTGCGTTATAATGACGCACGACGTGGAAACCGAGGCTGGAAGGGACCATTGCGAAGAGCTGATGGACGTGGATGATTCTTATGGGATCAAAGCATCCTTCCAGATCGTCCCCGAAAAACGTTATGCGGTTTCTCCGAGCTTACTTGAGTCAATGCGCAACCGTGAATTTGAGGTTGGAATCCAGGACTTGAACCACGACGGCCGGTTATTTGAGAGCAAGGAAGAATTCCTGCGTCGAGTGAAAATCATCAACAGCTATGGGCGTAAGTATGGTGCCAAGGGATTCCGGGCTGCGGCACTTTACCGAAAGCCTGAATGGTATGACGCCTTTGAGTTTGCATTCGATATGTCGGTTCCGAATGTCGCACACCTCGATCCCCAACACGGTGGCTGTTGCACGGTCACGCCTTATTTTATTGGAGATGTCCTCGAACTCCCCGTAACCACAATTCAGGACTACACGCTATTCCATCTTCTGAATGAACGTTCTATTGATTTGTGGAAAGCCCAAGTCGAATTGATTCTGAAAAAGAATGGCCTGGCGAGTTTCATCATTCATCCTGACTACGTCATGAAACACGATACAATTTCCGTTTATGAAAGTCTGTTGGGCTACTTGCGAGAGTTGCATGAGAAAACACCGGTCTGGTTTGCCCTTCCAACTGATGTCGATTCATGGTGGAGAGCGCGAAGCAAAATGTCCGTTGTAAAGGACGGGAACTCATGGTGGATTAAGGGTGACGATGCTGGGCGTGCCGTACTGGCCTACGCGAAGAATGTCGATGGCAACTTAGCCTGCGAACTGGCACGAACACCTGGGGCCATATAGCTCGTCTGTTCTCGAAGAGTTGAAACAGGCAATCTCCTTGGACCTCATGATTACTCACAATCGCAAGAGCGCCCATCAAGTCCCCCCTGATTGCGGAATTGACCTGGAATACGATTGGGGGCCATTTAATTTTGGAGTACGAAATTCCGAAATATGGCGGTGACCTTGACTACCGAGTGTGTTCGCGGCGGCCCTAGCCGGAAATGCGCAAGAGCAAGGTTCATCACATCATGAACGCCTGCGAGACGCAGCGCACAAAGCGTTGGTATGAGTAGGAAATATTTCTTGCTTTCATGCGCTTGCGGGACACAACACCAACTTGTAGCTGAGCGAACTTCTCTCATTGCTTAGATCCACAAAGGATCGTCGAATTGGTTGATCTCACCGCCGGGGGGATAGCTGCCTGATGAAGGATTTAAAGGAAAGGGCGATCCGTGGCGGTTTCGCGAAAGTCTGTGCCCAAGCGGCTAATTTTCTTCTTCGCTTGGGTTCCGTGATGGTGCTGGCACGACTCCTGACGCCTAGAGATTTCGGACTCGTGGGTATGGTCACAGCTCTCACTGGAGTCCTCAGTCTATTCCGGGATTTCGGGCTTTCATCGGCTGCGATCCAGCGTGCGACTGTGACCAAGGAACAGATTTCGACATTATTCTGGATCAATATGTCAGTCGGCGCGGTACTGGCGCTTCTAACAGTATTCATGGCTCCAATTGTTGCCGCCTTTTATCACGAGCCCCGCCTTCTTGGCGTGACGGCTGTGTTGGGAGCTGGATTCCTCTTCAACGCTGCAGGTGTGCAGCATGGGGCGCTCCTGCAACGTCAAATGCGTTTTACGACCGTGGCGGGGATAGATACTTTATCTCTGGTGCTAAGTGTTGCGGTTGGAATTGGCATGGCAATTCGTGGTTGTGGATATTGGGCCCTCGTGGGAATGACTCTCACCGGACCATCGGTCTCCACTGTGGGTGCGTGGATAGCCACGGCATGGGTTCCTGGCTTACCGCGCACGCGTGCTGGAATCCGTTCTATGATGCGTTTTGGCGGTACGATCACCCTGAACGGCCTTGTCGTTTACGTTGCTTATAACATGGAGAAGGTTCTTTTAGGCCGCTACTGGGGAGCAGATGTGGTCGGGATCTATGGCAGGGCTTATCAGCTAACTAGTATACCGACAGATAATCTTAATTCATCAATTGGCGGAGTGGCGTTTTCGGCGCTATCACGGGTGCAGGACGATCCACAGCGTCTCAAAAGCTACTTCCTGAAGGGCTACTCTCTGGTCTTGGCACTGACCCTGCCTATCACTATTGTCTGCACCCTCTTTGCAAATGATGCGATCTTCGTTCTCCTCGGACCAAAGTGGAGAGACGCAATTCCCATTTTTCGCTTGCTGGCCCCGACCATCTTGATCTTTGCAATGATTAATCCTTTCTCATGGCTGCTCTTCTCCATCGGACTGGTCGGACGGAGCTTGAAAATCGCGCTGGTCATTGCCCCTCTCGTGATTGCGGGGATCGTTATGGGATTGCCTTATGGACCTCGGGGTGTTGCGTTTGCTTACTCAGCGGTGATGACGCTGTGGGTTGTTCCACATATTGCATGGTGTGTTCACGGCACGATGGTCTCCGTCCGTGACGTTGTGCAGACCCTGAGCCGCCCGTTGCTTTCAGGCATCGTGGCTGGAGTGCTCTCCTTAGTACTGCAGCTCTTTGGTGGTCAACTGTTGTCTCCTCTGCCCAGGCTCGTATTAGGAGTTACTCTTTTTGGCTTCGTCTATCTAGGAATGCTCTTGTACGTGATGGGACAGAAGGCGTTCTACGTGGACCTCGTTCGAGGGCTGCGGAGGCGCTCGTCAGTCGAGGAAAGCGCTTTGGCTTCGGCTTAGCGAACGAATATGGGATCTAGATCATCGCAGCCGCTGGTAAGCATTGTCACTCCCGTGTACAACGGCGCGGAGCATCTCGCGGAGTGCGTCGAGAGCATCTTGGCGCAGACTTATCAAAACTGGGACTACACTATCATTAATAACTGCAGTTTAGATGCGTCTGCAGAAATCGCGCGCCGTTATGCTTCGAAAGACTCGCGTATCCGAATTCACGAGAATGAGAAGTTCTTGCGGGTAATCCCTAACCATAACGTCGCGTTGCGTCAAATTTCCACCGCCAGCAAGTACTGCAAGATTGTATTTGCGGATGATTGGATCTTCCCGGATTGCCTGGAACGGATGGTTGCCGTTGCCGAGGAGCATCCCTCCGTGGGTATCGTAGGTGCCTACGGCCTTCGGGGACGGCAAGTTATGTGGACGGGGCTACCATACCCCAGCGGCGTGATTTCGGGCCGGGAGATCTGCCGCAAGCTCTATCTTGAGAATCTTTACGTGTTCGGCACACCAAACTCTCTACTTTTCCGGTCTGACCTCGTCCGGAGTCACGATCCCTTCTATAACGAGTCGAATCTGCACGCTGACTCAGAGACCTGTTGCGCCCTCCTGAAGAGCTGCGACTTTGGTTTCGTCCATCAGGTCCTTACCTTTACGAGAGAGCGGCCGGGGTCGCTCACCGAGTTTACGAATGACATGAATACCCTCATAGTGGGCAGGCTGCACGATCTGGTGACGCACGGTCCAGATCATCTGACTCGGGAAGAGTTCGAAATCTGCCTGGATCGGAAACTGTCCGAATATTACGAATTCCTTTCCCGAAGTCTGGTACGGGGGCGTGACAAGAAGTTCTGGGACTATCACAAGAGAAAACTGAATGACGCAGGCGTCGGTTTCAACCGCGCTCGTTTGGCTCGAGCAACCCTGGCAATGTTGTGCAGTGCTATCCTGAACCCCAAAGACACCGTCGAAAGGCTGCTGAAGAGTGAAGATGTCCACAGCGACCCCACGTTCGTCCGTGAATTTCCAAGAAAAGGCCGCGACGCGATAGATGCAAAGACGTAATTCAAACGCGAATAACGGATTAAAACTGGAGGCCGGAGGCCAGGATTGCAGTGACTTCTGGGAATTGTGATGGCAGAAAAAGAGGTGGTAGCGAGGACAATGATCACTGTTATTTTGTGTACCTATAACCGTTGCGGGAGCTTGGCAAAGACGCTGAACAGCCTTGCCGCTCTCACTCTTCCCGAGTCGGTCGAGTGGGAGGTCTTGGTGGTGGACAACAACTCTAGCGATGAGACTCGCGAGGTGGTGGAGAAGAATTTTTGCAGCCGATACTCCGGCCACTTCCGTTACGTGTTTGAACGACAACCAGGCAAATCGCATGCCCTCAATACTGGGATTCGGGAGGCTCGCGGCGACATCCTGGCTTTCACGGATGACGACGTGACGGTCGAGCCGACATGGCTGCAGAATCTGACAGTGGCCTTGCACAACAGTGAATGGGCTGGCGCAGGAGGGCGCGTAGTTGCGGAATGGGCCTGCTCGCCGCCTCGCTGGCTGTCGCTCGAGGGTCCTTACGCGTTGGGGGACACCCTCGCCTTGTTCGATCGGGGTCACGAGGCCCGTGAAATCTCCGAGAATCCATTTGGCGCCAACATGGCCTTTCGAAGGGTCATGTTTGAAAAGTACGGTGGCTTTCGAACCGATTTGGGTCCCCGCGCTGAGAGCCAAGATCCGCAAAAAAGCGAGGACGCCGAATTCGGTCGCCGGTTATTGCTCGCGGGAGAGCGGTTGCGTTACGAACCGTCAGCCGTTGTCCATCACTGGGTGCCCGAGAACCGGCTCCAAAAAAAGTACTTCCTGGAGTGGTGGTTCGACAAGGGCCGCTCTGATATTCGGAAATCTGGGATTCGGCCCGATAGCAACTGCTACTGGGGGATTCCACTTAACCTATTTCGTCAAATGATAGTCTCGACGCTGCGTTGGATGGTGGCGATGCAGCCGCAGCGAAGGTTTTACCAAAAGGTCCAAGTCTGGGAACTGGCGGGGGAGTTTGCAGAGAGATACCGCCACTCGCTCGACGTAAAGAAACCAAGAAGACCGTGGAAGGCCCGAGGGAATGCGACCCTTTGATTCTCAGCGCCGGACGGTGGGTCGAGGTCCACGGTATACTTTTTCATTTGAGACAGAGTTCACGAACAATGCCAAACGGTCACCGACCCGCAACAGCGCTGCTCTTGAACATGGCACGTCTGGTCTCATGCTTCATCGTTCCGTGTGTGGTCATAGTTTTCGCGGCACCCTTCCTTGTATTGCTGTTCTATTCTTTACCCGCCACCGACGACTTCTGCAAAGCCACGCTCTCTTTTAACGCCGTCCCGCAACACGATGTCCTATCCATTACCTGGATGTACTACACGCAATGGTCTCCGCGCTGGCTCACGACATTTCTTCAGAGCCTTTTGATGAGTCACGTTGATTTGACCACATCATATGGTTGGCTGCTCTTAATCGTCATCATCACAAACCTTGCGGCACTGTGGTATTTCTTTCGGACGGTTTTCCGCCTGTCTCGCACAACATCGTCCCTTGTTTCCGCTATCTTTTATGCTGCGTATATAGCAAGCCTCACCGACCTGCAACTTCAACTCTACTGGCTCACGGGCGCCATGGAGTACAACTTGTCCTTCAGCACTCTGCTGGTTCTTGTGAGCCTCTTGTACCAGGCTCGCCGCGCTGTTTGGTATTACGTCTTGGTCGTGCTGCTGTCGATTGCTGTCCCGGCACAACACGAGATCGCGGGTGCTTTTCTCTGCGTCATATTGTTCGCCGGAGCAGTCGTGATGCGCGTTAAGAGACTCCCCGCCGGCCAGTGGTACTTGAGCCTTGGCATGGCAGCCCTCAGCCAAGCGATCGTGATGCTGTCTCCCGGTAATACCATCCGGGCGGCTCAAGAACACAAACATTTGTGGGATATTGCTCATCTCCCCAGGTGGGTTGCGCATTCTTTTTATCACGGTCTCAACTGGTTGTCGTATCCCGCGATCTTGGTGGCTGGCTGCTCTATATTCCTGTTATGTCAACGCGATCAGGACACGCCCGCAGCAGACCAACCGCCGGCGAGGTGGCTCGGTATAGCCGGTCTTTGTGCAATGTTTGTTCTCTTATGTGAGGTCTCGTTTGTCGAGATGGCCTCGGGTATTTGGATACCTGCTCGGGTTATTGCCTGGTTTCAATTTGTGTTTTGGCTGCTGCTTGTCTGCGTCATCTTGACGGCCATACCGGAGATCCATCGAGTGCGGTTCTCGCCAGGCACAAGGATAGGTGTGTTTACCTTGCTGGCCGTGACCCTTCTCGGATCTTCGAATTTCCGTGCGGCTGTAGAAGACTTGCACGGTCCGGCGCAGTCCTGGTGGCGAATGAATTCCGCCCGGTTAAAACAACACGGCGGTGCGTTGGAATTCGAGGCCCCGGTTCGGTATCCGAGCCTGGCCATGCATCAAAACCTTTCCACTGATCCGGGATGTTTTGTTAACAAATGTATGGCAAATTATCTTCGAGCCAAAACCGTGGTCGTGAAAGATTCCACTGAAGAATGCCCGCACTAAACAGGTATGGCAAGAGCAGCTGACATGGCATCGGCTGGAGTCAATCTGGCCGCCTCGATTGGGTTCGAATACGCCGATCCGCCGGGGAAGTGGATCAGCTAGGGCAAGGCGAAGCAAACGTACAAAGCACTACCGCGAGACGCACTTTCTGGCTTCCGATTGCAAATTCCACCGGCTTTGGTGCGACTAGCATGCCAAGCAACAATAGAAGCTGGCGAAGAGCACGAAACGTACTTGGACATAATTGGCAATCGACTTACGGAGAGTAGCCATCCCATGGGGGAAAACAATTCGAATCCACATAGGATTCTGAATCTGAAGGCCGGAGAATGGGTGGAGGTCCGCAGCCGGGAGGAAATCCTGGCGACGCTTGACGAAAACGGCTGCCTGGAAAATATGCCTTTCATGCCGGAGATGTTCGCATTCTGCGGCCAGCGTTTTCGTGTCTACAAACGAGCGCACAAGACCTGCGATACGGTCTTCCCCGTTCGCGGGCGCCGGGTCAACGCGGCGGTCCATCTCGAAACGCGTTGTGATGGACAAGCACATGGCGGGTGCCAGGCCGGATGCATGATCTTCTGGAAAGAGGCTTGGCTGAAACCTATCAGCTTCAATTCATCCGGTGATGCTGCCCCGCGCGTCGAGGCCCATTCTGGGAACACCAGTGCCGCGTCACCTGCGGGATGCACCGAATCTGACATCTGGGCGCGTGCACAGTCGTCCGCTGCAAATGGCGGAGCGCTCGTGTACACATGCCAGGCCACGCAGCTACCGTACGCGACGACCCAGCTTGCCTGGTGGGATATTCGTCAGTATGTCGAGGACTACTGGTCAGGAAACGTAAGTCTCTGGCGCATTCTCTGTGGCCTAGTCTATTCGATGTACTACAGCCTAAGCCAAGCCGGTATCGGATTGGGCCCCGCGATGCGGTGGTTCTACGACAAGTTCCATGTGCTCTGGCGCGGGACGCAGTTTCCCCGGAAGGCAGGAACTATACCGGAGGGCCAGCCAACACCGAGGGCGACTCTCAATCTGCAACCGGGTGAACTCGTGCGCGTGAAGGCACATGAGGAAATCCTCCGAACCCTGACCACAAGTGGCATGAATCGGGGCATGACGTGGGATGCCGAATTGGTTCCCTACTGCGGCGGAACCTACAGAGTCCTCAAGCGCGTCACCAAAATCATTCATGAGAAGACGGGAAGGATGCAGGAAATGAAGAACCCTTGCATCATCTTAGAATCGGTCGTGTGTCAGGCCCGCTACAGCAATTGCCGCATGTTCTGTCCCCGGAGCATCTATCCGTACTGGCGGGAGATTTGGCTGGAGAGAATTGCATCAAATTCCTCAGACGGCGGAAAATCAAAGATAAGCCAGTCCTCGTGCTGACATCCTTGGGTATTCACGCGCGAACATCTCTGGCATCTTGGTACAAGATGCGGAAGTCGGGCATACCCACGATGAACACTCGCAGGACACGCAGGCAGAAGTTCCGCACGATCATGCGGCAAGGATGCGTTATGATTATCATTGACGAACAATACTCGGAGGTGACCGCAGTTTGGAGTCCCTTCCAAGCTGCCTAGTTCTGACTGCAGATTATGTGTGGCACGGTGTGCATTGCGACGAAGAATGAATTTGTGACTGACGCCCTACGACAATTTGTGCGTTCCTGGCTAGTCTTTGCATTGGCTGCGGTTGTCGGCTGCGGCGGAGCTTACAGCCCAAATGGAGGCGGGAATCCTCCCCCAGCACCAAGCATCACGAGTCTGAATCCGACGTCGGGAGTAGCCGGTACGTCGGTGACGATTACGGGGACGTACTTCGGCGCCACGCAGGGAACGAGTACCGTGAAGTTCAACGGCACGACGGGGACGCCGACAAGTTGGAGCGCGACAAGCATCGTCGTGCCGGTGCCCACGGGCGCGACGACCGGCAGTGTTGTGGTAACGGTTGGCGGCGTAGCGAGCAATGGCGTGAACTTCGCAATGACGGCTCCGGCGCCAAGCATCACGAGTCTGAATCCGACGTCGGGACTTGTAGGCACGTCGGTGACGATCGCGGGTGCGAACTTTGGCGCCACGCAGGGGACGAGTACCGTGAAGTTCAACGGCACGACGGCGACACCGACAAATTGGAGTGCGACAAGCATCGTTGTGCAGGTTCCGGCAGGAGCGACGACGGGCAACGTCGTGGTGATGGTTGGCGGAGTGGCGAGCAACGGTGTGGGCTTCACGGTCGTTGCGGACACGTCAGCCCCGGTGGTGAACATCACGACCCCTGCAAATGGAGCGACGGTATCAGCAACGATCACGCTGACAGCAACAGCGACGGACCCGGATAGCGCGGTGTCGTTCGTGCAATTCCAGGTGGATGGGGCGAACACGGGAGCACAACTGACGACAGCGCCGTATTCGATTTCACTGGACACCACCACACTCTCCAATGCGACTCACACATTGACAGCCGTCGCGCAGGACCCAAGCGGGAACAAGGGCACAAGTTCGGCGGTAACGATCATGGTGTCGAATGCGACGAGCACGTCGATGGGGCCCCTGAAGAAGAGCACGATGAACACGCGGTACTTTGTGGACCCGGCGGGGAATGCGGTGTTTTTGTCCGGTTCGCACACTTGGAATGATGTCCAGGATACCAGTCAGAGTTCGTCACCTGCCGCGTTCCCTTTCGCAAATTATGTGAGCATGCTGAA
>WNGP01001277.1_pt1 | contig 20579 bp, 15 predicted proteins | sample 5407671 | NCBI WGS metagenome assembly WNGP01 (sample SAMN13153381, study PRJNA577476) | soil metagenome | isolation source: 40 cm soil or saprolite under Garry oak tree replicate 2 | place: USA:California | collected 2016-06-15 | reverse complement strand
TCGAAGTCGAGGACTTCTAGTTCCGGTGGTAGTTTACGGGCGAAGAGATCGAGACTGCGAGGAGACACATTCCCAGTCCAGTAAAGATCCTTGTAGTACTCCAGTCGTTTATTATTGCCTACCTTGGGTTATGGATGTACGAGAACTATCAGAATGACTTCTACTTCCAAGCTTACGTCAACGCGTCGCTGCAGGGAAGCGGCTTCGCGATAGTTGCTCTGAGCAGTGTTGGAATCTTCAGCGCCATAGCTATGGGCCTCTACATGAAGCTCCGACGAACACACAGGGAGCTGGAGCACCTGATCTCAACGGAGCATTCAGCTCCAGAAGAGCAAAGCTCCAGCACGATTCTAGAGCCCCACGTAGAACAGCACCTAATCAACATGATAAGAAAGTCGACCACAAACGATACAACCGCCACCTCATCCTCAATGCCAATTCTGAGGCGAGAGGACAATCAATCCTCAAAATAGCCGCTAACTTCTCAAAGTTCCTGTAAAGCGTCCGACTATTTTCTCGTTGAAGAGTTTAGGAACTCGATGATCGAATCAGCGACATACTCTCGCTCTGGTTCACCAATTCCGGTGTGATTGCCGAAGAAGAAGGACTGTCGCATTATCATCCGAGAGTTTGGGAGAGAACCATTGGTTCTGTGGGGAAGCTGTTTCATGACTGGCTGTTCGGCCATGTTTCCCGCCATTACTGGTCTAGTCTCGATCATCCTATTTTCGAGATGACTCACCAATTGCTCACGGGAGAATGATGCGTTGGGATTGACGGTTACGGCATAGCCAAAGTAGACATGTCGGGTCCCAGCCTCCTCGACCGGTAGGGTAAGTAGGTCTCCGTATGGCGCGAGCCTGCTCTTCCAATAGTCCGCGTTACTCCGTCTAATTTCGATAAAGCTGTCTAGTTTCTTGATCTGGTGCATTCCGAAAGCGCCCTGTATCTCCGTGGGGCGTAGGTTGTAGCCGTGAGTTATGAAGAGGAATCTCGGGTCTATCCCCTTGTTGAGAGATGAATAATTCTCCTTTTCCTTCAAGTCTCTTACCCAGCCGAACGCGCGCATGGCTTTGAGATACTCGTAGAACTGGTCATCGTCCGTGATGATGATTCCGCCCTCGATGGTTGAGATATGGTGAGAGAGGAAGAAGCTGAATGTTCCCATGTCACCGAAGCTACCCGTTTTCTTGCCGCGCACTTCTCCTCCTGTTGTCTCGCAGGTATCCTCGATCAAGTAGAGGTCGTGGATGTCGGCGATCTCCTTGATCTGCTCGATCCGGCATGGACCGCCTAGCAGGTGGACTGGGACGATGGCTCTGGTCTTGTTGGTAATCGCTTTCTCGATCTCGTCAGGGATTATGTTGAAAGTCTTTGGGTCTACGTCAACCAGTACAGGGGTGCAACCTACGTTGAAGATGGGATAGACGGTTGTGGCCCACGTGACTGCAGGAGTAAGGATCTCGCTGCCTTTCGGTATGTGGTCCTTTACGAGTGGATTGGTTAGCACAGATAGGGCTAGGAGGTTGGCTGAGGATCCCGAGTTGACCATGACGGCGTGCTTTGAGCCGTCGTACTCGGCGAATGCTTCCTCGAATCTCTTGACCTTGCTTCCCATCGTTACCCATGTTGATAGTAGACTCTCGAGTGCCTCCTCTACTTCTTCAGCGTTGTAGGTAGGGATGTTTAGGGGTATGCGGGTCTTTCCAGGGACGAATTCGTGTCCCTGCTTCTTGAAGTGGTCTCGTATGTACGGTCTGATCTTGTCGAGGGTCTGGGACATCGATTCTCTGGTCTCTTAGTGTTCAGCGTTCAGGTTGTGATCGGTACCAAGCTATTGTCTTCTTCATTCCATCCTCAAAGTCTATTGTTGGTTTCCATCCCAGCTCTTTGTGCGCTTTGGAGTAGTCTCCTACACTGCGTGGGATGTCGACGCGTCGTGCGTCCGGGTTCCAGTGGACCTCGGTCTTGACCCCGCTGATCTTCATTGCGGTCTCGACTATTTCCTTGACGGTTCTTTCTACTCCGCTGCTGAAGTGGTAGATCTCGGCCGGTCGGCCCTTCTCGGCTAAGAGTGCGTACCCCTTGACGATGTCGTCGACGTAAGCGAAGTCTCTGGTGGGGGCGGGGTTGCCCATTGCGAAAGCCTCTCCCTTCAAGAGCTTTTGAATAATTGATGGGATTAGGAAGTCGGGGCGCTGGTGGGGTCCGTAGTGGTTGAAGGCTCGGCTGATGGAAATGTCCATGCCATGCATTTCTGCAAATGACAGCGCGAGGCTCTCGCCAGCTAGCTTGCTTGCCGAGTAGATGTCGATGGGCTTGGGAGCGGTGTCCTCAGTTATCGGTAGTTTCTCCTGCTTTCCGTAGACATGGCAGGTGCTTACGTAGACTGTCTTGGGAACATTCTGGGCTTTGGCAGCCATTAACAAGTTGAGGGTTCCGAGAGCGTTGGTGCTGAAAGTGTTGAACGTTTTCGCTCTTGTCTCAGGGATCAGTGTAATCGCGGCAAGGTGATAGACCACGTCGATGTCCTTCACCGCCTCAACGAGACTCTGATAGTCTTCAACATCGCCCAGTATAACGCTCGTTCCAGGATCATTGTTGGAATAGTCCTTCTTCGTTCTAACGAAGCATCGTACCCTTGCTCCCAACGATGATAGTAGGTGCGTAAGGTTACGACCAGCGAAGCCGCTGGACCCAGTGACCATTACATTCTTTCCTTTCCAGAACGATTCATCAGGCGAACCCGAAACCAAATGCGCCCTCTCGATTCTGGCTCCGACTTGCTTTCATGATAAAGTTTCTCAAGAATCTCCCATGCTACGGTCCGGATAATGTTGGGCTCGATTGAAAGCCCGTGGTAAACATGGGAGCCGCGTCTAGGGCGTCTAGTGCCTCTACGTATTGGCAGTTGCTATAAGGCTATTAAAGCCCCTATCCCTGAAAGTCGAGTGTTGTAGTGGCCTATCGTTTGTATCAGACTGGTTGCCCGCCGACCGTCGACTTTGGCTTTTTGGGACGAACCTCGAGGACTGATCTCTGAAATGATTATTCGTTCGCGCGCACCCCTACGAGTCAGTTTCTCCGGGGGAGGAACTGATGTTCCACCGTACACGGAAGAGTTCGGTGGAGTGGTCTTGTCTTCGACCATTAAGAAGTACGCCTACTGTTCTCTCCGGCCTCGAATTGGGGATGGATTGCAAGTGAATAGCATGGGCTGGACGACTGGCATAGTCGCCGAGCCGAGTCATGCTCAGTCGCTTAGTGGGGACGCGGAACTTGCGCGAGCGGCTGTGAAGAGAATGGGAGTGACCGACCGGCTTGAAATCAACGCGTGTTCCGACTGCCCGCCTGGCTCGGGGCTGGGATCTTCGTCAGCGCTTGTCGTAGCGATCCTCGGCGGTCTCTGCGAATGGGCCGCCAGGCCTGTGGAGAGAAAACGAGTGGCGGAGATGGCCTATTTGATAGAGAGGTCCGATGTTGGAATCCCAGGCGGAATGCAGGACCAGTACGCGGCCGCGATTGGTGGATTCAACCTCATCCGGTTCGAGAAGGAAGGCGTAACTGTCAAGCCCCTCGCCATTTCGGGAGCTGTGAGAAATGAGCTGGAATATCGACTCCTCCTCTGTTCCACGGGGACAACTCGTCCTTCGGGCGGGATCTTAGGCAGACAGATCAAGTCCTATCGCGAGAAAAATCCGACAGTCATGGAAGCTCTTCATGAGATCAAGAAGCTAACGCTCGATCTGAATAATGAGCTTGTTCGGGGTCGAGTGGAAGAGTTCGGTGAGTTGCTTGGTCAAGAGTGGGACTTGAAGAAGAGACTCGACCCGGCTATTTCGAACGAGGAGGTCGACAATTTATACCGTACTGCATTGGCGAACGGGGCGATCGGTGGCAAACTGCTTGGGGCCGGTGGTGGAGGTTATCTTCTCCTTTTCGCGGAGGACGGATCTCATAAGAGACTCTCTTCGGCGATGATAAACGCGGGCTCTCGGGTCGAGAACGTTAGGTTCGAGGATGTTGGCTTGGAGACTTGGAAGGTGGGTTACAGGGATCGCGAACAGCGGGATCGCACAGGTCAGAGACCTCAGATCAGCGAGGCCAAACCCGCGTCGTACGCTCTGTGACGGCTAATCTAAGCATTGATATGGTAAGCTGACCGTCCCCCAGTCATCGAGGCCAACATAGGACGCGAATGATCCTGTTGACATCTAGGACCACCGGACCAAGAAAACCGAAATCTGCGACGATCGAGGAATATCTCAAACGTGGTGCTATTCTTCGGGAGACATCGACCTCCCTGACCGGGGATATCGAACGGGCGTCCGACGCGATATCCAAGAGTTTCCGGGCCGGCGGCAGACTCTATGCCTTTGGTAATGGTGGAAGCGCGGCAGACGCTCAACATATTGTAGCCGAATTCACGGGGAGGTTTCGAGTAGACCGGGACCCTCTGCCAGCCGAAGCATTGACGACCAACTCTTCCGCGGTGACCGCGATCGCGAACGACTACGCGTTCGAAGAGGTATTCGCTCGACAGGTGAAAGCTCTTGCTAGGCACGGTGACGTGGTTATCGGGATCTCTACGAGTGGTGGGTCGAAGAATGTTCTGAAAGGATTAGAGGCTGCCAGAAAGTCTCACGCCAAGACCATCGGGCTTTGTGGACAGAAGGGACAGATGAGACTCTATTCCGACATCCTCCTCTCAGTTCCAAGCGATGAAACATCTCTCATACAGGAAATGCACATCTCGATAGGACACTTGTTATGCCTCCTCGTTGAAGAGGAACTCTTTGGCTAGGTCGGCAGCCGTCTTCGTCGACCGCGATGATACACTGATGGTCGACGTGGAGTACTGCGCCGACCCGGCCTTGGTGCAGCTCATTCCAGGCGCGGCTGAAGGGCTTAGGGCCCTGAGAAAGGCTGGCTATAGTGTTGTCGTCGTGACGAACCAGTCGGGCATAGGACGGGGCTATTTTGATATTGAAACCCTTGATCGGGTCAACAATCGACTTCGAGACGAACTACGGCGTGAAGGGGCTGATTACGATGCGCTCTACTATTGCCCGCATACGCCTGAGGAAGATTGTCTATGCCGGAAGCCCAAGCCGGGACTACTGCTGAAAGCAGCCTCAGAACTCGATATAGACCTGCCTGCTTCTTACACCTTGGGCGATCGTGATCTCGACGTCGAGGCGGGCAAAGCTGCAGGAACTAGGACCGTTCTTGTTTCGAAGACCCACCATCAAGGCAGTTCAGGGTCGGGTCTGCTGGCCGATAGTGTAGTGGCAAATTTGGTGGACGCTGCCAAGCTGATATTGTCTCGGTCTAAAAGCCGAGACGGAAGAGCAGGATGACGTATCCGACTCCGCTCTTGATGAAGCTGAGCTTGCTGGTCCCTCTCGGTCTGCGCCTGAAACTGATGGGGACTTCTGTTATGGAGAATCCTTTCTTCTTGGCCCTGATCAAGAGCTCTGCGGTCACTTCGAAGTTTTTCGCCACAAGCTCCTCGCGGACGCTCTCCACAGTTTTCGTCGAGTAGATTCTGAATCCCGATGTTATGTCGCTGGACTTCATCTTGAACGCCCGCCGAAGGATCCAGTTTGTGCTGGCGCTGATCATCCTCTTGAAGAACGGAAGCTCTTGAACGAGGCCGCGGCTCCTGGATCGACACCCTACTACGACGTCTGCTTTCTTCGACGCCTCCAGAAGGGTCGGGATCTCCTTTGGATCATGGTTGAGATCAGAATCCATGGTCAGGACGTAACTCGACCTAGAATCGACTAGCTCAAGTCCCTTCTTGAGAGCCTTTCCTAGTCCAAGCCTCTTCCGGTTGTACTCGACCCTGATTCGCGGATTTTCCTTTGACAGTTCAGTAACCTTTTCTAGGGTGGAATCCGCGCCCTCGACCACAAAAATGACCTCATAGTCGGTTTTCAGGTCCTCAAGTCCGTCGATTAGTCTAGTTGAGAACTCATCAATCACTTCCTCCTCGTTATACAGAGGGATTACGGCACTGATCTTCACCTACACCACGACACTCCAATCCAGCACTAAGGGTAATGCTATTTGTGTTCGCCGGAATGCTTCTTAGAGAATCTGGGGGATAATGTTAACGCAAGGCAGTTTGGTATCGAAGGATATCGCAACGGGTGTGATTTCCGAGCGAAGGCTTTAAGGTAGTTATTGACGCCGGCCCGACATCGTCCATGTCAGAAGATGATGGGGAGAACAGGGATTTCTGGAAGAATCGCCGTGTTCTCGTAGCAGGTGGTGCGGGATTCATTGGTGGCCACCTCGTCCAGCGTCTTCTGGACTTGGGCGCGGAAGTTACGATTGCCGACAATCTTGAGAGCGATTCGGGATCTCGCAGTATAAACACTCGCGCTGATTTTCTGAGGAGAGACCTTGCTGACGAGAGGTTTTGTCAGGTCGCCTGTAAGGATGCCGAAGTTGTCTACAATGCAGCGGCCAAAGTAGCTGGGGTAGGGTACAATTCCGCTCATCCAGGGGAAATGTTTCACCGGAACGCTCTGATAAACCTCAACATGCTGGAAGCTGCGAGAAAAAAAGATGTGGATCGTTACGTAGTCTTTAGCTCAGCCTGCGTCTACAAACGAGACGTGGATGTTCCGACAAGCGAGCCTGATGGTTTCTTGGGAGACCCGGAGCCTACCAACTTCGGTTACGGCTGGGCAAAGAGGCTGGCAGAGATTCAAGCTCGAACCTATGCCTCGGAATATGGTATGAAAATCTCGATTATCAGACCCTACAACACCTACGGTCCTAGGGACCACTTCGAAGAGTCGACAAGTCATGTAATCCCAAGCCTGATACGAAAAATCAATTCCCACCCAAATGAACTTGTCGTGTGGGGAACTGGGCGACAAAAACGATCTTTCGTATACGTTTCTGATCTGGTACAGGGTTTGATCCTCTCTCCACACCGCTATCCCATGCCCGACCCAGTAAACATCGGGAATGACGAGGAGGTCTCTGTCGGCGAGCTTGCTGACATGATCATGACCGTCAGTGGAAAGCGAATACCAGTGCGTTATGACCTCACAAAGCCAGAAGGACAGCTGCGCCGTTGCCCCAACCTAGAAAAGGCCAAGCGCCTGTTAGGCTATTCACCGCAAGTAACTCTTCTGCAAGGACTCAAGCTAACCATAGACTGGTACGCTCGACAGATTAAGGGGCCACAAACCCTTGCTCCGAAAGCTCAATTCAGGTGAACACAGACTGACGAAACCCATACAGACCGTCCTGCCATTGGGCAATAGTCGTGGCAATTGGCAATGGTCTGATCATCAGAATCGAGCGGTTCAGATCGAGATCTTCGATGACAAGTAGCGAAGAGGTTGAGACTACGGTAGAAGGGCTTGCCTCAGAGATCTATGCCCCTCAAGTAACCGGCGGATATTTTTCGATTCCCCGAATCCATAACATCATCAGTCCCATTGCAATAATAATACCGGCTTTGAATGAAAAAGAGTCCGTCGGGAAAGTACTGGATGCGGTAAGGTCTCTTGACTTTCCATCCATTCCTATAGTCGTGGACGGACGATCTAGGGATGGAACAGTAGAGATAGCCCGAGGAAAGAAAGCCGAGGTCTTGTTTCAAAAGCGCATCGGATATGGCGATGCTCTCCAAACAGGATTCCAACATGTTCTCGAGAAACATAGAGCATCGATAATTACTATGATGGATGCCGACGGAACCTATGACGTCAGAGACCTGAGCCGTCTCGTGCGACCGATCATTGACGGAAAAGCTGATTTTGCGATCGGAAACCGTTTCTACAACATGGACGAAGGGGCGATGACCCTCAGCAACAAGATCGGGAACATCGTCATCTCCAGACTTGTCAATTCACTTTTAGGACTTCAGGTAACTGACAGCCAATGTGGAATTCGCGCCTTCCGCAGCTCGCTTGTTAAAGATTTCCGGAATTGCTCGAATGGAATGCCATTTGCGACCGAGATGCTCGCCTCCGCTGCCCGTAAAGGTGCCCGCATTGTGGAACTTCCGGTAAGATATCATACCAGAACTGGGACTACAAAACTCAACCCTCTAATAGACGGAGCCAAGATCGTGCGTATGATATTTGCAAACGCCTCAAGGAACAGAAATGACGGTCACCGCCCTGGATTCAATCAGGCATAGAAGTGCGTTCAGTGGCTTGAAGGGCCGTACCCGGGCATCAGAATGATAGAGACATAAGAATATTGATTACTAAGCCCGAGCAACGATCAAATCTCGTGAAAAATTGACTCAGACTGTGGGCTCTCAGAATTTGAGAATCGCCCTCGTCGATGATGTTTCTCTGTACTCCCAGAAACTGGTAGAGGGATTCAAGGAGTACCACGCTGACTGCAAGATATACGGACCAATTTCATCCCCTGCCAGCAAGTCCCCAGAAGTACTAGGAGACCGCAACAACGGAGAACTCAGAGTCTGGAGTCAGAATAGATTCCCGCTGCAGATATTCAAAAAGGTCCTCTCCGACAAGCCCAGCATAGTGCACGTACAGTTTGAGTTCTACGGTATCCACTCATACGGCCCCCTCTACTCTGTGTTCGGATTGCCAATCGCGCTTTTGTTGCTTCGTCTGCTCAGAGTGAGAACAGTCGTAACCATGCATATGATCATACCGCGGGGCCAGCAGCTTGCCCTAGTGCGTGATACGTCGCCCTCTGCTTTCCCTTTGCCTGTCGGATTCCTAGGCGCGTTTTTCTTAATGTTCTACAGACTCGTGTCCCTGCTTTCCAGCGCAGTAATAGTTCATACCGAGGTATTTAGGAAGCGGTTGGTCTCGGAATATGGCATCAACCCATCGAAGGTCATCGTAATCCCGCACGGGATTGAGACGACCGGGCCGTCCCGAGACTTCGTTCCTCAACGAAAGATAGGTGTTCGTCCTATCCTCTACTTTGGAGTCATATCACCCAGGAAAGGATTGGAGACGTTACTCTCGGCGTTTGCCCTAGTTGCCAAGAGAAGAGATGATTGTGAGCTCTGGCTGGCTGGATCCACCCCGCCTTATTATCACGGCTACCGGAACGAATTGCAGAAATCTGCGCAACAACTCGACTTGGATGGGAGAGCGCGGTTCTTCGGTCCCGTCACCAGCGATTTTGCTCACGCTCTCTTCAATGAAGCTTCGTTCATCGTCCTTCCCTACTACTACAGCCTTTCCGCCAGTGGAGCACTCAGTTGGGCTCTGGGCCATGGGAGACCAGTGATCGCGTCTGAGACCGACTATTTCAGAGAAGAGCTGTCCCAGACAAAGTTCGGATTGCTGGTTCCACCACATGACCGTGAGAGGCTGGCGGAGGCGATGGAGACCCTGTTAACGCGCCAAGACCTTCGAGACTCTCTCTCGGAAAACGCCAGAAAAATGCGCATATCTCGATCATGGCAAATTGTAGCGGGAAAAACTTTGGAATTCTACAACGACCTTGCGAAAGAACCGAATAACTCGATTCCGAAGCTCTGAACGATTATCGACCTCCCCTAGTTGGAGGAACGGCTAACCCCTTGAATGAAGAAAACAAAACTTGGGACTCTTATGGGATAGTGGAAATGGGTCCCAGAGAAATTCTGCAGTTCGGATCCACGCCGCTTACAATCCGGATCGTTAGGGGCGGTCTACTAGAGGAGATAGTCTCTATGAGCATTAAAGGCGTGCTCGAGATTGGTGCAGGAACCTGTCACATCTCCTATCTTGTGAAAGCGAGTAGCAAGGATCAAGCCTTCGTAGTCGCTACCGACGTTAGTACGTATGCGCTTCATGCGGGAATGAAACTGCGCGACTCCTTCCAATACTCTCTGGACGGCTATGTATGTTGTGACTCCACAAGACTTCCCTTTAGAGATCAAAGTTTCGGATTTGTGTTTGGATCAGCAGTATTACATCACTTGGAAAGGCCCATTTATGCATGCGAAGAAATCAGGAGGGTGTTGCGTGGGAGGGGGCAATACATTGGACTTGAGGGGGTCGTAAACGGAAAACTCAGGCCACTGGTGCGAATAATGACCGGAGCCCAATACAGAGTGGCATATGAAGGAATAAGGGAAGACATGTACGATTTCGACTCATGGAGCCGATTGTTTCGCGAAGCGGGAATGATTGTCACCATCAACCCGCTTGTGTTCCCCGCTGCTTACAGGGAACTCATAGGAGCCAAGATAGTACCGCGGGCATATAGACCGAGATACAAACTGAGATATCCCTATGAGAGAGTGCTCGCATCTTTACCCCGGCAGATGGTAAGATCTCTCATGAGAACACTTTTTCCCGGGTCGGTGATAATCAGAGCGATGCGCGACGACAGCGCATCGGAGCATAGAACAATATAGATCATCATAGTCGGAGCTCAGTCTTGTCCAATAAGCCCACGGATTACACGATCTCAGTAGTGCTTGGGAACTACAATGGCAGAAGATTTTTGACAACGTGTCTTAGCTCTCTCGAAAATCAGTCGTACTCGAACTTAGAAACCATCTTTGTGGACGACGAGTCTACTGATGGAAGCGCTCAGTTTGTTTCACAAAATTTCCCTCATGTAATGGTGATTCGAAACCCCGGACCCGAAAGGGGATTTGCAGCTTGTTGTGACGCAGGGGCGCGAATTGCGCGAGCAGATTATCTATTGTTTCTCAACGTTGACATCGAATTGCAACCGGATTGCCTCAGTCATCTTGTCGCCCGGATGGACGGCGATCCTTCGATAGGGGTCTGCGGACCGAGGCTCCTGTCCCTGAACGATAGGAAAAGGATAGTGTCAACCGGAGGGTTTCTTGACGTATTCGGTTTCGGGATGGACAGAGGTTTGGATGAGCTTGATACTGGAAGATTCTCCAAGGCCGAACAAGTGAGCTTCATCACGGGTGCAGTCATCCTCGTGAGGCGAAGTGCATTGAAGGCCGCAGGAGGATGGGACATAGATACTTTCACTTATGCAGAAGACAGCGATCTCTGCTGGAGAGTTCTCCTCAACGGATACAAGGTTGTCTATGAGCCCAAGAGTGTTGCATTCCATTTTCATAGCCCTTCAATGGGTCGCGCGTCTCCAAGAAAGATTCACTTCATGGAGAGAAACAGACTCTCAGCGATGATTAGGAACTACAGCTTGCCTACTTTACTGGAGGTCCTACCCGGCTGGGCCGTCATAGCCGCAGCTCGAATTCTTTACTTTACAGCCCGCCGTCGAGCAGACATTGTTGATGCCTCAATTCGGGCGTACATCGAAGTGCTTCAAAACCTCCCTAAGACTTTTAGAAAACGCGCCTTGACTCAGATGTCTAGACGGATTCCTGACAAAGAAATCATGAGACATTTCGCGAAGGAAAGCCTAGAAGCTCGGCTCCTTCTTTCCCACAAACTCAGAACGGCCTCCCAATAATACGGACACAACCCAAATGTCCGCTAGTTCAAGTGGGCCCGCGCAAGTTGATGGTTTACGAAACTCATTAGAAGAGACTGAGAGGCTTTCACTTCTTGGCTTCGCCGTTCTCGCAGTCTCATTTCTCCTACTGTTGGCCATTTTCGTGTGGGAGAATCTGCGGTTCGGTGTGTTTGGTTCGGGCCTCATGGTAGGATGGGATACCCCGAATTACGTGTTCTTAGCTAATGAGCTGTCTAAGAATGGGCCTTTAGTTACAGTTTCTACCTGGAGCTATCCTCAACTCTATGTCCAGCTCTTGTCAGCTGTAGGTTACCTCGTGGGTAATGTCACGCTAGCCGAGAGAGCAATTCCGCTCGCGTTTGCGTTCCTGAGCGTATACGCCGCTTTCTTGATAGCTCTCAGAATGTCCGGCAATATCGGCATTGCCGGCCTGTCCTCAATCCTCCAGGTTACATCGATATCTTTTCTGAAAATTGTCTCCGATAACAACCGAAGCATGATGGCATTTTCTCTAACTCTTGTGGCGATGCTTCTAGTCCAAGCCGCGTGGACTAGGGGACCAAGGTCGAAGGAATATCTTGCTTTGACCGGTCTGGCCGCTGTCGTTGCCATCACTCAATTCGAAACCTTCGCAATACTCTCGCTAACATTGGTAGTTTGCGCATTCCTAACATGGAACAAACAGAACATCTTGCTATCGACTGTGGCAGTTGGCCTTCCCTCTATCTCCTTGGCAACCCTGTTCCCCTCATATTTTGTTACCTATTTCCAGACCCCAATTCAAACTCCAAAACAGATCCTCAGTACCGCGGACTTGACGTACTGGATCGGCGGTTCGGCTCTATTGCTCCTCATTTTTGCCGCAGGCTGCGTGTACGCATTCATGAGGTGGCGCAGAAGCGGCAATATTCTGAACCTCCTCGTCTTAGTGTGGAGCACCACACTCTTGGCCATTTACGGAGGTGTTCTCGCGGGGTTCCTTGGAGTTCAAGCGGAATTCGGCGTAAGGGGTCTCCTGCTAGTCCCTTGGTACATCCTGATTCCTGTAGGCATAATGCTTGCTTGGACCACCACTTTGCAGATGCTTCGAACAAGCAAACTGCCGACGACGAGACTGAATCCAAAGGCTATTGCAACTTCTCTCGCTGTGGCGTTGATACTAGTGATTGTTTTCGCGAATGGCGTGTTTCTTGCCGCACAATCACCGGTCTACTTCGATACTTTTGTTCCAGCCACAACTTACAACCAGATTGCGTTGGCTACAAACTACGTTAGAGAGAACGGGTTGGGAGTTCCAATAATCGTATTTGATGGCTCGTACGCTCACGCCGATTTGTACAGGAGCTATTTTGGTGCGTTAGTGGGAGAGCACTTTGCTTACTACGGAGATCTGAATAGTCTTCTTGAGCTCAAACCTACGTTATCCAATTCAACCGACCCCTATCAATACGCGTGGGAAAACTATCTTTCTCGAAGCTATCTTCAAGAATTGGTGGGCAATTCGCCTAGTCCTTCAGAGTTCATTCATCAATCGCATATAACAAACATTACTGACTTGGCTTCGCACCCGCTAATACTGATAACGCCTAGTCTCTACGACTCTCCCCTCCCACCTGGCATCGCGAACTTCTCGGTCGGACTGGGAGCATACGTGGTACCACCAGGAGGCTCTGCATATCTCGAGAAGCCAACGTTCACTCCTGAGGTCACATTATCTCGCGACGGAAAAGTGGTGAATCTCCAGGGCACGTATACCTCCATCGACAGTCTCAACCAGAACGACCGCTTCCTAGCCGTCAATGCTTCTCGCGGCTTCGAGAGTTACAATGTAACCTCTTTTCCTTCAGATTGGAAGTTCCTTGAAATCGAACAAGGTGGCGACCCGAGTGCGTTGGACTTTTCCCCGATGAGACCCAACGGGGTCCCCGCGGTCGTTGGCAACGACTATTCTGACTCGGTCAGGAATTGGACGACCGTTCCTGGCCACTCGAGAGTTGTCGTCGATTATGTTGACAAAATGGAAGGCGAGGGGAGCTTGAGGGTTGATGGGACCGGAGACTATCTCGGAAACTTGGGCTCGATTTTGTCCTTCTCACCGACAAATTTTAGTCAGTACAACACGGTAGGTTTCTGGGCCAAGTGCCTTTCCTGCTCTAGTTTGACAGTAAACATAGTAGACAATGCCCAACGGGCAAGAACATTTTACGATGTTAGAGCGGCTGTGGGAGGCGTAACGTCACAGTACAAACGATTCTCAGTCAGCATCAACGCCCCAACTGGGGGGGACCTAGGATTCGATCTCCATTCTGTCGCTGCAATTTCCTTCCTCGCCCACTCCGGAACCCAGTCGATTGTAACGCTGTGGATCGATGATGTCGTGATTGAGAACGTGATTCCGAATCAGGGATTCCTTTACAAAGGACGAGTCCTGCGAACCGATGAGGTTCACTTTCGGTTCGAGGAGATTCTTCAGTCAACTGCTGAAATTCCGTCGACGCTCCCAGTCCTATTCTATCCCCCAGCCTTTGATCTAATTTCGTTGGCAACCACAACCGCGATCTTCTCTCTAATCGTCGGGCTAATCCATTTTCGCAGAAGAGAAAGGAGCTTGCGTCGAGGAGATTAGACGTCTCGTAGTTGTGCCATATCAACTTGAGGATGTCTTCTCGGGCGTTAATTAGTTGATAGTTAGCTTGTTCACTAATAACGCGCATTGGCCGACCGGGCCGGAGCTCGGACAAAATCCAATCTGTGAGAAGACGAAACTTAGGAGATTCAGACCCGCGTTGGTCGCGTCAGGGGGCAATGTGATGTTAAGGTTTAACCAAGTTTTCTGGCCTGGAATCGTGTAGTTTCCGAGAAACGTCCCAGGCTGACCAAAGTATACTAGGTTCGAGTTAAGGACGAGGCTGAATGTTTGGTTAGGGATAAGGCTAAGGACGCTCAACTGCAGAACGCGGGGGCTGCCATCCGAAAGAAAAGTCATTTCGGCGTCAGGGTACCCAGCGGAAGAGACCGCGCCGGGAGCGTTGAACGTGACCATTGGTAAGCACCGCCCTAAGACGAGCTCAAAACCCTCCCTACATGACGCGATTCCAAATCGAGGGTCCTGGTTGAAGGGCAGTCCCCCTGGCCTGTACGCCCAGGCTGCCGCGGTCCCATTGTAGTTTGTAACTTGAGACCATCCCCATACAAGGTGGCTCGAATCGGACGTGTTGCCCAATTCGATTGTCTTTGTACTTAGGAAAAGGCTAGGATCAATCGAATTGTTCCGAAGCAGAAGGAGTGACGGTTCGCCGTCTGAGAATCCTTGCCCGACAACATTAAACCCTCCAATGCTGTAGTTGTAGAACGCCATTCTTCTGTACCCTTCGTACGTGTAAGGGGCGCCGATGTCGCGAAAGAATACACTGTTCAGGTCCGCTATGTACACAGCCTGGACATTCATCTTGTAAGATGCTATCATGAGGTATATTTCATCAGGAAATTCGGAGAATGCGACCGAGGGCCTGTTTGACCACCAAGCAACGTTCCATGGTTCCGCCGATAGAATTACTCCGTTCGGGCTGGTTAGGGATGATATGAGTTGTAGCATCCCGGGGTCCTGGTCGGTTATCCAGCTAGGAACAATCTCTGGATTGCCGTTGCTGCCTATTATTCCGTAGCGAGCCACAGGTACGGCGATGACCAGTAGGATTATGACGACGGGTAGTATCGTCCGACGATATCTGAAAAGGAATACCGTTGAGATTGCGGCCATAGTCAAGGCGACAAGCTGAAGTTCTGGTTGGTTCAGCATGGGAGCTGTTGGCAGCTGACCTAGGCTGAACACGACAGACAATAGGATCGTACCGAATAACGCAAACCCAATTCTATGGTTGGTCAACCCCTCGGATAGTCTGCTCCATTTTTCTCCAAAGTTCAATTGTCCTACAATGCTAGGGGTTTGCTGTTGAAGGAGCAGAATGATGCGTGTGAATCCGAATCCTGCCAAGATGGTGATGGCCGAGTAGAGGTACCAGACGTATTCGCCTCCTGCTGAAAAAATTCCCAAGATCGGAAGGTCTAATGAGAAGTTGAAGACTACGAAATACCAGATTAGGCCCTGAGCGTTTGACTGGTCGATTGTGGTGAAAGGAAAACCTCCTCCCTTGGCTAATCTTGGCCAGATTCCCGCGATTGCGGAAACGGCGATTGGAATCCACCAGAACCAACTAGACCCGGTCGCAGTTTGGCCCACTGCCAGGAAATCGTTGAACGTTCCAATCATTGTGGACTGGGTGCGTGAGAGTATGTCTCCCGAGAACATGTTCAGGGCGGACAAGGGATTTGCGGTGTCGAATGGGTAGCTCAGTTTCCACCATGGATTCATGTATTTGACGGGTCGGGTGGACTGGACGAACTGGAATAGGGAGTTGCTTGAGAAGATGGGGTTTCCAAATGTGTAAGCATTGTAGATTGCGAGTGGGGTGATCACGAGGGCTAGGCCCGCCGCGAAAGTGAGGATCATCCGCGACAATCTTGACAGGGGAACTCTCTTGGTCAGGGCATCTTTGACCACTAAGGGTATCAGTGATAGAAGTAGGACTCCTCCGAGGTTGAAACGATTGAGATATGTCATGCCTAGCACAAGGCCGAGAATGAAGACCGTGGAGAGTTTTGGCCGAGCCTGTTTCCTCCAATAGTATACAAGGCCCAACGTGATCATGAATAGAGCATAGTCAGACGTGGTCTCCTTGCCGTTGATTCCAGAGAACAGGAGGACCGGGCTAGCTGCGAAGAACAGGCTTCCGAAGAATGCTGTCAGTCTCTCTCGAAAGAAATAGAGACTGACGACGAAAACCAGTATTACTGACACTAACTGGAAACTCATCGAATAAAGATAGGTGGCGGCCAGATAGTTGTCTCCGACAACTAGGAACAGGGCGGCTCTGATTAGGACGGGTAGCGGGAAGCGGCCGGAGTTTAGCCATGGAGGGCCGAGTTGGAGCCATCCTTTCTGAAAGTAGAGGTTTACCTCGTAGAGGGTGATTTCATTGGTCGTGTAGCCTTTGGCGTTGAGAAGGTTCCGGGCGACTTGGGCAGAGTATAATCCGTCAACGTTCACGATTTTCGGATAGTAGTCTAGGGCGGCCAGGATGAGAAGTAGGGCGTCTGCGAGAAGGACTATCGCAAGGAGGGAGAGGGAATCCTTGCTGAGGAGGAGTTGGCGAAAGCGTTTGTTTTCCATTCGGTAGGCACTATGCCGGAAAATCCGTTCGAAGATTTCCCGGACGAGTTGCGCGTGAACGCGGGTGCATGATGCGTCGCATGAACGTCTTGAGAACCACTCTTGCGATGAGGAAACCATCGTACACTATCTTCACGTTAGATCTGCCGTAGATTCTCTTCCGCTCTACGGACGGGACTTCAATGATGTTGAGTCCTCTTCTGTGGGCTTCTCCCATCAATTCCCACTCAACATCGTGACGTTGAGATTGAAGGTCGAGTTCGAGGAGTTTCTCCCGCTTTATCAGAAACATTCCGTAACTGATGTCTCTGAAGTTGCTCCTCCAGAGAGCGTTGGCTACCCTCTGGGCACCGATGATGAGAATCTTCCTGAAGATAGTTTCGTCGTCGCTCCGGCCGCCGTCCATGTATCTCGTGCCTTTTACAAGATCAAAGCCTTTCCTAGCTAGATCTACATAGTGGTAGAGCTCTCGAGGATCATTGGAGCCGTCGGAGTCCAAGATTCCTATGTAGTTTCCCTTAGCCGTCTGGGCACCAAATGTGATGGCCTCTCCTTTACCTAGTCCCCGCTGGAAGATTATTCTGGCCTGAGGCAGAAGCTTTCTAGCGACTCGAATACTTTCATCATGAGAGTGGCCGTCGACGATTATTATCTCAAAGACTCCCGGAATCTTCTTGATTAGAGGCAACACTGCAGGCAGATTTCCGGCCTCGTTTCTAACAGGAACAATGAGTGATATGTCAATCCTATGACTTTCTGAAACACTGCTGATTTCCTCCCAGAGATTATCCGACTGTGTCTCTGCTAGTGTTTGCAAGAATCGAGTCTCCACGTTTAGTGACAATGACTGTTTTGTTGACTGCACTGTTCGGCGATTATTTAACCAATAGAGTGAAGGCCACAATATCAGGAGGACGGGCATAGATGTGCGGAACGAATGTTGCTCGTCACTAGCGGGAGAACGAGTTGGATACAGCCAACTGACACAGGCGGCGCGAGTCGCCCGGGACTTGATCAGTCAATTTTAGATGTATCGAGATCCGACACGGTCAGTTCCTCCCCTGAGAATCCCTGTTCGAGCTGTGACCCGTCTTTGGGTTCAGTTTGACAAAACTCTTAAGAGTTAATTGTCAGACGCGACGTCTTTAGTGGCGTAGGACCGAGCCCTGACCGTGGTATGACCTTGCGTGGAATCTTCAGAAAGTTCTCTGTGAAGAGCAAGGCAAACGGCTTTTTCGGCTCTGGCTCTAGCCAGACTCAGCCGGCCGGGCTGGCACGCTTTGGGCTAGGAGTTTCAGGGAGTTTCCTGCTAGGTGTAAGCTTCTGGATACTCATTGTTAATCCATTCTTGCTGTTGACGCAGGGGCTCGCTGCCGGACTGTTCGCGCTTGGAATATTCAATCTCCTCGCTGCATTCAGAAACAGGTTGAAGCTTCTCCGCGTCAATCAGCTTTCCCTAGTTGGCTACGTTGTCTCCCTTGCTGCGATGTACATCTTCGCGTCGAGGTTCGTGATGGTCAGCTACACGACCGACACTATTGTCGGCACCTACATGGGGGTTCTAAGAGTTCTGCAATTGCAGAGTCCTTACGGATTCTCAATCAAGCCATTGCTGGACAAGTTCGGGTTCTCTCCTTCGTTCTACACTCCGGGGGTTGACGGGTCGTTCGATTTCCACTTGGCATACCCATCGCTCAGCTTCCTCTCGATCCTCCCCTTCTACCTCTTAGGCCTCCACGATGTGAGAGATACTGTTTTCATCTTTTTCGGCCTGTCCATCCTCCTGATATTCGGACTCGCTCCTGCACGACTGAAGAGTGTGAGCCTGGGCCCATTCGGCCTCTTTCCGTTCGTGATCGCAGGGAGCTGGACAGATAGCGTTTGGGCCTTCTTTCTCGTCCTCACCGCGTTTCTCTGGTATCGTCACCCGAAATCCAGCTGGGTATCACTCGGCCTGGCTGTGGCAGTGAAGCAGATCGCAATCGTCGCCGCTCCCTTTCTACTCATTCGCCTCTGGCATGAGAATCCCCAGTCGCGATTGCGTAGTCTCAGCACGAATGTTGGCATGATGCTTGCCGCATTTTTCCTGCCTAATCTTCCATTCATCATCTCTACACCAGCTTCCTGGTGGGCCGATGTGGTGGCCCCCTTCCTACCCAACACGCCAGCGCAAGTGCCCGGAGGAATCGGCCTTTCGAGCTTTCTTCTGGACCTCGGTATCGCACTTCCCTCTTCGTTCTTCCTGGTCCTGATGGTGGGGGTTTCAACTGCCCTGCTCTATCTTTACTCTCGACACTATCGAGGATTGAACAGCCTAGTTTTCGCTTTTCCGATTCTTGTCTTCTTCTTCTACTATCGGTCTTTCCCCAACTACATGGCTTTCTGGCTATTACCGTTGACCTTTGAACTGTGCCGGCTCGGTGGTCCGAACCTGCGACTAGCATTTACGACGAGACTTCCGAGCATTGCTTGGCGCCCTCCTACCGGGACGCTCCTCAGGATCTTCCGTCAAAGACTGACCCCGTCATTAATGGTGATGATGGCGCTAACTGTAGCTTTTGTCGGAGTTTCCGGAGCCTACATTTCACAATCGTCGACTCCGAAGAGTTCGATCCAGATCAATGGAGTAATGGACCCTGACAGCATCGGGTCAGCTACGCTGATCAATGTGACTGTTACGAACCTGCTCCCGACACCAGTCTTACCCATCTTCTTTGTCAAGTATAGTCCCCTCACCTATTTCTGGGCGACCAATTCGACTTCGCTGCTGAACAGCGGTTCTGCGTCCTCTTATGAGATTAGTGCTCCAGATGCGTTGAGCGCCGTCCCGAGGGGAGACCAATTCCACATCGTGATTTATGACAAGTTAACCGCACAGCTGCTGGGCGAATCAACCTCAGCGAAGTCAGACATTCCCGCTCCGTCCTTGGAGAATCCCGGGTTGAAGTGGTGGGTTCTGGACCCAAACGTTGGGACCAGGGTTCCTTTCAACTGGAAGCTCTCACTCTCCAACGCGAACCCCGAATGGTCTGGCATCGGCCCGTTAGGAGTCAACGGGACAAGCGGTGTGCAGATGATCCTCAATTACACTTCACCCCTCGCGGGGATCGAGAAATTGGCGTTGTCGCAGAGAGTCTTGCTAAATGCCACGAGCGTGAATATTCACTTCAACCAGTCTCTCACGACGAATGTTGCAGCGAACCTCATCTTCGCCGCTAGTGTGGTTGACGGGACCCACAGCTTGTACTACATCTTCTCCGACCGTGCGACCCAACAGACCATCACGACGTACGCCACCAATACAACGGTCGTCATTCCAACGCAAAAGTTACAGTGGAACTCGATCGCTCTCAATCCACAACTGATCTGGAATGCTCGAGGCTGGGCGACGCCTCAGATAGTAACATTAACGGTATTCGTAGAGTCGAGTTCCGTGGGAGTATACTATGCGAGTATTGACGGGATCAACCCAGTCTAGTTCTGATTGTACAAAATAATCGTCCTTACCGGTTAGGGTTTTGAACTGAACCCATTTATCACTAGTCTTTTCGCTCGAAGTTAGAATATTGTAGACGTGACCGTTGTGAAGGGACTACTACTCGCAGGAGGGCACGGAACGAGACTTCGCCCTCTCACGTATACCGGTAACAAGCACATGCTACCTATTGCCAACAAGCCGATGCTGATGTACGGATTCGATCAACTGAGGGGCGCGGGGGTCAAGGAGATCGGTGTCATCCTCGGCCCTCTGCAGGAAGGCATCGTTGAGGCGCTGGGTGACGGCTCAAAATTCGGGGTCCAGATTACCTATGTGGACCAGCCCGACCCGAAAGGGATCGCCCACGCTGTCCTGATCTCGAAGAAGTTTCTCGGCGACTCTTCGTTCATCGTCCATCTAGGGGACAACCTTCTGAAGGATAGTATTCCGGAAATG
>WNGP01001276.1_pt1 | contig 20581 bp, 26 predicted proteins | sample 5407671 | NCBI WGS metagenome assembly WNGP01 (sample SAMN13153381, study PRJNA577476) | soil metagenome | isolation source: 40 cm soil or saprolite under Garry oak tree replicate 2 | place: USA:California | collected 2016-06-15 | reverse complement strand
CGTCTCAGTCGTCGTTTCCACGCTTCTTCTCCTCCTTTTCTGCCTCGCGCTTGAGTGCGCTGAGGCGCTCGTCCCAGAACTCCTCCAGGAACTCCTTCAGCTCGGCGAGCCCTTCCGGGCGGGCCCGGTAGAGCCGCCTTGTGCCGTTGCGTCGCTCGCTCACGAGCCCCGCCTCCTTGAGGACGTTCAGATGCTGGGAAACCGCAGGCCTGGTGATGTCGAAGTGTCCGGCGATCTCGCCTGCCGAGAGCTCGCCGTCGCGCACGAGCGTCAGGATCTGGCGGCGGCGAGGGCCGGCGATCGCTTTCAGTGCGGCTTCCACGGGTGGATAGTTAAGCAAAAGCTAACGTAAGGCGCAACTTAAATTTGTCGCGGCGGGTCGCCGCTGAATACCGTTGCGTCGATGCGAGAAGACAAGGCTCCGTTTCGGCTCAACGGCGATGTCGCCGAGACGTGGTACCGAATCGAAGGCGACCTCCTCCCGGACGACCCCGATGCGCCCGCCCCACTCGTCACCCTCCACGGCGGCCCAGGCGCGACGCACGACTATCTGCTCGCGCTCGCCGACCTCGCGCAGGACGGGCGCGCGGTCGTCTTCTACGACCAGATCGGCAACGGCCGGAGCTCGCACTACCCGGAGCGCGGCGCGGATTTCTGGACGGTCGACTTGTTCGTCCGCGAGCTTCACAACCTGGTCGACGCGCTCGGAATCGCCGGCCGGCACCATGTCCTCGGCTCCTCGTGGGGCGGCTTTCTAGGGCAGGAATACGCGCTCACGCAACCGCCCGGACTGAAGTCGCTCGTGCTGACGGACACCGCGGCCTCGTTCCCGGACTTCCTGGCCGAGGCCAACCGCTTGCGTTCCGAGCTTCCGCCGGAGGTCGAGGCGACGCTGAAACGACACGAGGAGGCTGGGACGACCGACGATCCCGAGTACGAGGAGGCCTCCATGGTCTTCTACCGGCGTCACCTCTGCCGCCTCGACCCCTGGCCGCCGGAGCTGATCGAGTCGTTCGGGTGGATCGAGAAGGACCCGACCGTCTACCACACGATGAACGGGCCGAGCGAGTTCCACGTGATCGGCTCGATCAGAGACTGGCAGGTCAAGGACCAGCTCGGCGAGATCGACGTCCCGACGCTGCTCACCTCGGGCCGCTACGACGAAGCGACGCCCGCGCTACAGGAGACCCTGCGCGACGGGATCCCGAACAGCGAGTGGGTGCTGTTCGAGGAGTCCTCGCACTCGCCGTTCCTCGAGGAGCGGCAGCGCTACATGCAGGTCCTCGGCCCGTGGCTGGCTCGGCACGACTGAACTTTGTGATCTAGATCACACGGACAGCGCGCGCCGGGCTCGCCTCGTGACGAATGCGATCGCGAGCGCCAGCAGCGGCACGATGATCTCGAGCGCGTACAGCGCGAGCAGTCCGTACACAAGCAACATCGGTCCCCTCATCCCAGTCGGACAATCGCAGGTCGATATCGCCTTGGCTATAGGCCAAACGGCTCATTTGCAGCCATACCTTCGACTAACGCAGCTCGCGGGCGACCTCGGCGGCGATTCGCCGGGCCAGCTTGTCGGCCCCGCCGCCGCGGCCGCGGCGGTGACGGCGCGGCGGTAGCGGCGGGAGGTCGTCGAGCCGCGGCGCCGGATGGCCGTTCTCGATCCGCAGCCGCTCGATCAGCTCGGAAGCGTCCTCGCGCGTCTCCGGGAACTCCTCGCCGGCCTTCTCGCAGAGCGCGGCTGCCAGCGCATAGATCTGCCGAACCGTCGGTCGCACGGCGTCCAATCCAAGCAGACGCCGTGCGACCGGACTGTGACGAATGTGTGCTTAATCCTCGCGGCGATGCGAGGCGGCGAGCTCCGGGAGCGCCGACTCGTCGATCGCGTCCGGCGGCACGACGGCCACGCGAATCGGCGTCGTCGCCCAGACGGTCGCCGTTCGCTTACCGCCCTCGAGCAGCGCGCGCTCGCCGAGCAGGGCACCGGGGCCGATCTCGGCCACCCGGTCGCCGTTGACCTCGACGTCGACAACGCCGTCGAGCAGCAGGAAGAGCTCCCCGCCCTCCTCGCCCTCGGTCATCAGCGCCTGGCCCTGCTCGAGGTTTCGCCGCTCGAGCTTCTTGCCCTCACGCATGATCGAGGCCGAAAGCTCGCGCTCGAGGTCGGACTCGACCGCGGTCGTCAACGCCGGCGAATCCTCCTCGCCCCACGGCGTGTTCTTGCCGTGCGAGGTCTTGTACCACTCCTCGAAGTCGATCGTCCCCGACTTCTCCACCAGCTTGCCGGCGTCGTCGTAGAGCCAGTGGCGCGGGAACGGGCTCGCTCCCTCGAGGGCGTGCTCGGCGGTGCCGTCAGCGTCGATCGTCAGGGCCAGTGTCGTCCACGCGGAGGCGGACTTGATCCGGAAGAAGGGCTTGCCGATGACCCGCCTTGGAGCGGGCAAGCCCATGTGGCCGCCGGCTGACTGCTTGAACTTGACCCAGCCGTCGCCGACCTCGGGCTCCGCCTGGAGTAGCGGATACTGCACGGCCGGAAACGTCAGCTCGCGTCGCCCGAGCTTGATCCGGGTGACGCCGATGTGGCCGCCGCCCGAGTAGCCGTAGAGCGACGGCTTGCCGTCCTCGAACTCGACCCAGGCGCGCAGCTCGTTCGCCTCACGGAAGGCGTCCGACTGGCGAAGCGCCTCGAGGTCGTCGAGCTTGTCCGGCGGCGGGTCGTCGTAGTGGGCGACGCCCATCTCGAACGGCAGCTTCGGCATGCCCGAGATCGCCTCGGACGGAATCCAGGTGATCGACGTTACGGACTTCTCGATTCGCATCGGTGAACCCCTCTCTACCCGCAGATGTCGTTGAAGGCAAAGCTAAACCCGCAGGCTCTCCGGGTCTAGTCCGAGTGGTCCGCGCTCAGTCGGTCGACGAGCGGCGGCCGCGGAGCATTGCGAACGCGCCGGCGACCGCGGCAACCCCCACCGCGATCAGCGACTTGTTCGGCTTACCGCCCTCGACCGACGGGGTCACGTCACGCGCCTTCTTCTTGCCCGCGCGTTTCGCGACCTTCCAGACCGCCCAGCCCATGACTGCGTTGCGTCTATTGATCACGCTCACGACAGTCGCCTACCCATAACCGCCCATCCTAATCAGGGTAAGAGTCCGGGGCCGGCGGGCGGGCACGGCCCCGGATTGGGACGAGGGCACATCCCGCCTCGTTAGAAGCCGGTCGGTCGAAAAACTTGCAACGAAATCGGGACGGCGATCAGCCGCAGGCTCCGAAGCGCCGCGCGCTGTTCCCGCTGAAAGCGGGCGAAGCTTGCGCACCCCTCACAGCTGCGCAGGTGCGCACGCAGCCGCCGGCGCTCTCGCCAGGAGAGTCTCCCATCGAGGTGGCGCGAGATCGCCCGCCCTGCATGGATGCAGTGCGCCGCAGGCCCCATTGACCTAGAAGATGCTGATTTGCGGGTTTTCTTCCTAGCCTTTAGGGCAGTGTCGGCGGCGGCGGGACCGGAAGCGTCGGCACTGTGACCGTCGCGGACGTGACAGGAGTCGTCACGGTCACGGCAGGCGGAACAGTCGGTACGGTCGGCACTGCAGGCACCGTCGGCACTGCGGGCACCGTCGGCACCGCGGCCACAACGCCGCCGACAGTGGCCGTCGGCGAGGTGGAGACCGCCGAAATCGCGGACGTCCCGCCTACGGGCTGAGCGACCCCGGGGACGCCGCCGATCTCGGACGAGTCGTTGGTGGGCGGGCCGCTGAGCGCGCCGTCTCCGGAGACTGCCCGCAACGGGTGCCGGAAGGCCGAGACGTCGACAGAGCGCTTCGGATTGCCAGACTCCGGCCCGCGTAGGACGTTCGGGGCAAAGAGCCGTGCCTGACCTTGGAGCTGCTGGAGGCGAGACGTCGGCGGGTCAGGCGTAGCGACAGCGCTGACCGCCTTGAAACCCAAGCCCCCGACGACGACGCTCGTTGCGACAAGCGCAGCGGCTTTGAGCAGGAGCTGCGAGCCAAGAGCGGTTCCGCCGGCCGCGATAAGGCCACCGCCGCCGCCGCCGAAGAAGGACCCGAGCGAAGTCGGAACCGGGGCAACACTGAGCGCGCCCGCCAGCGCCTTTCGCCGCTCGCGCAGATTGCCGCGGGCGCGGAAGAGCAGGGCCTCGACCGCCGGCACGCTGACACCGAGCACTTCGGCAATCTCTGCGTAGCTGCGATCCTCGACCTCGCGCATCACGATCGCGGCGCGCTGGTTGAAGGGCAGTTTCGCAAGCGCACTCAGGAGCACGTCGAGCGAGGGCCTCTCGTCGTCGGGCGCGACCGGCTCGCCTGCGCGCTCGAGCGGGACCTCTTGCGGCCGACGGCCCGACTGGCGCCAGCGCATTCGGCAAACGTTGTGCGCGATCTTGATCAGCCAGTTGTGCGCCTTCTTGGGCCGCTCGCCCCGCTGGAACGCCCGGTAGGCGTTCAGAAACGTCTGCTGGGTGACGTCCTCCGCGTCCGCGGAACTGCCCAGAACCGCGAGGGCGTACTGGTAGACCTCGGCGACGTGCTCGCGATAGAAGCCCTCGAAGGCAGCGTCGAACGTTTCCTTCTGGCGCCGTGCCCTCGGCGCGAGCTTCAGAGACAGGTTTTTACGACGCCCGCCCGGCGCCGCCCTGGCTGCCTCCATGGTTGGCTAACGACCCACCGGCAGGCATGGATACGCCGCCCGGTTAACAAGCGGGTTACGCAGTAGCTTTCGCCCGTTTCCGGATCGGTACGTGGATCGGGCGGCCGAGGGCGACGAGACCCGCTTCCTTGATCGCTTCCGACAACGTCGGGTGCGCAGCCATGCCGTCCGCGACCGTCTCGACGGTCGCCTCGCCGTCGATCGCGACCACGCCCGCCTCGACGAGGTCGGTCACGTGCGGCCCGACCATCACCAGGCCGAGCAGCTCGCCGTAACGCGTCTCGTGGATCGACTTCACCCAGCCCACAGTCTCGTTCTGCATCACGGCGCGCGCGTTCGCGACCCACGGGAACATTCCGGTCGCGACGTCATCGCCGTACTGCTCCCGGGCCTCGGCCTCGGTCAGGCCGACGCCGGCGATCTCGGGATCGGTGTAGATCGGGCGGGGAACGGCCCGGTTGTCGACGATCGCGTCGTGGCCCGCCGCGTTCTCCGCGGCGACCTCGCCCTCACGGAAGGCCGTGTGCGCGAGCTGCCAGTAGCCGGCGCAGTCGCCGACGGCGTAGATGTGGCCGACGGTCGTCCGGCGGTGCTCGTCCGCGGCGACCCCTTTGCGCTTGTCGAACTCGACGCCGATCTGCTCGAGGCCGAGATTCTCGACCGTGGGGCCGCGGCCGACGGCGACGAGCATCAGGTCGCACTCGACCGTCTCGCCGTCGCCGAAGTAGACGGTCAGGCCGCCGGCGGATTCCTCGACTTTCCTGCACTGCTTCTCGAGGTGGAGGTCGATCCCGCGCTTGCCGAACTGCTTCGCGAGCTCCTTCGAGGCGTCTTCGTCCTCGGCCGGGATCAGGCGAGGCAGCATCTCGATGATCGTCACCTCGGAGCCGAAGCGCCGGAAGATCGAGGCGAACTCGCAGCCGATGATCCCGCCGCCCAGGATGACGAGCCGCTTCGGCACCTCGGTCTGCGCGAGCAACGCCTCGGAGTCGACGCAGCGCGGCGAGTCGAGGCCGTCGATCGGCGGCCAGAGCGGAAACGAGCCCGTCGCCACGATCGCGCTCTTGAAGCTGACGTCCTCTGCGTCCTCGACCGCGATCGTGTGGGCGTCCTTGAAGCGGCCGGTGCCCTTGACCCACTCGACGCCGTTGGCCTTGAAGAGGCTGGCGACGCCCTGCGTCATCTGGTGGACGACCTGTGATTTCCACTCGTTCGCGGTCGCGAAATCGAGGCTCGGAGCGCCGACCTGGACGCCGAGCTTGGCGAAGGTGTGCTCTGCCTCTTTAATCGCGAACGCGGTCTGAACCCACGCTTTCGTTGGAATGCAGCCGATACGGAGGCACGTGCCACCGAGCTCGGGCTCCTTCTCGATACACACCGTCCTGGCGCCGAGCTGACCCGCCCGGATCGCGGCGGTGTAGCCGCCCGGGCCTCCGCCGAGAACTGCGACGTCGCATTCCATCGCGCGGAATCCTACTCAGGGAGTCGCTGCTGAGAGCGGCGCGCGCATCACGACCGCGCCATCGTCCTCTCGCACCTGCTCGAAGCCGTAGCTCTCGTACAAGTGCCGAGCCGGGTTGTCCTTGGCGACGCTGAGGCTGATCGCGCGGAAACCGTCCTTGCGCGCGCAGTCGAGCAGGCCACCCAGGAGCTCGTGGCCGTAGCCTCGGCCCCGCCGGCTGGGGACGACCGCGATCGCAAGCTCCGGCGTCTGCTCGTCGATGAAGCCGAAACCGGCGTCCTGCTGCGTGAACAGCCTGTACCAGGCAGCGCCGACCGGCACGAACTCGTCGAAGACGATCAGCGAGCGGTCGCCGGGGCGGCCCCAGCCGTTGACGTAGCGGGTGAGCGGGGGCTCCTCGTCGCCCACCGGCGTCCGCCAGTAGAAGGCGTGGCGGAGCATGTCGCGGAGGAAGGGGACGTCGCGCGCGCCGCCGGATCTGATCATCGCCGCGAGTTTACGGCGGCGGGAACCCGAGCTCACGCGCGGCCCACGGCAGTGCAATCTCGGCCTGGCGGCGCTGGAACTCGCGGACGCGCGGCGCTGTCGCCGGCGTTGGTAGTCCGGCGCGCGAGGCGAAGTAGCCTGCCAGCAGGGCTGCGAACCCTTGGCTGTCGGGGACGAGTTCCCAAGGGTCGGGTCCGCCTTCGAGCCTCAGGCTCGGCAGCCAGCCGACGATGTCGAGGAGCGGATTGCCGACGTGGGCGAAGTTCCAGTCCACGAGGACGGCGCGGCCCTCCTGCAGGCAGAGGTTGTCGCTGCGGACGTCGAGGTGCAGGAACGCTTCGCCCTCGAGCACGCACGATCGTCCCGTCTCCAGCAGACTCGGAAGCGCCGCTTTGAGCCACGGCGGCGAGCAGAGCCCCGTCGAGAGGAGCGGCTCCGGGTCTTCGGCGACGAGCTCCCAGCCGTTCAGCCACTCGCGTTCGGCCGCGATCGGTGCCAGATCGGGCGGCGGCGTGGCGTGCAGCTCGTCGAGGGCGGCGCGGACAGCCTCGATCTGCCCGGACGTCCACGGCGGCGGCCAGTGCGCGTCGCTCAGGTCGGCGATCGCGAGCAGCGTCTGCTCGCCGTCGTGCCAGCCGATGAACTCGGGGATGAACCGCGCCTCGACGGCGGAGTAGACGCGGTGCTCCTGCCGCAGCCATTCGGCCGCATCGTCGTCGAGCGCGACCTTGACGAACGCGCGCCGTCCGTCGGCGAGCTCGACGCACCAGTGCGCCGAGTTCGTCCCGTAGCCACCGCTGCGAATCCGCCGGCGCTCGACCGGCGGCGCTCCCGCGGCCGCCTCGAGCTCAGCCTCGGGAAAGCTCTTCGGCAAGCTGGATCCGGTTGCCGTCCGGATCGTAGACGTCGAGCAATCGCATCTGGCCGTGGAGCTCGAGCACCGTGCCAACCTCGATTCCCTCGGCCCGGAGACGCTCGGCCTCGGCCTTGATGTCGGCCACGTCAACCGTCGCGACGCCGGCCTCTTCCTGCGGCTCGCCCTCCGCGATCGCAATCTCCATCTCGCCGCGCATCAGCCTCGCCCAGCGGCCTTCCTCGTCCAGGTAGGTCTCCGCGAAACCCAGCTTGTCCGTATAGAAGGCGCGGCCGGCGTCGAAGTCGCGGACGTGGTACCAGACCTGGACCGGGCTCACAGCATCAGGCCGGGCTCCTCCAGGAAGGCCTTGACCGTCCTGAGGAAGTCCGCAGCCGTCGCGCCGTCCAGCGAGCGGTGGTCGCACGTCAGCGTCAGAGTCATCAGCGGACGGGCCTCGAAGCCCGTGTCCGTGGGCACGGCTTTGGACTCGATCGCGCCGACCGCCAGGATCGCCGCCTGCGGCGGGTTGAGGACGGCCACGAACCGCTCGACGCCGAACATGCCGAGGTTCGAGATCGTGAAGGTGCCGCCGTCGAGATCTTCCTGGCGGAGCTGGCTCGCGCGCGCGCGCGTGACGATGTCTGCCCGGGCTGCGGCGAGCTCGGCGATCGTCGAGCGCTCGGCCTGGTGGATCACCGGGACGACGAGGCCGGCGTCGATCGCGACCGCGATGCCGATGTTGGCGCTCGGATGAAGCTCGATCGCGTCTTCGGCCCACAGCGCATTGACAGCGCGGTGCCGCATCAGCGCGGCGGCGCAGGCCTTGGTCAGGATGTCCGTAACGGTCGGCCTGGGCTCGCCCTCCTTCGTCTGCTCCGCGAGCCGGTCGTGGAGGCCTTGCGCGCGGGTCATGTCCGCCGACATGGCGATCTGGAACGCCGGCGCCTGCCACGCCTCGGTCAGCCTGCGAGCGATCGTGCGGCGGAGCGACGTCAGCGGGATCCGTTCGATCTCGCCGGTCGGTGCGGGCGCGGTCGTGGTCGTGGTCGCCGTCGGCGCCGGGCTCGCGGCTGCGCGCTCGACGTCCTCGGCGACGACGCGGCCCTCCGGGCCGGTGCCCTTGAGCGAGCCGAGCTCGATCCCGCGCTCGCGGGCGATCCTGCGGGCGAGCGGCGAGGCCTTGATACGCGCTCCGGCGCCGTTGCCTTGCACCGGCTGACGTACCTCGGCGATCTGCTCGGAAGCTGTTGCTTGGCGGCCAGGTTCGCGCTCTGGCTCGCGCGCAGGGCCGGGAGAACCTTCCTCCTGGGCTGCTTCAGCGACCGGCTGCGCGGTCTCGCTGACGATGGTCGAGACGTCTTCGCCCTGTTCGCCGATGACGGCGATCGTCGTGCCAACGTCGGCTTCGCCCTCGGTGACGGCGATCTTGAGCAGGACGCCGGAGGCCTCAGCCTCGACCTCTTGCGTCACCTTGTCCGTGTCGAGCTCGTAGAGCGGCTCGCCCTTTTCGACTCGGTCGCCCTCGGCCTTTAGCCACTTGACGATCGTCCCGGACTCCATGCCCTGTCCTAGACGGGGAAGCTTGACCTCGTCAGCCACGCGAGCTCCCAGCCGTTTCAGGGACAGTCCCCATCCGGGGACTGTCCCTAGAGGCGCTACGAATCACGCTGCACCGTCCGTTGAATCGCTTCCAAGACGTCCTTGGCATGCGGGACGACGTACTCCTCCATCACCGGCGCGAAGGGCAGCGGCGCGAACTTCGCGCCCACTCGCTCGACCGGAGCGTCGAGCCAGTCGAAGGCCTGGTGCTGCACGACGGCCGCGACCTCGGCCCCGAAGCCCATGCGCGTCACCGCCTCGTGCGCGACGACGCAGCGATTCGTCTTCTTCACCGAGGCGACGATCGCGTCCTCGTCGAGCGGCTGCAGCGTCCGCGGGTCGACGACCTCGACCGAGACGCCCTGCTGCTCGGCCTCCTCCGCCGCGGCGAGCGCCTCGTGCACGAGCCTGCCGGTCGCGACGACGGTGACGTCCTCGCCCTCGCGGTGCACGCGCGCCTGGCCGATCGGGATCGGCTCGATCTCCTCCGTCAGCTCCTCCTTGAGCCCATAGAGCGTCCGGTGCTCGAAGAAGACGACCGGGTTGTCGTCGTAGATCGCCGACCAAAGCAGCCCGCGGACGTCGGAAGGAGTCGACGCGAAGACGACCTTGAGCCCAGGCACGCCGACGAACCAGGCCTCGACCTGCTGGGCGTGCTGGGCACCCGGCGACCAGCCGGCGCCGCCCTGGGTGCGAATCGTCAGCGGCACCCTGAGCTGCCCGCCCGACATGTAGCGGTGCTTCGCCGCCTGGTTCACGATCTGCTCCATCGAGATCGTCAGGAAGTCCTCGTACATGACCTCGACGACCGGGCGCATCCCCTGCATCGCCGCCCCGATGCCGGAGCCGACGATCGCCATCTCGGAGATCGGCGTGTTGCGTACGCGCTCGGGGCCGAACTCGTCCAGCATCCCCTGCGTGACGCCCATCGAGCCGCCCATCTCCGCGATGTCCTCGCCCATGATGAAGACGTCCTCGTCGTTGCGCATGGCCTGCGAGAGCGCGTCGCGAACGGCCTCGCGATAGGAAAGCTCAGGCATAGACGTTCTTGAGCGCGTCCTCTGGTTTCGGGTCGGTTCCTGCTTTCGCGAAGTCGACCGAGGCCTCGACGAGCTCCTGCACCTCCCGGTCGAGCGTCTCAAACTCCGCATCCGAGAGCCCGAGCTTCTCGCGCAGGAGCTCGATCGGGTCGGCGGTCTCCTGTAGCCGGTGGAGCTCGTCCTTGTCGCGGTAGACCTGCGGGTCGCCGATGTAGTGGCCCACGAGGCGCTGTGTCTCGCAGAGCAGGAACACCGGGCCTTTGCCGTCGCGAGCATGCTTCAGCGCGCGGGCGGCGACCTTGTTCACCTCCTCGACGTCCTGGCCGTCGACCTTCATGGACTTCATTCCGAACGCCTCGGCGCGCTTGCTGAGGTCACGGATCGGCGAGTGCTGGCTCTCCGGCGTCGACTCGGCCCAGTGGTTGTCCTCGCAGACGAACAAGGCCGGAACGGCCCAGAGCTGGGCGAGGTTGAGCGACTCGTGGAAGGTGCCGATGTTCGTCGCCCCGTCGCCGAAGAACGCGACCCCGACCCTCGGCTCGCCGCGGAACTTGAAGGCGAGCGCGGCGCCGACGATCGCCGGCAGGCCGCCGCCGACGACGGCGTTCGCGCCGAGATTGCCGCGCTCGACGTCGTAGAGGTGCATCGACCCGCCGTACCCGTGCGAGCAGCCCTCGAGCTTCCCGTAGAGCTCGGCCATCAGCTCATTCGGATGCGTGCCCTTTGCGAGCGTGTGCCCATGCGCACGGTGCGTCGAGGCAATCACGTCGCCGTCGGCAAGCGCGCGGCAGACGCCGACAGCGACCGCCTCCTGCCCGATCGCGACGTGCAGGAACCCCGGCAGCTCGCCGGCGCGGAAGCGCTCCTCGACCTTTTCCTCGAAGCGCCGGATCAGGAGCATCTCCCTGAAGAACTCGCGCAGGGCCTCCTCGGAGACCCCGCGGCGCTGCTCGACTTTTGCCACGGGCGTGATAGTACGCTCCGCGCAATGTCCCTCGTCGAGCAGTTTCGCCGCCTTTCGACCAGCCTTCCCGACGGCTGGCAGTCCGCGCGGCTGCGTCTGATCGTCGCCGACGAGGGCGACTCTGCGCGGGCCGCCGCGCTGCTTGGCCCGACCAATCCGGGCCAGCGCGGCAAGGTGATCAACTTCGCGACCGCGCGCCGGGGCGCCGGAGTCGGCCCCGACCGGATCCGCGACCTGCTGCGGCGACTCGACAACGAGAGGATCCAGGGCGAGCTCGAGCTCGTCGGGGTCGAAGAGGCTCCCGCCGCGGCGGACAGCGAGCGCCCGAGCCTCGCCGCCGCCTGGGATGAGGCGGTGACGACGTTGCCGCCCGACTGGAGCGACCTCTACGCGGAGGTCGAGCTGACCTCGAGCGACTACATCGAGCCCGGTGCGCTGCGGCTCAGCCCGCTGAACCCGACGCGACCCGATGCACGGCCGCTCTTCCGTTTTCGTGCGGCGCGCAAGTTCGGCTACGGCGGCTCACCGGAGATGGTGCGCCGGTGCCTTGAACGCCTCGACGAAGCGGGCATCCGCGGCGAGCTGCGGATCCTGAACGTGATCTCGGACTCGTACCCCCAGAAGACCCAGGGCCCGGTCTGGTACGCGGGCGGAAAGGTGATTTAGCTCTAGTCCATCGCGGCGCCCAGCTCGGCGGCGACCGATTTCGCGTCCGGAGGGCCGTTCGTGATCACGAGGCAGGTGTCGTCGCCGGCAAGCGTGCCGATCACCTTCGGGTGCTCGACGCGGTCGAGCGCCCGGGCGATCGCCGGCGCGGAGCCGAGCTCCGAGTGCACGACGACGATGTTCTGAGCCTGGACGGCCCGGCGCCCGAACTGCGCCAGAACCGCATTCAGCGAACCGCGCGGGTCGCTCCGGCTCCCCCGCTCCGGCAGGACGTAGCGCGGCCGGCCGAGCACGTCGCGGGTCTTTTCGAGCCCGAGCTCACGGATGTCCCGCGAGATCGTCGCCTGCGTGACCTCGCAGCCGGCGCTCCTTAGCGCTCCCTGTAGCTCGTGCTGGCTCCCGACTCGACGACGAGCGACTACGCTGGCGATCAATCGCTGCCGCTCGGACTTCGGGAGTTGCCGAAGCTCTTGCATACGGCGAGAATAACTATCCAGGTTTCAAGCAACCGAAGGCGAGGCAAGCAACCGAACATGCTGCGCAAGCTGCTCTGGTCGACCCTCTACGCAGGTCTCGCCGCAGGCTCCGCCCTGGCGGCGCGGCGGGCCGCGTCCGGGATCTGGCGCCTCGCGACCGGCGAACCTCCGCCGAACAAGCGATGAGCACGCTACGCGTCCAGTTTGGCTGGAGAACTCCGGTTGGAATTCATCTCGCGGTCCGAACCGCTCACGAGGTTGCCCAATGAGCAAGGGCGACCTTCTGGTGGAACGCGGCGCCGCGCGGCTGGAAGACCTCTCGCGCAAGGCGGCTGCGAAGGGCGGCTTCGCCGCGAAGCTCGCGGACGACCTCGCCGAGGACGCGGTTTTCCTGCGCAAGCTGAAGCCGAGCCTGATCAGGGCGCGCGCAAAGGGCCGTGCGCCGATCGCTCGGGCCGAGGACCGAGAACCTGAGGCGCCGAGCGCGCCCCAGATCACCGCACCGCGGCGCAAGCCGAAGGCGAAGAAACGTCGCCGAAGCGGGGGACCGAACCCGTTCCTCGTCGCCGGCGTCGCGCTTGCCGCCGGCATCGCGCTCGCAAAAGTAATCGATTGGAGGGGACATGCCCACCCGCGAGACTGAGGCCAACGCCGGCGTCGGGCCGGCCGCTAAGCAGGTCGCCGAGCACGCGAGCAGCCTTGCGCGGCTCGAGCTCGAGCTCGCGATCCTCGAGCTCAAGAAGAAGGTCTCCCAGCTCGGGATCGGGATCGGGCTGGGTGCGGGCGCGCTTCTGTTCGTCGTGTTCGCGCTCGCGTTCGTCTTCGCGACGATCGCGGCTGGGCTCGCGACGGCGGTGGCGACCTGGCTGGCCCTTTTGATCACTACTGGCATTCTGTTCGGGCTCACTGCGCTGCTCGCGTTCCTGGCCCGGACGATGATCCGCAAGGCGACCCCGCCGTTGCCGGAGCAGGCGATCGAGGAAGCAAGATTGACCACGGAGGCGTTGAAGCGCGATGGCCACTCCTAACGGGCGAACGCCGGAGCAGGTCCGCGGCGACATCGAGGCGGAGCGGGAGCAACTCGCGGGCGCGGTCGAGAACCTCCGCGGCGGCATCGCCGAGGTCACCGACATCAAACGCAAGCTTCGCTCGAACCTGCCGCTCGTCGCGGCCGGAGCGCTCGGGGCGGGCTTCTTCGCAGCCGGCGGCGTCGGCGCGACGATGAGGTTGCTTGCACGCCGTGGGCGGGAAGGGACGACGAAGGCCAAGGTCGGCCCGTTCTCCCTTGTCGACCGCGACGACTGACACCCGGAAACGCCCCCGCACCGGCACGCCGCCGCGCAGCCCGTTAGGACTGACGTGGGCCGAGTGGCTCGACGTGTTCAAACGGGCCGGCAAGCGGTTTCTCGCCGACGACTGCATGGGGCTCTCGCAGCAGGTCGCGTTCAGCGCCTTGCTCGCCTTCCTGCCGACCGTGATCCTGCTGATCGGCCTGCTTGGCCTGTTCGGAGCGGGCGCCTTCAACTCGCTCGAGCACTTCGTCGGCTCGGTCGCGCCCCACGGCGTGGTCAGCATGATCGACCTCGCGAAGAAGGATGCGGCCCAGAACAAGTCCGCCTCGGCGATCGCGTTCGCTGTCGGCGTAATCGTCGCGCTGTGGGCCGCGAGCGGGGCGATGGGCGCCATCGTCAAGGCCGTCAACCGTGCCTACAAGCGGCTCGAGACGAGGCCGTTCTGGAAGGTGCGCCTGATCTCGCTCGTGCTCGTTGTCGCCACAGGCTTCGTCCTCGCCGGCACGTTCCTGCTGATCATCTTCGGCGGCTCCCTCGGTGACGCGATCGCCCGCCGGACCCCGCTCGACGGCGGCTTCAAAGTGTTCTGGAACGTCGCCCGCTGGCCGGTCGCCTTCGTCGCCGTGCTGCTCTTCTTCGCGCTCGTCTACTACCTGGCGCCGAACAAGGAGCAGCGGAGCTGGAAATGGCTGACGCCCGGCTCGCTGGTCGGCTCGCTGCTGTGGCTGGTGCTGTCCGGCCTCTTCGCTCTCTACACGAGCTTCTCGGGCTCGTACGACAAGACGTACGGCTCGCTCGCAGGCGGGATCGTCCTGCTGCTCTGGCTCAACTACTCGGCGTGGGCGATCCTCTTCGGCGCCGAGCTGAACGCCGAGGTCGACCGGCAGGCGGACATCCATGCCGCCGGGGGGCCGCAGGCCGGTTTGACCGAGCCCGCCAAGCGCGTGCGCTAAGAGGAGACGGCGACCACGAGGAAGCTGCCGCGCAGTCGCTTGTGCGCGTCCGATCGGTACGACCCCTTGCCGGCCGCGAGAGTCGCTTTCCACGTCGTGGTTCCGCGGAACTTGACGCCGGTCTTCCTGTTGGCGCCGGGGACGATCAGGTGGAAGTTGTCCGACTTCGTCAGATCCTTGACGGTGATCCTGTACGCGCCTGCGGTGAGTTGTCTCACCCGCGCGCCTGCGGCCGTCTTAAGGGTGATCACCGACTTCGGGCCGACCTGCGCCACGAGCTTCTTCACCGGCGGCGGGGTCGTGACCGTGCCCGAGGTGAACGACCCGCGCATCAGGGTCGGGTGCGCGTCGCACAGAAAGCGGTAGGTGCCGTCCGTGAAGGTGACGTTCCAGGTCGTCTGGCCGGTTGTCTCGACGTCCGTCGACTGATCGACCCCCGGACCGGTCAGGTGGAAGTCATGCAGGGTCGAGAAGTCGCGGACCGTGATCGTGGACGGGCCGGGATCGAGGTGCGTCACTTTCGCTCCGGTCGAATCCGTCAGCGAGATCTGGAACGCGTCGGGTGAGGTCGCCGAGCCGACGGTCGCGATCAGCGGCTGCGTAACAGCGCCACGGGCACCGACCGAGCCGGGGACGATCAGGCCAACCACGGCCAGCGAAACGACGAGGAAGACCCTCACGTCGAGTGCATACGAGTCGCGGCACCGATTGGTTTTAGACTCGCTGTGTGCGATTGGGCGGAAACCAGAAGATCGACCTTATCCGCAAGGTTCCGCTGTTCGCGCGCTGCTCGCGGGCGGAGTTGAAGGAGATCGCGCTGCTCGCGGACGAGATCGACCTCCACGAGGGCAAGGAGATGACGCGCGAGGGAGCGCCGGGCCGCGAGTTCTTCGTCCTGCTCGAGGGGACGGCGGACGTCAAGAAGAACCGCCGGCGAGTGAACACGCTCGGGCCGGGCGACTTCTTCGGCGAGATCGCGCTCGTCTCGCACGAGCCGAGGACGGCGACCGTGATCGCGACGTCTCCGGTGCGCGCGCTCGTGATCACCGACCGGTCGTTCAGACGCCTGCTCGACGACGCGCCACAGGTTCAGACCAAGGTGATGGAGGCGATGGCGGAGCGCCTCGCCCCGGAAACGCTCTAGGCGCTCTAGGCGCTTCTGAGGACGGCGCCGAAGCGCTCGGCGAGCGCCTCGGCGATCTTCTGGCGGAGTGCTGCGGCGTCGTCGTCCGAGAGCGTCCGCTCTGGAGACTGGAAGGCGACGCTGAATGCGATCGACTTCTTACCTTCGCCGGCCTGCTCGCCTCGGTAGACGTCGAAGATCTCGACCTCGCGCAGCTCGGGGCCGGCCGCCTCGCGCGCTGCGTCGACGAGCTCGCCGGCTTCGACCTCCTCGGGGACGACGAACGCGAGATCCTGCCGGACCGCCGGGTAGGTGATCACATCCTCGTAGGTGACCGGCTCGCGCGACTCCGCAAACAGGGCTTCGAGGTCGAGCTCGAGCGCGCCCCACTCGCCGGGGAGGACGCGAGGGTTTAGCTCTCCGAGGACTCCGGCTGAGGTCCGGGCCGTCTTGCCGGGATGGAAGAGCGGGTGCTCCCCGCGATCGAATCGCGGCTCGGCCTTGAGCGCCTCGTAGAGGGCCTCGACAACGCCCTTCGCGCGTGCGAAACCGCCGTCCGCGATCGCGGCCACGTGCAGCCGCTCGTTCGGAAGCTCGCCGTTGGAGAGATAGACGCGCGCGATCTCGAAGAGCGCGATCCGGTCAGCCCCGGCATCGACGTTGCGCCGCGCCGCCTCGACCAGGCTGGGCAGCAGCGATGTGCGGAGCGCGGTCAGCTCGACGGCGATCGGCTCGGGCAGCTTCCACTTCGTCTCGGCATCGGCGACGAGCGACGGCGTGTACGTCTCCGAGAAGCCGAGCCCGACGAGCGCGTCCTCGACCCGCCGGCGCAGCTGCTGGTCGCGCGTCAGCGCACCGAACATCGCGCGCCGGGCGGGCAGAGTGAAGGGCACGTCCTCGAGCCGGAAGCGAGCGACCTCTTCGACCACGTCGATCTCGCGGGTGACGTCGCGTGCGCGCCAGGTGGGCGCGACGACGCTGCTGGCGTCGAGGTCGAAGCCGAGGCGGCCGAGCAGCGCGTACTGGTCTTTCGGTGGCGTCTCGAGCCCGATCACCGCGTCCGCACGCTCGGGCCGGAAGCGGATGACCGGACGCTCGCGCAGCCCTGCGTGCACGTCTGCTTGGGCGGTCCAGTCCGCGGCGGCGAGGTCTCCCAGAAGCTGGGTCGCCAACCCCGCGGAGGGCGCGGCAAGGTACGGGTCGACCCCTTTCTCCCAACGGTTCGAGCCTTCCGTCCGCAGCCGCAGGCGCTCCGAGGTCTTGAAGATCGTGAACGGCTCGAAGTTCGCGGCCTCGAGCAGGACCTTGGTCGTCCCCTCGCCGATCTCGGTCTCCTCGCCGCCCATGATTCCGGCCAGCGCGATCGCGCGCTCGGCGTCAGCGATCAGGAGGTCGTCGGGCTCGAGCGGGCGGTCGACGCCATCGAGTGTCCGCAGGGTTTCGCCCTTGTGCGCGCGCCGAACGACGATCTTGCCGCCGCCGAGCGTCTCGAAGTCGAACGCGTGCAAGGGGTTGCCGAGCGCGAGCATCACGTAGTTGGTGATGTCGACCACGTTCGAGATCGGCCGCATCCCGGCGGCGAGCAGGCGGGACTTGAGCCAGAGCGGAGAGGGCTCGATGCGAACGTTCTCGAACAGGCGGCCGATGTAGCGGGGGCAGCCCTCGAAGTCGTCGACCTCCACGTCGACCTGGCGCTCCGGGACGTGTCCCGGGGTCTGACCCCCAGGCATGGCCGCAAGCGGCACGTCGAAAAGCGCCGCCACCTCGCGCGCGACGCCGTAGACCGCCAGCAGGTCGGGCCGGTTCCCGGTCGGCTCGAGCACGAGGACGTCGTCGACGAGCGGCAGCACCTCGGCGAGCAGCGTTCCGGGCTCAGGCCCCTCGGCGAGCACCATGATCCCGGCGTGGTCGGGGCCGAGCTCGACCTCGTCCTCGGCCAGGATCATTCCGTCCGAGACCTCGCCGCGAACCTCGCGGCGCTCGAGCTCGAGCCCGCCCGGGAGGACGGCGCCGGGCAGCGCGACCGCGACCGTCGCGCCCGGGCCGAAGTTCCAGGCGCCGCAGACGATCTGGCGCGGCTCGCCTTCGCCGACGTCGACGCGGCAGAGCTGGAGCCGGTCGGCATTCGGATGCTTCTCGGCCTCGAGCACGCGCCCGACCCGGAACCGTTCCAGGTTGCCGTCCGCGTCCGTGACGCCGATCCGCTCGATCCCCTCAACCTCGGCGCTCGCGACGGAGAGCTTCTCGGTCAGCTCATCGAGCGGCACCTCGATCGGGACGTACTCGCGCAGCCAGCTCAGCGGCACCCGCATCAGAATTGCCTCAGTACGCGGAGGTCGCCGTCCCAGAGCAGCCGGATGTCCGGGATGTCGTGGCGCAGCTGCGCCGCCCGCTCGAGGCCGCAGCCGAACGCGAACCCGGACCAGCGCTCGGTGTCGACGCCGACGTTCTCGAACACCTGCGGATCGACGACGCCGGCGCCGCCCATCTCGAGCCAGCCGGAGTACTTGCACGTCCGGCAACCCGCGCCACCGCAGATTCCGCACGAGACATCGGGCTCGATCGACGGCTCCGTGAACGGGAAGAAGTGCGTCCGGAAGCGGACTCGCCGTTCCGGCCCGTAGAGCGCGCGCATCACGTGTAGCAAGGTCCCCTTCAGGTCGGCCAGGGTGATGCCCTCGTCGACGGCGAGGCCCTCGAACTGGTGGAAGATTGGGTAGCGCGTCGCCGTGATCGCGTCGCGCCGGTAGACGCGGCCGATCGAGACCATGTAAATCGGCGGCTCCTTCTCCTCCAGGATGTGGATCTGCGACGGCGAGGTCTCCGTGCGCAGGAGGTGCGTCTCGTCGAAGTAGAAGGTGTCGCGCGGCGAGCGTGAGGAATGGGTCGGCGCGAAGGCGAGCTTGTCGAAGTTGTATTCGACGGTCTCGACCTCCGGGTCGTCCCGGATCTCGTAGCCGAGGCCGAGGAACGAGTCCTCGACGATGCGGCGGACCTGGGTGATCGGGTGCAGATGGCCGACCGGCAGGTGCTCGCCGGGCAGCGTGACGTCTACGACCTCGTCGCGGAGGCGGCGGTCGAGCTCCTCGTCCTCGAGCAGTTGCTCGCGCTCTACGACGGCGGCCTCGAGGCGCTCGCGGATGCCGTTCAGGAGCATGCCGGTCTCGCGGTCGCGGACGCCGCGGAGCGCCTGGGCGAGCTCGCTCTTGCGGCCTAGGTAGCGGACGCGCGCGTCATCGAGCTCCACGGGGCTGCTCGCAGCGGCGACCGCGGCGCTCGCTTCGCGCTCGTACGCCTCCCAGTCCACGGCGGCGACTGTAACTTCGTTTTCGGTCAAGAGTCCTCCTCGTTCGTCGGTGCCGGTCGGTCAGGCCCCGGCTCGGAACGGGAGGTCAGGCGGCGAGGGCCAGGCTCCCGGTTCCGTTCCGGGGCCTGGTAAAGAGGTTCTGCGCCGTCACCTTCACGCCTGGAAGCATAACGGCATGAGTTTGTACGACGCGATCGCCCGCCTCTACGACCCGTGGAGCCGAAGCGTGACGGAGGACGTGTCGTTCTACGTCGGCGAGGCGCGGCGGGTCTCGCCAGGGCCGGTTGTCGAGCTCGGGGTCGGGACCGGGAGGATCGCGGTGCCGATCGCGGCTGAGGGGATCCGGATGATCGGGGTCGATTCCTCGGCGGGCATGCTCGAGGTCTGCCGAGAGCGGGCGGAGAGCGCGGGGGTCGCGGAGCTGGTGGACCTTCGCCTGGGCGACCTGCGGGCGCCGCCCGTCTCCGAGCGGGTGTCGCTGGTGATTTGCCCGTTCCGCTCTTATCTGCATCTGCGGTCGGACGAGGAACGGCTCGGCGCCCTGCGGGCCGCCCGTGAGCTGCTCGTTCCGGGAGGCCGCCTGGTCTTCGACGTCTTCGCGCCGGGCGACGACGACATCGCCGAGACCGACGGCCGCTGGCTCGAGCGGGAGCCGGGGATCTTCGAGCGTGCCGACTGGGACACCGACAAGCGGACGTTGACCCTCTCTGTGCGAGGCCCGAGTGGCGAGGCAACGTTGGCGCTCGCGTGGCTCTCGGCCGACGAGTGGAGGGAGCTGCTCGACCGCGCCGGCCTCGAGGTCGAGGCCCTCTACGGCTGGTTCGACCGCCGCCCCTTCCGGGGCGGCGAAGACATGGTCTGGGTCGCGCGCCACGCTTGACGTTGCCGTAGGGACTGGCTCCCGAAGGGTGCCTGTCCCTGAAACCGTTCTAGGTTGACGTTTCCGTAGGGACTGGCACCCGAAGGGTGCCTGTCCCTCTAACCGTTCTAGGGCCGCTACCACTACAGGGACAGTCCCCGTTCGGGGACAGTCCCTACTGAATGTCCCCGTTCGGGGACAGTCCCTACTGAATCAGCGTCACTTCGTCGCCGACGGCGACTTCGCCGCTCTCGACGACGCGCGCGAGCATGCCTCGCTTGCCCTGCAGCTCGGCGCGGAGACCGTCTCGGAGCTCGTCCATCCGGTGGCACGGGTCGCAGACCATCGTGATCTCGAACTCGGCCTCGCCGGCGTGCACGCGCTGGCCGACCGGCCACTGCTCGACGTCTGTGCCCTCGACGGTGATGTTCTCGCGGATCGCGCCGGGCTCGACGTTCACCGAGTCGAGGTGTTCCTTCGAGACGAAGAGAACTTCGCGCTTCGGCGGGTTCGCGTGCGCGCAGCCCTCCAGACCCTGGCCCACGATTGCCTGCCGCCGCTCGTGCGGCTCGGAGCGGCCGCTCTTCCGAGCGGGTGAGGTGAAGACGCCGACGATGCTCGCCATTACGGACGAGTCTAATCAGAGCGGCGGCGGCTCCACTCGTACAGCGCGATCGCTCCGGCCGCCGCGACGTTGAGCGATTCAGCGGGACCGGAGGTCGGGATCGTCGCCGCCACGTCGCACCGCACCAGTACCTCTTCGGGCAGCCCTTCGCGCTCGGAGCCCACGACGAAGATCGTGGCGTCGCCGAACTCCACGTCGGCAAGCAGCTTCCCT
>WNGP01001274.1_pt1 | contig 20583 bp, 18 predicted proteins | sample 5407671 | NCBI WGS metagenome assembly WNGP01 (sample SAMN13153381, study PRJNA577476) | soil metagenome | isolation source: 40 cm soil or saprolite under Garry oak tree replicate 2 | place: USA:California | collected 2016-06-15 | reverse complement strand
GGCCATATCGGCATTCTCGGCGTCGACAAGAACGGCGAGGAGTGGTACCAGATCGAGGTCGGCGGCAACCAAGGTGAAATCCGGCCCGGCCGCGGTGCCTCCCTCGGCAAGGTTATCGGACCGTCCTTCGCGCGCGCCGAGGTCCCGGACGTCATCGAAAAGCTGATCGAGTGCTATCTCGCGCGCCGCGACAGCGAGGCCGAGCGCTTCATCGACGTGGTCCACCGCATCGGGGCAGAACCCTTCAAGGAATCGGTATATGGCAACGCTGATCAAAGAGCGGCGCATCGCCGCGGACAGCTGGCGTCTGCTTGAGCTCGGACCCAAGGGCGAATTGCCCGAGGTTCCCGCGCGCGGCGATGTCATCGTTCCGCTGGCGCTGTGGCTCGCGCGCCGCGAAGAACTCCTTGCTCGCGCGGAAACGGGGACGCTGGGCGTATGGATCGATGCAAACGAAGGGCCGGAAGCGCTCGCCCCTGACGTGCAGCGCTTCCCGCTCATCGCCGTGAACTTTCCCAGGTTCGGCGACGGCCGCGGCTACTCGATTGCGCGCCTTCTGCGCGAGCGCTACGGCTTCAAGGGCGAGCTGCGCGCGATCGGCGATGTTTTGCACGATCATCTCTTCTTCATGGCCCAGTGCGGCTTCGACGCCTTCGCACTGCGCGAAGACCAGGACGCGCAAGAAGCGCTCTCCGTATTCGGCACCTTCAGTGACGGCTACCAAACGTCCGTGCTGCGCCCCGTGCCCCTTTTCCGCCGCCGCCTCGGTGCGGGCAAATCGTGACCGAAACGTTGAATCGCAAGACCTCCGAGCTCGAGCGCCTATTGGTGCGAGTTGCGCTCGAGCACGCGCCTGCCGCCCTCGCCTCCAGCCTGTCCGCCGAGGACATGGTGATCACCGATGTCGTCCTGCGGCACAAGCTCGGCATCGAGATCTTCACTCTCGACACGCAAAGGCTGCACCCCGATACGCTCAACGTGATAGCGGCGGTCCGCGCGCGCTACGGCTACGACGTGCGCGTATTCCATCCCGACCCCGAGTCCGTCTCCGAGTACGTCGCGAACTTCGGCCGCGACGCGTTCTATGAAAGCCAGGAGCTGCGCAAGCGCTGCTGCCACATCCGCAAGGTCGAGCCGCTCAATCGCGCGCTCCAAGGCAAGGACGCCTGGATCACCGGCCAGCGCCGCGAGCAGGCCGTCACGCGCGCCGATTTGAAACTTCAGGAATTCGACGCCGCGCGCGGCATCGTCAAGTTCAATCCGCTCGCCGACTGGAGCGAGGACGAGGTGTGGCAATACATCAGCGCCTTCGAAGTGCCCTACAACGCGCTCCACGACCAGGGCTACCGTTCCATCGGCTGCGCGCCCTGCACCCGACCGACGGTCGCGGGAGAGGACGCGCGCGCCGGACGCTGGTGGTGGGAGATCCGGGAAGCGCGCGAATGCGGACTGCACGTGGCGCCCGACGGGCGGCTGGTGCGGACCAAATCCGAGACGGAGGCGGCATGAGCGCAGTCCTGGAAAAAGCGCGGCCGGAACAAGGTACGCTACCTTCGCGCAGCCATCTCGACTGGCTCGAATCGGAGGCCATCTTCATCCTGCGCGAGGTCGCCGGCGAATGCGCGAACCCGGTGCTGTTCTTTTCCGGCGGCAAGGATTCGATCGTGCTGTTGCGCCTTGCCGAGAAGGCTTTCCGTCCGGCGAAGTTTCCGTTTCCGCTCATGCATGTCGACACCGGGCACAATTTTCCGGAGGTGATCGCATTCCGCGACGCACGAGCGGCGGCGCTGGGCGAGCGGCTGATCGTGCGCTCGGTCGAGGAATCGATGCGCCGCGGGACGGTAAAGCTACGTCGCCCCAACGAAAGCAGGAACGCCGCGCAGTCGGTGACGCTGCTGGAAGCGATCGCGGAATTCGGTTTCGACGCCGCCATCGGCGGAGCACGCCGCGACGAGGAAAAGGCGCGTGCCAAGGAGCGTGTATTTTCTTTCCGCGACGAGTTCGGCCAGTGGGATCCGAAGAACCAGCGGCCCGAGCTGTGGAGCCTGTACAACACCCGTGTGGCGAAAGGCGAGCACATGCGAGTGTTCCCGATCAGCAACTGGACCGAGCTCGACGTCTGGCAATACGTCTCACGCGAGCGGCTCGCCGTGCCCTCGATCTATTACGCCCACCGCCGCCCGGTGGTGCGCCGCGACGGCCTGCTCGTGCCGGTGACGCAAATCACGCTGCCGCGTGAAGGCGAAACGGTCGAAGAGCTGTCGGTGCGCTTCCGCACCGTCGGCGACATCAGCTGCACCTGCCCGGTCGAGTCCACCGCCGCGACGGCGGCTGAGGTCATCGCCGAGACGGCGCTGACGACCATCACCGAACGCGGGGCGACGCGCATGGACGACCAGACCTCGGAAGCCTCCATGGAGCGGCGCAAGAAGGAAGGGTATTTCTGATATGACGCTGCTCGGCGAAATCGAGCGCAATCGGCAACCCCTCGAAGACCGCGGGGTGTTGCGATTCATCACTGCCGGAAGCGTGGACGACGGGAAGAGCACGCTGATCGGTCGGCTCCTGCACGATACACGCGCCATATTCGAGGACCAGCTCGCCGCGGTCGCGCGTGCCTCGAGCAAGCGCGGGCAGGATGACCTCGACCTGTCGTTGCTCACCGACGGGCTCGAGGCCGAGCGCGAGCAGGGCATCACTATCGACGTCGCCTACCGCTATTTCGCCACGCCCCGGCGCAAGTTCATCATCGCCGACACTCCCGGCCACGAGCAGTACACCCGCAACATGGTCACCGGCGCCTCCACCGCGGACGCAGCCGTGATCCTGGTGGATGCGCGCAAGGGCGTGCTGCCGCAAACACGGCGCCACACCTACATCGCTCACCTGCTCGGCGTTCGGCACATCGTAGTGGCTGTGAACAAGATGGATCTCGTCGGTTCCGACCAGGCGACATTCGAACGCATCCGCAGGGATTTTCACGCCTTCGCTGCGGCGCTTGGCATCGTCGATCTGCGCTGCATTCCGATCTCCGCTGTGCGCGGCGATTTCGTCGTGGAACGCGGCGGGAACATGAGCTGGTCTCGGGACCCCACGCTGCTTGCGGCGCTCGAGGAGATCGACGTGGCCGACGAGGCCGACGCGCTGCCATTCCGCTTTCCGGTGCAGCTCGTGGTGCGCCCGGGTGCGGGGACGGATTTCCGGGGCTACTCCGGCAGGATCGAATCGGGCGTCCTGTTCCGCGGAGCCGAGGTGCTCGCCCTGCCCTCGGGCCGCCGAACGGTCGTGAAGGACATCATCCGTCTCGATGGCCCGCAGCCCGTCGCCGTGGCCGGCGACTCGGTGACCCTCACACTCGCCGATGAACTCGACGTTTCGCGGGGAGACCTGCTCGCCGCGCCGACCCTCCCGCCGCGGACGGCGAAGGAAATCGAGGCGCGCATCTGCTGGCTCTCCGCCCAGCCCCTAGCTGCGCGGGCTCTGCCGGCCGCCCGTTTCCTGCTCAAGCACACCACGCGCAGCGTGAAAGCGAGACTCATTTCGATCAAATCGCGTGTCGATGTCGACGCGCTCGAGCAGCGGGCGAAGCCCGCTGGCCTGTCGGTGAACGATATCGCGCACGTGTCACTCTCGCTCGCCCAGCCGCTTTTCGTCGACTCCTACGAGTTGAACCGCGCCACCGGCTCCTTTATCCTGGTCGACGAAGCCACCAACCAGACCTTGGCCGCGGGAATGATCGATGGGTAGAGTCTATCTGGTCGGCGCCGGCCCCGGCGCGCCCGACCTGCTCACTCTGCGCGCGGCGGAAATTCTCGAGCGCGCCGAGTTGGTCTTTCACGATGCGCTGGTGCATCCGCAGACGCTCGCGCTCGCCGCGCGCGCGCGGAAAATTCTCGTAGGGAAGCGCAGCGGCCGCCATTCGACCGCCCAAACCTTCATAAACAAGCGGCTGGTGGACGCCGCCCGAAAGCACGGAGTCGTGGTGCGGCTGAAGGGAGGCGATCCCCTGCTTTTCGGCCGCGCTCAGGAGGAGATCGATGCCCTGCGCAAAGCCGGAATCGATTTCGAAATCGTCCCCGGAGTGACCGCCGCGACCGCCGCGGGCGCCGAGCTCGGCGTATCGCTCACGCGCCGCGGCCTTGCCCGCCATGTCGCCTTCGTCACGCCCCGCGCGGGGCGGGGCGAGCGCGAGAACGATTGGGCGGCGAGCGTGCTCGCGGCCGACACGGCAGTCATCTACATGGGCGCGGGGCTCGCTGAAGCAATCAGCGCCGAGTTGATCGGGCGCGGCAAGCCGGAGGCCACGCCGCTCGTCCTGGTGGAAAGCGCGACGCTCCCGGAGCGGCGCATCCTGTGCGGAACGCTGGCGGACCTGCCCACGCTCGCGCTTAAGGCCGGCAGCGGCCCTGCGGTGCTGCTCCTCGGCGAAGTACTGAGGGACGCGCTTGCGGATCGCGCCGCTGTCGCGATCCCTGGAATCCAGGCCTATCTCAGGCGGGCCTGAGCCGTCGGCGCCGAACCCGTTTCAGTTTGCGGGGTCAGATTCGAGGTATTCGTTTCCCGAGGTTCTGCTCATGAGCTCACGCCCGATCCCGGAGACCATCTGGCGCTCGCCTTCAGGCGAAGTCGTGTCCTGCATCGAAAAGCTGAAAGTGCTCCGGGAGAATCTGCAGGAGATCCAGCAGATCTGCCAGGATGCGCTCGAGGACGCGGTGCTCATGGGCTGCGACGAGAGCCAGTTCAGGCAGATCCTTGGCAGGCTGGTGCAGCAGATCGAAAATCCCTACCGCGACAAGGCGGGATGATCAGCTCGGTCTCGCAGCGCGAGAAAAACAGCCCAAATCGAGAGCGCCATGAACGCGGCGAGCGTCCACTCGGGGATGCTGAATGACAGCAGCGTCCAGTCGACCATCCCGCATTCGCCCGAGCCGCGCAATACGCGACCCAGCCCCTCGACCGGACCGAAAGCCGAGAGCAGATAGTCGAGCGCGGGACCGCAGGCGGGCCGCTTGTCCGGCGGCAGGTGCTGCAGCCACACGTGCCGCCCCGCGACCGCGATGCCGATTGCAGCGATGACAGCGACGACCCCGCCGTAGAGCCCCGCCCCTAGCCTGCCCGCCGGGTTATGCAGGGCAGCGACGAGGAACGCGACGCCGACCGCAAAAAGCAGAATCCGCTGGATGATGCACAGCGGACACGGCTCGAGCCCGACGACGAACTGCAGGTAATAGCCGAATGCGAGCATGCCGGCACAGACGAGAAATCCGACGAGGTTTCCGATCCGCCGGGAAAGCAAGAGCCTGATCATGGAAGTAGAGCCTAGCATCGACACGCGTTTTTCGGTATCCGTGGCCGTGATATTAGAATGACCCGAAGCAGCACCCGCTACCCGCCATTTTCAGGGAGCCGAGAGTTGAGAACGCGTCTTGCCCGCCGAGAAGACCTGGGCCTTACCCGCGCCGAGTTCTCGGTCCTGGCCCGGCTTTCCACCCCGGCGAAAATCCAGGGGTTTCTCGACGCTCTGCCCGCCAATTTCGAAATCGGCGGCCAGACCTGCCTGTCGGTGCGCGAAGTCCTGCGCCAGCGCCGGGCTCACTGCATCGAAGGGGCCATGCTCGCGGCCTGCGCCCTGTGGATGCACGGCGAGCCGCCTCTGCTCATGGATCTCCAAGCCGAGCGCGACTACGACCACGTGGTGGCGCTGTTCCGGCGCGGGAGCTTTTGGGGTGCAATCTCGAAAACTAATCCGCCCCTGCTGCGCTGGCGCGACCCGGTCTATCGAACACTGCGCGAGCTCGCGATGTCCTATCTGCACGAGTACGCGAACAATCGCAGCCAGAAGACGCTGCGCAGCTACTCCCGCCCTTTCGATCTGCGCGGGTTCGATCCGAAGCTGTGGGTCACCGGCCGAAAAAACTGCTGGGAGGTGGGCGAAGCGGTCGATGAGATACGCCACCATCGGCTCGTGACCAAAAGGCAGGCGCGGGCGCTGCGCCTGCGTGATGCCTTGGAGCGCAAGGCGGGCGCCCTGCTCGAGCACCGGCCGCCTCGAAAACGGTAGACCAGCGGTTCAGGCGATTTCCCGCGCGCGGCGCACGCTCTCGATGAGCGAGGTGCGCATCAGGAACAGCTTGTGCAACGCCGGGTCCGCGGCCGAGCGCCGCAGCTCGTCGAAATGGGCCCGCCGCAGCCGCGGATCGCGCTCTTCGAGCCTCTGCTTGTTTGCGACGGTCTGCTGCTGCACGAATTCGATGTTGATCAGCCGTCTGCGGCGCTCGTAGCGATCGAGCAATTCCTCGCCCGCCTGCCCGCTCGCGACGCGGTCCAGTGTTTCTGCGAGTTCCACCGCGTCGTGGATGCCGCAGTTCAGGCCCAGGCCTCCGACCGGGTTGTTGACGTGCGCTGCGTCCCCCGCGAGGAACACCCTTCCCTTGCGGAACGATTGCGCCACGCGCTGGTGCACCCGGTAGATGTTCCGGTGCGCGACGAGTTCCATCGGGTGGTCTTCGCAGAGCTTCCGCAGCCGCCGGCGCACCGAGCCTTCGGAGAAAGCTTCGTCGTCCGTCTCGTTTCCCCCGGCGGGAAACACCGCCCGCCAGCGCCCTTTCAGGTCGTCACCCATGACCTTGAAGAGATTGGTCCATTCCTCGGGGTCGGAGATGTAGCTGCGCGGGCAGCAACCGAGAGCAATCTGGAAATCGAACAGCGTGGTGAGCACCAGGAAACGCTCGGGCCAGGTGTAGCCCTCGAAATCGATGCCCAGGCATTTGCGCACGGTGCTGCGTCCACCGTCGCATCCGATGACGTAATCGAACGCGTGCAGCTCTTCCCCATCCGATCCCGCCGCCGTCACGCGCACGCTGCCCGCTTCCTGCGCCAGGTCCGTGACGCTAGTCCCGAGCCGCACTTCCGCGTTGGACATGGCCGAGAGGCGCCGCAGGCCGATCTCCGAGAGCTTGTGCTGCTCGGTCTGCACTACATAGGGGTAAGGCGTCGCGCCGCGCAGCACCTCGTGATCGAACTCCGCGACAAGCGTCTTCGTCGTGCCGTCCCAGAACTGGAAGTAACGGGCAACTAGGCCCAACGACTGGAACTCTTCGACGAGCCCGAGCTCGGCGAGCATCTCGAGCGTGGGCGGGTGCGTGGTCGCGGCTCGCGGGCTGTGGTCGATCTGCCGCTCCGCCTCCAAGAGCGTGACCCGCATTCCCTTGCGGGCGCAGGCGATTGCGGCGACGACCCCGACCGGCCCCGCCCCGACGATGCAGACTCGCGTCGTCATCGGGCCCGGCAGAGTTCAGTGCGTGCTGGCGTGCCCGTCCGGCGCGGGCAGCGCCTCGCCCGTCGCCCGCCTCGAGTGGTCCTCCGCGAGCAGCAGATACATCGCCGGAACGACGAAGAGCGTGAACAGCGTTCCAATGGCGACGCCGGTCGCGATGACAAGCCCCATGTTGAAGCGGCTCACCGCGCCCGCGCCGCTCGCGATGAGGAGCGGAACGACGCCGAGCACCATCGCGCCCGTGGTCATCAGGATCGGGCGGAGCCGGATTCCGGCTGCCTTCTCGACCGCCGCGCGCTTGGACATGCCTTGCCTCTGCAGGTTGTTGGCGAACTCGACGATCAGGATCCCGTGCTTGCTGATAAGTCCGATCAGCGTCACGAGACCCACTTTGGTGTAGATGTTGAGGCTCACCGCGCCGATGCCGAGTGTGCTGAAAAGGTTTACGAAGATGAGGGCTCCGCAGATCGACATCGGGACCGAGATCAGGATGATGATCGGGTCGCGGAAGCTCTCGAACTGTGCCGAGAGCGCGAGAAAAATGATGATGAGAGCGAACAGGAGAGTGAAGAGCAGCGCGCTCGATTCCTGGATGTACTGCCGCGACGGCCCCGCGTAGTCGACCGAGTAGCCCTGCGGCAACGTGCGCGCGGCGAGGTTCTGCATGTAAGCGATCGCCTCGCCCTGGGTCACGCCGATGAATGGCACGCCGGAGATCGTCGCCGCGTTCTGCTGCTGGAAGCGGTTGAGCGCCTGTGGGATCGTCTTGGTCGTGATGTGCACTACGGTCGAGAGCGGGATCGCCTCACCGTTCCCGGCGCGGATATAGGTGTCGCCCAGCTGTCCAGCATTCAACCGGTCCGCCTGCTGGATCTGGGGAATGACCTTGTAGGCACGATCGTGAAAGCTGAAATAGTTGACGTATCCGCCGCCGACTAGAGACGACAGCGCCGCGCCTACGTCCTTCATGGTAAGCCCGAGTTGCGCCGTCAATTCTCGGTCGATGACGATCGTCGATTGCGGCAGGTCGTAGCGCAGATCGTTGTCGACGAAGAAGAACATCCCGCTTTTTTGGCCTTCCTGCGCGAGCGCGGACGCGACATCGTTCAGGCGCTCGAAGGGCTCCGTGGTCTGGATCACGAACTGCACCGGAAATCCGAACGCGCCAGGCAGCGCCGGGGGCTGGAAAACCGCGGCGCGCAAACCTGCAATCTGCTCCAGCTCCTTCTGAACGACCGGCAGAAGCTTCGTCGAGGTCGCCTTGCGCTCGCTCCAGGGCTTCAGCACCATGCCGCCGATCGTCTGCCCCGGAACGTCGATCTGGAACACGTGGTCGGTCTCCGGGTGCTTGACGAAGGTCTCGTAGATCTGGCGGGTATAAGGCTGCCGCTGCTGCAGCGTCGAGTTGGGCGCAGCCTGCGCGGAGACGATCAGTACGCCTTGGTCTTCCTGCGGCGCGAGTTCGTCCTTTGCGGTTGCCCACAGGAAATAGATGCAGCCCAGAACGACGAGCGAGAATACGGTGGTCACAGGCACCCAGTCGAGCGTTCCGTGCAGCAGACGCTCGTAGCGCCGGTGCAGCGCATCGAAAGTGCGGTCGAGCAGCAGCACGAGCTTCGCGTCCCAGCTGGTCGCGTTCGGGTCGTGCGCCTTGAGCAGCCTGGCACACATCATGGGCGAGAGCGTCAGCGCGACGACAGCCGATACGGTTACCGCGCCGACGAGCGTGACGGCGAACTCGGTGAAAAGAGCTCCGGTGAGCCCGCTCAGGAATATGATCGGAACATACACGGCCACAAGCACGACGGTCATCGCGATGATGGGGTTGGCGAGCTCGCGCGCTGCGAGGATCGCGGCCTGCCTGGGCTGCATGCCCTCTTCCAGATGTCGGTTGACGTTCTCGACCACGATGATGGCGTCGTCGACGACCAGGCCGATCGCGAGCACCAGGGCGAGCAGCGTCAGCAGGTTGATCGAATACCCGAGCGCGAACATGACGGTGAAGGTGCCAACGAGCGACAGCGGTATTGCCACCGTCGGAATCAGCACGGATCGCACCGACCCCAGGAATGCGAACACCACCAGCGTCACGATGAAAAGCGCCTGGACGAGAGTCCAGATGACCTCCTCGATCGCGCTGTTCACGAACTTGGTGGAGTCGTAGACGATCTCGCCCTGCAGGCCCTGCGGCAGCTGCGCCTTGATGTCGGGGAACACGTTGCGCACGCGCGCTATCACTTCGAGCAAATTCGCCGCGGGCGCAACCTGGATCCCGATATAAACGGCCTTCTTGCCGTCGAAGCCCACCTCCGACTCGTAGTCCTCGGCGCCGAGCGTCACGTTGGCGACGTCGTTCAACCTGACGACCGCGCCGCCTTGCTGCTTGATGACGAGGTTCTTGAACTGCTCGACGGTGCGAACGTCCGTCGACGCGGTGAGGTTTACCTGGACCATCTGGCCCTTGGTCGCGCCCACCGCCGACAGGAAGTTGTTGGCGGCGAGCGCTGCACTCACGTCGGCCGCCGTGAGGTTGTAGGCCGCAAGCTTGTCCGGATCGAGCCAGGCGCGCAGCGCGAAGAGCTTCTGGCCGAGGATTTGAGCCGTCTGCACGCCTTCGACCGCCTGGAGCTTCGGCTGGACCACGCGGATCAGGTAATCGGTGATCTTGTTGGGCGCGAGCACATCGCTCGCGAAGCCGATGTACATCGCTGCGATCGTTTGTCCGACCTGGACCGTGAGCACGGGCTGCTGCGAGCCCGGCGGGAGCTGGTTGAGGACCGCGTTGACCTTGGTATTGATCTCGGTGAGCGCCTTGTCGACGTCATAGTTGAGCCTGAGCGCGGCCGTGATCGTGCTCACGCTCTGCCGGCTGACCGAGCTCATGTAGTCGATTCCGCTCGCCTGCGCGATCGAGTTTTCGAGCGGCGTGGTGATGAAACCGGCGACAAGCGCCGGGTCCGCTCCGACGTAGGTCGTGGTCACGGTCACCACTGCGTTTTGCGTTCGCGGGTACTGCAGGACCGGAAGGAGCCCGATCGAGCGCAGACCGAGCACGAGCAGCGTCAGGCTCACGACCGTCGCAAGGACCGGCCGTTCGATGAAGATGTCGGTGAATTTTCTCATCCGGACCCCCTACTGGTCCTTGGGTTTCGGGGCCGGGTCGTTCGCCGGCTGGATCGAATTGTTGACGGTCACCGGAAAGCCCGTACGCAGCTTGATCTGCCCAGCAGTGACCACGGTCTCGCCTTCCTTGATTCCGGAGAGGATCGCGACCTGGTCGCCGCGCGTCTCGCCGGTCGTCACGAACCTCTGCTGCGCGACGAGCGCGACTATCTCGTCCTTCCCCTTGTGCTCTTCCACGACGAACACGGTGTCCCCGAAGGGATTGTAGGAGACCGCGGTCTGCGGCAGCGTGAGGAAGCGCTGCGGTCCGCCCGAGGCGATCGCCACCGTGGCGAACATTCCGGGAAGCAGGCTCTGTTTTGGATTGCGAACGGTCGCGCGCACCTGTACGTTGCGCGTCGCCGGATCCACCTTGGGGTCGATCGAGCTCACCTCCCCGGTGAATTGCTGCTCCGGGAAAGCATCGCTCTTCAGAGTGATTTTCTGCCGGAGGGCAATTTTGCTGAGCGACTTTTGCGGCGCATAGAAGTCGACGTAAACCGGATCGAGCGCCTGCAACGTCACGAGCTTCGTACCGGCGTTCACGTATTGTCCGACGTCGACGGCGCGGATCCCGAGCCGCCCGTCAAAGGGCGCGCGCACGAGCTTCTTGTTGACGAGCGCGCGCTGCTCGGCGACCTGCGCCTTGGCGCTCTTCAGGTTTGCCGCGTCGGCGTCCACCACAGCCTGGCTCACAGCCTGGATCTCCAGCTGCTTCTGGTTGCGCTGGTAGTTAACTTCCGCGAGCTCGGCGGCCGCCGCGAGCGACTGCAGCCTCGCGAGGTCCGACTCGGCGTTGAGTTGCACGAGCGGCGCGCCCGCTTGAGCCGCCTGCCCGGATTGAAAGTGTATGGCGGTGATCACCCCGGGGACCTCGGGTGCGATGTCGGCGCCGCGCACTGCGCGAAGCGTTCCGACAGCCTGGAACTCGCCCTGCCATTCCATGAACTGCGCCTTGGCCGTCGAGATGGTCTGAGCCGGAAGGCCCTTCGCAGCGATGCCTTCACGTATTTTGACCCCCAAGAACGCTTTGAAACCGAACAGTCCGCCGAAGAGCACCCCGGCGATTAACAGCATGATGAGCATGCGCTTGGTCATGAATGCGACTCCACAGGATTCTTCATTCTCAGTTCGCAACCTTTACGGGCAGCCGATCCTGCCCCTCGCGCTGCCACCATCCCCCGCCGAGCGCCTGGAACAGCGCCGCGGTGTCCGCGTAGCGCGCCGCCTGCGCCTGAACCAGCCCGATCTTTGCCTGCTCGTACTGCCGCTGCGCGTTGAAGAGCGCGAGATAGCTCGCCGAGCCGAACTGGAGCTGCTTGATCGTCATGTCGAGGCTTTCGCGCGCCGCGGCTTCGGCATCCGCCTGCGCCTTGAGCGCGATCGCGTCGAACTCCAGAGCAAACAGCACGTCGGCGACGTTCTGGAAGGCGCCTAGAACGGTCTGCTGATACTGCGCGAAGGCCTGGTCGTAGGCGGCAATGGCGCCGCGCTTCCTCGCCTGGAGCTGCCCTGCGTGAAAAATCGGCTGAAGCAGGTTCGCCCCGATGTTCCACAACAAGCTGCTGCGATCGAAGAGAAACTCGCTGTTGGTCGCGCCCACTCCATAGCCGCCGCCGATGGTCAGTTGCGGAAACATGAGTGCCTGCGCGACGCCGATGCGCGCGTTCGTCTGATGCAGAACGCTTTCCGCCGAGCGGATGTCAGGGCGCTGGCGCACCAGATCCGAGGGCAGGCTCACCGGCAGGTTCTGCGGCAGCTGGAACGCCGCAAGATCGAGCTCGGGCAGCTGCGCCTCGTCCGGAAATTTGCCGATCAGGACCGCAAGCTGGTTGCGCGTCTGCGCGAGGGCCTTCTCGAGCGGCGGCAGGTTCGCGCGCGTCTGCGCGAGCTGCGCGCGCTGCGCGAGCACGTCGGCACGCGACAGGGCGCCGAGCGCAAATTGCTTCTCGACCAGCTGCAGCTGGCGTTGCTGCGAATCGACGATATCGCGGGTCGCGCGGATCTGCTCGCGCAGCGACGCCTCGCGGAACGCGGTGGTCGCGATGTTCCCCGTCAGCGAAAGGTAGGTTGCCTCGAGCTGAAAGCGCTGGAAGTCTATTCCCGCCTGCAACGCCTCGAGCTCGCGCCGCGCGCCACCGGCCACGTCGATGGCATAGGACACGTTCACCGAGGCGTTGTACAGGTTGAAGGGGCTGATGGTGCCGGATGGATTGCCGAAGGACGCGCCGGAAATGCGCTGGCGCCTCGCCGACAAGCCCACGTCGATGCTCGGATAGAGCACCGCGTACTGGGCGTTCAAGTTCTCCTCGGCCTGGCGGAGCGCGGCCTGCGCTGCGGCGAGAGTCGGATGACCGCTGAGCGCCGTCCGCATCAGCCTGTCGAGCTCGGGCGAACCGAAAAGCGTCCACCACTCTGCGGAGATCTTTGCCCCGACCTCGAAGCGCTGCGCCTCCCCGCCGCGCACCGGGGCCGCTTCGGTCTTCTCGGGCTGCGCCCGCTCGGTATAGGCGCTGGCGGCAGGAGCGGCCGGCGCACGGTAGTCGGGGCCCACCGCACAGGCGGCGAGAAAAGCGGCCGTTGCGGCGATCACAAGGCTGCGGAGCGTTGCCGGAGCGGTCATCTCTTTTCCCTCGCACGCTTTGCTTCGTTCTTCGGGCCGAGGCCGACGACCAGGGCACGGACCGCTTCGCGCAGCTGGCGGTGCGCCTTGGCTTCTCCCCCGGAACCCCCGTAGAAGAAATGGTCGCGCAAGGCCGTGTTGAAGCTCACGGCGATCATGAGGTCGGCGAGCGTCTCGGGCACCGCGGCGGGCGTCACTCGGCCGAGCTGCTGCTCGGCGCGCAGATAGGCAGCGATCACCGAGGTCGTGCGCGCGGGCCCCATGGACCGCTCGCGCATCATGCTGCGGACGCGCCCGAGCAGCTCCTGGTCAGCGAAAAGCGAGCAAACGAGCGGCGCGATACGGTGATGAAAGGCGAACGCGCTCTCCAGCACGCGCCCGAGATTCTTCTCCACCGTGTTCTGTCCGACCTGCAGGGGGAGGCCCTGCAACACCTCGGGGAAATCGCCCAGCTGGTGCAGCACCACCGAGAGCATCAGCTCGGCCTTGTCGTGGAAATGGTGGTAGAGCGCGCCTTCGGCGACTTTCGCCGCGCGCGCGATGTCGCGCGTGGTCACGCAACCGAGCCCCTGCGAGCACAGCAGCCGTTCGGTCGCGCCGATGAGCTTTTCCCTCTGGTCGATCGCCGGGGAACGGGAGCTTACGCGGGCTGCAGCAGGCCTTGCCATGCGGGATAGGGCGGGAATTTTGGAGTTCGAATTGAGCAAACGCTCACGGATTATGAGCGATTGCTCAACACGATGTCAAGCAGGGGCGGCCGATCAGGCCGCGACGCGACTTTTCTGCTTCTGCTGCGCCGCCTTGGCGTGCATCGAGGCGTAGGCCCCATGCGCCGCGGCTTCTGCGTCTCCGACGTGCACTGGCATCCCCAAGTCGGAGAGCACCGAGCCGAGCGCCGACAGGCACAGCATCACGTTGTCCGGCCGGCATGAGTACCCCATGATTCCGATCCGCCAGATCTTGCCGGCGAGCGGACCGAGTCCAGCGCCGATCTCGATGCTGAACTCGTTGAGCAGCGTCTTCCTCACTTCGGCCTCGTTCACCCCTTCCGGACAGCGCACCGCGTTCATCTGCGGCAGCTGGTGCTGTTCCTTCACCAGGAATTCGAGGCCCATCGCCTCGAGCCCCGCCTTGAGTGCGTTGTGATGACGCTGGTGCCGCGCCCAGGCGTTCTCCATGCCCTCCTCGCGCAGCAGGAGCAGCGCCTCGTGCAGGCCGAAAAGCGAATTGGTCGGCGCGGTATGGTGATAGGTGCGGATACCCGCTCCCCAGTAGCCGAGCAGGAGGTTCATGTCCATGAACCAGCTGTGGATCTTGTCCTTGCGCGATTTTACGTAGTCGACCACGCGCTCGGAAAAGGAGACCGGTGACAACCCCGGCGTGCAGGAGAGGCACTTCTGGCTCGCGGAGTAGATCGCGTCGATCTCCCACTCGTCTGCGCGCACTGGCGATCCGCCCAGCGTGGTCACCGCGTCGACGATGGCGAGCGCGTCGTGCTCGTGCGCGATTTTCACGAGCGTCCTCGCGTCCGACTCCACTCCGGTCGAGGTCTCGCCGTGCACGAAGGCGACCACGCGCACGTCGCGGTTCTTCTTCAGCGCGTCCTCGAGTTTCTGCGGGTCGACCGGCGCGCCCCACTCGTCCTCGACGACGATTGCCTTGCCGCCCGCGCGCTCGACGTTCTCGATCATGCGCCCGCCGAACACGCCGTTCCGGCACACGACGACCTTGTCGCCGGGCGTGACGAGGTTCACGAAGCAGTATTCCATGCCGACCGAGCCGGGCCCCGAGATCGGAAAGGTGAGCGGGTGCTTCGTCCGATAGACGTAGCGCAGCAGCCCCTTGAGGTCCTCCATCATCTCGAGGAAGACGGGGTCGAGGTAGCCGATCGCCGGCTGGCTCATGGTGGTCAGGACGCGCGGGTGGATCTCGGTCGGACCGGGTCCCATGAGCGTCCTCTGCGGTGGATGGAACGAGCTGATCCGTTTGGCGGGGGCGAATTCGTCCATGGCTTCTTTTCCCGAAAGAGGCGACCCGAAGAGAACGTCGTCGGGACGCGATTTGACCTTCACCGGCTTCACCGCGTGAGCTTCGTTCAGCACTTCGACCGCGGCGATCTTTCCTTCGGTGACGTGCTCGACTTCCATCGCCCAGCGCGCCGGCACGTAGCCGGACTTGACCCAGTTGTTGACGACCGCGCGATCGAGCCGGAAGGCTCGCGCGACTTCCGCTTGGCTGCCGAAGATTTCTACGAGGCGAGTCGCGCAGTTCATATGGTTATCGCTAGTATGTCAACCTTATTTTGACAAATCAAGAACCCCCTTTAGTCCAAATGCATCCCGATCCGCCTGATCAAGCTGCCAAAACGCTCGAATTCCGCCCGTAGGAGCTTCTCGTATTCCTCCGGCGTCGTGCCTGCGGGCTCCATGCCGATCCCGGCCATGCGCTCGACCACCTCCGGCGATTTCATCGCGTCGTTCGCTGCACGGTTGAGCCGCGCGACGATCTCGCGCGGGGTGCGCGAGGCGACGAACACGCCGAGCGGGGCCGCCATGTCGAAGCCGGGTGCCACCGTTTCCGCGACCGTCGGGACCTCGGGCGTGAGGTTTGAGCGCCGCACCATGCTGAAGGCGAGCACGCGCAGCTTTCCGCTCTTGATTGCGCCAGCCGCGGCGGGGTAGCCGATGAACCCGAGCTGAACGTCGCCCGCGATCATCGCCGGGACCGACTGGCCAGCGCCTTTGAAAGGCACATGGGTGAAATCGGCTCCGGTATCGGCTTTGAAGAGCTCCATCGTGATGTGATGGATCGAGCCGTTGCCTGAAGAGGCGTAAGGCATCGGGTTTTTTCTCGATTTGGCGGCCGCCACCAGCTCGGCGACCGAGCTGGCGGGCACCGACGGATGCACCACCAGCCACATCGGCACCACCACCGCGAGCGACACGGCTTGAAGATCGCGGAACGGGTCATAGGGCAGCGACTTGTAGAGGTGTGGCGCCGTGGTGATCACGCTGCTGTCGCTGATCAAGACCGTGTAACCGTCGGGCGCGGACTTGGCGGTAAGGTCCGCCGCAATCGTGCTGCCCGCCCCGGGGCGGTTCTCGACGACGAACTGCTGGCCGAATGCGTCGCCCCACTTTGCCGCGAGCATGCGCGCGAGCGTGTCCGGATTGCCCCCGGGCGCGAGTCCCACGAGGACGCGCACGGGTTTTTGCGGCCAGGCCGGAGCCTGCGCGAGGACCGGTCCGTGCAGCGCGGCGGCGATCAATGCGAGCAGGGACGCGAAGCGGTTCATCGGGGAGGGAAGACCGGCTCAGACCTCGGAGTGTACGCGCAACAGGTTCGGGATCGTTTCCGGCGGCCGGCGGCCGAAGCCGCACTCGGCGGCGATGCCGAAGTCGCCTGCGTATTTCGCCGCGACCGCGATGCGCGCTCGCGTGCCCTCGACCCCGTCCGAGTCGTGCACCAGCCCGAGGAAGAGCTTCGTTTCGCGACGCAGTTTCAACTCCAGAAGCGGTGCGAAATAGGCCTCGTCGTTGCGACCCGCCGGCACCGGCATGTGAACGTAGGCTAGAGGCCGGTCGAGCTCCTCGATGAGCCGGTTGTGGACCTCTACCATGTTGGCGGTGCTTTCCGGCTCCTTCCAATGGCGGCCGCCGTAGCTGCCGTAGCAAAGGTGCACGCCGAGCTCCACGCCGTGCGGAACGCGGTTGCAGTGCGTCGCGAGGCGCTCGATGACGCCCGCCTTGATATCGGGAAAACTCGCGTGGCGCACGCCTTCCCATTGCCCCATTTCGGTCGAGACGTCCCACTGGATGGCGAGGTCCTTGTGCCGGATCGCCTCGCAGATCTCGTCCACCTCGCGGAAAAGCTGCCCGCGATAGACTCGCTCCACGGTTGCGTGGTGCTCGTAGACGAGGTGTGCGTTCAGAAACGCCGCGGTGGTCGGCAGCGAAACCTGGAAGCGCAAGTGCTTCGGCACGACGCCCTGATCGCGCAACGCGCAAAGCCCCTTGTAGGAGTCGATCGCGGCTTCGGGATAACCGAGCCTGCCGATGCGGATATCTTCCGGCCGCACGCCGGCTTTGAGGCGCAGGCGCGGCGGCGGCGCCGCGCCGCGCGCAATGACGCCCGGGCCCTTCCAGGTACGCGTGCCTTCGGTAGGATGGGTGATGCGCCCGCCCGCTGCGACCTCTTGCGGGTCGTCTTCGAACGATGGATTGCCTTCGAGCACGAAGCGCAGGCGTGACACCCACGACGTCCGCAGCCCGGTCTCGCCGTCGGGGATGCGCTTCATGCGACCGCCGAGGAGCGGTCCCACGGTGCGAAACACTTCCTCGCTGTCTTTCAGACCGACGCTTCCGACGAGCAGCACTTCTCTGGCGGAGGGCGAATCGGGCTTCACGCCCTCAATTGTAACGGGCGCGAATCATGCAGGTTTTTAAAAAAGGAGGGAACGGCTAAAGGGCGTGTTTGTGCGCAGCGCCTTCGCCGGCCTTCGACGCGAACGCGCGCGCCGGGCCGACGCGGCCTACGAGAGGCAGCTTGAGCGAGGGATCGAAAGGATTGATCCCGAAGCTGAGTCCCAGCAGGTTCACTTCGAAGCCCTCGACCGCGCTTGCGGTGAAGGCGGCGAGTCCGAACAGAGAAAACTGCAAGCCGCGTCCGCTCGGGGCGGGCCCGACGAGTTTCCGCCCGGAATAGTCCTTGCCGATCGCGGTCGACGGCAAATCGGCCTCGAGCTCGGGCACCGCGCGCAGCACCCAGGCGGTGAAAGTGTTGGAGTTCGGCCCGGGCCACATGGTGTATTCGCCAGCCCAGGGATAGGAATGCGCGGCCTTGTCGATGCGCGCGATGAGTTCTTCGACGCCCGCGCCGCGTTTTTCGGCGACGAGCTCTGGCGCCGATCCGAACCAGCGCATGTCGGGCGCGCGATGCCGCACCACGAGCGCGGTGTCCTGCGAGCGCAGTCGCCAGCCGATGATTTCGTACACGGTGTATTCCGCCGCCGCGGCTGGTTTCACCGCGATCCAGGTGTGGACGCCGAAAACGCCCCGCCATCCGATGACGCGGGCTGCGTAGACCTGGACGATCGCATCCCGGGCAGTCGCGGGGTCGGGCGCGAGTCCCACCGGCGCCCGGCTCGCGCTGCGCCAATCCTGCGCGGTGACCCGGCCTACCATCGCGGCGGCGAGCGCGACCGCGCCTGCGACGAGGATAAAGCTGACGATGCTCACGCGACGCCTCATTGATGTTTCATTGCCCGTTTTACAGATAGAGCGTGACGGCTTCATTTCGTTCAACGGGGCCGAAAGAGGGGGGTTGACGGCGCCCGGAGGCGTCGGTCGGTAATACTCCACGTTCGGCTTTCTAGTCGAACGCCTTGTCGCCGTCGCCAGACGTTTTCCCGGTCGCGCGCACCGCGGCGAAATCGAAGAGCTTCCGGTCCATGAGGTGCGAGGGCACCAGATCCGAAAGCGCGCGGAACATGGATTCCACTCGGCCGGGATGGCGCTTTTCCCACTCGCGCAGCATCTCCTTGACCTGCTTTCGCTGGAGCGTCGGCTGCGATCCGCACAGGTCGCACGGAATGATGGGGAAGCTCCTGGCCTCGGCGTAGGCTTCGAGGTCCTTTTCCGCCACGTAGGCGAGCGGGCGGATGACGACGTGTTTGCCGTCGTCGGACTGCAGCTTCGGCGACATGGCCTTCATCTTGCCGCCGAAGAAGAGGTTGAGGAAAAACGTCTCGAGAATGTCGTCGCGGTGGTGACCCAGCGCGATCTTGGTCGCGCCTACCTCGCGCGCGACGCGATAGAGGACGCCGCGGCGCAGCCGCGAGCACAGCCCGCACATCGTCTCGCCGTCGGGGACGACCCGCTTCACGACAGAATAGGTGTCCTGCACCTCGATGCGGTAGGGAATGCCGAGCGAGTCGAGGTAATCGGGCAGGACGCGCTCGGGATACCCGGGGTGGCGTTGATCGAGGTTGACGGCGATGAGGTCGAAAGAAGCCGGCGAGCGCTCGCGCAGTTTCAAGAGCACGTCGAGCAGCCCGTAGCTGTCCTTGCCGCCGGAGAGGCACACCATGACGCGGTCGCCCGCCCGGATCATGTCGTAGTCGCCGATCGCCTCGCCGACGAGCCGGGACAGGCGTTTCTCGAGCTTTCCCGCCTCGAAGCGCTGCTTGCGGGTGAAATGGATTTTTTCGGACGCGTTCATATGTTGATACTCCTGCCTCCATCGACGGCGATGATTTGCCCCGTAACGTAAGGCGCTTCTGCAACCAGATAATAAACGGCGCGGGCGACGTCGTCGGGGTCGCCGGTGCGCCTCAGCAAGGTGTGCGAGACGATGCGCTGGCGCGTGAGGTCGTCCCAGGATCCGTCCTCGGGCCAGATGATGGCGCCGGGCGCCACGCCGTTCACGCGCACATCGGGCGCGAGCTCGCGCGCAAGCGAGCGCGTGAGACCCGCGAGGCCCGCTTTGGCGATCGAGTAGATCACGTAATTCTTGAGCGGCCGGTCGGCGTGGATGTCGGTGATGTTGACGATCGTCCCGCCGGTCTTCTTGAGGTGCGGCGCCGCGGCTTGCGAGAGAAAAAGCGGCGCCCGGAGATTCGCGCCCACGAGGCTGTCCCAGGTCGCCTGCGTCATCTCTCCGACCGGGGTCGGAAAGAAAGTCGAAGCGTTGTTGATCAGCACGTCGAGTCTCTCGAAGCGGCCGACGGTGTTCCTCACGATTTCGGACAAACCGGCGATGTCGAGCAAGTCGGCCTGCACCAGCGCAACGGAATCGGCGCGCGTGGCGTTCAATTCGGTCCGCAGCGCCCTCGCCTCGCGCTCCGATCCCCGGTAGTGCAGCATCAGGTTCGCGCCCTCGCGATGCAGGCGGCGGGCGATCGCCGCACCGACGCGTTTCGCGCCGCCGGTGACGAGCACAACTTTCCCTGAAAGCGCTTCGCTCATGGCCTAGAATGATACCGGAATACTCTTTCCATTCCCGAGATGGCGCTCCCCGAGCCTACGCCCGACGCGCGCGAGCACAGCAATCGCGTCGCCGAGCACATTCGCGGCGAAATCGCGGCAAGCGGCGGCTGGATCAGTTTCGCGCGCTACATGGAGCTCGCGCTCTACGCGCCGGGACTCGGCTACTACAGCGCGGGCGCGAGAAAACTCGGCAAAGCGGGGGATTTCGTGACGGCCCCCGAGATCTCGCCGCTCTACGGGCAGACGCTCGCGCGCCAGGTGAAGCAGGTGCTCGAGGCGGGGTTCGACGAGGTGCTCGAGGTGGGGGCGGGGAGCGGCGCGCTCGCCGCGACGCTACTCGAGGAGCTGGAGCGCTCCGACGCGGTGCCGCGCAACTATCTCATCCTCGAGCTCTCGGCCGATCTTCGCGAGCGAAGCCGGGACACGCTCGCGGCGAGAGTGCCGCACCTGCTCGAGCGCGTGGCCTGGCTCAATCGCCTGCCTCCCGTGTTTTCCGGCGTCGTGCTCGGCAATGAAGTGCTCGACGCGATGCCGGC
>WNGP01002851.1_pt1 | contig 20596 bp, 21 predicted proteins | sample 5407671 | NCBI WGS metagenome assembly WNGP01 (sample SAMN13153381, study PRJNA577476) | soil metagenome | isolation source: 40 cm soil or saprolite under Garry oak tree replicate 2 | place: USA:California | collected 2016-06-15 | reverse complement strand
ATTGCGGCTCTTCGACCCCACGGGCAATTGTGCGCAAGATTGGCAGCTCGGGTCCGAAGTCACCCTAAATGAAGGCTCTATCGCATACACATATGATGGGGTCAACTGGTTGACAGGCGCCGGCCGAAGCTCGCAGATTGCTCCCGCCCTTGCGCGGCCCATCCTGCCTCCCCTTCCGCCAGCGATAGGCGCTGCCCCGGCGCTGCTTACTGGTCAGACTGTAGTGAACGCCGCGGTTGGCACTCCTGATCTCGGCCTCAATCAAAGCTACACTTATGATGCCGGAGGCAACCTCGCGAATGTCGACCCGCTTGACCGTGATGTATTGCAGATATTTGACCTCGACGGCAATCTGATTGATGCCGCTAAGGTTCGTCAATTCGATGTGCATGATCGGCTTCTCATCGCGGAAGGGGGCTTCGCCTCGACGTATGACGCACTCGGCCGACGAGTTGCGCTCGACGACGGAACGACGAAGCGCCGTTACTTATACGAGGGCAACACGGAGATCGCTGAATATGACGCATTTGGCCTCTCTACTTTGGTCAGCGAGTCTGTCAACGCTGCGAAAATCGATGAACGAATAGAACTCGCAAGGGGCGGCCATACGTACCTCGTGCATCGAGACCACGTGGGCTCGACGCGAATGATTAGCGATGAATCCGGGTCAATCCAAGCGAGATTCGACTTCGATCCATACGGAGTAACCACGCAAGCGAACGATTCTGTCGGCGTTCGCTATCGCTTCATGGGACGCGAATGGGAGTCAAGCCTTGGCCTCTATCACTTCCGCGCGCGCCACTATGACTTCAAAACCGCTCGATTTCTTCAGCGCGATCCTGCAGAGTCCACTCCAGACAGGTCAGCATACCAAGCATTTGCTGGCAATCCGCTTGTCTATGTAGATCCTATGGGGGCACACAACACCCATGCGGGCGATACGCCTGTAAAGTTTCCTGACGTCCCCGACCGAATAATTCTCCCGCAGCTTGAAGATATTGTTGTCCGGCCCCTCGAGGCACCCGAACGAATAGTTCTTCCGCAGCGAGAAGATATTGTTGTCCGGCCCCTCGAAGTACCCGAACGAATAGTTCTTCCGCGGCGAGAAGACATTACCGTTCGGCTGATGGGGAAGCCTGAGTCCTCGCCGTTTTCGGCAGAGGAACAGTTGCGGCGCGCGGGTTCGGGGCCGTTCGGTTTCTTCGGACAATCCGACGTTAATTACCACAGAGACTTCGCGGCGAAGTGGCCGATCCAGTATCGTGAGTTCTATCTTGGGTATTCGTGGGGTCTCTCTGTCGAGGCGTCGTTCATCCTGTCCCCGCTTTCGGGCGGAGGCGGTACGGTGGGCCTAAATTTGCAGCACACTGTCGATTCTGGATGGGGACTCTACTACTACTATACCCGCGCAAAGGATCCGGCAAGCGGTTTTTCCGTCGGCCTCGCCGCGCAGTTCAACAATGCCTTCGGACACGGCGCCTGGTCCGGTCCTTTCGATGCCTATAGCGCGAGCGTCGGGCCCTTCGGTTTTTCGCAATTCAGAACCACAAATGCCCCGGCCGGCGATCCGAATCAATATCGTGGTTACGGCTTTGGCTTTGCCCTCGGACCGCCGTCGCTCGCAGGGACACGAACCAAGTACGTGCCACTCATTGGCGGACGGTAAAAGATTGACGGAGGGCCGACCTGGGTAGAGCCTTACGTCGCACGAGCTAGTGTGAAGACGACCAAAAACCACACGATAAATGCAGACCTGTAGTTCGCCAAATCGTAGCACCCCACACAAAAAGAATCTCTTTCTATTTGGCGGGATCTCTTCGGTTTGGAAATGCAGGCTGATTTGTCGACCGGCACAAAAATGCTCGCAGAGAACATGGACTGTGCCTCGGCCGGGTTTCAGCAGAGTGCTGGCTCAATGAAAAACGAGGGGGAGATATGAAATCAATGCTCAATCTGGTTCTGCTGATCGCGTCGATGTTCGTTCAGCATGCACCGAACCAAACTATGTTTATGTCTGACCAGAGCCGGTATGGCCCAGTGCCTGCGTTTCTTCCTGCCGGGGCGCAACTGGCGGTGCTGGAAGGAGACCCGACCGTGTCTACTGGAGATTTCACGGTCCGGCTAAAGATGCCAAACGGCTACCGGATTCCGCCTCATTGACATCCCAACCGCGAAGATCCGACGGTGATCTCGGGTAATTTCAAAGTCGGTATGGGAGACACTTTCGACGAAAGCAAGATGATGACCTTTGGTGCTGGCAGCTTCGGTTACCTGGACCCAAGCATGCACCACTACGTGATGGCAAGTGGGGAAGTCGTTGTTCAAGTGCATGGAATGACGCCATTACAAGTCAACTACATCAACTCCAACGACGACCCAAATAAGAAAAAGTAGTTCTAACGGTAACCTGGTGGCGGATAACCGAAATAGTTTGATTACGGAAGTAAGGCAATATCCGCGTGCACGACAGTACGACCGGATTGCTACCAAGACAAAGGGTTTTCCTCGGACGACGCCATTCTCTACGCACCGCACATCAAGAGAAGGAAATGCCAGTTTCAAGTTTCTGGAATTGCCAGGTGTGGAAAATCATTCCAGGGCTCGAAAACGCATTCGTAAACTAGCCGCGATCTGTGTGTGGAGTATGAGCGCAAAACTACAGCTTTCCGCCCGACAAAACGTGGTGTACTAAGTGTTCTTGATCGTGGGTCTTTCGCGGTCCGCTTTGCGTGGGGTTTTCCGCTCACCCGTTCTGCAGGCTGTCCCGCAGCGAATACGCCGATCCCGAACGAATGGTCGCCACACGGAAGTTATCCCGAAACGACGTTGTGCGAGATCACATACAATGTCGATTGGTCCCTTACAATGGCTTACGAAGTCCGGGCAATCGGCCTACCAACCCTTGGGCGGAACACCGAATGTTCTTGCAGCTCCTAACTGACTGGCAAATGGGAAGTTGGCTCCCCGGGTAGGATTCGAACCTACAGCCTCTCGGTTAACAGCCGAATGCTCTACCGAACCAGCATAGGTTGCAAGCGCGGCAGTAGAGAACCGGTGTAGCGTCGAAACCGGCACCTTTTTGCTGTTGAAAAATGCTACTACTGCTACTTCCCACCCCATATTTGAGACTTCAAAATCGCCGCTTCGGAAGAGCCCAAATCTTCAAATCCCCAATCCCCTTTATTTATGCAGGTTCCAGACGACAGTGGACGACAGGCGACGACCGATTACTCGGGCTTGAATCCCACCCTCTCCGCCATATCTTTTTTCCCTAGTAAATCCGTTACTATTGACGTCGAGCTAGTGTTGTGTCGACCCATTGAGACCGCCCCGTTTATCGGGAGTTGGACAACTAGTAGCTTGTCTTGCTCTTTGCAGAGTCTAGACAGTGACTGTGGCGCCGTCAAACTTCGTCAATGTAAAACCACTGAAAGGCTCATTAGGTCGAACGCTGGTCGCGCAGGATGCCGATCGCCACGGCCTCGCCGAGTAGGAGAGCCTTCCAAGGGACGAAGCAGTGAATTCGGCCCTAGGCACGTCCTATTTCGCCAGAGGATCCGGCCGCACCTGGAACTTCACAATCTTTGGCCGTGTACCCTTGCCACCTTCCTGGTGCCAAGGTGTGTACATCGAGTAGCTCGACCAGAACCCGCGACCCTTCCATCCTGCATTCGGGTCGTCGATGCGTCCCGACGCGTGTCGAGAGAAGAATCCCAGTGGGTAAGGCACGCGCAAGGTCAACGTCTTCATCTGACCGCCTTGCGACATCACAACGAAGAACGAGTCCGCGTTGACGTCGCCGGACAGTACTACGTCTTTCCCGAGACCAAGCGTGTTCTCCCGATCGACCTCGGTCAGATACAGCATGTCGGTGCTGAGATCTTTGGGCGCCCCCTCGAACGCGGGACCGGGCTTGGTGTACACGGTCCACCCTTCCGGGCACTGCTGCCCGGTGGCGGTCGGTCCGTTCAGTACCTTGCACTTGCGGCGATCGAAGCTCAAGATTTCATGGGCGCCGCGCCAGTTCTGCCACACCACGCCGTTCGTGTCGATGGCCACGCCGCCTGAACCAGGCAACGGCATTTTGTCTGGGGGCGGCACGTACACCTCCCCCTTACACGTCTGTGGCGGCTTGGCCCCTCTCTCAAGGCGCACGAGCGTCGTATCTCTGGCCCCGATTCCCGAGCACCACAAGCTCCCATCGATTGGGCTGATGGCATCCGAGTAACATCCGAAGTGGATCCGGCGGTCCTTCTGAGGATCGATCGGTTGATTCGGCTCGGTCCACTCGGTGATCTTGCCGTCACCATTGGTGTCCAGTACGGCCGGACACCATCCCTGCGAGGCTGCCGCGTCGTGGGTCTTGTCGAACTCCTTGGTGTCCAGCCAGCCGATGGCGTCGGGCTGGCCGAAGACTAGCGAATCATTTTCGTCGAAGTGGTTATGGTCGGCTGCAAAGCAGCTGTCGATCATCGTGAACTGCTGCGTCTTCGGGTCGTACATCTCGATCTGCCGGGCGCTTGGGCCGGGCAGCGGGAAATATTTGGCGAATTTGTTCAGCGAGCCGTCTTTGCAGAATTCGGGCTGATCTTTCGGCGCGCGGGTCCGAGCCGTCACCCACACGCGGCCGTGGCTATCCATCGCGGTGCTGCGGGGATCGGACTGCCGTTGCCAGACTTTCTCGTCCCCCCAGTACGGCGAGGTCGGCGTGTTGGCGTCGATCACCGGCGCGTGCGACGGAATCTTGATCATAGTGGTAGCGTTCGCGCGCGGGTCGAGCACCGCCAGGATGTCCGAGCTTTGGATGGCGCCGTAGATGAGCCCGTTGGCATTCATTGTGGGCGTGCGCTCGTCGGTGGCGGCCATATCGCTCCGTCTGCTCGTCGGCAGGGCCCAATCCCACATCGAGATTACGAGGTTGCGCTCGACGCCGGTTGGACGTGGCGGGGCCTCTTTGGGATATGCGCCGGCAGCAATGCGATCGGTCCAGTCGGCGAACGCTTTGCGCTGCTCTCCGAGCTTGACGAAGATGGTGCTCATGTTGGAGGCGTTCGGTCCCATCGCCATCCGATGATCCCAGGCGTCCACGCTGGATTTGAACGAACCCAGGCTCTTGGGAAATTCCCGGGTCGCCACATCACCCACTTGATGGCAGGAGAAACACTCCTTGGTTTCGATCACCACGTCCTTATCGTCGAGATTGCCTTTCGGAATAGCGAGGAGGCTCAGCCAGTAATTTGCCGGATACACCTGCGCAGCCGCCCGGCCGTCCGGCGCGACAACGGCTTTCAGGTCGAGGTGCCGCCCTGGTTTGGCAGGGATGCGTGCTGAATCCACCAAGCCGTAGCCACGAATGAACACCTGGTAGTTCGCCCGGGGCAGTTCCGGCAAGACGTAGCGTCCCTGACCGTCGGTGACCACGATCTTGGCGAACTTCGTCGGCAGCTCCGTGGTTTCGGCGATCACCCACACCCCTGCTTCAGGACCGTTCGAGCTTGTAACGACTCCCTCAATGTAATCGGCAGTGCAAAAACACCAGAACCGCGGCGACCGTCCCTAGAATGTGATTGGCCTTCCTCTTCGTCATTTTGGCCTCCACGAGTGCGCTATTTCCATAACTAGCCCGAATCTCCGAACGTATATCTGGGGCATCGTACACCTTGCCCATCCCGTCCGCACCAACGCGAGAATTTCGTAGGGGCCCGGAGGTTGGTTGGGCTGGGGCGCATCTTCTTTTCAGCTGGAATTTTGCGAAGTATAACGCCTAGCGGCGCCTGAAGGCACCTGTTTTTACGACCGGGGGCAGGTGGGCGGGCGACACTGCACCCGCTTCTTTATCCGGGCGAGGCTGTGCGCGACTTGCACGAGCTTTTGTGGCGCCGGACGACTTCCCAGGTCGTGCCTGATAAGTCGGTTTTTCGTAATGTGGCCGCTCCTCGGAGGTAGTTTCCGAGAATCCTATTTCCAGGGCCCGCGTCATTCCCGCCTCCACCTCCATCTCGCTTAGCCGCTTGGAAAAGCTCGGCCTCATTGCACGTCGTTTGGGAGTCGCGAAACATATTTCAAGATCACGATCAATCGTAAATGCGTACGCCGGCGCGCAGGCAGGAGCCCGTCAGGCGAGAGCCAAGTCCCGAAAAGTCGGGAGTTACCCTTCGGCTAGGAATGCGAATCCTCAATCGCGAAGCCGCCCATTTTATTTTGACAGGTGTGAAATTTTCCGCCGCGGCGCGACACTAACGCCCGATTGCAGCGCCTCATTGAGAATAAGACCTGGTCGGGTGTATAAGGGTGCCCATCCGGACGGAAATCCCGATGCAATGCTCTTCTGACCATTGAGAAAGGACCAACCCAATGAGAGCCGTCATAGCGATGACTGTTGCGTTAGGCGTGTTGGCCCCGGCGCTGGCCGCTGCCCAAGTCTCCGGCGAAGCCGTCTATCAGCAGCGTTGCGCCGTCTGCCACGATTCGGGGAATCCCCGCGTTCCGTCGCGCGGTGAGGTGAAGAAGCTCTCCGTCACCCGCATCCTACGCGTCTTAGACTTTGGAGAAATGCAAAATGTCGCCTCCAAGCTGCGACAGAATGAGCGTGAAGCGGTCGCCTCCTATCTGGGCGTCCCTGGCGGCAGCGGCGAGGTTCCTGCCAAAGCCTACTGCGCGAACCGCACTGTGAGTTTAACCGGCCATAGCAAGTCGGAGTGGAACGCATGGAGCCCCGCCCTCACCAACACGCGCTATCAGCCCGGCGATGCGGCCGGCCTCACTACCAGCCAGATACCGAGGCTCAAGCTGAGGTGGGCGTATGGATTCGATGGCGACATCATCGCCTTTGCCCAGCCCACAGTTCTCAATGGCCATCTCTTCGTAGGAAGCGCTAACGGCTTGGTGCAGGCCCTCAACGTTGACTCCGGATGCGTTCAATGGGTGTTTCAGGCAATGGGCCCGGTGCGCTCGGCGCTCCTGGTCGTCCCCTTGGGAGACAAACATGCCCTTCTGTTTGGCGATACCATAGGCTGGTTTTACTCGGTCGAGGCGGAGACCGGCCACCTGCTATGGAAGAAGCGTCCCGAACCGCACGAGGCCACACGCTTGACAGGCGCTCCACTGGCCTATCAGGACACCGTATTCGTCCCCGTCGCTTCGTGGGAGGAAAACCGCACCACCAACCCTGAGTATCCGTGCTGCACCTTCCGCGGAAGCGTCGTGGCCCTGCGCATCAAGGACGGCTCGGAGGTGTGGAAAACCTACACCATCGCGGAAAAGGCCAAGCAGACTGGAGCAAACGAATGGGGACCCTCTGGTGCGGCAGTGTGGGCGACGCCAACCCTCGACACCAAGCGAGGCCTGCTCTACGTTACCACTGGCGACAACTACTCCGCGCTCGCCACTCCTTTGAGCGATGCGGTGCTGGCGCTCGAACTGTCCACCGGGCGGATCGTCTGGTCCAAGCAGACGACACCCGGTGATGTCTGGAACAGCTTGTGCAGCACCAAGGGCGATTGCCCCGGACCTGACTACGATTACGGATCTTCGGTCATCCTCGAAAAGCTCGACGATGGCCGCGATGTGCTGCTCGCCGGGCAAAAGTCGGGAATTGTGTACGCTCTCGATCCCGATCGCAAAGGCGCAATCTTGTGGCAGACGCGTGTGGGTCAGGGAGGAACGCTCGGAGGCGTAGAGTGGGGAATGGCCAGCGACGGGCAAAAAGTCTACGCCGCGACTTCGGATCTTGTCCGCAACCAGTCGCCCAGTGCCGACCCCTTGAATCTGAATTCGCAGGTCGTCGATCCGAAAATCGGAGGCGGCCTGACCGCTCTGCGCATTTCCACTGGGGAAAAGGCCTGGTTCGCTCCGCCAATTCCCTGCGGCCCGGCTGCGAAACCCGGCTGTAGCCCTGCGCAGCCCCAGGCGGTGACCGCTATTCCAGGCGTCGTCTTTTCCGGCTCAATCGATGGCCACCTGCGCGCCTATTCTGCCCAGGAAGGCAAAATCCTTTGGGATTTCGATACAGTGCGTGACTATCAGACCGTGAACGGTGTCCGGGCCACTGGTGGCTCACTCAACGGACCTGGCGCGGTCGTGGTCGGCGGAATGCTGTTTGTGAATTCGGGGTATGCGCGGCAGGGCACCATACCGGGGAACGTCCTTTTGGCCTTCTCCCTCGATGGCAAGTAGCGAAGACACTCCAACTCCACCATAACCGCGGGAGCCGTTACCCGTGCGCAGACGGGTCGAGCATGTTGAACTGCCGGGCCGTGGATGCAGGCGGCCAATGGTCCGAAATCGAGCGCTTGCACAGTCGAATATGGCCTCAGTTCAGAAGATCGCCAGCGGATTTAGCGGCGATCCCGTCCCCTTATCAATCCGCAGCGGCGCAGCGATGAACAGAAACTCATAACGGTTCAGCCGCCTTGCCTGTTCGACGGCCCTTTCGAAATCGAGATTGTCAAAAATGCTCACGCCCATGGCAACGAGCGCCAGTCGATGGAGCGGGTTTGTGACCGTCGGAGGAAGGCCCGTAGGCGAGACGTCGTTCGGTCCATCGCATCCGATGAAGGAAACACCGCGTTCCTTTAGGAAGTAAGCGACGTCGGCATGATAACCGGCGAACCCCGTGGTATTCGGCCAAGGACCCAGTGCGGCGCGCCGCTTCCAACGGCCGGTATAGAGAAGTATGACGTCGCCAGCAGACACTTTCACGCGCTCCGACTTTTCCAGGGCCTCGAGATCTTCCCTATGGATGGCCGTTCCCGGATCGAGCCATCCTTGGGGAGTGGCCTTTCCCGGCAGGCGCGTGGCATCGAAGAGAACGGCTCGGGTGACCACTCCGTCCTTCAAAGCATTGATATTCCCTTTTGGGCAACCGCCCGTGGCCGTGATGTCTTCCATCGAGCGGCCGTTGTATCCCTTGCCGTCTACCATGATGTGACAGTCCACGGAATCCAGATGGCTGTGAATGACGCCATGATACGTCCCCGTATATCGATATGTGTCGGTGGTGCCTGTCGGACTAACGTTGCCGAGAACGCGCTCCAGGATGTTGGGCGCATCCACAGCTTTTTCCTGAACGACATCGTGGGCCAATGAAATCGTCAGGCCCTCCTTTGCCAAAGCCAAGGCCTGCTTCCGTTTCGCGGGCGTGATGAGATTGGCAGCGCCAAGTTCGTCGTCATTTCCCCAGCGACCCCAGTTCGAGAGCTCCTTCAGCGCGCGATGGAAGTCTGCTTCGCTTGCGATCGTCGGGCGTGGATTACTTGGGGCCTGTGCGCAGGCGAAGGAAGCCCCGCCGACCAGCACAATACTGCTCAACCCAATGACTAGAATTCTCATAGTTCCTCCTCTGGGTGATGCTCCGACCAAGGCTTTATACACCCGAAGCGTTTCGGGTGTATAAGGTGTGCCCATGTGGAAGGTCAGAGGGAAATCCTGCGGTAACCTTCCTCGAGGAGGTACTTTCAATGACTTTGAAACTCGATCGCCGAGGATTGCTTGCAAGTGCCGGCGCCGCGCTGATTTCCGTTCCTGAACTCCACCCGTTCCTTGCACGGCAGGCGAAGCGCGCTACACCGCAAGTGAGGGGCGAATGGGCCAATCTAAAAGCGCTGGTGTTCGATACCTTTGGCACCATTGTGGACTGGCGCAGTTCGGTCATCGCCGAAGGCATGGCGTGGGGCAAGGCCAAGGGCTTAAAAATCGACTGGGCTCAATTTGCAGATCGCTGGCGACTCGGTTACCGCCCCGCCATGGACAAAGTTCGCAAAGGGCAGATCCCCTGGACTCGCCTCGATGATTTACACCGCATGATCCTGGAAGACTTGCTCAAGGAGTACAAGATTGAGGGGCTGAGCGAGGAAGAAAAGGTGTCGTGGACCCACGTTTGGCGACGGCTTAAACCGTGGCCGGATTCGGTCGAAGGGCTCACCCGTTTAAAGAAAAAATACATCATCGCGCCGCTTTCGAACGGCAACATCGCGCTCATGGCCAACCTGGCTAAATTCGGCGGTTTGCCGTGGGACACCATCCTCGGCTCCGAACTCGTCCAGCATTACAAGCCAGATCGTGAGGTGTACGTCTCCGCCGCTTATTATCTCGACCTCAAGCCGGAAGAAGTGATGATGGTCGCGGCCCATGTGACTGACTTAAAGGCTGCGCGCAGCTGCGGTCTGCGAACCGGATTTATTTATCGCCCCAATGAATTCGGCAACGGCAGCGCGGGCGTGCCGGACAAGGCCCAGCCTGACGATTACGACGTGGTTTCGGTCAGCGCGATCGACTTAGCTCAACAACTGGGCACCTAGGGTTCCGAGCCCAGTCTTCGCACGGTCAAGTGGAAGGCTACTGCCCTTACCAACGGAATCCCGCATATCCCGGCATATTGTGGTCCCGCCGTTAAGTCGTGGCCAGAATGTCCGTTTCATCCTAAACGGATTCTGCAGGAGCACGAGCAAGCAGATGGTGTTTGTAAGGAATGCAAACGAGCCGGGAGAACCAAATGATACTCGGCGCGACCAAAGCGGAAGTCGATTTTATCGAGATGGGCGCCGGACTCATGGACCGCTACTTGACAATGGGAGTGGAAACCAGACTGTCGTAATTCGCCATCTCTGACGGTGAACAGCGCGTCTCGCTCATGGAGAAATCCGGTGGCTGCAATTTGAAAGGTTGATTGTTCAAGGCCAGCCAGGGCTTGGTATAAAACTTTGGATCATCGATGGTCACCGTTAACTCCATGTGATCATGGTCCACGCGATGGAACCGCTCCTCTACGCGCAGAGCGTCGCTGTGCGGGCGACCAGCGTTATCAAGCCAAGTCCTCTCATCTGTCCCATTGGTCCGCACAACGAAAGTCGTGTTGTCCACCCACTTGCCCGTCGAGTAGCCGTCCCAAGTGGGATCGGGATCTTTGGGAAGCTCCCGGCCATCGGCCCAGATTACTCGCCAATCCTTGTAACGCGGGTACAAAATCACCACTTGGAGAGGCGTCTGAAGTAGCTGTATCGATGCCAAACTATGAAGATCGTCACGGGGAAAGCCGGGCGGATCGCAAATTTTGAGAGGGTCGTTTGCTTGCGCCGCAGGAACCGCGTCGATTCCAAATACGGGCTTATGGCGATGATAGGCTTCCAGTCCCTCCTTAGTGTAGGGCGGTTCATGTTCGGGATACCCATCTGACGGCATGGCCCCGGCTCCAAATACCCCCAAGATTCCTCGGAATCCAAATTCGTCGATCCCGTCCACCTGCCATGTCCCGGAAATATCATGCCGCGGGGCAGGGGCTGATTTCTGGCCTTTCACAGGTGGGGTTACGGGTCGGCCCCAGAAATCGACACCGGGTTCATCCGTCTGGCCCTCGACTGGGGCTGACGCGCAGTTGAACCGATTGGCTTCTCCCTGGCAGATTGGGGGGAGTCCCTTGTGCTCTTTCGTTTCGCTTGACTGCGGAACGGTTTGGGCGTGCGCAAACGATGACAACATCAAGACCGGAACCATTATCATGGCCCTCGCTACGAAGTTCTGCATTTGGGGAGCCTCCGTATTTCACGCCTTGATTATGGTAGATCGTTAACTAGCAATCGACCGTCTGGTAGCACCAGTCGATGGATGCGCCCGACGGGTTGGCCGTTCTTGGCTACCATCATCGTAACAGTGACCTTATCTCCGGGCTTTAATAACTGTTTGGTAAGCCGCACGCCCCTAGCTTGGTTCGCACTTGCAGCACCGCTTTCGACGACCCAATGTACGACGTTTCCTTTATCATCCGTGGCATCAAATTTAAGAAGGCTATGCGGGTTGGCTACGATCCAGTCCGTGACAACTCCTGTCAAAGTCACCTCTTTCGTCGCGTCGTATGCAGCGTTGCCGTGGTGCGCTGATAGCGGTGCTGAAGCGACCAAGAGAGCGAAAGACGCAATGACGAATACAAACCATTTCATGTTAGGCCTTCCTTTCTCCCAGAAGCTGACGAGCCCCCTCCTCCACAGCTCAATGCGAACACTGTCGAGAAAGTTGCCAGAACGAGGCGTGTTCGTCTGAATTCGCACTTACAGACCCGAGGGCTGGACATATGCACTTCCGTAACCCACAGGTAGCACTGAATTATCCGATGCCGGGAACCGTGGATAGATTTTAGGCGTCGGAGCAGTTGTACCACAAGCGGCGCCAGTCCGTATGACCGTGAATCGTTCAGTCGCCGTGCCACAGACTCTAGGCCGGCCTCGGATCAGTGCCTAGTTTCTTCACGAAATGCAACATTACTTCGTCGCCCGCCGGTTGTGTCGACGTGCGCAAACCCTTGAAAGTTCAGCGCACGCTCCTGCTGAATGCAACAGAACCGAAACTTTGTTGCATGTCGTCGTTTCACAGGTGGACACGTTGGCTGGGTTCTGAAACGGCGTGCGCGTTCGCTTGCTGCTGTCGAAAACTTCGATCCTCGATGACTATGGAGTCGAATTTCGACCGACGGAACCTGAGCGAGTCACCGCGACTTCTCAGCGGTGGACGTACCCGAATTCACTTTCACGTCGACGTCGAAAGTGGAGAACAAAGCGCCGTCGCTGGCAATCGCACGGATGCGATACTTACCGGGCACCATGAAACTCACCTTCGTTTGTGAGGTGAGCGGTTTTCCGTAGACAAAGGAGCTTAAGCCGGGATCGAACTGAACCTGTCCTGGACCCCGATAAAGGATCCATCGGACCCGCACACCTTGCACTCCTCCTTTAACTTCGCCGTCGGAGCCGCGCTCCGCAGGGCGCGGTTTCGGAAGCCCGTCATCGGTGACCGTTACGGTTAACTTTGCGGTAGCGGGTAGAGCGATGGTTTGCGAGGAACTGCCCGTAATGACGGGAGCCGTGTTACCGGCAATGATGGCGTCGGCTATGGGCCGTCCCAGACTCCCCGTGAAAGGATCGGAGGCAGCGTCCGCTGAGATCAGTAGTTTGTCTACCTCCCATTCCGGCTCCAGCCAAGCCTTCGACAGATTCGTTCTGCCCCTGTTCGTGAGTGTCCAAACTAGGCGCTTATCCGTGGGCCAGTCCTTGGGCACAACCACCTTGAACACCCACCATCTCGCGCCCGGGTAGAAGTGTGTCGGTTGGCCCTGATCGCCGTCCCCAAGATCGAATGTATTCTCGGGGCCGATAGGCACATCAAGGGCCTCTTCGCTGTTTCTGTTGTAGTAGCCAAACCACATCGAGAAAGTCCCATCAGCATTCCTCTCCCACCCATTAAAAACAGGGCTTACGTCCAGGCCCCTAGAATATCGGGCTCCCGGGAACGAGGGCTGCTGAGCATGCAGGCCGAGGAGGCCAGTGGAAAACAGAACAAGCGTCACACAAACGCCCAGCCCACATTTGTGTGAACCCACCTTCGCCATCAACGCGTACTCGTAAGTGTCTTTTGTTGTGCTTTGCGAGCGTCGGTTTCCTTTTTGAAATCTTCGTCCGACATATAGTAGTAGCTGAGCCACGCAGATGACATTTCATCGACCGTCCGCAATCCTCCGACAATTTGCGCGTCCGGATCAGGATTGGACCTCATTGAATCGCTGTTGTCATGCCACATAATCGTATGCAGCATAGTCCCAGCGGGTAGCAGTGGCGCCGCATCATCCGCATAGACATAGTTGTCCATCCAATTAAACACGAACCTGGCGCAATTAATAATTTGGGTTTTTCCATTCGGATAAATGGCCTCGATGCACTCGGCCTTCCCGCGCAGGTGCATGTGCGGCTGCCATGATAGCAGGCGGGCCGGCTTGATTAGGGGTATGTAACCATCGGACCGCACGTCCGCTTCGTGGGGCCGCAGGTCAACGACGTTTGAGCCGACCGTCATGGAAGTAACTATGTGCTGGGGCGTGTAACCCTTAGGATAGAACTTCAGGCCCAGCAGGACGTTTATCGGAGTTTCCGTGCCGCTCGCATGGATGTGGAACTCGAAATTGATCTTGGTTCCTGCCGTAATGTACCGGCCGGCGCCATCCTTGAATAAATCCGGCCCCTTTCCAATCGCATACTCATCGAGGAAAACGCCTTGTTGTACCATCTCGAGCTCTACGTTTCCGTCGACGGCACCTCCATGGATGCTGGTGTCGCCGGGCTTCACCATGGACGTTCTAATGTGGTGGATATTCGGATATCCCTTTGTGGGAATAATCTGAATTGCCCTGATATAGCGGTCCTCGGTGAGACCAGGATCAATCGTAATGTCCGGCCACCAATCGGGTCCTCTGGCCTTCATGACCAGGTCTTTCGGCAAAGTTACGATGACATCCGGCTTGCCAATCTGCCACGCCAGTTCATCCGCGAATTGGCGCGCTGGCGGCATGTCGGCGGGATTGCCCTCAGGAGCGCCGCCGTCCACCCACTTAGCGATCGTCGCGATTTCCTCGTCAGTCATCGATAGGTCGTTATTGAAGTGTTGCACACCCACGTTCTTGTCGATGAACCAGGGTGGCATCTCGCGGGCAACGACTTTCGCCTTGATGGCCTTGGCTCGCGGGCGCACGTCTTCGTAAGTCAACAACGACATCGGCGCCACCGTGCCGGGACGATGACAGACCTGACAATGTTCCGCCAGGATAGGCGCCACGTCCTTAGTGAAAATAACCTGTTCCTGCGCCTCCGCCGCCGTAGACATCACGGTGAAAGCGGCAACCGCCATCAACAAGCAGAGCGTGGTCTTCATTGTCGTAATGCCTCCTTGTCGCCTTAAGGATTCAATCCGCGCTTCACGTTTTTGCATCCGCCGAATAGTCCGGCCGTCTAATGGTCCGCTTCAGCGTTGCCAAGAGCTCCGCGGGAAGAGAGATTCCCACGTTGCTGTCATCTCACGCTTTCACAATTTCCGACGTTTCGCTGGCTCCGTTCTAGCCGGCGATGCGGCGCCTTCACGATACAGCGCGCCAAGCCGTGAACACTGACGAGAGATTCTACTCTTGTCCGGTGTTATCACGACCGACGGTCGCGGTCAATACTTCTCTCTCAGACCATTCACGACGCAGTCAGGCCGTGCTTCTCCTGCCATGGGTTTTCGGCTGAAGGCGGAGCCGGGCCGCGCTTGGCCCAGGACCCCATCCCATTTCGGGTTTTTGTGCAGTATGTTCGCCGGCCCAAACTCACCATGCCTGCGTTTGGGCGTGATGATCTCGTTCCTCCGGTTTTGCTGTGGATCCATCGGGCTCTATTCCTTCCATTGTAGGGCAGAAGTGGCCGTAGAATAATTGGCCCGTCCGATGGCGACCAACTCACCGGCTTCATTGAGCACATCCACATCCACCACCCCCACGGTCTTGCCGCTGCGCCGAATGCGTGCGACCAAAGTAAGTGTGTCCTTTCCGGGCCGCAGGTAATCCACCCGAAGATTGATCGTCGGCAGCGGATTGCCGAACATCATGGCGAGAGCATAGTCGCCGACTATATCAATTGCGGCTGCGATCGGTCCGCCGTGCCAATGCCCGGTGCCAGCCAATCGCTCGAACTCCGGACGCATCTTCAGCCGGAAGATAACTTCCTGTTTATCGGGATCAGCGCTCACAACCTCGAGGTCAAGCGAAGCGTTGAAGGGTGAACGCAGGAGTTTCTCTTGAAGTTGCTGGCGGTTTAGCGGGCCATCGCTCATGGAGTCACCACCAGCTTTCCGAATACTTCGCGGTTCTCGAGCTGCCGCAACGCTTCCGGGGCGTCCTCCAGCCGAAAAGTCCGATCCACGATCACCTTCAACGCGCCGCTCCGCACCAGATCGAGCACCTTGATCAGATCTTCACGGTCCCAGCTATTCGATCCTAGAATCTTGAGTTCGAATGTCCAAATAAACCTGATGTCTTCGGGCGGATCGTAGCCTGCGGTCGCTCCACAAGTGAGAAGCCGGCCGCCGACGCGCAGGCAGCGCAGTGACTTGACCCACGTGTCCCCCCCAGTGTAATTCACCACCACATCGACGCCTTGATTCGCTCCGGCCCCGCGCCGCGCCGGCTTGCCGTAGAGCGCATAGACCTCCTGCACAAAGTCCCGCTCAACGTAGTTGACCGTATAGTCCGTTCCCAACTGCTTCAGCTTCGCTAATTTCTCGGTGGTGCCGGCACAAGCGATCACCGTGGCTCCGGCGAGCTTGGCGAGCTGGATCGAGCAGACGCCGACGCCGCCGCTGGCCCCGAGAATCAATACTCTCTCGCCTTTGGCCACTCCTCCGATCGAATACATCATTCGTAAGGCGGACCCGTACGCGCACGGCAACGCTGCTGCATCGACGTAGCTCACCCGGTCTGGAATCCTGATCAGTTGATGCGCCCGCACCCGGCAAAGCTCTGCGAGCCCGCCATGAATGGTCTCCCCCATCAATCCGCCTTCGACGCGATTTCTGGGATCGATCAGGACCCGGTCGCCGGCAGACCAGCCTTCGACACCAGGGCCGACTTCAGCGATGTCTCCCGCACAATCGACTCCCATGATCGCGGGCAAGGGAACCTTGATCCCCGGCATTCCGCGGCGCGTGAAGACGTCGTGGTAGTTGAGGGAGGTAGCGCGGACCCTAACGAGCACATCGCCTTCGCCGACTAGCGGGTCAGGGAAGTTGGTTTCCAGGATTGGCGCAGCCGTACTACCCTGTTCCCGCAACACCATCGCTCTCATCGTGTATCCCGTGCCGTTCTTTCCGCCGCGAGCTTCATAAGCGCTTTTGTGTCGATCTTGTTGGTCCCCGCCAGCGGGAGTTCCTTTAGAAACCAAACCCAGCGTGGGTGCTGATAGGGCGGGGCATTGGCCAGCGCATAATCCTTAATTTCTTGCTCGCCGGCTGCTGTACCCGGCTTGAGGATGACGAAAGCGGCCGGCTTCTGTCCCTTGATCTCATCCGCGACCGGCACGACGCAAGCTTGTTGGATCGCCGGATGCCGTTCCAGCATCTTCTCAACCTCGCTCGGGTAGACGTTTTCGCCGCCGCACACAAACATCTCGTCCGTACGGCCCGAAAAGAAGTAGAAGCCCTGAGCATCGCGGCTGAAAACGTCACCGGTTATATAGTAACCGTCTGGTGTCATTACCTTTCTGGTGGCTTCAGGCAGCTTGTGATAGCCGTTCATCAAGGCCGGGCATTTAATATGCAGCACACCTTCATTCGCCGCGACGCTGTGGCCATCAACCAACCGTAGCTGCACTTGGGGATGAGCGCAACCAACGGAGCGGAAGGGTGGCACAAGACCGTGCGGATGAGGTCCGAAGGTGATCGGGCCCGACTCCGTCGTGCCAAACACGTTGTCGATCTGGGCGTGTGGAAAGAGTCTGCGGAGCGAGTCGTGGAGTGCCGCGGATACCGGCGCGGAACCCATTCGAATCGCGCTTACCGAGGACAAGTCCGAGCGCCGGAGTAGCTCGTGTTCGCGCAGCATCATAGCCATCATCGGCGGCACGGCGCTGATTGTGGTGCACCGGTAGCGGCTGATCGCATCGATGAAGCTGGCGGGGGTAAACCTTGGCAGCAGTACAACTGAGTCGCGCTGCGCGAGTGCTGCGTGTGCCGTCGACAGACCATTCATATGGTAAAGCGGAGCCGCGACTAGGACACGGCCCCTCTCCGTGGACGCTGGCCGCCGCCGCATCGCCAGTACCCAGAGATGGCTTTCATGCGACAGCACAACTCCCTTCGGCTTGCCGGTCGATCCCGACGTGTATAGGAACATCGCCGGCTGCCGAGGCGCTGGACGCACCGCAGTGCATCGTCCCGGCGACAACAAGGGTTCGAATCCAGTTAGCGGAATGTCTGCTGGAGAAAGCTCCATCCGCTCGGCATCGGATATGACGAGTTTTGCGTCCGAATCCCTGATGATATATTCCACGCCCGTCGATGGCAGCTTGATATTGACCGGCACAGGGACCAGGCCCACGCGCATGCTGCCTAAAAATGCGGCTAGGTACTCAGCCCGATTGGCTGAGAGGATCGCGACCCGATCACCCATAGTTAGGCCGCGAATCAGCAGGCCGCGTCCGATGGCGTTGCTCAATTCATCGAGCTGCCGGAACGAATAAGTGCGCGGCGGGACCTCACCGCCCAGATCGATCAGTGCCGGAGCGTCCAGGTTGCCGCTGCGGCTGATTGCGTCGCCCAGGTTGCACAGATCAATCACGGCTGCACCCAATGAAACGAGAGGACTGACGGCGGTGGCAAGTCCCCGGTCCAGCGCCCAGCTCGTCAGGCGCCGGATACCAAGGAAGCTCGCAGGTGTCCGCTGCCACGCTATTCTACGAACTCCAAGACCACGTTCATGGCCTTTGAGGCAGGGACGATGATACGTTGTGACTCGATTTTCACGCCCGGGATTTGTGCTACTTGTAGAACTCTGGCTGTCTGCGAAAGCGAAGCAGTGCGTATGCGCAGTCCTGCCATGTAATCGGTGCGCCCTGCGGGGTCCGGTTCGGCATTCCCGAATCGTGCCGTGAGCATCTCCGGAACCATCAGATCGACCTGAACTGCTCCCGCAGCCAGACGCCGAACGCCAGCTGGCGCTTGCCGCACGGCATTTGGACCGAATACGCGCCCGAAAATGATGGACGCGGAGGCCGGATCTTGGGCAGCGATCGTGACCTGCGCGAGCGCCAGCGCACCATTGGGGTGCCGACCCCACTCTGGCCGCCACACCAGTTTCGGTGTGAGATGTTGGCAAAAATAAACCCGGCCAAAGGAAACAGCTCCGGCGTCGAGACGGACGACGCGGAATTTCGCGTCCTCGATTCGATCCGCAAGCGCCACGGGCCGAGAAAAAGCGATGGGCTGCTCCACAGCTAAGCCGCGCTCGCGGAGGTCGCCAAACAACACTTCGGGCTTGTCAGTGGCGAAGACCAGGCCATTCAAGCCCACTGGAAAACGCAAAATGTCGGCTCGAACCGCACCTGCGGTATCATCGAATCCCAGGAATTCCATGTAGTCGGTCTCGAAGATCGCCAGATGGTTGACAGATCCGAGCGTGTGCCGCCCGCGGTCCGTCAACTGGAAGCCTAGAGACAGGTACGTCCGCACCGCCTCGTCGATTCTATTACGCGTATCGATTACAACATGGTCCAGTTTGGGAGTCACAATACAATACCCATGGTGACCAAGAGTATATCCGGAGTGAATTCCGCTGCGCAGGACTCGTGGACACGCTAGCATCTGTATTAGTCAAGAGAGATCCCTTACAGGTTTGCATGGCTGAGCGAGTTCGCGAACTCGCTCAGCCGGGGTTTTCCCCTCGAGTGCAAGATGCGGTTGATTCTCGTTGTATTCGATTCCTGCCTTCAGAGTTCCAGAAAGGGGAAATGAGATAGTGCGAAGAAAGCTGGGGGAGATTTACGCGTTGCGGGCGCCAGAGGCGTCGTGGAAGAGGTGTTGAAGATGACCAAGGTCGACAGGATCATCTGTTTGTATCCGACTGCGGCGGCTGCCGTGGCAGGACTTACAGGTCAGCGCAAAGTATGACTCTTCTCGCAACTGGGCAAACCGCTTACGGAGCTCTTTGTGCTGCGGTTCTCGGAAGCGCGTGAGGAATGGAAGAGGCGAAGGTGACTTCTCAAAGGTAACGCTGGGAAATAATGATTTTGCCGCGGCTGGCGGCAAAAATAAACGTGGCTGAGGGCGCGATTGCCGCAAGGTTCCGCGACCCTAGCCGTACCAGCCTAGACGAGGAGGCTGCTTTGCGAGACGCTTGCGGAGCCTGCGCTCGCTATTCCCGGAGCGCAAGGAAGAATCCGGCCAGAAGAAGGACGTCGCGTAAAGGCGGATCGGAACCATGCGGCAGGGGTTCTATGGTGGTGATCAGTTGCGGATACTACACAAGGTTCGCGGCGGGCAATTGGTTAGTCAAATGGGGTTACACGTTTTGGAGCTAGCGCGGAGAAGCCAGAAATCCGGGGCAGGTTCGGAGAATTCTATCCCTACTTCAGTGCGGCCTGCGTAACACCGACCAACGTGGGTTACGCGACCATCTCTTTCCGCCCAATTCTCGGGATTCTGGATGATAAGCCTCTGGCCGATTGTCACCGTAGCCGCTAAGGGTACGAGGACTCCGTGGGCGTTCAGAGAGAATGTGCAAGTCTGTTCTTGCAACCTCCCTCCCTCTCCGCAAACTATAAGAGCCAAGCGGATAAATAAGCGAGTGCTGCGGCGACGCTCGAAAAATGCGGCCCGGGCAGCCTGAGTGGACATATTACCTCGTACTATAGGCGGACAGGTGATAAGGAATATGGCTGAGGGAAGATACTACGAATCACCCCCAAAGTAAACTCCGTTCCGCCACCTCGGGTGTAGTCGCCCCGAGACAGTGCCGCACCTTGCTTCGAGTAAGAAATGAGGTCTGGCTAAAGCTAGTTTCCGAGAATCCGAGTTATCGGGAGCCAGGGGCGACGTTGCCCCGTTGAGGTGGGTCTGGATCATACGCGAGCTGTTTTAGCCGCCCGGCTTCCAGGCAAATAGGCGTCGAGATCTCGATCGAAGCCTTCCTGCGGCTGAGAGCACACGGCATTAACCACCACCGGAATGCCGGAGAACGAGCGAAAGCAAAGCGCGTCGATTTACTGGTTAAAACGCACTTTGCGGACGGCCCTCTTTCTGCCATTCCTGCGGTTCC
>WNGP01006035.1_pt1 | contig 20600 bp, 18 predicted proteins | sample 5407671 | NCBI WGS metagenome assembly WNGP01 (sample SAMN13153381, study PRJNA577476) | soil metagenome | isolation source: 40 cm soil or saprolite under Garry oak tree replicate 2 | place: USA:California | collected 2016-06-15 | reverse complement strand
CAGTCACGGTCTTCTTATTGTAGCGCGTGAGAGTTCCAATCAACTCAGGCCGCCCCGTGGGGCGGAATTTCACTTTTTCGCCGATGCGGAAATCCAGCATGGCGCCGTGGGAGCGCATTTCGCCGAGAAACCTGAGGCGTGCCACGATTTTGTGATTTAGCTCGACGAGTTCTTCTTCAGAGAGCGAGTCGATATTGACGATGCGCATTTGGGTCCGGTCCTGGAGTCGCTGCACGTATTCTATAGAAACCTGCCCGTGTGGCAAGCTGGAACCTTATAGAAGCGCAGAGGTAGGTGATGGGTTGGAAGGCCGTAATCCGAGTCTGTCGTGAAAGGGTAGCTAAAAGAGCCACGCGGCCCCGGATCGACAACACGGAACTAGAGTGTTACCGGGTGACGCTCAATGCGAAATTGGAGCATCACCCGCCTTGACCGCCTTGAGCACACGGTTGACCGACCGCGAGCATGACTGATAAAGTAAAAAGAAATGGACCGCTCACGCCAATGGCGTGGGCGGTTTTTTGTTTGTGGGACACTTTTTGCGAGAGGAGCTGCGCTATGACCCCTGCAACTTCGCCCGGGCGAATCGAAATGCTGAATGGAGTGCCGATCTACTTTGAGGTGCACGGAAACGGTGATCCCCTGCTTCTGCTGCATGGGTTTTCCGGTTGCAGCCAGGACTGGTCCGCGTTCATCGGGTCGCAGAGCCACTCCACGGGAGAGGAATTTCAGCGCATCATTCCGGACCTGCGGGGACACGGGCGGTCGTTTGTACCACGGGGTGGTGGCCTTGCTGGCACGAAAAGCGCACAGCCTGGATTGACTGTGCCGCCTGGATTTTCTGCGTGGCGGCATGACGAAGCGGCAGCGGACATGTTTGCGCTGCTCGACCATTTGGGGATTGAGACACTTAAGGGCATGGGGGTGAGCGGAGGGGGAAACGTGCTGCTGCACATGGCGACGAAGCAGCCGGAACGCGTGAAAGCGATGGTGCTGGTGAGCGCGACGAGCTACTTCCCCGCTCAGGCACGGCCGATCATGCGGGCGTACCCGGACAGTCTGCCCGCGGAGGAGAGAGAAAATCTGCGATGGCGCCACCCCGGCGGTGACGCGCAGATCGAAGCGCTCTTGGCGAGCACCAAGGCGTTCGCGGACAGCTATGACGACATGAACTTCACGCCACCGTATCTGGGGAGGATTACGGCGCGCACGCTGATCGTGCAGGGCGATCGCGACCCGCTTTACCCGCTGGAGATTTCGGTGGAGATGGCAAGTGCTATTCCACGATCAAGCCTGTGGGTCATTCCCAACGCGGGGCACGGGCCGGTACTCGGCCAGCGGTGGCCGGAGTTTTTGAAGACGGCGGCGGCGTTTCTTCGAGGTTGAGCGGCGGGCTGACAACGATTTCGCCTTCGCGAAGCACGCCAGGATGCGGCGCCCGATGGGGCGCCACACAGCGGGCTAACTCATGTAGACTGCTTAACGTTCTGGCTGCAGAATGAAAACGACATTAGGTCTCGCCATCATGGACAAGCGCCAAACGGTTGGACGAGTTTTCGTTGCGGTTTCCCTGGTTGTTTTCGGGGTGCAACATTTCCTGTATGGCGGCTTCGTCGCAGGACTGGTGCCCGCGTTCATGCCGGGGCGGCTGTTTTGGGCGTACTTTGTGGGCTTAGCGTTCTTTGCAGCCGCTGCCGGTATTCTCTACGAAGAAATGGCCCGGCCGGCGGCAACCATGCTGGGAGTGATGTTTTTTCTTTTCGTGGTGCTCCTGCACATTCCGAGGATCGTCACGAATTCGCGCGATGGAAATGAATGGACCAGCGGATTCGTGGCGCTGGCGATGTGTGGCGGCGCCTGGATTCTCGCCAGCGCTTCTCCCCTATATGAGCGCGAGATCGCTGATCCGTTCCTCAAGTTCGGGCGACACATTTTTGCCATGGCTTTTGTGGCGTTTGGGATTCAACATTTTGTTTACGCGCGTTTCGCATGGGGACTGGGCCCACCTTGGTATCTGGGGCGGCCCCTCTGGGCGTTTTTTTTTGGAGTAATTTTTGCCGCCGCAGGCGGAGCGATCATTTCTGGAGAAAAGACGCGAATGGCGGCTGACGTTCTGGCGGCGGTCCTTTTTGTATTTTTTCTGCTGCTTTACGTTCCTCGGATCATTGGGCAACTTCACAATCCGAACCCGTGGACCAGCGGATTCGAGGTGCTGGCTATGTTTGGGAGCGCTCTGGTCCTGATCGGCAATTTGCCAATAGAAAAGAACGAACGGGTCTAAAGACCCGCCAGTACAAGAGCCGGACTTAAGCCCGTCCTCTACAGAGACAGGTCCGGTTCATCACGACTTCCTAATGTGTTGCACGGTAGGCTGAAAGCTCAGAGTAGGTGTCGGCTCTGGCGGAGGGAGCGATCGCATGGGTATGTTCAATAAAGGTGGAGGCCGCGACGACGCGGCATTTGAAATGAGCAGAGACGGCCCGCTCATAAAGCTTGGGGCCATCGTCATCGGTGTGATCCTTGTGCTCGCGGTGCTGGGTGTTTTCCTTCTGCGGGTGACGCGCATCGAGGCGGGACACGTGGGCGTGGAGATCAACCTGGCGGGCAAGCAGCGCGGTGCATCGGAAATTCCGGTGCGCACGGGCTGGGTGGTGTATTCGCCATTGAGCACGCAGATCATTGAATTCCCGACGTTCGTGCAGACGGTGAAATGGACCAAAGATACAAATGAAGGACATCCGGTAAATGAAGAGCTGGGGTTTAATTCGAAGGAAGGTATGGAAATCTTCGTGGACGTGTCGCTGTCGTATGCCATTGAAGCGGCGAAGGCGCCGGACTTCTACGTGAAGTATCGCCTCGCGGACATGGAGTCGTTCACGCACGGGATTCTGCGCGACGTGGTGCGCAACTCGCTGAACGAAGTGGCTTCGACGTACGTGGTGGAAGATATCTACGGCGAGAAAAAGGCGGAGTTTCTGAGCAAGGTGCAGGCGAAAATCGAGCAGAAAATGTCGCCGCTGGGTGTGAGCGTGCAGCAGTTCGGTTTCATCGGGGCGCCGCGCCTACCGACGGTGATCGCGACGGCCATCACGGCAGAGGCCCAGGCGATCCAACAGGCGGAGCGGGCCCGGAATGAATTGGCGACGACGCAGGCGGAAGCGGCGAAGAAAATCGCGGAGGCGGAAGGCGATGCCAAGTCGCTGGTGACAGTGGAACGGCCAGCTACCAACGGTGCAGACAGGGCAAGGTGGCGGGATGACCCTGCAACTGCCTAAGCCACAATAGGTTGCAAAACTTGCTACTACCGGGTGGGACCTTGCTGAAATGGGACGCAGCACAAGAGCAGGACGCAGCAGTGCCGCGGCCCTACAAATTCGATGGTCAGCGATTTTCAGTTGTCAGTTCTCAGCTGTCCGTCAGAAAAGGATAATGCGTTATCGTTTGTCGTTGTTCTCCAAGGTGGCCCTGAGCAAACCTTCCATCGAAGGGCGCGGCGCAATTTACGGCGTGGCGAGCCAGGGCGCAGCGGGCTGCGCCCCTACAATAACAAACGGTGCGGGGAGAATCGTCAGTTACCGGCGGCGGAAGGCATTTCGGTAGGGGCGTAGTAGCCGTTGCGGGTGCGGGCGACGAGTTTGCCGCGGCCGCGCGGGGGAACGACTTCCACTTGGACGGCTCGGAAGGAGCCGTCGCGGCGGATGTTGGTGGGATAGTAGGCCAGAATGTACTGGTTGCGAATGTCGTGTGCAACCTGCTCGCAGATGTTGTGCACGTCATCGACGTTTTCCGGGAAGAAGGCCAGGCCGCCGGAGGCCGCCGAGATTTGCTCGAGGGCTTTGCGGGCGCGCTTGGCTTCCTTCTTATTTTCCTGGCCGAGGAGCCCGATGGTGTAGATCACCGTATCGGTCTTCTGGACTTCACGAATCATTCTCTCGAGGGAATTGCGGCTGGCGTTGTCCTCGCCGTCGGTGACGACGAGCAGGACCTTCTTGTCTTTGGAAGCTTTCTTGAGATGATCGAGAGAGCCGAGGATGGCGTCGCGCAGGGCGGTGCTGCCGCGGGAATCGATGCGTTCGAGGGCTTCCTTGAGCTCCGGGATGCTATTGGTGAAATCCTTGTCGAGATCGAGATAGAAGTCGTCGTTGAAATTGACGACGAAGGCCTCGTCGTTAGGGTTGCTGGCCTGGACGAGAGTGAGGGCGGCTTCATTGACGCGGGGACGCTTGTCGCGCATGCTGCCGCTATTGTCGATCACCAGCCCCATGCTGACGGGCACGTCCTCGCGCTTGAAGACGGAGAGTTTCTGTTCGACTTTGTCTTCGAAGACGCGAAAATTTTCCGACTTGAGGCCGTCCGCGAAGCGATGACGGTCATCGAGAACGGTCGTGTGCAAGACGACCAGGTTAACGTCAACCTTGATGCTCGAACCTTGTTTGCCGGCGTTGGAGTCCTGGCTGGGAGGAGGCGGTACGGAATTGGGGATGGGAATCTGGGCAAAGGCGGCCGAAGCGAAGACAGCAGCAGCGCAGACCAAGAGTGAGATATAGCGCAAGGGAGAAAAGAGACGCGGGAAGAGCTCAGTGGCTGGGGGCGTAATATCCGGTCTTGGAATAGACGCTGAGCGGCGGAAGTCCCTTGGGTGCGCGCAACTTGATCTTGAGCTTGCGCCAGCGCGCGTCGTGAGCCTTGTTGCTTGGTCGATAGCCGAGGACATATTGGTTTCGCAGCTCCATGCCGATTTTTGAGGCAATATCCGGCAACTCATCCAGCTTCTCCACGGCGAACACGCGGCCTCCGGTCATCTCGGTTACTTCACTGAGCAGCGACGGACCGCTCAGTTCCTCCGGGGACCGGTTGCGATAACCAAGCGGGTCAAAGATGCCGATGGCGTAGAGCTGGGTGTCGGCTTCCTTCACCAAGCGCTTGATATCGCTTTCGTTGTACCTACTATGATTATCGCCTCCATCCGATAGAATGAGCAAGGCACGTTTGGCGTTGTGTGCACCCCTCATCTGGCTGAGCCCGAGATAGATGGCGTCGAGCAGCGCGGTGCGGCCCTTGGGCGCCGTGAGCATCATGCGGCTCTGCAGATCTTCCACGCTGTTGGTGAAGGAACTGGTCAATTCCGCGCGCTCGTTGAAGCTGACGAGGAAGAATTCATCCTGGGGATTGGCGGTCTTGAAGAATTGGACGGCGGCTTCGCGGGCCTTGGCCACTTTGTTGGCCATGCTGCCGCTGAAATCAAAGATCACGCCGATGGAGATGGGGACATCCTCGGCGGAGAAAGTGACCACTTCCTGCTCGATGCTGTCTTCATAGACGCGGAAATTGTCAGGTTCGAGGCCGGTGACCAAGCGATTGTAGGGGTCCGTGACCGTGACGTTGATGAGCGCGAGGTCCACATCAAAGTGAAGCAACCCTCCGGGCTTAAACGGCGTGCCCGGGGTATCTTTCCGCACGTCGTCTTTCTTGGTTTCCTTAACTTCCTCGCGCTTGCCTTCGTCCTTGGACTTGTTTTCGTTGGAGTCGGATTGAGCCGCGGCAGGGAGTGCGGCGTAGAACATGGACAGGCAAACGACCAGCAAGAAGCGGAATAAGAAAGACAGGACGCGAAAACCCAGTAAATCGCGTTTCACGGCACCCTCTCCATCCCGGCCTGCAGGGATGGCCGTGCGGTTCAGACTAACTGAAATTCTACCACTCGGATTCCCGAACACAAGGGCAAATGCTTGCTGTTCAGTATTGCACAGCTCGATAGGCCGGCCGCGTTCAGGGGCGTGTGGTAGCATCGCCGCGCGGAATCTCCCGGCTAGAGTTAGACCGAGCCGGAAGGTCTCGTATTCCCGGCAAATGGAGAGAACGAGAGGAGACGAGCTTGGCCAAAGTGGTGGTGGTCATTCCTGCTAGATATGGTTCGACCCGGTTGCCGGGGAAACCATTGGTTTTGCTGGCGGGAAAACCGATGATCCAGCGGGTCTATGAGCGCGCCAAACTAGCACAGCGAGCGGACCGGGTGATTGTGGCGACGGACGACCAGCGCATCGTGAAAGCCGTAGAGGGATTCGGCGGCGAGGCGAGGATGACGCGGACCGAGCACCGTACCGGTACGGAACGCGTCGCGGAAGTGGCCGCGCGCGAACAGGGAGATGTATTCGTGAACGTACAGGGAGACGAGCCGCTCCTGGATCCACATGCGATAGATGTGGCGGTCAATTCCCTGCTGGAGGAGCCGCAGGCTTCGATCAGCACGGTGGCGACGCCGATCAAAACGCCCGGGGACATCATGGACCCGAATGTGGTGAAGGCGGTGTTGGACTTTGACGGGAACGCGATTTATTTCTCGCGCGCGCCGATCCCCTGGGTGCGGGACACCGCAAGCAAAATTCAGGTGCGGCATCTGAAACATCTTGGGCTATACGTTTTTCAACGCGAAGCCTTGCTGGAGTATCCGACCCTGCCGCAGGGAGAGCTCGAAAGAATCGAACAGCTCGAGCAACTGCGCTGGATGGAAAACGGATGGAAGATCCGCGTGGCGGAAGTGGAACATGACGCGGTGAGCGTGGACGTGCCGGAAGACTTAGAGAGGGTGGAAAAGCTCCTACAGAAATAAATCCGCCCGGCCAGATGTGGCCGGGCGGACCGTTGCAACTCGTCTCAATTCCTCAAGGTTGTCGCGCGATCGAACCCGCGAGGACGCGGTTGTTATCCACACCAACTAGAAAAACGGTGCTCGAATCCACAGCGTAGGCCGTGAAATTAAAGGTCTGTGGCGATGGAAACGTGGTTGTCAGTGTCAACGTGTTTGGGCCCGTGCCCGGTGAAGTGATGTCTAGCGGGCCACTAGATTGAATATCGAATAACTGCTGCTGATGCGCCGGGCTGAACTCAGTAAAGTCCATGATGCCAGTGGCGTTGTTGCCGGAGGCGGAGGTCAGCTTCAACTGGCCGACGAAATCGTTCGAGTCTACGTTGGAGCCATTCTGAGTCACGCCGCTCAGCACAAAGGCGAAGTCCCCCGCAAGCGAGGCAGGCGTGATTGGACCGCCGGTCTGGGCGAGGAGTGTGCCGTCGCTTGTGATCCCGGTGCCAATCTCCTGGAAAACGGCCTCCGTCGGCGAGATCAAGTAAAAAATGAAGGTAAACGTTCCCACCCTCGTATCCGTCCACGTTGCCATGCCGCCTCCAAGTCCGTTGGCATCGAGAGTATAAGTGCCGGCGACCGTGCCGCCTTGCGAGGGAAGGAGTGTTACGGTTCCATTGTTGTTCTCATCGAGAAAAATCTCGGAAAGATTGCCAACGCCATCGGCAGTGAAGCGGCCCGCCGTGGCAATGGGCCCACTCGAGCTACTGCCTCCAAGCAGGAACGCAAGGCCGCTGTTCAGCGAGGTGGCAGTAAATGCAATACTTTGCTGCGCAAACGCCTCCCCGGAGAACACCTCGGGAAAATCGGTGCCGACTAGTTTCAAGCGCGTCGCATCCACGACGTAGAAGGCAAAATTATGCCCGGCAATGTTGGCAACACCACGGCCAGACTGGCCGAACGTGTGGTCGAATTGATACAAGGCTCCGGCCGGGAAGAGTTGCTGGCCGGAGGGCGTGCCGGCTTCATTGGAGTCGTACACGCCCAAACTGATGCTGCCTGCGCCATCAGCGTCGAAGCGGCCAATGATGGATTCGGGATTCGAGGCGCTGCTGGCGCCGAAAACATCAAAGACGTAGCCATTGGCGATCGCCGGATTGGAAAACGCTGCCGGGTTTTGTCTCTGAAGCGAACCGCCGGCTGTTGCGTTGCCATCGGTCTGCGCAACAAAGCCTTGGGTTGGGGAAGTTAGTGTAAGGCTGTAGGTCGTTGTGCCAGTGCTGTTCGTCAGGTTAAGCGTGCCGCGGCCATCGGCAGAGATGGAATACGTGCTACTGGTGAATGGTAGCGTGAAAACTCCCGTGCACACGTTAACGTCTTCAACACCGTCGGTTATGTGGCCGCTCCCGTCCGCGGTGAAGCTGCCGGCTCGCGCGAAGAAGCTTCCCTGCCCGGCGCAGAGCTCCGTGCCACTCATCGAAAAGGCGTATTGGCCGTTCAAGCTGGAATTGGAGAAATTTCCCGTTGGCGGCGGAGGCGGAGGCCCGACAACAGTATTTCCGCCGTTGCTGCAACCGGCGCTGACGAAAGCGAACAGTACCGCAGCGAACGAGAGCAGTCGCTTAACTGCGCGGTTCATCGCGGACCTGCTTGGCTGGCGAGCTGGGCGCGCTGCGCAGGAGACAGTGTGCGAGCGCCAGCAAAGGAGAGCGGCGCGCCCTTCGCGGTACGAAGCGCGAGGGACTGCCCGCCCTTTTGGATCAGACGCACGAGAAAGATCGTGCCCTGGCGTGTGGCTGAACTAGCACCCACAACTCTGACCGAATCACCTTTTGCCAAAGAAAAGTGATTGGCGTCAAGGTAAGAGGCCGTCCCAAGATGAATGTCCATGGTGCCGCTCGCGGTCTGCAACTGGACGTGCGTGCCGATGGGCGGCGTCGCGGCTTCCGCGGTGTAGCTCAAGACGGTGCCTTCGACCATAGTCTCTTGCGTTGCGTCATACGCAAGGCTCCGCATCGAGGCTGCCCGCGGCCGGTCAGCCAATTTTTGTGCCCAAACCGAAGTGCCCAGAACCAGCAGAAGCGCGAATAGGACCACTGAAATTCTGACGAGCGTTGTTTTCTGCATCTCACACCCCCGGATTGGACTCCACTGCGCGGGCTCTGCCGTTTCGCAGCCTGTGACGAGCCAGCGGTCTTCAAGTCACTCCCGACTGTAAGAACCCATTCGTGCCGGAAAAGTTGCACCGGTTTTTCGGGCCGTGCGCAGCACTTCCATTCAGAAGATGGTTGCGTCCCCAGAAAATGTTGCCTGGAAAACGTGGACATGTGCTCATGTTGAATGGGGATGCACGCCTCATCGCGGCGATGAAAAGGGCCAAGAAGCTTGCGAGAAGGCCCGAATCGAAAAAGTCTTCGGAGCCAGAGCCTCAAGAATTCCAGAAAAAAATCCGTTTTGCACGAGTGGCGAGTTTGATTTGACAGAATTGCGAGTTCCTACGATAATTATGCGTACGTCACTCCTGTGGAGGGCAAACAAGCCCGGCGTAGGAACGCGGGCTATTAAGGATGGCGCCAAAATATATTTTTGTAACCGGCGGTGTGGTTTCCTCACTTGGAAAGGGCGTAGCTGCCTCCTCTATCGGCTGTCTCCTCGAAAGTCGCGGTTTCAAAGTCACCCTGCAGAAATGCGATCCGTACCTGAACGTCGATCCGGGCACGATGAGCCCCTTTCAGCACGGCGAAGTGTTTGTGACCGAAGACGGCGCGGAGACGGACCTCGATCTGGGGCACTACGAGCGATTCACGCACGCCAAGCTTTCCCGCGACAATAACTGGACGACCGGGCGCATCTACGAAACCATCCTAACAAAGGAGCGGCGCGGAGATTATCTCGGAAAAACGGTGCAGGTGATTCCGCACGTGACCGACGAGATCAAGGCGACGATTAGGAAAGTCTCTGACGGCGTCGATGTCGTGATTGTCGAGATTGGCGGGACGGTCGGGGACATTGAATCGCTTCCCTTCCTCGAAGCGATCCGCCAAATGCGACTCGAGCTAGGCGCGGAGAATACCCTCTTTGTGCACGTCACGCTGGTGCCGTTCATCGCCGCGGCGGGCGAACTGAAAACGAAGCCCACGCAGCACAGCGTGAAAGAGATGCTGAGCATCGGGATTCAGCCGGACATTCTTCTTTGCCGCAGCGATCACCATATTCCGGCGGAACTGAAAAGGAAAATTGCGCTGTTCTGTAACGTGGCGGAAGCCTGCGTTATTTCAATGGAAGACGTAGACACGATTTACGCAGTGCCCGCCGAGCTCAGCAAAGAAGGCCTGGACGAGCAAATCCTGCGGCTGCTGAAACTGGAAGCAAGACCTTCGGACATGAAGCCGTGGATCGACCTGGTGCAGCGGATGCATCATCCGGCCGGCGAAGCAAAGATTGCGGTGGTCGGCAAGTACGTGCAGCTCGAAGATGCTTACAAAAGTTTGCGAGAAGCCCTGCTCCACGGCGGACTGGCGCACAACCACAAGACCGTCCTCGAATGGATCGAAGCGGAAGAGATCGATTCGGCGGAGACGGCTGCCGCCCGGCTGCATGGATACGACGGCATCCTGGTTCCCGGTGGCTTCGGGAAGCGCGGCATTCAGGGAATGATTCATACCATTCAGTACGCGCGAGAAAACAAAGTGCCATTTTTCGGAATTTGCCTGGGAATGCAGTGCGCAACCATCGAATACGCCCGCGACGTATCCGGGATGAAGCAAGCGGACAGCACGGAATTTGATCCGCAGACGCCGCACCGGGTGATTTACAAGTTACGCGAATTGCTGGGCGTGGATGAAATGGGCGGCACGATGCGGCTGGGCGCCTGGACGTGCACGCTCGAGCCGGGATCCTTTGCACACAAAGCTTACGGGAAACTGGAGATCAGCGAGCGGCACCGCCACCGCTACGAATTCAATCGCGACTACGAAAAGACCTTGGTTGCCGCAGGATTGCGCATCACGGGACGCACGCCGGATGAGAATTACGTGGAAATTGTCGAGGCGCCGGACCACCCGTGGTTCCTCGGCTGCCAGTTCCACCCGGAATTCAAATCGAAACCACTGGAACCGCACCCACTGTTCGCGGCGTTCATCGGCGCGGCGCTGGAACACAAGAAGAATAAAGCGCGTGCCGCGCCAGAGCCCAAGCGCGCGCAGGCCGTGGGGCTCACGCCGCACGTCACCGCCTAAATCGTTGCAAACGCAGCGCTGGCTGCGTAGCCTAAGTACCTTGCAGACCTTTCCCCATCTCGTATGAACACGACTCGCGAAATTGCGCTTGGAGCGCTTCGCCTCGGCGGCGGTAACCCACTGTTTCTGATTGCCGGGCCGTGCGTGATTGAAAGCGAAAAGCACGCACGGACGATGGCGGAGAAGGTTGCGAAGATCGCGGCCGATGCGCAAGTGCCGTACATTTTTAAGGCGTCTTACGATAAGGCCAATCGGTCCTCGTTAAAGGCGTTCCGCGGCCCGGGCCTGGAGGAAGGTTTGCGCATTCTCGGCAAGATCAAGTCCGAACTGAAACTGCCGATACTTACCGACATACACGACGCCTCGCAGGCGGAAGCTGCTGCCGAAGTTTGCGATGTGCTGCAGATTCCGGCGTTCCTAGCACGGCAAACGGATCTGCTGATCGCTGCGGGCAAAACGGGCCGGATCATCAATATAAAAAAAGGGCAGTTTCTGTCGCCCTGGGACATGGGAAATGTGGCGGAGAAGGTGGCCAGCACGGGAAATACGAAGATCATCCTGACGGAACGCGGCGCTTCGTTTGGATACCAGAATCTGGTGGTGGATATGCGTTCGTTCCCGATCATGCAGCGGACGGGCTACGCGGTTGTTTATGATGTGACTCATTCCGTGCAGCTCCCCGGCGGGCAAGGCCAGTCCAGCGGCGGCCAGCCGCAATTTATTGAGCCGTTGGCGCGCGCCGGCGTGGCCGCGGGAGTGGACGGCATTTTCCTGGAGACTCACGACAACCCCGCGGCAGCCCTTTCGGACGGACCCAACGCTCTGCCGCTGTCGGAACTCCTTGGCCTGCTCATGAAATTAAAAAGTCTCAACTCCGTGGTCCGCCGCTGGAGCGAGAAATGAGCCTGGAGACAGCGCGGCGCGTGCTAAGGATCGAAGCGCAGGCCATTCAAGATGTGCTGGCGCGGCTGGACGCCGGCTTCGAAAAAGCCGTCGATCTGCTCTTTGCCTGCAAGGGGCGGGTCGTCGTTAGCGGAATGGGCAAGTCCGGATTGATCGCGCGGAAAATTTCCGCGACATTATCGAGCACCGGCACTCCATCCTTTTTCCTGCACCCCGCGGAAGCGCTGCATGGGGATCTGGGTATGCTCGCGCGCGGGGACGCGATGCTGGCAGTTTCCTACGGCGGAGAAACGGAAGAGATCATCCGCCTGCTGGAAGCGTTCAAGCGGCTGGAGATGCCTCTGGTGACGCTGACGGGCAAAGTGCAATCGACGCTCGCCGAAGCCAGCGAAGTCGTTCTGGATGTCAGCGTGAAGGAAGAGGCGTGCTCGTTGAATCTTGCGCCCACGGCAAGCACGACCGTGGCGATGGCCGTGGGCGATGCCCTGGCCGTCTCGCTGTTGGAACGGCGAAATTTTCGTCCTGATGATTTTGCGGCCTTGCATCCCGCGGGGCGTTTGGGGAAGAAACTGCTTCGCGTCGAACACCTGATGCATGCAGGAGAGGCGCTGCCACGTGTTTCTACCGAAACGCCGATGCCGGACGTTTTTCACGAGATGAGCAAGAAGGGCCTGGGAATGACGACGGTGCTGGAGCCGGACGGTAGATTAGCGGGGATTCTGACCGATGGCGACTTGCGGCGGTTGATGGAAAAACATCGCGGCGCGACGCTCGAGATGACCGCCGGGCAATGCATGACAAAGGGCCCGCAGACCATCGAGCCGCACCTGCTCGCGAGTGAAGCGTTGAACTTGATGGAGAAGCGCAAGATTACGTCGATCGTGGTTACCGATGAGGCGAAGGGCGTGCTGGGCGTGGTGCATCTGCATGATTTGTGGACGCTGGAGCTGATGTAGCGGTTTGAGGCAGAAGGAATTCAACGCATAAAGAGGACATGGCATTGGCTAAGCGAGGAAAGAAGATTCCGGAAAAACTGGCGCGAAGAGCGAAGCAGATTCAGGTGCTGTTGATGGACGTGGACGGGACACTGACCGATGGCAGCGTCGCCTTGTTGTCGCAATCGGACGGTTCAGCGCTTGAAATCAAAACTTTTGACGCGCACGACGGTCAGGGCCTAACGCTTGCCGTTACCGCCGGGATCCGCACCGGCGTCATCACCGGCCGCGCCAGCGCAGCTCTCCGCAGGCGCTGTAAAGAGCTAGACATCGAGTTTGTCTACGAGAAGCAGGGGCACAAGATTGCGGCTTACGAAGATGTCCTGCGCAAGACCGGCGCAAAAGAATCGGAAGTCGCCTTCCTGGGCGATGACCTGCCTGACCTGACGGTCATGAACCGCGTGGGACTGGCAGTCGCGGTCCACAATGCCACCCCGGAAGTGCGCCGCGCAGCCCCACTACACCACCAAAGCCGATGGCGGCAAAGGCGCCGCGCGCGAACTCGTCGAAGTCATCCTCAAATCCAAAGGCATCTGGGAAGAAATGATCGACAAGGCCCGCGCCTGAACGTGCGCCTTCTCCCCCGCTTTTCCGGCTCGGCCCGCCGGCGAACCAGCTGTCCCACAGCAGACAAAGCAATTACAAATTTATCTTGACGAGTACGGTACCGCAACGGGTTCTCCTCAACTCCTTTGGAATCCATTCGTTGCGCATTCTTTCCACCGCGACGGGGGTGTACCGCCTTTTCTGCCAAATGGCTACTCCCAGGGTCTGCCCTGGCCTTCAGGGAGGAGCATAGCGATCAAGGCTTTCTCTTTCACGAGTCACCGGCCGGCCCCGAGCGTCTCGGGGTCAGGTGTCGCCATTCACTGTTATTTCTTCCTGCTGCATATGGGCCATAATGTCACCAGCCATTCCGCCACGAGGATCAAAAGCGATGCTCCACGCATGGCATGACGTTTCTCCAGGGGACGACCTCCCGCGCGATTTTCAAGCGGTGATCGAGATCCCCCTGGGCTCCAACGTGAAATACGAGTTGGACAAGCCGAGCGGGCTCTTGAAGGTAGATCGCATCATCCATTCGGCGGTGTTCTACCCCGCAAACTATGGGTTCATCCCGCAGACGTACGCCGACGATAACGATCCCCTCGATGTGCTGGTCTTGTGCCAGGAACCGGTGCAGCCGCTGGCGCTGATCAGAGCGCGGGCCATTGGGCTGATGACCATGATCGATTCCGGGGCGAGCGACGACAAAGTCATCGCCGTGGCGACAAACGACCCGGAATTCAACAGCTACGTCGAGGCGAACGAATTGCCACCGCACCGCTTGCTCGTTCTGAAGCGTTTTTTCCAGGACTACAAGCAACTGGAGGGCAAGGAGGTTCGGGTGGATGACATCCGTCCGGCGTACGCAGCGGTCAAAGTCATCGAGAATGCCCTGGCGCGTTACAAGGCGCAAAGAGAGGCCCTTCGCGCGAAGGATCATCGCTAATGCAAATGCATTATTTTTACGACCAGAACTCAATGTTAACTTGCACCGACCGGAGTGGTCCGGTCGCCGCAGCGGCTTGGCTTGAGATTGTTTTTGTGTGCATGGCAAGGTTTATGGGCCGGAGCGAGATTGCATGAATCGTTTCTCGAAATGGACAGCGGGGATTTTTGGCGTGCTATTCATCGCTGCTTTTACCGTGCTGTCCTTCATGGCGGGAAGCCCGAAGGACGTATACGGCATGGTGCGATACGCCCTGCCGCACATGCATCGGGGCACATTGAAAGTGGGCAGCGACGCGCCAGACGCGCGGATTATCGCGCTGGATGGCGTTAGTCGTTTCCACATCCGCGAACGAACCCATGAGCGGCCGCTGGTGTTGGTGTTCGGGAGTTTTACTTGACCGCCTTTTCGCCGCCAGGTCGGCGACGTCGTTCAGATTTATGAAGATTACAAAGAGCGCGCCGATTTCCTTACCATTTACGTTCGTGAAGCGCATCCCACCGACGAATGGCAGATGAAATCCAATGTGAAGGACGACGTTTGCTATGCTCAGCCGAAAACACTGGAGCAGCGCGTGGCCATCGCGAATGATTTCACGAAGAGATTCAAGTTCCCCTTGCCCTTCGGAATTGACGATATGAGCAACGCCGCCAATGACGCATATGCTGCGTGGCCCGAACGCATTTACATCATTGATGAGGGCGGCCACATCGCCTACCGCGGCGGGATGGGACCGTTCAACTACAAGCCCGATGAAGCCCGCGAATGGCTGGCCGCGCGCTATGGGATGGTGAAACATGAAGCTTCAGCGTCGCCGGCATCTGGGGCGCCAACTTCCACGGCGGCGCCTGAAGCAGCGCCTGCGGCAAAGTAGCGGGTGCCGGATTGAAGAAAGTGGGCTTGGCGCGTGCTCTTTCAAAACTCGGCTATTGCTCGCGATCCCGCGCAGCAGAGCTGCTTGCAGCGGGGCGTGTGAAATGGAATGGAACCGTGCGGCGCGATCCGGAAACGCCCGTGCGCATTGGAAAAGACCGGATCGAAATAGACGGCCAGCCAGTAGAGCGCAGTTCCAAAATTTATCTTGCTCTCAACAAACCTCGCGGAGTTCTGACCACCGCATCTGACGAAAAAGGCCGGGCCACTGTGTATGCGTATTTGCCGGAGGGCTTGCCGTGGATTGCGCCGGTCGGGCGGCTAGACAAAGCGAGCGAGGGTTTGCTGCTCCTGACGAATGATTCGGAATGGGCGGCGCGCATTACGGCGCCGGAGACGCATCTCGATAAAACCTATCACGTGCAAATCAGCGCCATTGCCGATGAAAAGTTGCTCCAGGCATTACGAAACGGAATCCGCAGGAGCGCAGGCGAATTCCTGCGGATGAAAAGCGTGCGCCTGCTTCGGCAGGGCGAGCGTCATTCGTGGCTCGAAATTGTGCTGGACGAAGGCAAAAATCGCCACATCCGGTGGATGCTCGAAGAACTGAAAATTGAAGTGCTCCGGCTCGTGCGTGTCGCCATCGGAACGCTGACCCTGGGCGCTCTACCAAAGGGTGCAACTCGCCCGCTCGAGCAGGAAGAGAAGCAAGCGTTGGATCACGCGATGCGCACGCCGAACCGCGTTCCTGGCTCTTCGGTTCGATGACAAAGATTATTTCGATTTGTAAGTGAATGTCACTTTGGTTTCTTCATCAAGAACCAGCGGGCGAACGAAGTTGTACGAATTCCCTGCCCTCGGCACATCGACGCGAACCGGCAAGATGCCGGAAACGCGCTGCTGGAGATTCGTCACATTGGAGGAAGCCGCCATCTGTTGCTTCTCGGCATTCTTGCGGGCTTCGCGCTCGATCTGGCGAGAATTGCGGATCTCGGTGGATTCGGCCATCACTTGTACGGTTTCCATCTGGCCGACCGGCGCAATCATCGCGCGTCCCGCTTCACCGTCATAGCTTTCAGCGGCAGCGTATAGGGGCGAAGGAGGAAGAAGATTTGTGGCGATGGCGTCACCGCCGAAGTCTTTCACTTTAAACTGTTCGGGGAGAAAGACTTCCCATTGCAGGAGATTGATCGGCACGTCCATTTTCGGAAGGGAGAGATCGGAGCCGCCTTTTTTCGCGAAGGGCGCGCCCGAGTGCATGAAAACGAACGAGACAGTGTACGAGTCAACGGGCCGAAAGCCCGCGCGCAAAAGTGGGACGCGATTGCCGTCCGGTCCTTCGACGGGTTTCACTTTTTCTCCGGCAACTTCGGCGGAGAGAATGCTCGCGCCGGGAGGCAACGCCACTTTCAAAAACGGCTGCGCCTGGTTTTTGATAGTGAGTCGTATCTCGGTTAAGGATCGGCCTTCCGTGGTCACGAGAGTGGTGACGACGGCGCGTTCGGCGATGGCGGCGAGCACGCTGCTGTCCGGAAAGCGCGTCCATTCGAAGGCGAGGGCGGGCTTTTCGTTCGGCTGCTTGTGATAGCGAAATGCCGCTTGCATTGGAAACCGCGCGAGCGAACGCAAATATGGATTCATCTCTTTAAAATCCATGCGCTTCAGGCCGCCAGATTCCGCAGCGGTTAACTCGATGGTTCCAGCGCCCTCGACGAGAACCTCGCCGGTTTCCCGCTGAGCATTTTTGAAACTGAGAAAGGGCGCGTCGGCTTTCGTTGCGGTGATTGATTTTTCCATGGAGATTAAGAACTGATGGGTTCGCTGTGCCCGGCTAGCAACCTTCAGGGTCAAAACGCCGAACTCCACTTCGCTCGATTCCACTGATGCTCCGGTCGCGCCGGTGATTTCGAATCCTGCGGGGACTTCCATTTCGAATTGAGAGGGTTCGCCTTGCACGACGATAATGTCGGCGAGAGCGGCGACTCGAATGTCCGCTTCGCTGACGGAAACGAGTGTCTTCACGTCCGAGAGAAAACGCACCTCTTTGGGTACGGCCGGAGCGGCGGTCTCCCGAGTGGTCCACCAGATGTTGGCGACTTGCCCTGGTGCGAGTGTCGCTTCGATGGCGGTTTGGCCCTTCTCTGAGGACCTAGAGGTAATGAGGCCGGGGCTGATTCGAACGTTGGTGTGGTCGCCGGGAACAACAAGTGCAAGCCGCACGCTTCCCGCTGAAGGTACGGGAAGATTGAAGGAGGCGCGTCCAGCTTCAATGCTGAGTGGAAGGCCGGCGTCGAGCGTGACGGCGAAGTCCGCTGGTCCAGTAAGAACAGCCGTGTGCGTTCCATTTTCCAATTCGAGAGGCAAGCCCTTGCCTTCCTGACGGGCGTCGAGAATGGCCATGCCGGTCGTCAGCGGAATTTTGGTCGCGCCCTTATGAAGGATTTCTCCCTGCAATTGCACCGTACCTTGAACCGATTCGTTCGCGACGCGGAACTTCAGATCCGCGCGCTTCATGGTGTACGGAACGGGCGGCGTGTCCAGTTTCCTGGCAGGCTTGTTTGCGAGTTCGACGAGCCGGTTGTATTCGTCGAGGGGAAGCGTGACGTTACCCGAAGCCGGTACGGGAGGCAGAGCGACATCATCTGCGGCGGCCGCAAAACCGGGGAGAACCAGCATCCAAGCCAAGACTATTGCGAATATCTTTTTCATTTGCCACCTGCCTTTTTCTCGTGCTGATACGTTAGTTCCGCAGAGGGAGATTGGTTTTCGCCGGTCAGTTCTGAGACCAAGTAGAGCGAAGGACCGAATGCGGGGAAAGAAACGCGGATGGGAAGAATTCCGGAGCGCTTCCCTGCCAACGAGTCGGCCCTGAATTTATCGAGAAGAACCTGAGTTGCGGCTTGAGAGCCCTTGGATTTGGTTTCGTCCTTGGCATCCGCATCGGATAACGGTGGCGCCGTCAATCCCGCAACGACTCCCGCACCTACGCTACCGGCAGAACCCGCGCCAATTCCGTATCCTATGGCTGGCGGGCTGAGTGCTGACGAGATCGGATTCGAATAGGGTTCCATTCGAAACGCGCCGGGTTCGGGCGACACTTTGAAAAGCGGCGGATGATACACGAGGAGTCCCGTGCGCGAGACCGGCAGATCAAGAGCGGGTAGCGCAACTTTAAACTGGCCTTTGTCATTCCACACCGTGCCGCGGCTCAGATAGACGACCTCAACCGCAAACTCCGGTGCTTCTTCGCCAGCGCGCGCTTTGTCCAGCGGCAAAAGTAGGCTGCCGTCCGGCGACTGCCCCGGCCGCACCGCTTTACCCGCCAGGGATGCGCTCCAGAGCGTGGCACCGGCCGGCAAGGTGATCTTGAGGAAGTTGCGCTGGTTGTTTCGAACAGCGTAGCGCGCCTGGACGAGCGTTTTGCCCTCGTTGGTGATCAAAACCTGGTAGCGAGCCTCCGAGACGTTGGCCATCAGAACGGCTTGGGGCGTGTACCGCGCGATGTTCAAGCTGAGCGACCGCGTCAGATTCGAATCGCCGGAGCGAAACCGAAACGCCGCGAGCGATGGTGATTGGCGATTCGAAACCATTTCGCCGAGGTCCGTCGCATCCGCGCTTTCTAGCCCTTCGAATTTGAGATCCTTGATCTCCGCCGCGCCGAGGACTTCGACCGCGACGCCGCCGGTTTCCCGCTCGACGTTGAGAAGGCGAAGTAGGGGAATATCAATTTCTCCTTCCCGTGGGCTGCGAGTTTCCCCGGTCACGACGAATCGCGCGGTTTGCTCGAGCGGCTCCAGGAACGTCACTGAGAGTTCGTTGTCCTTCGCCTCCCAGTCGGCTACCATTGCGCCCAAAACCTGATTGATCGTGACCTTGTCAGGGATTTGAATTCTGGCGACGCGCGCTGCGCCCTGAGTCACCTCCAGATTGACTTCGGCGTTGATGGAAGTGGAGTCTTCGCCGAGCCCCAGGAGCTCGGTCAGCGATCCGCGCATTCGCAGAGGCTGCGTGACGCGGTGGTCCTCGGTCTTTCTGCGCCAAGCGAAGGTCAGTGGTTCGTTTCCGCGCCCGTACGCGATCCACTTGCTTTCCGACGCGGATTCGGATTTCTCGGAGAGCAGGCCGCCCGTGAGCCGGACGTCCACTCCCTGGCGAGGAAGCTGCACGGATGCGCGGGTAACGCCTGAGGCGGTCGATGGCAGCGTGATACTTTCTTCGCCAGTTGCGGATGCCACGGGAATGGCGATATCGAGCAACAAGAGCGCCCGCCCCGCATGGGAGAGAAGTGCGGAGAGTTGGCTTCCCGCTTTGCTGCTGGCACCGGGCACGAGAGAAACAAGTTTGCCGTCGAGTCTTGCTTCACGGACCAGGAGACCTGCCGGAATCGGGACGCGCACCCAGCCGTCCTTCAAGACATCGACCGTCAAGCTCGCGCGGCCGGAAGCGAGTTCACCCTCGATGCGCAGGTCGTAATCAACACGCGTGAGCGTGGCTTCAACCGGAGGCGGCTCCGGATCGCGTTCGATGGGATAGGCCCTCGCGTGAAGGTTCCGGTATTCATCGACAGGCAAGACGACCCAGCCCGGCGAGTGAGCGGCGGTCTGTCCCATGGAGCTGGCCGCAGAAATGAATAGGAGAGCAAGCAGACAAGCACAGAAAAATGGCAAGCCGGGTCTTTTTTTCAGCGTGAAAGCTGCTGCAATTCGTGCGGGCATACAAGTAGCCTCCTCATCTTCAAGATGGACGAGCGAGTAGGTTCTTTGTGCGACCCGGGGACGGAGCGTCCTGTTGAGTGGATAGGATGGTGCGCTGGGCGAAGATGGTTGTTCCATAAATAATTCCTTCACAAGAGCGAACGGCTAAGGCATACGACTGCCGGTACTCTGCATTAGAACGACGAGCTGGTTATTTCTTGCAGGACTTGGTTAGCGAGGTGAGTTTGAATCAAACGGGCATACTGTGAGTTTTTTGGATTGGTGAAGAGGAACATGGAGCGGGCGATGCGAATCGAATCAGGTCCAATGCTCTCTCTGTCTTGGAGCGTAAGGGCGGCAGACACAACTTTGCTTCAAATCCCTCCGAGCCGGAAGGAGCGGGTCCGCGAAGGACCTCGCCGCGCCATCGCCGGACTGTGTTTCAAGAGGCGAGCGGGAATCCCCTATCTGAAATTTTGGAAGCTCGCGATCGATGGAAGCAAGATCCGCAACTAGCCGCTTCCTTTTGGACTTTTCGACGCCGAGGAGTTGGGATAACCAGAAGCGATTTCCTCTTGACAGACCAACACCGGAGATGTATTTAACCTGTGGGTTAAGTACGGTATGACGTCTGACCAGCTCAGCAGCACCTTCGCGGCCCTCGCCGATCCCACGCGGCGCGCGATCCTGGCACGTCTAACGTCCGGAGAAGCCTCGGTCACACAACTGGCCGAGCCATTCGAGATGAGCATGCCGGCCATCTCCAAGCACCTTAAGGTGCTGGAGCGCACGGGACTGATCGCGCGGGGACACGAAGCGCAATGG
>WNGP01001701.1_pt1 | contig 20626 bp, 14 predicted proteins | sample 5407671 | NCBI WGS metagenome assembly WNGP01 (sample SAMN13153381, study PRJNA577476) | soil metagenome | isolation source: 40 cm soil or saprolite under Garry oak tree replicate 2 | place: USA:California | collected 2016-06-15 | reverse complement strand
CTCGAGCGCTACGTCACGTTCGACCTGGAGACCACGGACAGCGACGTCACGACGTGTGGCGTGGTCGAGATCGGAGCGGCGCGAGTAGTAAAGGGTGAGATCGTGGAGCGGTTTCAAACGCTGGTGCAGCCGTACCGGCCGATCACACCCGGGGCGAGCGCGATCCACGGCTACACCGATGGGGACGTCCGGGATGCCCGCGCATTCGCCGAGGTGTGGCCCGAGTTTCGGGCGTTCGTGGGTGATGACGTGCTCATCGCGCACAACGGCCAGCAGTTCGACGTCCCCGTGCTGCGCCGGCTGGCGGCAGGACGAGAGGGCGTGGACAGCCTCGGGTTCTACGACACGCTGCCCCTGGTGCGCTCCCTGTCGCAGGGCAGCGGCAAGCTGGAGGACTTGGCAGAGCGATTCGGGATCGACGCCGGCCGGGCACATCACGCGTTGGACGACGCGATCACGCTGGCGCGGGTGTATCGCGAGCTCGAGCGGCAGCGGGGCATCCGGGCGCGCAAGGCGGTGCTTGTGGACCTGCTCGACTACCTCGGCCTCGCCCTGGCGCTCGAACCGCATCGCGACACAGGCGGAGAGCGAGAGACGCTGTTCAAGGTGGCGCGGTTCTACACTCTGGGCCGCTACAGTGATGCGCTGGCGTTCTACGAGATGGAGCGGGGCCGCAGCGGGGCGGCCGCGCCTACCGTGGACGAGGTGATCCAGCGGCTGGGTGGGCGCGCGCTGATGACGCGGCTTCGGGCCGAGCCCGATCCGGCGCAGCGCTATCCCGCGGCGGTGGCTCGGCTGAGGGCGTTGATGGAGGGCGAGCCGTCAGCAACCCTCGCAGACTCCATCGACCGGCTGCTCGAGCGCGTGGCGCTCTCCACGTCCGACGGCGCCGAGGTCGCACCCGATCGCGTCAACCTGCTCACGCTGCATTCGACCAAGGGCTTGGAGTTCTCGCGGGTGTACATCCTGGGAGTGGAGGACTATCAGATTCCTGGCTATCGCGAGTCGACGGAGCATCGGGAGGGCGAGATCCAGGAGGCGCGGCGCCTCCTCTACGTAGGAATGACGCGCGCGCGCGAGCGGCTGGTGTTGACGCGGGTCGAGCGGCGCTTCGGGATGGATGCGGGGGGAAGCGGGTTCGTCGAGGAAATGGGGTTGGGGGTCACGTCTCTCGCGCAGTGATTTCGTACTTGAAGTTGTCCGGGTCGAGGGGGTCAATCCTGCCGCCGGACGTTTCGGCCTGCGGGTACATGAGGAATGCGACCGGCGCGCCGCGCGAGCCCGGGAGCGTGACGTCGTGCGCGTAGTTGTAGGCCATCCAGTTCATCTCCCACGACCCGAATAGCCGGGCGCGCGCCCGCTTCACGAGGATATCGTCGAGCGGGCGGTTCCCGGGTGGCTCCTCGAGCACCACCTTGCGCACGTCGGCGGGATCGACCGGCACCCAGCCAAACCCCTCGAGATACACCTCCGCCCGGCAGTGCTGGGCTTTGGTTACCGTCTCGGACGCCGTGCCGAGGCTCGCCGGCAGGCCCGCCGCGCGGGCGAGACCGACGTACAGCGCGTTGAGATCGGCGCACTTGCCGCTCAGGTCGCCGGACTCGAGCATGAAGCGGATGTCGCCCACCCCACAGCCGCGCGTTTTCGGATTGCGCGCCGTGTGGTCCACGATCCACTCGTAGATGGCGCGCGCCTTGTCCACGTCCGTGGCGGCGCCGCTCGTGATCCCGGTCGCCGTCGCTTTCACGATCCCGTCGGTCGGCAGCAGCGTCGTCGACCGCAGAAAGTGCCGCAGGTCCGCGCGGCGCTCGTGCTCCGGGCGGGGTGCCGAGAGATGGACGGCATAGTCCCTGGTCGCGATCCGGCTGGTGACGGTCAGGACCGGCCTTACACCCGGCGGAAACTCCGCCGCGATGATGCCCAGAGCGTCGGCGGCGCCTGCGACCAACGTCGCTGTACCGCCGCGCGCGTTGAACGCGTTCGCGAGCGTCTTCTGGTAGGGTGTTTCGCCAGCCAGCGCCGCCGGGACCCAGATCCATGTCGTCCCTGCGGGCTGCAACACCTCAACGTGCGTCGTCACCTCAAAGCTGCGCCACGCGCGGCGCCCGCGGTGCGATAACGCGAGGCCTGCCGAGGCGACAGCCGCCGAGCGGAGAAAATCGCGACGCTGCATCGTGCGCTCCAGTCGCGGGAATGTACGCTTCACTTTGCCCCGGGGCAAACGTCGCGCGCCCGCGGCGCAGGACGGCTGTCAGGGGAACGCCACTGCACCCGCTGAGGTATGAATGCGGCCGGAGGTGCGCATGCGATTCACAATCACTCGATCACGCGCCGTTCTCGCAGGTCTCGCGCTGTGCGCCGCCTGCGACCGGTCCCGGAGTCGCCTCGACCCTGGTACTGGCTCGGCCCGGTTTGGGCATGTGTTCGTCGTGACGGAAGAGAACACGAACTACAGCAGCGTCATCGCAGCGTCATCGGCAGCTCGGCGATGCCGTACTTGAACCAGCTGGCGCAGCAGTATGGGCTGGCGACCCAGTACTACGCCAATACGCATCCCTCGATCGGCAACTACTTCATGCTGGCGACGGGGCAGATCATCACGAATGACGACAGCTACGCGACCATCGTCACGGTCGACAACGTCGTGCGGGAACTGGTCGCCGCGGGGAAGACCTGGAAGTCGTACGCAGAGGACTTGCCGTCAGTTGGCTACACCGGCCCGAGCACCGGGAACTACGCGCGCAAGCACAACGTGTTCGCGCTGCTGTCGGACGTGGCAAGCGACGCGACACAACGCCAGAACCTGGTCCCGTTCACGCAGTTCGCCACCGACCTGGGGAACGGCACGCTGCCCGCGTTCGCGAACATCGTGCCCAACCTGTGCAACGACGCGCACGACTGCCCGCTCGCCACGGCGGACGCCTGGCTCCAGACGAACGTCGACCCGCTGCTCCAGAATTCCACATTCCAGCAAGACGGGCTGCTGATCATCGTGTTCGACGAGTCGTCCGGCGACAATACGAACGGCGGCGGCCGGATCGTCTGGATCGCCGTGGGCCCGCGGGTGAAGTCCGGCTATCAGGCGACGACCCTGTACCAACATCAGAGCACGCTGCGGCTGATCCTCGAGGGGCTGGGTGTGACGGGACTCCCGGGTGCGGCGGCGAGCGCTCAGAACATGGACGAGTTCTTTACGCCTACGCCCTGAAGCGGCGTCTCTCGCTATTGCAGTGGATCGAACGTTCCTCCCGCCCAGCCCATGGTCTGGGCCAGGTGGCTGTTCAGGTCCGTCTGTGTCGTGGGAATAGCGAAGAAGTAGGACCGCTGCGTTCGGGCTACGGGTGTCGCGCGGTTACTGCGGAGGGCTTAGTTCGACTTCCGCCCGAGGTAGGCCTCCTCCCACGCCACCGGGAACAGCCCGTTGCAGCGGGGACAGCGTAGCGTAACCGGCGAGCCGCGCAGCGACGCGCGGTCCCGGCACCCGGGACAGACGCCGTACGCGTCGCCCCAGCTCGCCGGCAGTCGCACCGCCTGAGCCGGCCGTCGCACCACGGTCCAGCGTTGGGGCGGCGCTTCGAGGACTTCGAGGAGGGCGCGGGGCACGGCGATGGGCTTGCGTTGTATCTCGACCGTGATGTTCTGGGATGCGAGCGTCACGACGCGATACCACGCGCCGCGGCGCAGCGGCAGCTCGCCTTCTGCCTTGAGTCGGACCCAATGCGGGGATGCCACCATGTCTTGCCTCGACGCAACCTAACTCCGGCCGCGCGATCCCGCACGGCTTAGTGCTGGCCGGTGACCGTGACCTCTTTTTGGAGGCGGATGTCGGCCGACGAAGCGCCCAACTCCACCGCGACCGGGCCGTTCTCGACGACCCAGCGGTGGGCCTCCGGATCCCAGTAGGCGAGCGCCCGGCCGGCGAGCGGGAATGCGACGGTCTGGGTCTCGCCCGACCGGAGCGTCACCCGCCGGAAACCGCGCAGGTCCCGTTTAGGGCGCGAGACCGCCGAGCGCGGGTACCGCACGTACAGCTGTACCACCTCGTCTCCGGCGCGGGGCCCGGTGTTCGTCACGTCCACCGAGACGGTGACGGTGTCGTCGCCCCGCAGCGTGTCGCCGCTGGTCCGCAGGCGGTCGTAGCCGAACGTGGTGTAACTCAGGCCGTAGCCGAACGGATACAGGGGCACGCCGTCGAAGAAGCGATAGGTGCGCCCGGCCATGCGGTAGTCCTCGAAGGGCGGGATGTCGGCCACACTATGATAGAAGGTGACCGGCAGGCGGCCGGCGGGATTGTAGTCGCCGAACAGGACGTCGGCGATGGCGGACCCGCCGGCCTGGCCGGGATACCATGCCTCGAGGATCGCGGGGACATGTTCCTGCGCCCAGTTCACGGCGACGGCGCTGCCGCTCATCAGGACCAGCACGGTGGGCTTCCCGAGCCCCACGATGCGCTCCAGCAGGCGCTCCTGCGGCGCAGGGAGGTCGATCCGGGTGCGGTCGCCGCCCTGGAAGCCCTCGATCTCGACCCGCATCTCCTCTCCTTCCAGCCGGGCCGTGAGGCCGACGCAGAGGACGACGACGTCGGCCTGGCGGGCGACGCGCAGCGCCTCCGACTCGAGCGCCTCGGCGGGCGTAGCCCACAGCAGCTGGAGCTGCGCCTCGCCGTATGATTCCTGCCCCTCCACACGCAGGCGGTAGCGCCGGCCCGCCTCGAGACGGACCGGTTCGCTCTGCACGACGCGCGGGTCGGGAAACTCACCGTCGTGCGTCGGATAGACCGAGCGGACCAGCAGGCTATCGTCCAGATACAGCTGGAACTTGACGGTGCCGACCAGCGCGAGGCGGTAGGTGCCGGTCACGGGCGGCTGCAAGGTGGCGGTCCAGCGCACCCCGAAGTCGTCGCCGTTCAGGTCCGCGCGTGGCGCACCCGCCCCCCAGTCGGCGGCGAGCGTCGTATCGACGCCGCCGTAGCGGGGCTCGCCTTGCATGGTGCGGCTCCCGAAGTAGGCGACGTCGAGGCCGCGCCGTCCCTGCGTCGTGGAGAAGGCGGACGAGGGCACGCTCGCCAGTACCGGGAACCCCGGGGCGAGATCCGAGCCGAGCGCGTACAGGACGCGCGTGGCCGGCGAAACGGCCGCCCGGATCCCGCGCAGCGGCGTCACCGGATCGGCCGGGATCCCGTTGTAGTTGCCGAGCAGCATGCGCCACTGGTCGGCATTCGGCCCGATCACCGCGATGGTGCCGAGGTCGCGCCGCAGCGGCAGCAGGTGATCGGCGTTCTTGAGCAAGACCATCGACTGGCGCGCGACCTCGAGCGCCAGCGCACGATGGGACGGCTGGTCGAGCACCGCAATGGGAATCTGCGCCCACCGCACCCGCTCGGGTGGATCGAACATGCCGAGGCGGAACCGCGCGACGAACAGTCGCACGAGCGCCCGGTCGATCTCTTGCTCGGTGATGAGGCCCTGGTGCACCGCGTCCACCAGGCTGCCATACTCGCGGCCGCAATCGAGGTCGGTGCCGGTCCGCACGCCCAGCGCCGCCGCTTCCGCCGCGGTGGCCACGACCCGGTGCCGCAGATACATGTCGCCGATGGCGCCGCAGTCGGACACAACGTACCCGGGGAATTGCCACTCGCCCCGCAGCACCTTCTGGAGCAGCAGATCGTTGCCGCAGGCGGGCTTGCCGTACACGCGATTGTACGCGCACATGAGCGAGTACGCGCCGCCCTCGCGGATGGCGACCTCGAAGTGCGGCAGGTAGCTCTCTCGCAGGTCCCGCTCGCTCACCACGGCGTCGAACTCGTGCCGCGCGGGCTCGGGACCGCTATGGACGGCGAAGTGCTTCACGGTGGCGATGGTCTTCAGGTATTGGGGATCATCGCCCTGGAGCCCGCGGATGAACGACACGGCCAGCCGGCCCGTCAGGTAGGGATCTTCACCGTAGGTCTCCTGGCCGCGTCCCCACCGCGGGTCGCGAAACAGGTTGATGTTGGGCGACCACACGGTCAGGCCCTGATACCGTTGGCGCTGCCCCTGCCGGGCGTAGTCGTGATGCTTGGCGCGGAACTCATCGGAGATCACGGTCGCCATGCGCAGCACGAGGCTGTCGTTCCACGAAGCGGCGAAGCCGATGGCCTGAGGGAACACCGTGGCGAGCCCCGAGCGGGCAACGCCGTGGAGGCCCTCATTCCACCAGTTGTACTCGGGGATCCCCAGCCGCTCGATGGCAGGCGCCCGGTCCACCATCTGCGACACCTTTTCCTCGAGCGTCATGCGGCCGACGAGGTCGGCCGCCCGCTGCTCGAATGTCTGGGCTCGGGCCGCGCCGCCGAGCGCGCAGCACAGCAGGGCCACCGTCGATATCCGCGCCACCTCCGCCTCCCGGTCCGGGGGACTCGCTTTCGCCGGCAAAAGTGATAAGATGACCACACGTTTTCAAGTAGCTCCTGTGCTCATCGGAGGTCTTCACATGGGTCACGAGCGGCGGCGCGCACGCCTCGAGTCACGCCGCCTGTAGCGGGCGGACCGGTAGGCGACCCGTTCGCCCTCACCGGCCGGGTGGCCGTCGTGACGGGCGGCTACGGGGTGCTGGGCGGTGCCATCGCCTCGGGTCTCGCCGACGCGGGTGCCGCCGTCGCGATCCTGGGCCGGCGACGCGCCGCCGCCGAGGAGAAAGCCGACGCGATGCGCCGGAGCGGCGGTGACGCACTCGTCCTCGTCGCGGACGTGCTGGACGAGACCCAGGTGCGGGGCGCCCGGGACGAGCTGCTGCGGACGCGGGGACGCGTGGACATCCTCGTCAACGCGGCGGGCGGCAACGTCGCGCGCGCCCGCAGCGACGACAGGCCGGTCTTCGACGTCCCGCTCGACGCGCTGGACGAGGTGCTCCGGCTCAACCTCCACGGCACTCTCGTGCCGTCGCTCTCGCTCGGCGAGGCCATGGGCCGTCAGGGCTCGGGCTGTATCGTGAACATCTCCTCGATGGTCGCGAGCCGCGTGCTCAGCGGCGTCCTGGGGTATTCCATCGCCAAGGCCGGGATCGAGGCCTTCACGCGTTGGCTGGCGACCGACCTGGCGCGCCGGTACGGCGACCGGCTGCGCGTGAACGCCATCGCTCCGGGGTTCTTCGTCACCGAGCAGAACCGGAGCGTGCTGATCAATCCGGACGGCAGTTACACGGAGCGGGCCCGCGCCATCGTCGCGCACACGCCCATGGGCCGGTTCGGCAAGCCCGACGAGATCGTCGGCGCGGTGCGATGGTTGTGCGGCGACGCGGCAGCGTTCGTGACCGGCGCTGTCGTCCCGGTCGACGGCGGCTTCGGTGTCTCGACCGGCGTCTGATCCCGCGGCCTCCCCTCCGGGATTCGCGCACCGCTGGACCGTCGTGGCCTTGCTGTTCGGGGCGACCACCGTCAACTACATCGACCGCCAGGTCCTCGGCATCCTCGCGCCGACGCTCACGCATGAGCTCGGCTGGAGAGAGACGGACTACGCCGCCATCGTCTCGTGGTTCAGCGTGGCCTACGGCGTCGGGCTGCTCGTCATGGGCCGCATCATGGACCGGATCGGCGTGCGCACCGGGCTGTCGATCGCCGTCCTGGTCTGGAGCCTGGCATCCATTGGGCACGCCCTGGTACGCAGCGTCGCCGGCTTCGGCGTCGCGCGCGCCCTGCTCGGCGTCGGCGAATCGGGCAACTTCCCGGCGGCGGTCAAGGCCGTGGCGGAGTGGTTTCCTGAGAGGGAACGAGCGCTCGCCACCGGTATCTTTAACGCCGGCAGCAACGTCGGTGTAGTGGTCGCCGCACTCGCGGTTCCCTGGATCACCCTCGCGCTGGGTTGGCGCGCAGCGTTCCTCGCCACCGGCGCGCTCGACCTGACGTGGCTCGCCCTGTGGCTGGCCGTGTATCACGACCCGAGCCGGCAGCCCCGGCTCTCGGGCGCCGAGCCGCCGGGTGACACCTCGTGGCGCAGGCTGCTGCGCCGCCGCCAGACGTGGGCGTTCATCGTGGGCAAGGCGCTGACCGATCCGGTGTGGCTCTTCTATCTGTTCTGGCTCCCCAAGTTCCTCGACGCGAAGTTCGGCGTGCGCCTCGCGGGCCTCGCGGCCCCGCTGGTCGTCATCTACGTGGTCGCCGACGTGGGCTCGGTCACGGGCGGATGGATGTCGGGTGCGCTGATCAAGCGCGGCTGGAGCGTGGACCGCGGTCGCAAGACCGCGCTGCTCGTCGCGGCGCTGTGCATCGTCCCGACCATGTTCGCGCCAGCGGCCGGCAACATGTGGGTCGCCGTGGGCATCGTGAGCGTGGCGGCCGGCGCGCACCAGTGGTGGTCGGCCAACCTGTTCACCACGGTGAGCGACATGTTTCCCGCGCGCGCGGTCGCGTCCGTCGTCGGCATCGGCGGGTGCGCCGGCTTGTTCAGCGCGTTCGCCTTCCAGCGGCTCACGGGCGCCCTCCTGGAGGCGACGGCCGGCAACTATGCGCCGATCTTCGCGGTGCTGGGGGTGGCCTACATCGCGGCCCTCGTGCTCATCCATCTCCTTGTGCCGCGCCTGGAGCCGGTGCTTGCCATGGGTCGGTCATAAGATCAGTTTATCACTCGTGAAAATCGCCGACATTCGCGCCACTCCCGTCTCGGTTCCGCTCGCGGCCCCCCTGCGCCACGCCAACGGGTGTCACTGGGGACGGTTCGTGCGCACCATCGTCGAAGTCGAGAGCGACGACGGACGCATCGGCCTCGGCGAGCTGGGGGGCGGGGGTGAAGCCGCCAGCGCCGCCGTGCTCGCGTTGAAGCCGTACCTCGTCGGGCGCGACCCCGCGCGGCTCGAGGAGATGCGCTTCGTCATCGCGAATCCCACCGCGTCGCTGTACAACCTGCGCACCCAGATGCTCGCGGCTCTCGAGTTCGCGTGCCTGGACCTGCTGGGCCAGGAGTGGGGCGTTCCGGTCAGCGACATCCTGGGAGGCCGGCTGCGCGATCAGGTGCCGTTCGCCTCGTATCTGTTCTTTCGCTACCCCACCGCCGGCGACGGCTCCGGTGAAGTCCGCACGGTGGAGCAGCTCGTAGCGGAGGCCCGCGCCCTCAAACAGCAGTGCGGCTTCACCACTCACAAGATGAAGGGCGGCGTGTTCCCGCCCCGCTACGAGCTGGAGTGCTACCGCGCCCTGGCCGCGGCGCTGCCCGGCGACAGCTTCCGCTTCGATCCCAACGGTGTCTGGTCCACGGAGGTGGCCGTCTGGTTCGGGCGGCAGATCGAGAGCCTGAACAACGACTACCTGGAAGACCCGGTGTTCGGGCTCCACGGCATGCGCCGCGCGCGCGAACGAATCCGCATCCCGTTGGCCACGAACACCGTCGTCGTGGGCTTCGAGCAGCTGGCCGCCAACGTGCTTCAGACCGCCGTGGACGTCATCCTCCTCGACACGACGTTCTGGGGCGGGATCCGCTCCTGCGTCAAGGCGGCGGGGATCTGCGAGGCGTTCCAGTTCGGTGTGGCGGTGCACTCCTCGGGGGAGCTGGGCATCCAGCTCGCGACCATGCTGCATTTGGGCGCCGTGCTCCCGAACGTCACGTTCGCCGCGGACGCGCACTACCATCACCTCCTGGACGACGTGATCGCGGGCGGGAAACTGCCGTACTGCCACGGCGCGATCCCCGTGCCGACCGCCCCGGGGCTCGGCGTGACGCTCGACCCCGAGCGCATGGCGCGCTACCACGAGTCGTTCCTGCGGCTCGGGCCCTACCCGTACGACCAGGACCCGCTGCGTCCGGGCTGGGCGCCCCTGATCCCGAATACCCGCTGGGCGGATCCGGCCGACGGGCGCGTTCCTCACGTGCCGGCCTGATCCGGTCGTGTTCCGGTCCGTGCTCCCGTGGTGCGTCCTGCTCATCGCCGCCGCGCCACCCCCTGCCCCCCTCACGGCCGCTGCCGAGGACGGCTACGACCTGTGGTTGCGCTACCGGCTCGTCGCCGACGCCGAGCGGCTCAAGGAGTATCGAGCGGAGCTGTCTCAGCTGGTGGTGGAGGGCGACTCGCCCACCCTGCGCGCCGCGCGGGACGAGCTGATCCTCGGGCTGCGGGGGCTGCTCGGGACCGGGATCCGGCTCGCAGACGAAGTCGAGAGCGACGGAGCGATCGTCGCGGGCACGCCCGCGACGTCGCGCCTCGTCGCCGCGCTCCCCCTCGCCGACGAGCTGCGGCGCGCGGGCGACGAGGGGTTCGTGCTGCGGGCGCTCCCCGTACACGGCAGGCGGGCGATCGTGATCGCCGCCAACCGCGAGGTCGGCGTGCTGTACGGCGCCTTCGACCTGCTCCGCCTGGTGCAGACGTATCGGCCGCTTCAGGCCCTCGCCGTCGTCAGCGCGCCGCGGATACGGCTGCGCCTGCTCGACCACTGGGACAACCTGGATGGCTCGGTGGAGCGGGGATACGCCGGCAGGTCGCTGTGGGGCTGGTCAGGGCTGCCTGACTTACTCGACCCGCGCTACCGGGACTACGCGCGCGCCAACGCGTCGCTCGGCATCAACGGCACGGTGCTCACGAACGTGAACGCGAACGCCAGGGTGCTCACGTCCGAGTACCTCGGCAAGGTCGCCGCGCTCGCCAACGTGTTCCGTCCGTACGGCCTGCGCGTATATCTCACGGCGCGCTTCAGCGCGCCCATCGAGCTGGGCGGGCTCGCCACCGCCGACCCGCTCGACCCGGCCGTGCGCGCGTGGTGGCGGCACAAGGTGGACGAGATCTACCGCGTCGTTCCCGACTTCGGGGGATTCCTCGTGAAGGCGAACTCGGAAGGGCAGCCGGGGCCCCAGGACTACGGACGCACCCACGCCGACGGCGCCAACATGCTGGCGGACGCGCTGGCCTCGCACGGCGGCGTAGTGATGTGGCGGGCGTTCGTGTACAGCACCGAGGTCCCGACGGACCGCGTCCGCCAGGCATATGACGAATTCACGCCGCAGGACGGCGCGTTCCGCGAGAACGTGCTGCTCCAGGTCAAGAACGGGCCGCTCGATTTCCAGCCACGCGAGCCGTTCCACCCCCTGTTCGGCGCCATGCCCCGGACTCCGCTGATGCTCGAGTTCCAGATCACCAAGGAGTACCTGGGCGAGGACACGCATCTGGTGTTCCTGGGGCCGCTGTTCAAGGAAGTCCTGGACGCCGACACCTACGCTCGGGGCGAGGGCTCCACGGTCGCGCGCGTGGTGGACGGCTCGCTCCACGGCTACACGCGCACCGGGATCGCCGGCGTTGCCAACATCGGCACCGACCGGAACTGGACGGGATCGCACTTCAACCAGGCCAACTGGTACGCCTTCGGGCGCCTGGCGTGGGACCACACCCTGTCCTCGGGCGACATCGCCTCGGAGTGGATCCGGATGACGTTCACGCACGAGCCCGGGGCGGTCGCGCGGATCGAGCACATCATGCTCGAGTCGCGCGAGGCCGCGGTGCACTACATGACGCCGCTCGGGCTGGCGCACATCATGGCGGCGGGCCACCACTACGGCCCCGGGCCCTGGGTCGCCCGGGGCCGCCCCGACCAAACTCCCGTCTATTTCCATAGGGCCGACACGCTCGGGATCGGGTTCGAGCGCACGGCCGCCGGGACCGGAGCGCTGGCGCAGTATTTCCCGCCGCTCGGGCGGCGCTGGGGCGACCGCGACTCCGTGCCCGACGCCCTGCTCTTATGGTTCCATCGGGTGGGCTGGAACGAGCGCCTGCGATCGGGACGCACGCTGTGGGAGGAGCTGGTGCACGAGTACAGCGAGGGCGTGGACTCGGTGCGCTCCATGGCGCGCCAGTGGAGCCCGCTCGAGGGCGCGATCGACGCGGCGCGCTTCCGCGACGTCGCGGCGTTCCTCGCGATCCAGCAGCGCGAGGCCCGCTGGTGGCGGGACGCCGCGATCGCGTACTTCCAGACCTTCTCCCGGCAACCGGTGCCGCCCGGCTACGCGCCTCCGGCGCACTCCCTCGAGTTCTACGTGCAGCTCCGGTGTCCCGCCGACCCGCACAAGCCCCGCTGCGACGCCATCCAAGACACGCCATGAAACGCCACGACCCGCGCGACTCCTACGCGCCGCGCCCCGAGCACCACTTCACCTTCGGGCTCTGGACCGTGGGCAACCCGGGGCGGGACCCCTTCGGCGAGCCGGTACGCGCGCCGCTCCCCCCTGCCCGCATCGTGCAGCGCCTGGCGGAGCTGGGCGCCTACGGGGTCAACCTGCACGACAACGATCTGGTGCCGGCGGGCGCCTCTGCGGCCGAGCGAGACCGGATCGTGCGCGAGTTCAAGGCGGCGCTCGAGGCGAGCGGCATGCGCGTTCCGATGGCGACCACCAACCTGTTCTCTGACCCCGTGTTCCGGGACGGCGCCCTCACTAGCAACGACGCGCGCGTCCGCGCCTACGCCCTGCAAAAGACGATGGCCGCGATCGACCTCGGCGTGGAGCTGGGCGCCGGGATGTACGTTCTCTGGGGCGGGCGCGAGGGCGTCGAGACCAACTCCGCCAAGGACCCGCGCACAGCGCTCGGCTGGTACCGCGAGGGGCTCAACTTCCTGTGCGAATACGTGCGGTCACAGAAATACGATCTCAGGTTGGCGCTCGAGGCCAAACCCAACGAGCCGCGCGGCGACATCTTCCTCCCGACGACCGGGCACATGCTCGCTTTCATCTATACGCTCGACCATCCGGAGATGGTCGGCGTGAATCCCGAGGTGGCGCACGAGCAGATGGCGGGGCTGGACTTCTCGCACGGGGTCGCGCAGGCCCTCGACGCGGGCAAGCTGTTCCACATCGATCTCAACGGACAGAAGGCCGGGCGGTTCGACCAGGACCTGCGCTTCGGCAGCGACGACGTCAAGTCCGCGTTCTTCCTGGTGAAGCTGCTCGAGGACGCGCGCTGGCCCGGCATGCGGCACTTCGACAGTCACGCCTACCGCACGGAGGACGAGGACGGCGTGTGGGACTTCGCCGCCGGCAGCATGCGGAGCTACCTGATCCTCAAGGAGAAGGCCGAGCGGTTCAACGCGGACCCGGAGATCCAGCAGCTGCTGAGCGCGCTGCGCGCACGCGGCGGCGAGGTGGCCCGCCCCGTGGAGGGCGAGACATTCGACCTCGCGGCGCTGCGCCGGCAGGGCTACGGCTACGAGCGCCTCGACCAGCTGACGATGGAGCTGCTGCTGGGCGTGCGATGACCGCAGCGGATGGGTTGTTCCTCGGCCTCGACATCGGGACGAGCGGCGTAAAGGCCCTGCTGGTGGACGCTGGCGGCGCAGTGGCCGGCTCCGCCACCGCTCCCCTGTCGCTCGCCACGCCGCAGCCCGGCTGGGCGGAGCAGCACCCCGACCGCTGGTGGGAAGCGTGCCTCGCGTCCACGCGGCAGGTCCTGGACGGGAAGCCGCCGGCGCGCATCGCGGCGGTAGGGATCTCGGGACAGATGCACTCCTCGGTGTTTCTCGACCGGGGCGGCGCGGTGGTCCGGCCGGCCTTGCTATGGTGCGATGGGCGGACGACGCCAGAGTGCCGGGAGATCACCAGCCGGGCCGGAGGAGAGGCGCGACTGCGCGAGTGGGTGAGCAACCCCGCGCTCGAAGGGTTCACGCTCCCCAAGGTGCTCTGGCTCCGCAACCACGAGCCCGGGGCGTTCGGGCGTGTCGCCACTGTCCTCCTCCCTAAGGACTTCGTGCGGTTCCGTCTGACGGGGACCCTGGCTGCAGAGCCGTCCGACGCCTCGGGGACGCTCATGTACGACCCCGCGCGGCTGCGCTGGAGCCGGGAGATGATGGAAGCGGTGGGGCTGCCGATGTCCCTGCTCCCCGACGTGGGCGGCTCGTCCGAGGTGCTGGGCCGCGTCACACCCGAGGCCGCTGGCATCACCGGCCTCGCCGCGGGCACCCCCGTCGTCGGCGGCGGCGCCGACAATGCGTGTGGCGCCGCAGGCGTGGGCGCCCTCACGCCGGGCGACGCCGTGGCCAGTTGGGGAACCTCGGGCACGGTGCTGGCCCCGACGGCGGAGCCGCGCGTCGATCCCGGCCTGCGCGCCCACACGTTCTGCCACGTGGCGCCCGGCGTGTGGTACGTGATGGGTGTGGTGCTGTCGGCCGGCGCCGCGCTCGCCTGGTACCGCGATCGCTTCGCGCGCGAAGCGGCCGAAGGGGGTAACGGCGACGCGCGCCTGACGGAGGAGGCTGCAGGGGTCCCGGCCGGCGCGGGGGGCGTGACCTTCCTTCCCTACCTCCAGGGCGAGCGCACACCCCACCGCGACGCCGCCATCCGGGGCGCCTTTCTCGGGCTCAGCCTGGCCCACTCGCGCGCGCATGTCACGCGGGCGGTGCTCGAGGGGGTCGGCTTCGCGCTGCGCGACTCGCTGTCGATCCTCGAGGAGTTGGGTCTCGCGCCCCGGGCCATGCTGCTCACAGGGGGCGGCGCGCGCAGCCCGTTCATCCGCCGGCTCCTGGCGGACATCTTCGGCCTCCCGGTGACCGCGGTGAACCGCGAGGAGGGGCCCGCCTACGGCGCCGCCCTGCTCGCGGCCGTCGGGGCCGGCGCGTTTCCGGACCTCGGCGCCGCCGTCAGGCACACCGTCACGACCACCCGGCCGATACGGCCCGAGCCTGAGGCGCACGCCGCATATCAGCGGCTGTACGCGCATTTCCGGGCGTGCTACCCCGCGTCGCGCCCGGTCGCGGAGGGTGCCGGCCGGTGAACGCCGTCGTGCGGCGGATGCTCGGCTCCCAGGAGTCCGGCCTCGTGATCGTCGTGACGGTGCTGACCATCGCCCTGGCGTCGCTGGCCGGCTCGCACATCGACCGCCAGACCGGCCAGGCGGTGAACAACTTCTGGAATCCGTACACGCTCATGCAGACCGGCACCGACGCCAGCTTCTTCGCGATCATGGCGATCGGGGCCACCGTGGTGATCGTCTCGGGCGGGATCGACCTCTCGGTCGGCTCGATCTACGCGATGGCCGGTGTGGGCATGGCGTTGCTGCTGCGCGGCCTCGGACCGCTGCCGGGCTTCCCAACGGTACTCGTCGGCCTCGCCACGAGCGTCGGCATCGGCGTCCTGTGCGGGCTCTTGAACGGCGTCCTGGTCGTCGGCCTCGGCGTCCACCCCTTCATCGTCACGCTCGGCACCATGTGGGTGCTGCGGGGGATCGCGTTCGTCGCGAGCCGCGCCGAGAGCGTCCTCGTGCCGGGGGTGCTCACGGACGTGGTCAAGGCGCCGCTCGGACTCGGCAGCGGGCTCTATCCCGTGCCGGTGCTCTGCATGGTGGTGGTCGCCGCGGCCGGCACGCTGTACCTGACCCGCACGGTCATGGGCCGGCACGTGTTCGCGTTCGGGGACAACCTCGAGGCGAGCCGCTTCGCGGGGCTCCCGCTGGGCCACATCCAGGTCGGCGTGTTCGTCGTGTCGGGCCTGTTGGGGGGCTTCGCGGCGTTCCTCGGCGCCGGGTTCTTCGGGTCGGCCTCCTCGGCCGACGCGCAGGGCTACGAGCTGTACGTGATCGCGTCGGCGGTGGTGGGCGGCGCCCGCCTGGTCGGGGGCAAAGGCAGCGCCCTGGGCGCCACGCTGGGCGCCGTGCTGATCGTCCTCATTCGCCAGTCGATCCGGACGCTGCATTTCGATCAGAACTACGAGTGGATCGTCATCGGGAGCGCCATCATCCTCGCGGTGGCGGTGGACCAATGGAGCACCCGGCTCGCGGCGGAGCGCCTGAGCCGGAGAGCGGCGGCGCCGCGGGACACGACGTCAAACGCCTGACCGGAGGTCACCGATGAGCAGACGCGTTATACACTGGCTGGCGGCGCTCGTCGCCGTGGGGGCGGCCGCGTGCGGCGGCCGGAAGGGGAGGGACGACAGCATCACCATCGCCGTGATCGCCAAGAGCTCGACCAATCCCGTGTTCCTCGCGGCCCGCACCGGGGCCGAGGCGGCCGCGAGCGAGCTGTCGCGGCAAGACAGCATCCACGTGAAGATCGCCTGGCTCACGCCGCCGCAGGAAGACGGGCAGCTCCAGGCCCAGCGCATCGAGCAAGCGGTGAACGACGGCGCCGACGCGGTCCTGATCTCGTGCTCCGACGCGAGCAAGGTGACGGGCGCGATCGACGATGCCGTGAACCGGGGCGTGGCGGTCATGACCTTCGACAGCGACGCGCCGCAATCGAAGCGGTTCGCGTACTTCGGCGTGAACGACGTGCGCACCGGCGAGGCGGTGATGGCCGAGCTTGCGAAACTGATGAACGGGCGGGGGCCGGTCGCCATCCTCGCCGGCAACCAGAACGCCCCCAACCTGCAGCAGCGGGTCGCCGGCGTGCAGCAGGAGGCGCGGCGCCATCCCGGCATCCGCGTGGTGGGCGTCTTCAATCACATCGAGACGCCGCAGGATGCGGCGGCCGAGATGATCCGCGTCACCAACGCCTATCCCGACCTTCAAGGGTGGGCGCTGGTGGGCGGGTGGCCGCTCTTCACCCAGACGCTGCTCAAGGACCTCGATCCCGCCCGCATCAAGGTGGTGTCCGTCGATGCGCTCCCCGCTGAGCTGGCGTACGTGGACCGCGGCATCGCGCCGGTGCTCCTGGCGCAGCCCGTCTACCAGTGGGGCTACGTGGGCGTGAAGACGATCGTGGACCGGCTGCATTTTCACCGCGACGTCCCCGCGATCATCCCGATGGAGCTGGTGCGCGTGACCCGCGAGAACCTGGGGGAATGGGCCCGTCAGCTCCAGGCCTGGGGCTTCAGCGACGTCCCGGCGGCGTACCTCAAGCGCTAGCGGCCGCGATCATGGGGGAGCCTGCCGTGCGCTTCGAGGGAATCGAAAAGCGGTTCCCCGGCGTGCTGGCGCTGAGCGGCGTCTCGCTCGACGTCGCCGCGGGCTCGTGCCACGCCCTGTGCGGCGAAAACGGTGCCGGCAAGAGCACCCTGGGCCGCATCCTCGCCGGCATCCACGTCCCCGACGCCGGCGCGCTGTACCTGTACGGGACGGCGGTGCGATTCGAGAGCCCGCGTGCCGCACGCGCGGCCGGCGTGGCCATGGTCCACCAGGAGCTGGCGTTCTGCGAGCAGCTGTCCGTCGCCGAGAACCTGTGCCTGGGAGCGATGCCCGCGCGCTGGGGCATGGTGCAGCGCGACGCCATGGCGCGCCGCGCCGCGGCGATGCTGGCGGAGATCGGGCCCACCATCGACGTGGGACGCCCGGTCGGCGAGCTCACCATCGCGCAGCGGCAGCTGGTGCAGATCGCGGGCGCGGTGGCGGGCGGCGCCCGCATCCTCGTCTTCGACGAGCCCACGAGCAGCCTCGGCGAAGTCGAGGCGGAGCGCCTCTACGACCTGATCGGGCGGCTGACGCGCCGCGGCGTGACGTGCATCTACGTCTCCCATCGCATGCCCGAGGTGTTCCGTTTGTGCGACCGCGTCACCGTGCTGAGAGACGGGCGCCACGTCGCCACCATCCCGGCCAGGGACACGACGCCGGGAGAGCTCGCCCACCTGATGATCGGACGCACGCTCGCCGAGTACTTCCCGCCGCACGACGCGGCGCCGCCCGGCGAGGAGCTGCTGCGGGTCGAGGCGCTGAGCGGCGCGGGACGGTTCGAGGACGTCTCGTTCTCGCTGCGCGCGGGCGAGGTGGTGGGACTGGGCGGGTTGGTGGGAGCCGGCCGCTCCGAGCTGGCCCATGCCCTCTTCGGCGTCGAGCCGGCCGACCGGGGCAGGATCTACGCGCGGGGCCGCGAGGTCCGGATCACGAGTCCCGAGAGCGCGATCCGGCTCGGCATCGGGCTCGTGCCGGAGGACCGCAAGCGGCACGGCGTACTGCCGTCGCAGAGCGTCCGCCACAATATCGCGCTCACCATCCTGCGCCGGCTGGCGCGCTGGACGTGGCTGCGCTTGTCGCAGGAGGGCGAGGTGGCCCGCACGTTGCGCGACCGGCTGGGGGTCCGGGCGGCGGATCTCGATGCCGCCGTCGGGGGCCTCTCCGGCGGCAACCAGCAGAAGGTCGTGCTCGCCCGGTGGCTCGCCGCCGGCTCGCGCATTCTCATCCTCGACGAGCCGACGCGCGGAGTGGACGTGGGCGCCAAGGCGGAGATCCACGCCTTGATCGGCCGCCTCGCCGCCGCGGGGACGGCAGTGCTGCTGATCTCGAGCGAGCTGCCCGAGCTGCTGAGCCTCTCCACGCGGATCCTGGTGTTGCGCGCGGGCCGGATCGCCGGCGAGCTGGACCGCGGGTCGGCCACGCAGGCCGCCGTGCTCCGGCTGATGGCGGGGCTCGGCGTCGCTCCTTCATCCGAGAGGTACTGATGCGACACGGATTGGGCGTTCTGATCGCATTGTGCGCGGCTCTCCCCCTGGAGGCCCAGGGCGATCCGTGGGCGGCGCCGGTACGCGGGTCCTGGGTCCGCACCGGACCCGCCGCCCCGGGTGATGTGGTGCTCGCGTCAGGCGCGAGCGGAGCCGAAATCGTGGTCGGCGCCTCCGAGAACCTGAACGTACGCCAGGCCGCGACGTTCCTGGCGGGCGACATCGAAACGATCAGCGGCTATCGGCCGCCCATCGTCGCCACGGCCACGCCCGGAAAGACGAGCATCCGGCTGGCCACCGTGGGGAACGGCCCGCTCCCGGCCGTGATCGATGCGGCAAGCTTGCGGGGCCAATGGGAATCCTACCGCGTCGTCACCGCGCCCGGCGCCGTCTGGCTGGTGGGGTCGAAACCGCGCGGCACCGCGTTCGCGGCGTACACCCTCTCCGAGCGCCTGGGTGTCGATCCCCTCTACCTGTGGACCGGGTACGTGCCCGAGCAGCACGATCCGCTGGTCCTCAAGGCCACGCGCTTCGCGCAGGGGCCGCCAACGTTCCGGTATCGCGGGTTCTTCCACGACGACGAAGACATCCTGCCCCGTCCGTTCGACGCCCGCGGGTACCCGCTCCAGACGGGCGACGTGCCGCTGGCGTGGTACCGGCGCTTCTTCGAAACGGCCCTGCGGCTGCGGATGAACATGGTCGCGCCCTACGTGCGCGTGCATCGCCGCTTCGAGGTGCAGCAGCTCGCGAGCGACTGGGGCCTGTACTACACGTCGCACCACTACGACATCCTCGTCTCCAACCCGTTCGGCCTCGTCACCTTCAACCTGGCGGCCGAGCGCGGCGTGCGGCCCGACTACGACTGGTTCACGAACAGGGACGGCCTGTTGAACTTCTGGCGCGGCGGCGTGGAGGAGAACCACGACCTCGACGTCATCTGGCCCGTGGGCTTGAGGAACACGTCGGATCGCGCGTACACCTGGCCCGAAGGGACCACCGATGCCGACAAGGCGCGGGTGTTCCGCGAGGTGATCGGGTTGCAGACCGCCATGGTGCGCGACGCGCTCCCGCCCGAGCGCACCCCGATCTTCCATTTCACGATGTACTCGGAGATGCTGGACCTGTACCGCCGCGATCCGGCGTCGTTCGGATTGCCGGACGACGTCATCATCGTCTGGCCCGACGACAACGACGGCCACATGCGCGGACTGCCGAGTGATCTGGGCCGCTGGAAGCACGGCGTGTACTACCACCTGGCGTACCTCGGCGGGAACCTGAGCAAGCAGACGACGCATACGGTGGCGCCCGCGACGATCGCGGCCGAGTTCCAGCGCATCGTCCAGGCCCACGCGACCGAATACATGCTCGTCAACGTGTCGGAGCTGCGCGACTACGTCATGGGCGCGCGCCTGATCGCCGACATCACGTGGAATGCGCCGGCGGTGTACGCCACGCCCGATGCGGCAGGCCGCTTCGTGGCGTGGTGGACGCAGGAGTATTTCCCCCCGGCCGCCGCCCCGGCGCGGGCGGCGTACGACCGCTACCATGCGCTGCTCGACACGCCGGACAAGCTGTGGTACGCGTCCGATGCGGTGCAGAGCCTCATCGAGCGGCTGTGGCATCGCGTGACCAGCGAGCCGGCCCCGCCGTTCGACGCCGATACCCTCGCGGTCCTCGCGGCGCGCATCGGCCGGCTCGATAGCGGCCTGGCGATCGCGGCGCGGGCCGAATCCACGATGACCTGGGCCCAGCGCCGGTTCTTCTCCGTGGACGTCGAGCTCGGCCTGCGTATTGACGAGCGCCAGACCCGGGCCGCGCTCACGCTCGCAGACGCACTCCGGGCCCCGGAGTCAGCCATCATGTGGCGCCTCACACACGAGGCGCTCATGCCGCTCGAGCAGCTCGAGGCCGAGTTCGCCCGGGCGGAATACCCGCCGTTCGACCGCTGGTACCAGGAGACGTGGATCCGGGCCGGGTTGCAGCGCAACAACCCGCACCGCGCCTACGTGGAATTGCGCGCCTTCATCGGGAGCGATGGCCGCTCCCGGCTCGAACCGCCGCCGTTCCTCGGCCGGACGCCGGTGCCTGCCGGCGCGAACCTGCCGGTCCGGAGGCCCTGAGGTCGTGGTCGCGTCGCCCGGCGGCCGCCTGGTCGTGGCTCTCACCCTGGCGTCGGCCGCCTCCACGACGTGCGCGCGGCCTCCCGTCCCCCGCGCCGGCCTGCACTGGCTGGGGACCTGGACAGCCGCTCTACAGCTCACGGAGCCACGGAACATGCCTCCCGCGCCGGGGTTGTCGGGCAGCACCCTGCGCCAGGTGAT
>WNGP01001266.1_pt1 | contig 20646 bp, 27 predicted proteins | sample 5407671 | NCBI WGS metagenome assembly WNGP01 (sample SAMN13153381, study PRJNA577476) | soil metagenome | isolation source: 40 cm soil or saprolite under Garry oak tree replicate 2 | place: USA:California | collected 2016-06-15 | reverse complement strand
CCATACCTCACCGCAGACATGTGCATCGAGATGGGCGGAGGCGAGCTTTCCGGAGCAGGCTCGACAAGAGGTTCCGGCTCTCTAGTCCTGGCTGCGGCAAATTCGGGGGTGCAGAGCGTGGATAAGCAGAGTTGTTGTCCGAGTTCCAGACGCAGATTCCACACCCATTGCGCGAGGATTTGGCAAAACTCCTGGCCCCACGGCGTATGGGAGTACCACCGGTCTGTGTCCTGTTCCACATCTTCAGAGGCTCGCACCGTTTCAAACGACCCACGATGCAGATACAGATCAAGCACATCCGAGGAGGTAAAAGAAGGCCTGGGAAGGGTGCTGACAAACAGCTCGTAGATGGTGTCGTCGCGCTGGACGCCAACTTTGAGGGGAGAGGTGGTGAGGGCATGGATAGCCACTACCAGGCGTACCTCGGGTCCGCTTGGAGTCAAAGGAACGCTCTCGCAATCGTAGAGCGCACGTGTCATCCCACTTTCCGGATGGGTGCTCACCTGATCTGGTGAACGTGCCAGTGCCTGCTGGACCCACGGGATGCGCAACGAGACGTGCACTCGGCTGAAATAACTCGCGAACATGCTTCATGGCTATCCTCCTTTTTGTGAGAGGCTTTCCCTGCCTCTGCAACTCCTTGCGAGATCACTCGTAATGAGAGTAAAGAAGAACCACTTGACAACACGGGAGATGTTGCTATGTCTCAGCAACACGCGCCATTTGAAGAAGAGTCTGGCGGCGAGCCGTCCTCTCAGATTGGCGAGGCCTCTGTGCCCGGCCAGAAACTCCAGGCTGGGAGCCTTGGCGCAGCCACATCCACGACCCACTATCTGGACCGTGTACGCGCTGTCCTGGCGCTGCTTTCGCTGATCTTTGGTTTTGTGCTGGTGCTTGTTGTCATTGCCTCCAAATCGCCGAGCTTCATCGATTTTATCTTCGTCGTACTGTTTGGTATCCTGGCTATCTGTATTAATCTCATCTTTGCTTACGGAAGAAATGCTTCTCCCCGCTCAGCAAGCCAGCCAGAGGATTGAACGTGCCTGCGAAGCCGATTTCCTTTCCCTTTGCAGCTCGTTGCGCAACCCGTGGGAGCTTCAAGTCCTCTTAAAAAAGTCATCCAGGCCGTCCATCATTTCTCGGTGCATCGAGGGGAGTACATGAGAATACGTATCCATGGTGATGCTGATATTACTATGTCCTAGCAATTCTTGCACAAGTTTGGGGTGAGCTCCCATACTCAGCAGGAGCGTTGCTGCGCTATGCCTCAGATCGTGAAAACGCATGTCGGGGAGTCCCGCGCTCTTCAACACTCGTTTAAACATCACACGAAGGTTACTCGGCTCGATATAGCCGCCCAAGGAGTTACTGAAGACGAGATCCAGTTCCCGCCATTCTGCGCCCGCCTTTGCTCGTATTTCTTCTCGAAGTGTATACTGTTGATGAAGTGCTTCAATCACGAACTGTGGAAGGATAACTTTGCGTTTGCTCGTCGCTGTTTTGGGTTCAGACTCCACGAGGCCTTTCTTGCCAATGCGATTGACCGTGTGATGGATGTAAAGGCACTTCTCGAGAAAGTCGATATCCCGCCACCTCAAACTCAGTATTTCTCCACGCCGCATACCTGTTGCCAGTGCCAGGGTAAGCAAACCTTCTAGACTATGCCCTTTTGCGGCTTCTAGCAACGTTTGGGCTTGCTCTTTTGTTAAGGGTTGAATGTTGTGCTTAGCTGATCGAGGTTGTTTTACTCTATCACACACATTGATAGAAACCAGGTTCCAACGTACGGCATCACTCAAGGCCTTGTGAAGCAATCTGTGAATAGCACGAACTGTTGAGGCCGAATATCCCTCTTGGAGCTTACGAGCATATAGCGCCTGAACCTGCTGTGGTGAAAGCTTCTGCATTTGAATATGCCCTATTGCGGGTAGGATGTGTTTGGAGAGAAGCATGCGATACAGAATATAGCTGTTATCTCGGAGTGTGGGTTTGTGTACATTTTCCAGCCAATCTTCAAGGTATTGCTTCATCGTTTGCTGTGGCCCTGTTGCAAGTATACCTTGCTTCTGCTCATGCAAAGCCTTTTGCAATGTCTCAAACGCTTCCTTGCGTGTCTTCCGGTAGAACTGCTTTCGGTTTCCATCTTCAAGCGTGATTTCGGCTACCCACCGACCGTCTTTGCGCAGGTAAATAGAGCCTTCACGGTGGCCGTGTCGTTTTTGCCTTGCCATGATGCTCACCGCTTTCTGTCTATATGATGATAGGTAGAGCTAACAGAAAGGGCCTCAACAGCGCTAAATCCGGCGCCGCGCCCATTGTACGAACGGGTGGCCTCTGTCTTGCCAAAGACCGATGGAACGGTCCACCAGCCTTTTTCATTTTGAAACATACCCTCAGTCCGCATTTCTTGCTCAGTGAGGCAACGACGCTTCTTTCGGGTAAACTTGCCTTCACGATGCGCATCAAAAGCAACAATACCCGCAAAGGTTCTTTCACAGCCGCGACAGTAAGATATTGCCATGAATAGCGCACCTCGTTTCTCCGTGGAAGAAAAGAAAAACACGTCAAAATCCTTGAAGTAATATCAAATCCGCTTAGATAGTTATCATTACAATCAGCACAGATTGAAAGGAATCCATACGAGAAAAGTTCATCTGCTTAGCGTTTTAAGAGTGATGAAGCGGATTTGATAGAAGATGCAAGCATACTTAAAGAACGCTTCCCTGGCTCTATGAGCTGTGGATGGCAATGAGATGTTGATGACTGAATGAAAGGAGGTGAGCCATGGCTTTGCAGATCGAATTACTTGAGAGCAGTTTTCAGGCCATTGCCCCTCGCGGAGAGGCCTTTGTGACAGCCTTCTATGAACGGCTCTTCACGCGCTTTCCCCAAACACGAGCCTTCTTTGCCTCGACTGATATGAAAGAGCAGCGCAAGAACCTGTTGGGAGCACTGGCCCTGGTGATCCAGAACCTCAGGAAGCCGGAGGTGTTGACGAGCGCCCTCAAAGGCTTGGGCCACCGGCACGTCAGCTATGGGGCCGGGCCAGAGCACTATCCCATCGTCGGAGCGATCCTGCTGGAAACCTTCGCCGATTTTCTGGGAGAGCGCTGGACGAGAGCCGACCACGATGCCTGGGCAGAAGCCTACGAGGCGGTCAGCGCTATCATGCTGGAAGGGGCAAGCGAGTCAACCCCTGCCTGACTGTCTTTTCATCCTTCTTCTGTCAAATCGGTTGCGAAGCCAGAAATATCGACCTGGCTTTCCGAAGTCAAGAAGAAGCTGATTGCTCTTGCAGGCAGTGTTTTTAGCAACCTGCCTCCATGAGCCTCTCCGGATTTGACAGAAGAGGGATGAGACATTGTAACTTGCCATCAAGGTTGGGCGACACGCTCAAGGTTCTCCTCTCGGCAAAGAGCAAATGATGACTTGTCTCCTTCCGACTGCATGTGTCTGTCCTGCCATTCCTGCTTCCGAGATCGTGGTCAATGACGCGAAGGTAGCCTCTGTTTCTCCCGCATTGATGTTGTCGCCCCTCTAGATGTTCATCCCTGCCCACCAGAGATGGTGAAATGGGTAAGATTACCGATGCGCCATCCCGTTCGTTCTCGTTAGAATCCTTCCTGTGAAGTGCGACTCACTTGTCTTTGACCAAAAACACTCGTAGAAAGGAGCGATGACATGGACGAGGCGACCGTGCTGGCTGCCTTCCGGCGCTACTGGGAATACGCGGCCACCGACCAGGAGATGGCTCACGAGATGTACCATGACGACGCTGTGTTGGAGTTCCCGCAGTCCCAGGAGCGCTTTGAAGGGAAAGCCAACTTCATGGCTTGGCGCAAGATCTATCCGGCCTCCGTCGAGTCCAAGATCAGACGCATACGAGGCCGGGGAGACTTCTGGGTGGTGGAGATCTCCATCAGGTATGACGGCGGAGCCTGGAACTACGGGTGCAGTATCCTCGAATTCAGAGGTGACAAGGTAGCCCGAGAAACGATCTACTTCGGCCAAGGATGGGAGGCTCCTGGGTGGCGTACCGCGTGGCGGGCCCCGTGGAAGGACGAGTCCTTGAGCTAGCGTGCGCGGCCTCTGGGAGCACGCGACGCACATCCTCGCCTGGCTCAAACTCCAGGCCCTAGGCAGCATGAGCAATGACAGGCAGAGGAGCCCATTCTGGAGGACGAGCAAGCAGGCTCACTTCATGTGGTCTTGGTGGCCAATTCAAAAATCATGCAAAGCAAAGTTCAGTATCACGCTCGGTTTTACAATTCGCCACCAATATGTCATGCGTCGCAGACGCACCACAGTCCATGAAAAAGTGTTATCCTCTGACAGGAGAGGGACAACGTCAAGAGATCGGCTTGATAGTAGCGTTACGAACCTGTCCACCAAGATGATCGAGGATGCCGCTCAAGCACCACTGTCTGTCGCTCCCAGGACTGGGAAGCACGTAGGGGAAGATTTGACCCACGCGTGGTATCCCGTTGTCCTTGCTCTCAGGACGATGATACTCTCGTCTGCTCAGAAGGAATGATCCATCCGATGGAAGAGCTTCTGCTATCGGCTTCTTTGCTTTTGCCCTCTTTCCGTTTTCGCCTCCCCGCTCATTCGTGCTCATGCTGCCTTTTTCAGGGGAAGCATCATGTCTCTGTGAGATAGAGAAGCGGAGAAAAATGTGTTTCGTGCATGAGCGTTATCTGTACGCGATTTTCGGAGGAATATCCATATGAGCCTGAGCCACTCTTCACGACATGTATCAGATCACACTCAAAGAGATCTCAGGCAAGACGAGAGCTTGATTGAAGACGATTTGTACCCAGTTGCATGATTGGAAACCTGGTTTGCCGTTGAGAGATCTATGAGTCAATCAGGCCAACCTTGTTGGCAAAGGACAGACATCAGAGAGAAAAGGGTAGAAAGTATCGGTTCCTACCCTCGTATCATGCAAACGGCTTTTTCGAATTGATTGTCCCTCCCCTACGAAGCTTGTTCATGCTGCTCTATCCATCGGTGGAGAGATGTAACAGACACCCTTGTGGCATTTCCAAGCCGTACAACTGGGAGCCCATCCGTCTTAATCAGGTCATAGACCTTGGTACGGCCGATATTCAGTACCTTCGCTACCTCTGGTATGCTTAACAGCTGATTTGGTACGACTGGCTGGACTGCTGCCTGGGTTTGACGTTTCCTCACGAGTGATATCCTTTCATTTTCTTTCCGTCAAGAACAAGAAAGGTTGTCAAGAGTGATAGAAGATTGAGCACGCCTGGCCAATCAACAACAAGAAGATCATCGTCACCACACATGCTGAACCCAGGTGAGGACATGAAAAATGCAGCCATGTTCATCAGAACCTCCGCCTCTGGAGACCCCTGGCTTGAGCCGTGGGGTCACTTGACTATTCCTTATGCTGCCTCTTGTGTGAGTGACCTCTGCCAGTGCAATTCGCACTGAATAGCTAGTGCTGCAGTAACCTGCCGATATCTTTCGGGATCAGCACCGGGGATCGCCCAGAAACGGGATCGGTGACGTGGAAGCCGCATCTGCCCATCACCTACATCGCGGCCTGCAAGGTACAGGATCTCCGTTCCATCAGGTCCTTCGAAGTGATATTGCGCAGGGATTGACACCTGGACAGTACGGCGTACCACAGCTTTCATAGTAAATGTCAGTGACAGCCCAAACTTTTGAAGCACAGCCTCTACGTCGTTTGGAGCAGGGCAACTGGAGCAGAAAGCCTCCAGCTCCTCTATTTTCATTTGAGACATGAATGTCACCTCCTTTTCTACGCAGCCCTCACTGTCTGCCGTTCACGCGCTACGATATCCTGCTCGATGATATCCAGTTGAGAAGTTGTGATCGTTTTGACGTCCAACGCGGGTAATTGCAGCAGCTGGCGCATGTGATCAACGAAACCGTTGTTTGTCTTACACACCTTCAACACCTTTGCCCGCTCGTACAGGCTGTTCAACCTCTCCCTGATCACCTCATCGACGTGGCCATTGCTTGCTGCTGACGACGTATTCCATGTTGGTGCCATCCTTCCCTCTTCAACAGGTTCCATCTCACTATCCAGGTCGGTCTCTAACGCCAATTCAGTCGAGATGCCGAAGTCACGCGCACATCGCGCCTTCGCTGCTGTTTCCACTTTATCCGTGGTTGAAAGCCGACCTTGCTTCATCGCCTCCGTTTTCTTTTCTGACATTGAACGGCTTTAGCCCGCGCAAGCCACGGGATTTCAATCCGTGGTTGGTATCTTTGGCTTGAGCCCTTGCGCATTTCCCCTTTTTCTCTGGGAGAAAAGAAGAGTCATTCAAGAGGACAAGAGAAGGCACGGCACCATCGGATGTACGGCTTTAGGAAGTTCGAGTCCGTGGCAGAGCACTCAGGAAAAGCCTCCGCCCGTGTGGGTAGGTTCCCACGGGAGTAGCGTTGAAAGACGCGGGTGTTGGTCCTCCCCAAGATGCCGAAAACGGAAGTTGTGGGCCATTCATCCCTTTCCGAAAGGCATGGAAGGATCAACGAGCATGGCACCGCTCAAGAGAGAAGAAGCCTGGATGGAGGCGCGCTCTCATCTATTCCCTGCCCACTACGGCCATCAATGAGTCGCAGCCACGCTGCATTTCTCTGAGCGCCGACTACGCGAGAGTGGAAGAAGCTGCGGGTCTTGAGACCTTGCGGAGTGTCACAGGGCATAGTCAGGCCCGAGGTAGAGGCGGCACTTTACGAGCACAAAATCGCGCTCATTGTCCATATGCACAGTATCACTGCTGAAGTTTGCATTAAGATAGCGCAGATTCAGCTCATACAGCCGCCATGCCGCCGGATAGTAATCTTTCTGCCGGCCATCCTTGCCAGTTATCTTGACCAGATGATCGCGCGGATTGTAGGCTTTTGTCGTTTGTTCAGTATTCATCGCATGTTTCCTTTGCCGCCTTTATCCAAAGCTTCACTGCTCTCTCCACTTGCCAAATTTCTCTTCCGGGATACATCCAGCCATCCTGAATGGTGTAGTAGAGCAGCTGAACCGTTTGTTGACCACTTACGCCTTGACATGTGGTAAATGACACGAATACCGAGCAGGTTTAGCCCTCAAACATGAGCACTTGCCCCCAATCATGAGCAGCACAACCATTGGCTGATGCAGAAGCCTCTCCAGAACTGGCTTTCAACACTCGATGAGTGTAAATGCATGCTGGAATGAAGCTCTCGGATGTTGTCGAAAAGATTCGGGGGAAATCTTCTGTGTCGAACCGATCTCACCCACATTTCGGCAATGGAGTCTGATCGTGTGATGTGTCGTGAAGCATCTCCTTTCTTGACTGGCACTCTCTACACCTCTATACTTCATGGGAGAAGAGAGGGTCTTCTCGCTAAAAGAGGGGAAAATGATGGATCAACACATCCTTGACGAACAGATGACCTACTATCGAAAGATGGCTCAGGAATACGACGAAACGACGGGCCAAACCGAAGATCTGCAACGTGCATTTGCACGAGCCAGAGATCTCTTGCAGCAACATGCGCCAGTTGAGCAAATACTCGAACTGGCATGCGGAACGGGCACCTGGACGCGCGCTCTGCTCCCACTTGGTCGTGAACTGACAGCGATCGGCGCATCCCCAGAGATGCTGGCACTGGCTCGGCAGAAGGTGGGCAACGCGGTCGTCCAGTTCCAGCAAGCCGACCTCTTCCAGTGGCAACCGAGGCAGCAGTACGACCTGATTTTTTTCGCCAATTGGTTGTCCCATGTTCCTCCGCAACGGCTCGATACCTTTCTTGGCACCGTCGCTCGTGCAGTCCGTCCCGGCGGCTCTCTTGCGATGGTGGACCAGTATGCTCCCATGCAAGAGGATCGAGAGATCATCGTGCGAGATGCGGAAGAGGGAGCCATCTATGCCAAACGCTCCTTACTCAACGGTCAAACGTTTCTCATTGTGAAAGTCTTCTACGACCTGCAGATCATCGAGAACCTGTTGGATGCGCTGGACTTTCTGGACTTTACGGTAACGGTCCATAAGCTGGACGACATCTTCTTTTTCCTCCAGGCCCGGCGCAAAGCGTCATGAGAAAGGAGATGAACTGTCAACTCTTCATTTTTTTGACCGACGCGCCAGCTTTCTGCACTGGTCTCTCTGGACCCCATTGATCCATAACAGGTCCAGGCTCATTTTTTACCGGGTCCTATCCTGGAGGAACGATGAATCGGACAAAGTACAGAGCTATCCAAACCTTCAGTCAGGTTTTCAGCAGAAACTGGTGCAAAAAGCGACGAACTGACCCCCGAATTTACACCTATTGAGCATTGCAGGTCACCTACAGAGCGGTTTCTCAGGTACTCAATAGGTGTGCTGCTCATGATTGGGGGCAAGTGCTCACGTTTGAGGGCTAAACCTGCTCACTTGGTAGGGCATTTACCAACATGTTATTGGAACCTCCGTCGAGGGTGCTTCCCAACCTTCCTCACCCGCGCTTCCTGATATCTGGGCGCGTCATCGCCATCATGCCCAGAAAGCACGATGGGCCTATGCTGCCCAAGCCGCGTCCAGATGGTATGATCTCCCTTGCCTTGCCGGCAGCGAAATCCGCGCTTGCGCAGGATCGCTTTCAAATTGCCAATGGTTTGCATACGAATCCTCGCAAAAACCTGCTGCGCCCCGAGAGGCGAGCAGCATAAAGCACCCCACATGGTGGGCGTGTGGAGTGCATACAATTTCTCCTTCGGGAAGCCCCGCCCCGGAAAGGCGGGCGGGATGAAAGCGACCCCGCGCCTCTCCTCTTTCCCCTCATGCGGCGCATGACCGCTTTTCGCGCAAAGAACAAGAAGAGTTGTGTATGAAAACAGTGCGCGTGTATCAACTCACTCATCTTGCTCCGATGCTCTTCCAACGTCTCAAAGAGACGCAAATGGAAGCGGCACGGGTCTGGAACGAGTGCATGCAGACGCATAAGCAGGCGCGTCTTGGGCAGAGCAAATGGCCTGGTGAGCAAGACCTGCGCGACCGTGTGAAAGGTCGCTTTGCGCTGCATAGCCAGTCTATCCAAGCCATCGTGCGGATGTTTGTGACCAACATCGCCACCACACGCAAGCTTCGGAAAGACCATCCACAGATGCGCATGAGCTTGGCAAAATCGCCAAGAAACAGGCTCGATGCAAGAAGTATTCTCGCCGATGGAAGAAGGTGCAACGCGCCAAGCACAAGCAATGCCGCCGGGCTGAACGACGTATCCGAGATATGCGCCATAAAGCCAGCAGGCAGGTGATCAACTGGCTCGTTGCGCACAAGGTCGGCGCTCTCTTCATCGGCAACCCGCACGGCGTGCGCAACGACGATAAGGGCAGGCATCACAACCAACGCATGTCTCTGTGGGAATACGGCAAAGATATCGACTACCTCACCCACAAAGCAAAAGCCGCTCACATCATGAGCGCGACCTCCTCTGAACGAGGAACGAGTAGCCGGTGTCCGGTATGTGGGCATAAACAGAAGCCCAAAGGCAGAAATTGGGCATGCCGAGTCTGTGGTTTTCGCGGCCATCGTGACCTGGTTGGCTCGGTTAATATGCATCTTGATGCATTCAATACTCACCTGAAGTTTCCTCGTTCCTTCACGTATCTCCGCGCCTTTCTTGTCCAGGAGGAGTAGTCGGGCAGACACGCCCCCAAGTTGTCTGGGCGAACCAATGGCTCAACCACTGCTCGTGGAGCAGGTCTCTTCGGAGACGGGCTACCCCGTTGGTGTTGTTCAGAAGCCCGTCCCCTTTTAGGGGACAGGAGTGTCACACCTGTACTTCGCCGCTGCGCCAGATGTCTACCGCATGCTCAACCTCCTGGATGTACGCGGCTTCATCATTGTGATCTCTGCCTGGGGCATAGACCGGAATGATCTGCTCAACGGTCGCACAGGGATGCCCGACCAGCGGGATAGTGATCTGCCCCTGCACATAGCCATACAGAATCAGCCGGTACCAGTGATCAAAGCTATCCTCCCATGAACGCATCTGGGCATATCCTCCCCGATCCTGGTCGATGCAGGGACGATCGGCAATGCAACGCTCGTTCCCCAGTGAGAGAGTGGCTTGCGCTTCACCAGTCGTGCCGAAGGAACTCTCGTGCCTGAAGAAAGCCAGGGCGTACACCGGGTCAATACCATACTTCACCCCGTCAGTGGAAAGTACCAGCCCTTTGCCCGCAGCAGGCGAGTGATAGTACGCCAGCACCTTGTCAATAAGAGCGGCGCTGATGGTAGGTGGACCCACAACGCTGTACTCGCCCGATGGTTGTGGTGGCGCCGGGGCAAGAGGTATGTGGGTAGTGGGTGCGCCTACCTGGATCACGATATCGATGGATCCCTGCGGTTTCGTCATCAAGGATGGAGCCATGAACACGAAAGCGGCGAGCAGCACAAAAACGGCGAACGCCTTTTTCACGTGAATACTCCCCACCAGCGGCCCCCCGATCGTTTCTCAGGCTGAGCAGGGAGCCACCCTGACTATTTCGGCCATTAGAGAAATCACGTGGTATCCAACCACCTTCAGAGGGAACAACTGTTTCGATTGAGTCCATCGCGATTTCTCGCATGGCCTTATAGTGGCGCTAAAATGGGTAGGTGTCATTGTCGAGGTCAAGGGACCCATCTTGTGCGCCCTCGAGTCCCTCTTTGGCCGTGCGCAACCGGGCGCTCAGCGCCCGCCAGCGGGCAAGACGCAGCTCGTGAAAGCGCAGAGGGGGTAACTCGGCCTGCTCGAGGATTTCATAAAACCCCTTCACCAGTTGATCTGGTCCCAGAACCCCTCCAGAACTGTCAGGAAAGACCAGATCAAGGTGAGGCCCCGCAGGGCCAGCCTCCACTTGAGCTTCCATCTGGCGGATGCGGTGCTGCTCGAGCACCTCAGTCACCCCTGTGGGCAAGTGGATCATCCGATCACTGCTCTGCGTTTTCGTGTTCCGGACCCGCACCTCGCGCTTCTCCAGATCGAGACCCTGCCACTTCAAACCCAGAAGCTCATCACGGCGGAGACCTGTGACAAGAGCCAGCATGATGATCGCCTCGAGAGGATGCCCTGGCAGAGCCTCGAGCAGCTTTCGGGCTTGCTCTTCTGTAAGGTGTTTCTTCATGCGTCTGTTCCTTCCCTCTTCCGTGTGTTTTCGTGCAGATACACCCGGACACGACTTGCTGCAAAATGCCTCAGGAGTTCCAAAGCCAAAGGGTGCATTCTACTCGATTTCTCCACTAGCCACTATTTCTCCACGATGCTGTCCCAGACGATCTGCGGTTCCCCGTTTGCTCCCTGGCGTTCGACGCTCACGAGGATCGTCTGATCGGAGAAATGAAAGATGGCCCGTGCCTCGTACACCATCTTTCCCGATGGGAGGATATGACCTATCCAGCGCCCTATCACTTGCTCAGTGGTTTCTCCATCGGCCTCTTGTGCGATCACACGATAGTGGTTCTGGTAGAATACCAGCTGCTCTTGCACTCCGCCGGTGTGAGCATAGACATGGCCAATCGGCCTGCCTACCGAAGGGACAGGAGAGACCTCGTCCGGCGAGACACTTGCCACGAGCCCACACACAGCTACGAGGATGCACACCACTGACAGCACTCCGAAGGCAAGATGCCGTTTCCATCTCCCAGGTACACGGTTGTTTCGCAACCTCCGTGGCCCTTTGATATGCACGTCCCTGGTAGATGGATCCACATAATAGGGCCTTGATGGAAGCACGGGATAGACAGGAGCATCCTGCACAGAGCTGAAAGTCTGATCACCCTTAGATCCTGGTGAAGGCCGCTTTGGGTAGACACGGGCTGAATTGCCGCCATCATCCTCTGGTCCATTTGTCATCGTTTGACGCCCCATGAGGAAGAAGCTCCTTTCTGCCTGGCTTAACACTACAACAGATGCTCCATCAACGGAAAGCGGTTGATGGAACCACATACAACAACAGACAAAGCATCACCACCACCACCACAAGCGCTATCCAAATCCATTCTCGCTTCACGTTCTTTTCTGCTCCTTGCAAATGTAATTAAACATAAGAATTTCTGCACTTCCGTGTAGATAAGCCTCAGTGGCTTTACGGCCTATACTTCCCTGCAACACACCGCACCCTTACGTGTGTGTGGCCCAAGCCGGGCAATAGACCATCGGTTCTCTGGTCTACTTTCTCTCTTCTCGCTTTCGCGTTCCAGCAGCGCCGAGAGCGAGCGTCACTCTGCAGGTACACCCATGAGCCGCGAATGAGGGGCTTCCGGTTGCATGGTCAGCCGACTATCCGGGTACGCTACTCCCGAAGTGTTCACGTTGAACACATAAGCTTCCACTTCCATATATCTTGAGAACTGTTGATCGCACCTTGCTGAATGTTTGCGTATAATGAAGCCACCTCCAATAAGGGCGCTCAACGATACAGTAAATTGCATACACGACTAGGCGTGTTCCTTTTTCTCTCCATGCTCATAGACAGGCAGAGACGCCCCTGCAATGGGACGCCCTCGTTTGCGGAGCAGCAGTTGTCGAGTTTCTAACTCGATACGGTAGCGCGTGCTGCGCTTAAACCGGGAGAGTACTCGTTCAGCTTCTGGTACCTTGCACATGAGCGCCCCTACGAGCATTTTATGCCCGCGCTCGGTGTGCCAGAACCGTTCGGGGATTTGCTCCAGGGGGTAATAGCGCATTTTGAATGATTTGTAGTACACTCCTATCACATCGAGGGCAAACACCGGAATGGGTAAGCAACTATCATGGGTGGCGCAGACAACCGCATCGATCGTGTTCGCGTAGGTATTCAAGCGGTACTTATACCATTCCGATGAACGTCCCAGCACCAGGACACGGATCGTGCCCAGGTCAGGGAGGTCATTTTCACGTCGTGCCACCCAGGACGGGACAGTGTGCTCCGCCACGTAGGTATGCCCGATCGTCGAGTTGGGCACAATCCGGAGCCCGAATTGCCGATGGGTCTGTTGAAACAGCGCCAGGGTCTCGTCAAGCTTATAGCGTTTGTAGGCGCGTTCCGCCAGGCGTTCTGCTTTTCCCATGCGCCGTTCCTCGCTCTCCTACAACTGCCCATCTTCTTTTAAGAGGGAAGCGCCGTTCCGCCACCTGTATCATTATCGGGTGGGTCGATCATCTTGGAGCGTTGTCGCTGTAACGTCTCTGCGATCATGAGTTTGTCGAGTTCCGCATGGAAAGCCGCCCACCGGCGCTCTCGCTCAATCTCCAGGTCAATCTTGACAATGTCCATGTTAGCCCTGGCAGCGGCTTTCTTGTGCTCCCCGGTACTCTCGGCAATGCGTACATGCAACCGGCCTTTGAGCTCATCAATGCGGGCAACCTCCTCGGCTTTCGTCCCCAACTGGGAGAGAAAGAAGGCGGTCACCGCATCACAGAGCGTAAACCCGAGTACCCTGGTCGCAATCAGAGCATAGTAGAGCCACATGGGCAGGGTGCCGTGGATGGCAATCGCCAGGAGATAGGCGGTTTGTCCAACCAGGCTCACGAAGGCCAGGCCCAACCAGGACCACGTGAGCCCCTTGCCATTGCGCCGGAGCGCAGCAGGGACCGCTAACCCTGATGTCTCCAACTCATGCACTCGTTGTTTGTTGCGCGAGAGCGCGAAGGTGACGAACATCAGAGTGATGTCGATCATCAGCGCCCCACCCCAGATGAGGATCGTGAGCGCGTTTGGGGCAATGAGCGAGAACAGAAATGCGATCTCCCCGCTGGTTAAACCCACATAGGCGATAGGTCCCATGACTAACCAGATGCGCAGCAGGAACAGCATAATGGCGTCATGCGGCCCTCGAGAGAAGTCCGCCGCCTCGACTTGCGCAATGCGTCGCGCCTCTAACTGTGCCGGAGTCATGTTGGCGATGGAGAGCGGAACCCCAGAGATGCCTTGTTCAATGGTGTAATCGGCATCCAGCGGACCGGAACTATCCCTGGCCTCTTTGGGGGCAGGAACCGTGAGCGCCCTTCCCGGTGCGATCTTCCCATCCATGAACAGAAGGGCATTGGTTCTCGCGATGTTGGCCATCGTTTCAGCAGACGGGTTGCCGGCATCGATGCCCAGGGCGGCAATGAGAGCATCGTTGGTGGCTTGGGGATCGGCCGCTAGAACCGTGATGACCTTGCGGGTATCTTCTGGGATGGTTGGATCGTTCGTGAGTTGATCAATCTGCTTCTGGCGTTTCCGCTCTCCCATTCGTCCGAAAAAGTCCCCAACTCGCCGTACCGTTCTGTTTCGCATGTGATGCATATTCCTTTGAGAAAAAAGGCCGTCAAAATTTAATTTGGGAACCCTAAATGTCCCCTTAACGTCCCCAAAACTGAGCGTATTTCAAAGGTTGGTCTACAGACAGTCCCACAAACGTGATGCACGAAAACTTGTGACGAAAAAAATTTCTTTTCGGTGTGCATCGTGATGTATGGGCACACCGAAAAGAATCGATTAGCGCGAGGCAGCACCAGCAGGAGCACTCGTTTGAGCGATTCCACTGCCCTTCTGCGTTTTGCGCTTCTCTCGAGCCGCCTTGAGCTTCGTGTCAAACTCGCTGCGTTTGCGTTTCTCCGCCTCGCGCGAAAGGACGTTGCGACAGACCGTTGCAATTCTGGCAAAAGCGGCTGAGGCAGAAGGTGAAGTGGCTCCGTTCTCCACGATGCCAATCGCTTCGGTTTGCAGTGCCTCCAGGCGCTGGTGTTCTTGATCAGTCAATGCCATAGTGTCTCCTGAATGAGAAGGGATGAACGCTGCGGCGTGGTTGTGAGCCGCAGCCGAAAACGCGCTAGCGATGAATAACCCACAAAAAAACGACGCGCCCGGCATGCACAATTTCCAGGGCAAGGCGAGGATATGGCATCAGCCAGTAAATGCAATACACACCGATCAGCAGAACGATCAACCAGAACAGGAATTTCACCTTGAGCGGGATCCATTGCTGCCGCGTGTTGGAAGCGTACATAGGTTGCCTGACTCCTCCTTTCGAAAACATTCGTGACGACACATCATCGAGTTGATGCTCTTTTTTCTATCCCTGCACATGCATCATTTTTAGAGTGATTCTATGAGAAACGGCTGTTTCACACTCAGCAATTACGTGACGTTCAAGCCATTAACACATGGTTCGTTCACGCGAAAGAACAGGCGTCCAATGTGGATAACTTGACCATAATGTGGATAACTCCCCTCACATCGAGAAGTTCATAGTATGCAAAGGTGGCACTCCAATCACGCCCCGGGGGGACAACTTCCAACACATCATCACATCGGTAAGGGTCGCGCTCAATGTCTATGTGACAAAGCAAATGCCCGCCTTCATGCTGAAGTACCCCAGCTACTGGCGAGACCTCCTCATTAATGACTGGCTCTCACGCAATGTTGATGATTCGGGGTTGCGCGTCCCTTGAGGAGCCTTTTTAGCCGCATCGCAGCACCCGCTTGCGCAGCGTCTCAAAGCTTGCTTGACCATATGCCTGGCGCTTCAGCAGCTTCAGGCGATGCACATGTCCCTCCACCGGCCCCTGCGACCAGGGGAGCGTCAACCCGGCTTTCACCGCCTCATAATCTTTCAGCCTGTTGAAAAACCCTCTCGCAAAGCTCATCAGGAAGACAGAAGCAATTTTCGCTTGCACAAGAGTGAAGGTAAGCCAATAAGTGTAGTAGCAGTCGCATACCCTGAAGAAAGATGACTCATCCACCACCAGAAAGCCAAAAAGAGGGCACAAACGGCCTCTGCTGGACATGGCCGCCGTCCCCAGCCTCGTTTTTGCAGCAGTCGCTTGAGATTTTGCCCAGCAGCTCGCATCAATGCCTCACAGTTGACGCGCCAGAGGCACCGTAAGCGAAAGCGGTGCATGCCATGCCAGTCTTTGCCTTCCGCAAACAAGGGTTCCACCCAGACCTGACGCTTGCGCAAGGCTTTCTTGTAGGGCTCGGTTTGCTGATAAGCGCGCACCCGTTCCAGACAGGCTTCATCGACACTGTGGCAGAGGCTGCGTCCTCGTGTACCGGTCGTACACTGGGTTTTGAGCGGGCAATGATTGCAGTCCTTGGCATAGGCGCGATAGCGAAGTTGCCGCTCGGTCGAATGGGCGGCGAAAAAGTGCAGCTCTTTGCCCGCCGGACAGATGTACACATCACGCTCGGCGTCATAGGTGAACGCCTCGACACTAAAGAACTCGGTTCGGTGATCCACATCAGGAATGGGAATGTAGGCACGAATGCCCTGGTCTTCGATAGCAACAAGATTTTCTTCCGAACCATACTTCTTGTCCCCGGTGACGTGTCGCGGCCAGAGTTTCCAGCGAAAGCGGGTACGCCAGAGCAAGTCGAGCATGGGTTGATTATCCATCACTTCCGATGGCGTCACCAATGCTGCGACGATGATGCGAGCCCGACCTCCATCCACCACATAGTGCGTATGATAGCCTAGATCTACTCCTCCTTTGCTTCGCATGATGGTGGCATCCGGATCGGTGGAGCTCACCTGATAATCGGCGATCCGTTGATAGGTGCGGCCTTTCACCCGTCGATCTTGTGCTCCCACTTCCTCAATCCAGTCATGACGCTCTGCATTGTGCTGGGCGAGTTCCTCATAGGCTGCTGGTGAGAGCGAAACAGGAAGCGCTACAGGCACATCACTGCTTGCTGACTCCTCTTGGGCTTTCTGCTGTTCCTCCTCGTCAACTGGCTCTTCAGCTTCCGTGTCGAACAATTCTCTCAGGTGCTCCTCGACCGCAAAGCGTGGTTTCACTGACTCCTTCCCTGCATTGGCTGCCACCTTCGTCCCATCAAAGTACAACTCTCGTCCCCAGATGAGTCCGGCTTCTTGGCATTGTTCGACAATCGCTTCAAAAAAGCGACGAAAGACCTCGACCCCATAGCGCTCACGGATGCGGGTCAAACTCGAATGATCAGGTAACGGCTCATCCAGATTGTAGCCGACGCACCAACGAACACTCAGTTTATCGGCCACCAACTGCATGAGCAAGCGCTCCGAGCGGATGTCTTCAAAAAACATCACCAATTGCAGCTTGAAGAAGACCACTGGGTCAATGGATGGACGACCGCCAGGAGCATAGGTCTTTTTGACGAGGTCACGTACAAATGACAGATCCAGGACGCGATCCAGGTGACGATAGAAATGCGTAGCTGGCACAAGGTCCTCTAGCGAGACCACAGCGATCGGCGCAAAGATGCGCACTTTGGTTCCCATCATGATGTTGCCTTTCATGCTTCAAGACGAGAAATGCAGATGAGTCAAGAACCTTTTTCCCTTCTCAGCTTCCCTCAGAGGGTGGAGGAGGATTGACTCTCCAAGGGACGCGCTGTTTGCTGTCCTGTGCAGCTGGACGCAGCCAGAGCGAGACATGGGAGGGCTGCATCGTCTCCTGGACCACTGCCACCAGATGTTCACGCAACTCGGTCAAGTCCACCTCATGACGAAGGGTGGCACTAAAGGCTTCCAATGTTTTGGCCGCATCATACTTGCGCCGGTAGAAGCGATGATCGATGATGTTTTGGATACGCCTCCGTAGTGGCTGGAATAGGGCCGCAATTACCAGCGTAGAGCCGACGATAGCCAGTGAGTTGCCTCCAGTAAAGCCGCGCAAGAGGAATTGCAGGAGGAGAATACTGCCGACATAGGCTGAAGCAAGCAATACTGTCAGTATGCTATAGACCAGCGTGCGATTGATTAAAGTGTCGATCTCCCACAACCTCGAGCGTAAAATAGCAATAGCAACCGAGATGGGGAAAAAGAGGAGTACGAAAGAGAGTATCGCTCGGCTGATCAAGTCGAGAAGCAAGGTATGAGGTGAGGTCAGTGGCAAGAACAAGGGGAACAGGCTATTGAATACACCGATCACGGTGAGGAAGCCTCCAAATGTGATGGCTATCCCGAAGATCACCCACTTGGTCTGCTGGCGCTGTACTGGAGTAGATATCCGCCGGTAGCGGAAGACCTGGGCGACCACATAACTAGCTATCAACGGCAAAAACAGGAAACCTACAAGCCAAGACTGGGTGATTGGCGCATTTGGGAAGAAGATCTCAAGGAACCAGTAGAAAGTATTCACCACCATGAGCCAGCGCGGGAGAAACCGCCCATCAGGGAAGATGCAAAAGAAAAGAGCAATGGCGATGGAGATGAAAAACTCAATGCAATTGGCGGGCAACTGCCAGACCGGAGGAAGCGCTCTCACGGCTGCGTTGGTGTTAAGTGCCACTGGAAATGATATCAGGACAAAAGAGGCTAGCAGGGCCATGCGATCATTCGACCTGCGCCAGAAGATCACGATGCCAACGGCAGTGTAGATGAGCATGATGATAATACCTGGTAGGATCTGATACCAGGCATAGAAGTCGAGGGAGAGATGCATTACCTGGAGTTGCTGCACCTCGCTGGCAGTAGGACCGAGACCAGAGCCGTCTGGCGGGCTCATAACATGTAGGGCCTCATAGTAGGCCGGCATACTGGCGGTGAAGAGCACAAGCGTGCCTACCACCAAGATCACCCATACAAGACGCGCAAGTATGAGCCAGCGTCCATGCATACTTGTATCAGCAGGACCAGGTAATACGGTACGTGGAGTTGGTTTCGATGCAGTATGATCTAAACTCATCTTTGTGCTCCTGTGTCCGGCTGAAAACGCGCCAACCTTCAAAAACACAACGCTATTTTACCATATCAGCGTCTTCTAATCGTTACAGAAAGCATTACGAACACGCTAACTTGAGCAATTATGGCAAGTTATCTCATCCTCTTTGTATCAGCGATTTCGAATTTTTCAACACGCTGCTTTCTTGAGCGAAAGCGCAAAGCTGCGTAGTTCGGGAATGCCCTGCTGTTCCACCTTTTCCAGCCAGGCATCAAAGCGTTCCACTTTCCGCTCGCGCAGCATGGTTGTAAATTCCTGGATCAGTTCATTGGCCTCTCGAATCTCCTGATCTGCTTCACGCAACTGGCTGAGGTCCTTCTTTTGCCACTCCAGGAGCTGATCCTCTTTACAGGTGATCCAATGAGCCACCTGCGAAGCCGTTGGGGAACGCCTGGGTGGTGCTTTCACAGGCGTTTCCTGAGCAGGATCAACCTGCTTGAATTTCCGAAAATCCTCCGCTTTGCGAAACTGGACAAAGTAACGCTGGATGGGTTGATCTGAGCCAGTGTAGCCCATCCCTTTCAGTTCACGGTAAATCTGTTGCGCATTACGCACCCCATCGTTCCAGCGCTTGACGATGTATTCTTTGTATGGATCAATGACCGATCCGCTCGGTCTTCCGCGCTTGCGCTCTAGGGGTTGCTTCATTCTCAGGTAAGTGTACACCGTATGGCGCGAGAGTCCTGTCTGATAAGCAATTAGCGTGACCTCGGCTCCTTGGGCACGCATCTCGTGAACCTGGTGATAGCGTTCGACACGCTCCTGATGATGAGCATCGTTCCTTTTTTGTTTGCTGTTGGTACACCCTTTGTACCAGGGGGGAAGCCGCTTCACCTCCTCTTCCGAAAATGTCTCTGATGGCTTCTGCACCAGGGCTTTGAGCTGCGCTTGTTTCCGACCAAACAAGGTTTTCAGGGCTTCGGAGAGGTTCGCAAGTAAATGCCAGCGGTCCGCAATTTGTTGCGCGTCTGGCGCTCGGAGTTTGGCTCCCTCCGCATACGGACCACCGCGATCCCGGCTGATAATCTCGACGCCCTCATGTTCTTTGAGCCATTTTTCCAGAGTAGCAGCCTCCCGATCTGGCAGGATGTCTATCGGTATCCGCCGCTCTAAATTGATCAGGATCGTGCCATAGGTTCTCCGTTTCGCAAACGCGAAGTCATCCACACCGAGCACGCGCGGGGTAGGAGTCTGCTGATCTTCCTGCGCGCGAATGAGCCGAAGCAAGGTATCAGAACTGGTCGAGAGGCCCATGCCCGCCACCAGGCGCTTTCCCGCTTCTCCACCGAGGGCAAAGCCAACGAGGGTGAAGACATCGGTGAGCCGCGTCGTGCGCCGGGCATAGGGAGCAACGATGCTGGGGAGGCGCTCAGTGAAGATTTGCCGCCTACATTCCGGGTTGGAACAGAAAAAGCGGCGCACATGCAACTCCAGGTGCACGGCACACCCCATCCACGGCAGATCGGCAACCGAGCGTACATAGTGCGAGTGAATCCGCGCGGAACGCCCATAGCAGAGAGGACATTCCGCCTCTTCAGAAGTGGTCGCGACCACGGCAGTGATAGCGGTGTAAGATCCATCAAGGAGCTTCAAGTACGAGGAAAGCATACCAATCTCTGCTTCAGATAGCAAGAAATGCTGCCAAAGAGCACGCCATCTTGTCATCTGATGCGCAGATTCGGGTAGTCAGTCCACGCGAGAGACAAACGAAAGCGCAAGATCCGAGAAGTTTTGTCACTCCTGCTATGCTACACTGTTGCTTGTCGAACACAGACATCTTGTATCTGAACGGAAGGATCAGCACATGCAATGTAACCTTGGGGATCTCGCGATCTTCTATGAGATCTACGGCACCGGTCGGCCCATTGTCATGCTGCCTGGGCGGCCAAGCGATCATCACATTATGGAACGGTTCATGGAACCGCTCTTCACGCAGCGGGACGGCTGGCTGCGCCTCTATCCTGACTTGCCCGGTACCGGCCT
>WNGP01001265.1_pt1 | contig 20647 bp, 18 predicted proteins | sample 5407671 | NCBI WGS metagenome assembly WNGP01 (sample SAMN13153381, study PRJNA577476) | soil metagenome | isolation source: 40 cm soil or saprolite under Garry oak tree replicate 2 | place: USA:California | collected 2016-06-15 | reverse complement strand
CGGTGGGCCCCCGAAGAGCTGCTGCGCACCCTGGTCGAGGCCGAGATCAGCGCCCGCGACGCCTCCAACGCCCGCACCCGCCTCAAAGCCGCCGCGTTCCCGGTGACCAAGACCCTGGAGGAGTTCGACCTGGGCGTGTCCTCGGTCCCGCAGGCCACCTTCGCCTACCTGGCCTCGCTGGAATGGATCACCGCCGCCGAGAACCTGTGCCTGGTCGGCCCGGCCGGCACGGGCAAGAGCCACCTGCTCGTCGCGCTCGGCGCCGCCGCCATCGCGGCCGGGCACAAGGTCCGCTACTTCACCGCCGCCGAGCTCGCCGAGACCCTCTACCGCGGCCTAGCCGACAACTCCGTCGGCCGGGTCATCGACACCATGCTCCGCAACGAGCTGATCCTGATCGATGAGGTCGGGTTCGCGCCGCTGGATGACACCGGCGCGCAATTGCTGTTCCGCGTCGTCGCGGCTGCCTACGAACGCCGCGCCCTGGGCATCGCCAGCCACTGGCCCTTCGAATCCTGGGGCCGGTTCCTGCCCGAGCACACCACCGCCGTCAGCCTGCTCGACCGGCTGCTCCACCACGCGAATGTCGTGATCACCGACGGCGATTCCTACCGCATGCGCCAAGCCAGAGCCAAAGGAGGAACCACCCTGAACAAGACCTGATCAACCCGAGGGGTGGGGACTTTTACCTGGCCATCAGCGGGGACCACAACTTGGCCGTTGACAAGGAAGGCGCAACTCCCCAGGGGCACCAAGAAGCGAGCGCCAGCGGCCGAAAGGCGGCAGGAAAACCGGGACCGCGGGCTGGCACCTCCGCCGGTGGCTCCCGGATACCTGACCGGATACCGGCGGTGGTCTGCTGTCTATGACCGGCGCATTGTACGGGCCACACAACAGCGTCACTACGTCCGGACGCGTGCCCGCAAGCGCAACCCCTCGCCGATGAGCGTAGGGCACGGCCGACGCGACTCCGCGTAGGTAAGCAGGGTCGGCGCGTCGTGGCCTTCCGCATCCAAGACCGTCGGCCCGGACCCCTGCCGCGGTTGCGCAGCTACGAACGTTGCCGGGAATCACACGTAAGGGATGCTCCGGCAGCTCGCTCTGGCACCGCACCCCGAGATGACATCAATCGCGCAGAAGTTGGGCCATCTGCGCGCGTCGCGGTCCGGAAGGTGGCGACGACGGCGCTTGCTCAGACAAGTCGGGACAAGATGCGGAGCTAACCGTGAGCGCAGACACGTCTTGATCTCAAGGTGGTCATCTGCCCCCGGTTGTGGGTCTTCTGCCGTCCGGAGGGTTGCAGGAAACGGGCAGGTGCTGGTGCCCCGCGTCCTTGGCCGGAGCTAGGAGGCGGTCTCCTGCGACCGGCGCACGCCCCGGCCTTCGTGGATGACCCCGGGCGACCGTCAGCCAAACGCCCAACGCAGTAGGTAGGCCCGGACTGTGCTGTCCTTCACCGGCCCGCTGATGCTGATCGCGCCAATTTCGGATGGCGCCACAGCAGCCTGCAGCCAAGAGTGAAACGTTCTGCGCGCTGGCGGGACGGAACCTGCATGGTGACCAAAGCACATACCACGATCAGTCACGGCGAGATGGATGGCTGGTGGCCGTCACGGTACGGCCCGGACGACGAGGCCGGCGCGCTGAACGAGATCACGCCTGCCAAGGTTCTCGAAGCGGTCCGCCTGGTCCACCAGGGACGGGTCTATGACCTCGCGCACGTGCTGCACCAGGACATTCCCGCCTTCCCAGGCCGTACGTTCCGGCAGTACCTGACCACCAACTACCACCAGATCAACCGGCGCCACCCCGACGCGGGCCCGGCCGGCCTGGGCCGCAACAGCGTCAACTGGATCGTCGAGCAGGTCACCGCCACTCAGCAGATGGGCACCCACGTGGACGGGCTCAACCACCTGCAGGCAGGCGACCGGACCTACAACGGGTTCGCTCTCTGCGACATCGTCGAGGACCACGGCACGAACCGGCTTGGCATCGACACGCTCCCGCAGGTGGTCACCCGCGGCCTGCTGCTCGACGTGGCGGCGGCGCGTGGCAGCGAGCGGCTCGAACCAGGCGATGTGGTCACGGTGGCGGACGCGGAGGCAGCTCTTGCGGCTGCGGGCCTGGATGTCCGGCCCGGCGATGCGGTGTTCTTCCACACCGGCTGGGGCGGGCTGTGGGGCGCCGACAACAAGCGCTACGCCTCGGGCGAGCCCGGCCCTGGCCTGGCGCTCGGCGAGTGGCTCGCCGATCACCGGGTGGCGCTGACCGGGTGTGACACCTGGAGCTTCGGCCCCTACCCACCGGAAGACCCGGACGAGCCGTTCATCGTCCCGCAGACGCTCAACGTCCGCCACGGCGTGGTGGTCGTGGAGAACCTGCGGCTGGAGGAGGTCGCGCGCGCAGGCGTCCACGAGTTCCTGCTGGTCATCTCGCACGCAAAACTCCGCGGCGCCACCGGCGCGTGGATCGCGCCGCTGGCGATCTTGTGAGCCGGAGGTCCAGCCGGCCATCTTCCGAGGAGGTGCCATGACCGAGATGGTGACGGCGGCATCACAGGCCGCAGGCGCCGGCGCGCGGGAGGCTCATCCCGGCTTCGAGGTTTACGACTCGGAGTTCGCGGCCGCCCTGGGGCCCGCCCCGCGCCTCACGCTGGTGGCCGCAACGGACGCGCACGAGGGACCGGTCTACATCCCGGGCGAGGACGTGCTGTATTTCACCACCCTGCCGGGCAAAGTAGATATCCCCGCACCTGGTACCCCGTGTGCCTACGTCAAACGGCTCGCTCTGGACGGTCTCAACTTCCCGGTAGATCCCTCGCGGCTGTCGGTCGTACCGGCGCGCGTCAACCGACGCCAAGAAGGGGCTGCCGTTCAGCGTCTTCCGGGTCCGCGACGGCGTGGTCTTCCTCGTCACCGCGGAACTGGCCGGGCCGAACGGCATCGCGCTGTCCCCGGACGAACGCCACCTCTACGTCGGCAACTGGGACCCGGATCGCAAGATCGTTATGCGCTACACGCTCGACGGCGCCGGGTCGGTGACCGGAGGCGAGGAGTTCTTCGACATGACCGGCGCCGAGGGTGAGGACGCCATCGACGGACTCAAAGTCGACACGGCCGGCAACGTGTACGTGTGCGGGCCGTCCGGCATCTGGCTGCTCTCGCCCAGCGGGGAGCACCTGGGCACCCTGCGGCTACCCGAGAGCCCGCACAACCTCGCCTGGGGCGATGAGGATGCCCGCACGCTCTACATCACCGCGCTGACCAGCATCTACCGCATCCGGCTCGCCATTCCGGGCGTCCGGCCCCACGAGCGCTAAGGAGACCACTCATGAGCAAGGGACTCACGCCGGGAGCAGTGCTGCCCGACTTCACTCTCCCCGACGAAACGGGAACGATGCGGCGGCTGTCGGAACTGCAGGGCGACGACGCCATGATCTTGATGCTGGGCCGCGGCGAGCACTACCCGCGGGAGCGGCAGCACCAGCGGGAGATGCTGGTGTTCCACCAGTGGTGCACGGTGGCTTTTACCCAGCTGGTGACCATCCTGCCCAACGACCTGCACGACATATACAAGATGCGGATCTCCACCGGCGCCCACTGGCCGTACCTGGCCGATGCCGATCTGGAGGTGCAGCGGGCCTTCGAAATCGGCGAGTACACCGACCCGCACCACCACGCGACCGTGCCGCACACGCTGGTGGTGGCGCCCGGGCTGATCGTGGACAAGGTGTATATCGGGTACTGGTTCTGGGGCCGGCCCTCACCGTTCCAGCTCTGGGAGGATCTGCAGGACCTGCTGCGCCGCACCAAGGCCGACTTCGACCCGACGAGCCCGCAGGCGAGGGCCGCGTGGAAGGCGTCCATGCCGGCCGGCGCAGGGGTGAGCGGCCATGCCTGACGTCTCGTTCGTCAACCTGCTGGTGGTTGTGGCCGTCGCCGTCGCCGCCCCGCTCGCCGTGGGCTATCTGCCACGGCTGCGCGTCCCGGCCGTGGTGCTAGAGATCGTCGGCGGAATCATCATCGGCCCGTCGGTGCTCGGCTGGGTACACGTCGACCTGCCGGTGGCGATCCTTGCCCTGTTCGGCCTGGCGTTCCTGCTCTTCCTGGCCGGGCTGGAGATCGACGTGCACCAGCTGCGGGGACGGCTGCTCCGCTTCGCCGTGCTCGGCTACCTGGTGACGCTTGTCCTGGGATACGGCGCCGGCGCGTCCTTCACCGCAATCGGGTGGGTGTCGCAGCCGCTGCTGCTGGCGATCGCGCTCTCGGCAACGTCGCTCGGCCTGGTCGTGCCGGTGCTCAAGGACGCCGGCCAGGTCCACAGCCAGGTCGGGCAGAGCGCGCTGGCCGCGGCGAGCATCGCCGACTTCGCGGCGATCGTCCTGCTGTCGCTGTTCTTCTCCTCCTCCGGCGGGAGCACGGGCTCGAAGGTGGTGGTGCTCGGCGTGTTCGCGGGGCTCATCGCCGTGACCGCCCTGGTGGTGTCCGGCGCCGCCCGGTCCGTGCGGCTTGGCCAGGTGCTTGTCCGGCTCCAGGACACCACCGCGGAGATCAGGGTCCGCTGCGCCGTCCTACTGCTGGTGGCGTTCACGGTGCTGGCCGAAAAGTTCGGCCTGGAGAGCATCCTCGGTGCCTTCCTGGCCGGCGCGATCGTCGGCCTGGTCGACCGCGACTCCTCCTCGCACCCGCGCTTCCGCATCAAGCTGGAGGCGATCGGCTACGGGTTCTTGGTGCCGGTGTTCTTCGTCAGCAGCGGGATCCGGCTCGACCTGGCCGGTCTGCTGCACAGCCCGTCCGCGCTGGTACGGGTTCCGGTGTTCCTGCTGGCGCTGCTGGTGGTGCGCGGCCTGCCCGCGCTGCTCGGCCTGCGCGCGAACGGCCCCAGGTCAACCCTGGCACTTGGGCTTCTGCAGGCCACGTCGCTGCCGTTCATCGTGACTGCCACGCAGATCGGCGTGGCGCTGGGCAAGATCACCCCCGTGACTGCTGCGGCGCTGGTGTGCGCTGGGCTGCTGTCGGTGCTGATCTTCCCGCTCCTCGCGCTCGGGATGCTGCGCAGCGGAGAGCCTGAACCCGCCGAACCTGAATCTGCGGCGCCCGGCGCGGCGGCGGCCGAACCGCTCCCCGAACCGCACCTGATGTGAACGGGTACACGGTCGCGGGACCACGCAGTGGCGGCACGGCCCATGTGGCCGCGCCCTGGCAGCGGGCGACCCGGGGGGAAAGCCGCTGGCCCGCGGTCCTCGCCGTGCTGGCCGCCAGCGCCCTGCAGATGGCTCTGCCCGGATGGCTGCCGCTCGGCCCGCACTGGCTCCTGCCCGCCCTGGAGGCGGGGCTCCTGTGCGCGCTCGTGACTTCAAGCCCCGGCCGTCTCGAGCGCCGCTCGGCCGCCCTGCGGGCCGGCGGCCTCGCGCTGGCCGGGCTGCTGAGCCTGGCCAACGCCACCTCGGCCGCACTGCTGGTCAATGAGCTGGCCCACGGTTCGGCAGCGGAATCCGCGGCCGCGCTGCTGCTGGCCGGCGGGTCGATCTGGGCGGCTAACGTGCTCATCTTCGCGTTGTGGTACTGGGAGCTTGACCGGGGCGGCCCGGCGGACCGGTGCCACGCGGTGCGGATGTACCCGGACTTTCTGTTCCCGCAGATGCAGCAGCCTGACCTTGCCCCGGCCGGCTGGAAGCCGTCCTTCACCGACTACCTGTACCTGTCGTTCACGAACGCCATCTCCTTCGCGGCTAGCGACGTCACGCCCCTGACCCGCTGGGCGAAGATGATGATGATGCTGCAGTCGGCCGTCTCGGTTGCGGCCATCGCGCTCGTGGTCGCCAGGGCGGTAAACATCCTCGGCTGACAGCCGGCCCCGCCTCGCAGGTACATATCCAAATATCACCGAGGAGGTTGACATGCCGCAGGTATTCACGAGCACCGTGGTCGGCGCGCCAGTCGGCGAGGTGTGGGCCTTGCTGCGAGACTTCGCCGCCATCGCAAGCTGGCACCCGGCGCTGCCGCCGTGCGAGATCGAGGACGGGCCGGCCGACCGGGTCGGGTGCGTCCGGGTCTTCCCGCTCGCGGGCGATCACCGGGAGACCCTGGTCAGCCTCGACGACCAGCACCGGGCCATCGCGTTCACGTTCGGCGACAACGCCGCCGGGCTACGTGTCCGCAGGTACGTCTCCACGATGGCCGCGCGTCCGATCACGCTTAGTAATCACGCGCGTGTATCGAATGGTCGTCACAGTTCGACTGCGACGAAGCCGACGAGACAAGGTGATCACCCAGGTACGCGACGGCGTGCTCATTCCGGGCCTGAAGGCACTCGAGCAGCGCTTCGGTTCCACCTTGTGACCCCCAAAGCCAGGTGAGGGGCCTGGGAGCACAACTCGATGAGCCGGGCCCCGACGTTCGCCGCGGCATCAGTGGCGACAGCCGGGTCTGTCGGTCTTGGGCGGTTCCAGGCTAGAGTCGTTCAATATCCGGGTCTCGCCAGCGCAGCCCGGAAGTGCGGCAAGATGCGACCGGTTCCTCACAGGCCGGCACAGCACCCTGACGACAGGGCGGTGGGGGTGACAGCTGGCGTATCTGAGGTCGTGATCGCGACCAAACTGTTCAGGCCGAATCCCCGGCACCAGACCGTGGAGCGCACGCGCCTGCATGACCTGCTGCGCCAAGGATGCACGCTGCCGCTGACCCTCGTCGTTGCCCCAGCGGGCTGGGGGAAGAGCACACTGGTCGCCGACTGGCTCCGGCAGGATCGGGTTGCTGCGGGCTGGGTGTCGCTTGACGACGGCGATGACGACCCCAAACGCTTCTGGCGGTACCTCCTTCTCGCCGCTGGCCAGGCCATGCCTGCGGCAGGCGCGGCTGCCCTGCGGCGGCTGGACGCTGCCGGCTCCGACGTCCTGCGGGACGTGCTCCCCACATTCGTCAACGAAATGACGTCGTCAGATGCTCCCCTGGTGCTCGTGCTGGACGACTATCACCTGGTCACCAGCGCACAAGTCCACGCGCTGGTCACCACGCTGCTGGACCGCTGCCCACCCCAGCTGCACCTCGTGCTCATCACGCGGGCCGACCCCCCGCTGCAGCTGAGCCGGCTGAGAGTGCGCGGGGAACTCGCCGAACTGCGAGCCGAACATCTTAAGTTCAGCCTCGACGAGGCACGCGAATTCTTCGGCGACCGGCTCGGGAAGCAGCTGTCCGAGCAGGACGTGCACAGGCTCCTGGCGCGGACCGAAGGATGGGCCGCAGGCCTGCAACTCGCGGCACTGCGCCTGAAAGACCGGGCCGACCCGTCGGCATTCATCGAGCGATTCACGGGCGCGGACTGGCACATCGTCAGCTATCTCGGCGAGGAGGTACTAGCCAGCCAGCCCGCGCGGGTACGCGAATTCCTCCTGCTGACCTCGGTCCTCAATCGCATGTGCGCACCGCTGTGCAACGCGCTCACGGGACGAGACGACGGCGCCGAACTGATCAGTGAGGTAAATCGCGCCAACCTGTTCCTGATCCCGCTGGACGACGAGCGGCGCTGGTTCCGGTATCACCACCTCTTCGGTGGCCTCCTACGGCATGAGCTTGCCCGCACAGCGCCGGAGCAGCCGTCCACACTGCATCAGCGGGCGGCGCAGTGGTATGCGGACAACGGCGATGCGGCCGAGGCGATTGGCCACGCGATCACCTCGGGCGATGTCCCGCTCAGCAGACGGCTGGTGGCGGCGCACTGGCGCCAGCCCTTCAACGCCGGACAGCTGGAAACGGTGCGCAGGTGGCTGGATGCTCTGCCCGCCGAACTTGTTGCGGTGGACGCGTCCCTGTCGGCGGCGCGGGTCTGGGTAGCTCTCGACACCGGCCGGCTTGAGGAAGTCGGAGCCGCGCTTGACGCCGCTGAGGCCTCGGGGCCACCCGATACCCACCTGATGGTGCTGCGCGCACTGCACACGTACAAGACGGGGGATGTGGGAGGAGCTGCCCACCGGCTGCAGGAGATCTCCCCGAGTACCGATGACCCCTTCGTTGCGACAGTCCACCGGCTCGTTCAGGGCATCTCATCGATGTGGCTGGGCGACGCTGACCGCGCCCGGGAACTGCTGGCTGAGGCGGGCCGGCGGGCCGAAGGCGACGGTAACCGCCTCGCTTACATCTACGCTGAGGGCTGCCTGGCGCTCATGGCCACCAGCCGCGGCGACCTAGCTCTCGCGGACTCGCTTGTGCTCGACGCGGAGTCTGCCGTCGGCCAGACGCTCAGCGACTCCCACTTCGTGGCCATGTTCCCAGCCTTGGCCCGGGCCCGCCTCGCTGCCCAGCGCGGGGATTGGGCTGGCGCCGGCCGGGCTGCGGCGGCCGCGGTGGAACTGGGCCGCCGCGGCGCTGGCCGCGTGGAACTCGCCGCGGCCCTGCTCACCGCGTCAGCGGTCTTCAGGACCTCGCCCCCGGCCGCTGCCACGCGCGATCCCGGCGCAATGGCTGCAGCTTGCGATGAGGACGGCAGCGATCCGGGTGCGCTGGTGGGTGAGGCACGCGGCATTGTGCGGCACTGCCCCGACCCCGGGCCGGTCGTTGCCACCTGGCTGGCCGACGAACAACGCGCCGAGGCGGTGCGTACACACCAGGAGGGATTGATCGAACCGCTGACAGACAGAGAGCTCACGATCCTGCGGCTGCTGCCCGCCCCGACCCCGCAGCGTGAGCTGGCGTCAGCGTTGTTCGTCGCTCCCAGCACGCTGAAGACCCATCTGCGCGCCATCTACCGCAAGCTCGGTGCGGAATCCCGGGGCGACGCGGTGATCCGGGCCCGTGAGCGCGGGCTCATTTAGTGTCAGCGGCACGCTCCAGCCCGACGTCCACCTTCTGGGAGAAGCCGGGAATCACGGCTGTGGCGATCAGCCCGGCGGCAAGCCATCCGAGCGCGAGATAGGGGAAGAACTCATATGGCGCTGCCGGGACCGGCCAGACGTTGTGATACAGCACGAAACCGGCGATGAGCACGCCACCGGCCGGAGCCACGACCTGCCAGAGCGATCGCCGGCCGAGATGCCGGGCCGCGGCAACGTTTGTGAGCACGTACATTACGAGCAGCCACAGTACGCCGATGGTCGCCAGGTAAAAGAAGACGTTGAGCGCGGAAGTCCCGGCCAGCCGGAAGGCCGTGAGCAGAGCCAAGCCGAACAGCATCTCCACCGCCAGCGCTCGGCGCGGCACGCCGGTCGCCGCTGACACTCCGCTCAGGCGGCGGGCGGCCAGGCCATCTCGCCCGAAGGCGAACATCATGCGCGCAGCGACGGTGACACCGCCAAGCCCGGCGCCAAGCGCGCTGAGCACTGCGCCCAGATCGAGCAGGCTGGCGAGGGGCGTTCCCACGTACCGTTGGGCAAGCTCACCAAGCGGTGCCTGGGAGTGGCGGAAGGCGGACACGCCGGCCGCATTGGTGCCGAACCCCAGCGACTGGGCGGTGACGCAGGCCACATAGAAGACAGCGCCGAAGGCGACCGCTGTCACGATGGCGCGGGGGATCATTCTGGTCGGCACGACGGACTCCTCACCCAGCGAACCCGCGGATTCGAAGCCAGCGAAGGCGAGGAAGCCGGCCGTCGCGGCCAGCGCCAAGGTGGAGACGCCCACGCCGGGCGGGAGGACAAACACACGCCCGGACAGGGTCTGGCCTGCAGGTGCAGTGCCGGCCGCCAGACGCCAGAAGATCGCTCCCATGAGCACGAGAATGAGGCAGACGGACACGACCTCGAACGCAAGGACCGACCTGGTCGTCGGCCGCACCCCGCGGGCCGCGAGGAACCAGATAACAGCCCAGGCCGCCAGCGCCAGCGGATACCAGTCGGCGTCGTGGGCCAGCCCGGTAGCGTCCAGGAAGGCGCGCCCGAAGATGGCGACACCCGTGATTGATACCGGCGGGAACACCAGGTAGGTGCCGAGCAGCGCCCATCCGGCGAGAAACCCGGCACGCGGGCCGAGCGTGTTGCCCACGAACGCATAGACCGATCCGGCGTGGCTGAACTCGCCCGCGAGCCGGACGAACCCGTAGGCCACAAGGCCGACCCCCAACGCGGCGAAAGCGAATGCCAGTGGTGCCGCCCTGCCGAGCGCATTCGCGGCCGCCACCCCGGTGACAGACATCGCCAGCGTCGGTGCCATGACACCAATCGAGACAGAAGCCGTCTCCACGAAGCGAAGCTCACGGCGCAGCGTCGGCCGGCGCGCTGGCTCGGCTGACCGCGGCTGGGAGCTGCTGCCTTGGCGTGCCATGGACGGCTCCGTTCGGAGGGTGCCCTCACCCGGCGAGCCAGCCGCCGTCAGCGACCAGCACCGACCCGGTGATGTACGAGGCCTCGGGCGAGCACAGCCAGACCACGGCCGCAGCGATCTCCTCGGGCTCCGCGATGCGGGCCAGCGGCACCCGGCGGAGCAGCTCGTCGCTGACCCCCGAGGTCATACCCGTCCGGGTCACGCCCGGGGCGATGGCGTTGACGCGGATCCCCGTGCCGCCGAGCTCGAGGGCCGCCGCGCGGGTCAGGCCGTGCACGCCATGCTTGGCGGCGATGTAGGCGCCGTTGTCAGGCATCGCGGCCCCCCCAAGCATCGAGGACGTGTTGACAATGGCGCCCGACCGCTGAGACCGCATGTAGCGGATCTCGGCCCGCATGCACCGCCAGACGCCGACAAGGTCAACCTGGAGGACGCGCATGAAGTCCTCCTCCTCGTACTCATCCAGGGGAACATAGGGTCCCGGCACGCCGGCGTTGTTGTGCGCCGCGTCGAGCCTGCCAAAGACTGCCGCAGCATCCTCGACGGCCGCGGTCACAGCCCGGAGGTCGGTGACATCTGCCACGAATACCACGGCGCGCTGGCCCGCCGCCTTCACAGTGCCCGCAGTGTCCTCAAGGCCATCGGCGTCGATGTCGATCAGTGCCACCGAAGCGCCAGCAGCGGCAAATGCGATGGCGCTGGCCCTGCCGATACCGGAGGCCGCGCCCGTGATCAGCGCGGCGCGCCCAGACATCTCCGCGGGCATGTGTCCCCCCCAGCCGCCCCGATCTCATTATCGCCCCTGGGCCCAGGCTCATCCACGGCAGTAGTCCTCAAGGGCCGCGCGCAGGACAGCGCGGGCGCGATGCAGCAGGACTCTCTGGTTCTGGGGCGAGATGTTCAGGGCAGCGCAGACTTCTTCGGCGGCCATCCCGCAGACGTCGCGCATAGTTACCACGCTGCGCTGGCGCGCCGGCAGCGCCGATCCGGCCCGGTCGAGCAGACGCAGGACCTCCTTGGAGAGCACCACGCTGTCCGGGCGTGTGTCCCACCGGGACGGGATGTGGATTGACGTCCACTTCCAGGAGTGCTCGCCTCCGGGAGCGCCGATCCTGTCATCTGCTGCCGGCCCTTCCTCAGGGTCCAGCGACCAGGGAAGCGTCCTGGCCTCACGGGCGCCGCGGGTCCTGGCCCGGTTGACGAGGATCGAGAATGTCCATGTCCGCAGCGAAGACCTGCCCTCGAACTTCGCCAGGCCGCTGAGCATCCCGAGCCAGGCCTCCTGGACGACGTCCTCCGCGGACTGCGGGCTGCCGACGAAAGACCTCGCGACGCGGAGCATGATCGGCGACCACTGATCCACCAGCTGGGCGATCGCCGATTCGTCACCTGCCCGCAGCTGCATGACAAGGTCGGCGTCGGTGTAGGTGTCCTCATCGGCCTGCGCGGCTTCGCAGTAACTGACCTGTGGCATCGCGGTCGCCTCCCCGTCTCGGCTGACTGCAGCCTCGCTCCGGGAGCCTGCGATGCACCTCCCCCCTCACCCCATCTCATCCGGGTGAGAAGCTCAGCGACGCTGAGCATGTCGTCTGCCGCCCTTCCGCGGCTCCAGGGCGGTGAGCCGCTCGGTCACGGTGCCACACGGATACCTGCCTTGTCCGTTTCGTAACGCCGGGGCGTCATGTGAGACAGGACAGGCATGACAGCCCCCACGAGGAGGACACCATGAAAGGTCTGCAGGACAAGGTCGCTCTCGTCACCGGCGGCAGCTCGGGAATCGGCCAGGCGATCGCCATCCGCTTGGGTGAGGAGGGCGCCAACGTCGCGATCAACTACGTGGGCCGACCGGAAGGCGCGATCTCCACCAAGGAAGCGATCGAGCACGGGGTGGAGATCTGCATGAAGAAGATGGCAGAGGCAGGTGGCCGGCCGATCCTGGTCGCCGCGGACGTGTCCGACGAGCAAGCCGTGGATCAGATGTTCGACCGGGTGCTCAGCGAATATGGGCGGCTGGACGTCCTGATCAATAACGCCGGCATCCAGGTAGCCGAGGACTCGCATGAACTGTCCGCCGCGGACTTCGACAAGGTCCTTGCGGTCAACCTCCGCGGCGCGTTCCTGTGTGCGCGCGACGCGGTGCGCAACTTCCTGGCCGCGCAGCGGCCTGGCGTGATCATCAATGTGTCCAGCGTGCACCAGGTGATCCCGAAGCCGCGTTTCCTTGGCTACTCCGTGTCGAAGGGCGGCATGCAGAATCTCACCCGGTCGCTGGCGCTGGAGTACGCCGCACGGGGAATACGGGTCAACGGAATCGGCCCAGGCGCGACCGTGACGCCCATCAACAGGTCGTGGATTGACGACCCGGTCAAGCGGCGCATGGTGGAAAGCCACATCCCGATGCGGCGAGCGGGCGGCGCCGAGGAGATGGCCGCGGTGGCCGCGTTCCTATGCTCCGATGAAGCGGCGTACATCACCGGGCAGACAATCTTTGTCGACGGCGGCCTCACCCTGTACCCGTCCTTCGAGACGACCTGGTCGTCTGAGTGACGGTGCCGACCGCGACTCGGCCGTCCGAGCAGGGTCAGCACCGTGCAATGGCCGCCGCGGACCGCATACGCCGATTCCCTGCAGGGCCGTAACGCATTCGTGGCTGCTGAGACTTCTTAGCAGTGGCGCTATGACCAACGACGCGAAGTAGAGGAGGGCCACCCCGTGACTGACTCATACGATGTGGTGGTGATCGGCGCGGGCCCGGCCGGTGAACACGCCGCTGGCCGGGTGGCCGACGGCGGCCTCAGCGCCGCCATCGTGGAAAAAGAGCTGGTCGGTGGCGAGTGCTCCTACTGGGGCTGCATCCCTTCTAAGACGCTTATCCGGCCGGGCGACGTGCTGGCCGCGGCCCGGCGCGCGCCAGGAGCCGCCCAGGCCGTCACCGGCCACCTGGACAGCGCAGCCGCGTTCGCCCAGCGCGATTACATGACCTCTCACTGGCGGGACGACGGGCAGCTGTCGTGGCTGGAGAGCAAGGGCATCGACCTTGTCCGCGGCGCCGGACGCCTGGCCGGGGAGCGGGCCGTCGAGGTCGAGGCCGCCGACGGCACCATCCGGCGGCTCAGCGCGGCGCGAGCGGTAGTACTGGCCACCGGGACCAGTCCTCTTATTCCCCCGATCCCTGGTCTGCGCGAGGCCAGCCCCTGGGACAACCGGACTATCACCAGTGCCAAGGAGCTCCCCCGACGGCTGCTTGTGCTGGGCGGCGGTGCCATCGGCGCAGAGATGGCGCAGGCGTTCAAGCGCCTGGGCTGCCAGGACGTGGTGGTGCTCGAGGGCGCGGAACGGCTGCTCGCGCGCGAGGAGCCGTTCGCCGGCCAGGAGCTGCGTGCCGCTTTCGAGGCCGAGGGCATCACCGTGGTGACCGGGGTTCGCATGACTGCTGCCCGCCGCCGGGGCAGCGGCGGCCCGGTGGTGGCGGATGTGGCGGATGGGCGCGAGTTCACCGGCGATGAGATCCTGGTGGCGGTGGGCCGCAGGCCCGCCACCGCCGGCATCGGCCTGGAGCATGTCGGGCTCGAACCCGGGCGTACTGTCCCGGTGGACGGGCAGCTGCGGGCGTGCGGCGTTCCTGGGGGATGGCTGTACGCGATCGGCGACTGCAACGGGCTCGCGCCCCTCACCCACATGGGGAAGTACCACGGGCGCGTCGCGGCCGCAGCGATTCTGGGCGCGGAGGTGGCCGATGTGGCCTCCCACGGCATCGTGCCCCGGGTGACCTTCACCGACCCGCAGGTGTGCGCGGTCGGCCGGACCGCCGCCGAGGCGCGCGCCGCCGGCCTGCGCATAACGGAGGTCAGCACCCCGACGGGCGACGTTCCTGGCGCTTACACCCAGGGCGACGGCATCCGCGGGACCAGCCAGCTGGTGATCGACGACGACCGTCGGACCGTGGTCGGCGCGACCTTCACCGGCCCAGGCCTGCAAGAGCTGCTCCACTCGGCGACCGTCGCGATCACGGGTGCCGTGACGGTCGACCGGCTGTGGCACGCGGTGCCGTCATTTCCGACCGTCAGCGAAGTCTGGCTGCACCTGCTTGAGGCGTACGGCCTTTAACTTCAAAGAGAGGAACTGCGATGAACAGCTTGCCGATCGGCGACTATGCCCTGCTGTCGGACTGCCGCTCGGCGGCGCTGGTCAGCCGGGCCGGCTCGGTGGACTGGCTATGTTTCCCGCGTTTCGACGCGCCGGCCGTGTTCGCCCGCATCCTCGACTCCGAAGCCGGGCACTTCGTGATCCGTCCGGTTGGCGAATTCCAGGCCAGCCGCGCATACGTGGACCAGACCATGGCGCTGGAGACCACGTTCCGGACGGCGACCGGCACCGCGGTGCTGACCGATGCCATGGCGGTTGGCCGCAACGACCGCGGCCACGACCTGGGTGCCGGGTCGCCGGGTGCATTGCTGCGCCGCCTCGCCTGTACCGACGGGGAGCTGGAAGTCGAGGTTAGCTATGCTCCGCGTCCCGAATACGGCCTGATCCAACCGATTCTTGAACCAGTACCCGGCGGCTTGGCGGCCCGCGGGGGTGCCGACCGGCTGCTGCTTTCCGCGCCGGCCGACTTCCGGGTCGACGGGGCGACCGCTACCGCGCGCCTCCACGTAGTGGCTGGCCAGACGGTTAGCTTCGCGCTTCAGCATGGGCGGATGTGGGAGCCGCCCCTCGCCGCCTGGGATGCCGGCGAGATCGCCGCCCGCCTGGAGGACACCCTGGAGGGGTGGCGCTCGTGGTCGGCCATCCACCAGACCTACGAGGGCCCCTGGCGGGACCTGGTCCACCACTCCGGGCGGGTGCTCCAGGCACTCACGTTCGCGCCGACCGGCGCCATCGTCGCCGCGCCGACCACCTCACTGCCGGAAACCGTCGGCGGCGAGCGCAACTGGGATTACCGCTACACCTGGGTGCGGGACGCGTGCCTGACCATGGAGGCCCTGTGGGTGGCGGCCTGCCCGGACGAGGCCAACAAGTTCTTCGGCTTCCTGGCCGATGCCGCGGCATCCCAGCTGAGGCGCGGGGTGGACCTGCAGATCATGTTCGGGATCGGCGGCGAGCGCGATCTTTCCGAGCGGGAGCTGCCGCACCTGGCCGGCTGGCGGGATAGCCGCCCGGTGCGGGTAGGCAACGGCGCGTGGAGCCAGCGCCAGCTCGACGTGTACGGCGAGCTGCTTGGCGCCGCCGAGCGGCTGGTGCAGCAGCTCGGCGAGCTCGACCCGGTCACCCGGCAGTTCCTGGCCGCTGCCGCCGATACCGCCGCCAGCCGCTGGAAGGAAAAAGACCAGGGCATCTGGGAGATCCGGGGCGAGCCACGCGACTTTCTGTACTCCAAACTGATGTGCTGGGCGGCGCTGAACCGCGCGATCGCCCTGGCCCCACAGCTGGAAGCCCAGCACCGGGTTGAGGAGTGGGCCACCGCCCGCGATGAGATCCGCGCGGCCATCCTTACCCGCGGGTGGAGTGAGAAGGCGGGCGCCTTTACCCAGGCCTTCGGCGGCGAGGACCTGGACGCGTCCAACCTGATGCTGGCCATCACCGGCTTCCTGCCCGGGGACGACCTGCGCATGAAGGCGACCATCGACGCCACCGCCGCCCGGCTGACCGACGAGCGCGGCCTGGTCTACCGGTACCTCGCTCACGACGGCCTGGAGGGCGAGGAGGGAACCTTCCTGCTCTGCACGTTCTGGCTGGCACAGGCGCAGGCGCTTGCGGGTGAGCTGGACCAGGCCACGGCGACCTTCGAGCGGGCCGTGGCGGCGGTCAACGACGTGGGCCTGCTGGCCGAGGAAATCGACGCAGGCAGCGGAGAGATGATCGGCAACTTCCCGCAGGCGTTCAGTCATATCGGCCTGATCAATGCCGCCTGGGCCATCAGCCAGGCCCAGCAACGCGCCGCCCGCCGCGACCCAATCGCAGCGGCCGGTTCCGACAAGTCGTAGGGAATAGGAGCTGACCCGTGGGCCCGAGCAGATACCGCATCGTTCTGCGGGGACGCCTGAGCGAGCGCTTCGAGTCCGCCTTCGAGGGGATGGCCCTCGAAGCCGGCCCGAACCAGACGGTGCTTGTCGGTGAGATCCGGGACCAGGCGCAACTGTACGGGCTGCTCGACCGGCTGCGGGACTTCGGGATCGACCTGGTTGCCGTGGAGCCCGCTGACACGGCAGATACTGGCATCGAGCACAGCTCGCCGCGCGGTCCTGGCAGATAACAGGGGAAGCTGACGGGAATCGTGTCACGCGGCTTCGAAGTAAGGCGCCGTTCCTCTCACTGGAACTGCTGCCGGACCAGTCACAGGCCCGTCTGGTCGGTAGACGCGCTCCTGTCGGGGCTGCGGGTGGTCGCTCCGCGTTGTGGCCAGGATGCGACATTATGGCAAGGCCGTGAGGGAGGCGATCACGACGAGCATAAGCGCCGAGCGTTCGCCACAGCCGGGCGGTGAGGAGCCGGTGCGACTTGAGGATCGAGGCGGCGCTGGTCGCGGGCTGACCGGCGTCGGCATGCAGGACGGACCCCTGGTCTCGGCCGTGCTGCTGTACCGGCTGGCGACCTACTGGCTGCCGGTGCTGCCAGGCTGGCTGTCCTGGCGGTTGCTGCAGCACCGGGGGTGTGTGTGAGCGCCGGCCCGGCGCGGCCGGCCCAGGGCGCACCAGCGCGGGTGCCGGTCTTGCCGGCCGGCCGCCAGCGCCGCCCGTCGGGCGCGCCGCCGCCGCTGCCGCGGCACATCGAGCGCAGCGGGCTGACCTGGCTGGCGGCCGCGATCATGGCGACTGGCGCGGCCCTCGCGGTATTCGGCGGCGGCCTGAGCCGCTGGGCGGTCGACGTCACGGTGATCGAGGACGCCATCACCCGGCGAGTGGCCGGCGCACCGGTGCCGGGATTCACCGCGGTCGCCCGGGTGATCGCTGAGGCGGGCGCGGCACCGGCGACGGTCATCGCGGGATACGTGCTCCTGCTGGCGCTGATCGTGCTCCGCCGGTTCCGGCACCTGCTGGTGCTGGTCGTCAGCTATGAGGTGCTCACCGTGCTGACGACGGTCTTCCTGCTCATCGTGCACCGGCCGCTGCCCTTCGGGGTGCCGGTCCAGTTTCGCTGGGCTGGCTTCGCGATGCCGTCGGCCGAAATCGAGAAGGTGTGCGCCGTGCTGACCGGCGCGCTGTACACGCTGGTGCCGGCCGGCCGGTGGCGGCGCCGCGGCGGCTGGGCCGCGGTCGCGATCGTCGCGGTGATCGGCCTGTCCCGGATGCGCCTGGGCGTGGACGCGCCGACCGACGTGCTGCTCGGCGCGATCCTCGGCGTCACCGTGCCGCTGCTGGGGATGCGGCTGTTCGCCCCGGAGGAGTCGTTCCCGGTGGTCTACGGCGGCGCGCACGGCGCGCATCTGGACCTCGGCGGCGCACGCGGCGAGGCGATCAAGCGCGCCCTGAAGGACCAGATGAACATCGAGGTAGCCAGCATCGAGCCGTTCGGGCTAGCCGGCTTCGGCGGCTCCGGCCCGATGCGGCTGCGGCGGGCAGACCAGCCCGGCGGATACCTGTTTGGCAAGCTCTATGCGCGTTCGCACGTCCGCGCGGACCGCTGGTACAAACTCGGCCGCCAGCTGCGGTACGGCCGGCTAGAAGATGAGCAGTCGTTCAAGGGCGTCCGCCGCCTCGCGCAGCAGGAAGACTATGCGCTGCGGCTCTGCCAGGCCGCCGGGCTGCCGAGCCCGGAGCCGCACGGCTTCGTGGAGCTCACACCAGAGCGGGAGTACCTCCTGCTCACCGAGTTCTTCGCCCGTTCGACAGAACTGGGTGACGCCACGGTCGACGATACGGTCATCGATGACGGGCTGCTGATCGTCCGCCGGATGTGGGACGCGGGACTCGCCCACCGCGACGTCAAGCCGGCGAACCTGCTGGTCCGCGACGGCCGCCTGCTGCTGATCGACGTGGCGTTCGCAGAGGTGCGCCCGACACCGTGGCGGCAGGCAGTCGACCTGGCCAACATGATGCTGTGCCTGGCGCTGCGCAGCAGCGCCGAGCGCGTCTACCAGCGCGCGTTGCAGTTCTTCACCGTCGCGGAGATCTCCGAGGCATTCGCCGCGGCCCGCGGGATCGCGCTGCCGTCCCAGCTTCGCCACGCGATCCGGGCCAGCGGCCGCGACCTGGGCGAGGAGTTCCTCCAGCTACTGCCGCACCGGCCGGCGCCCATCCGGGTCCAGCGCTGGAGCACGCGCCGGGTAGGCTCCTCCGCTGCCGTCCTTGCGGCAGTATTCCTGCTGGCCATCACCCTGGCGAACGTCCTGATCAACACCGCCACCCCGGCGACGATACTGCTCGTCAGCACTATGGACTGTCACGCCCTGGAACCACTGCTGGCCGAGGCCCAGTCGGTACCGACAGCCACCGAAGTGGTGTGCATCCGGCCGCTACCCGTCGGCTGGACCCTGAGCAGGATCCAGGCGCTGCGCGGCAGATCGGTCATCACGCTGGACAACGACCGGGCTGGCGGCGGCGCGCTACAGCTGACTCTGACCGGGCACTGCGCTGTCGGCCGGGCCGCGGCGGTCCGGACACCCGAGCCAGGAATCAGCCGATTGCGCGCCTTGGGCGGCGGGGCCCGGTTCGCAGCCACCTGGTATGACGTTTTCCCCGGCGGCTGCGTCCAGATCGCGCTGCGCCCAGCGACCCAGCAGGCAGCGGTAGACCAGGGCCTGGCCGGGCAGGTCCCGGCGATCGTCGGGTACATCTCGCGTGCAGCGTTGCGGCACGACCTGGCGCAGCGCTCCGGGGGCCGGCTGCGGCTGAACTAGAGCCGCCAGCAGGCGCGGGGCCGGCCGTCTGCCGGTCAGTCGGGCTGCGTGCGCGGGTCGGGCTGCGTGCGGGCCAGCTGGACCGCGTGCTGATCAGTCCGGCTGCCGGAACTGGCGGCGCAGGCCGCGGACGTCGCCGGCGGAGCGAAGTGGCGCAGCTTGCCGCGATTGATCACCGACCGGATCACGCGCACCCGTCCGCCGGCGATGTCCAAACGAGAGGGCGCGTTTCTGGGGTCGGGCACGAGGTTTCCGGCGGGTAGGACAGGGCGAGCACGACGATGTCGGCCTCGCCGATCGCGGCGGAGTCGGTGTCACTTCCATGACATCGGAGGCGTATCGCAGATCCCCGGCCGCGAGGTCGGCGAACCTAGATGCCAGCCGCCGCCGGGCCGTATTTGGCTCTTATTGGTTCTTCGCCATTGCGCGGGCGGCCTCGGCAGCCAGCTTGGACTCAATTGTCTTCAGGCCCATCAGCGGCGGCGTGGCTAGTCGCCGGTGAGGACGCCCGCCCGGTGTTTCTGTCAGATCGCCCGGTCGTGGCGAACGGCGGCGGCTAGTGTCCCGGTCCGGAGATGCATGAGCAGTAGCGGCAGATGCGGTCGATGATCTGGTCGGCGGTCTTGGTCCACTTGAACGGCCGGGCGCTGGCATTCCAGATCTTGATCCAGTCCTCCAGCGCGGCGGTGAGCGCATCGAGGGAGCAGAACACGCCGCGGTCCAGGCAGCGCCGCTGCAATTTGGCGAACCACCGTTCCACCTGGCTGATCCACGAGGAGTAGGTCGGCGTGAAGTGCAACTGGACGCGGGGATGGGCCAGCAGCCACCGCTGGACGGCGGGCGCCTTGTGCGCGGACAGGTTGTCGCAGATCACGTGGACCGCGAGGCTGGGCTCGGTCTGGCGGTCGAGCTCATCGAGGAAGTCGCGGAAGTCCACCGCCCGGTGCTGCGCGGACAGTTTGCCGATCACCTTGCCGGTGGCGGTGTTCAGCGCGGCGAACAAGTCGATGGTGCCGTGCCGGACGTAGTCATGGCTGCGCCGCTCGGGCACCCCGGGGATCATCGGCAGCACCGGCGCGGTCCGCTCCAGCGCCTGGATCTGCGGCTTTTCATCGACCGCGAAGACCGCCGCGTTCGCCGGCGGGGCGAGGTACAGGCCGATCGCGTCCCGGATCTTGTCAATCAGCAGCGGGTCTGGGGAGATCTTGAAGTCCTCGGTGCGCCAGGGCTGCAGCCCGAAACGCCCGCCAGATGCGGTGCACGCTGGTTGGCGAGATGCCCACCCGCTTGGCCAGGCGGCTGGACGGGCTGGGCGACGAGCCCCGGCCCGGGATGCCGCGTACCCTCACCGACGCCCAGGTGGAGGAGGTGGTGGTCCGGACCTTGGAGGAGGTGCCCGAGGGCGCCACGCACTGGTCCAAGCGGGAGCTGGCAAAGCGGGCGGGGATTTCGCCGACTAGCGTGCACCGCATCTGGCGGGCGTTCGGGCTGCAGCCGTGGCGGACGGAGGATTTCAAGATCTCCCCGGACTCGCTGCTGATTGACAAGGTCCGCGACG
>WNGP01003484.1_pt1 | contig 20660 bp, 16 predicted proteins | sample 5407671 | NCBI WGS metagenome assembly WNGP01 (sample SAMN13153381, study PRJNA577476) | soil metagenome | isolation source: 40 cm soil or saprolite under Garry oak tree replicate 2 | place: USA:California | collected 2016-06-15 | reverse complement strand
ACCGCCGGCCCATTGACCACACTACCGTCAGTCATGCGGAAGCAGGAGCCATGCCAGGGGCACTGCACAACATCGTCATGTAATGTTCCTTCATCTAAAGGCCCACCAAGGTGCGAGCAGGTGGCACCAATGGCGTAAATTGATTTGCCCTTTTTCAACAATACCGCTGGAATACCAGCCGCATCCACCCGTGTAAGCTTCCCTTCAGCAAGGTCTTGTACGCTCATGACCACCACAAAGTCATCGGAGCCGCCTTCAAACGCCACATGGTTCACACCGATGCCCTTGGCAAAGACCAGCTCACCTCCCAGGTAAGCCGAGAAAAGAGAGGCAAGATAACCAACAGTCGAAAAAGCTATACCTGCACGACGTTGACCTAGACGTCTCAGGATAAGTGAGACCAGATACGTGATCGAAATAGTGCCGTTGAGTAACCCATGCATCAGGCCTACGCGCCGGTCGGCGCCAATCTGGTCGCTCCAGTCGGCCACACCGGTAACAACAGAGCCTGTTGCACCCAGCAAGCCGAGCAATAATGTGAGATCGGCACCATCGGCCATCCCTTTGCTCTCCTGATTGAGCCAGGCAAGGTCAAGCAGCATCGTACCGCTCCAGGAACCAAGAGGTATATCGGTCAGAACGGGGTGTACAGAGTGCCCAAGCCACGTACCATTTAGGAGATCCTTGAGTTTGCGAGTAGGCTGGCCGGGCTGGCCAAAGAAAGCTAACAGCCAATTCTGAATTGGTTCTCCGAGTTTATCAAGCCATGTTTGACTCTCCACAAACTCCCCGATAACATGCCGAATTGGCGGATTGAGCGGCGCTGTATCAGCCCAACTTTTTTGTTCCGGCATCACTTCTGAAGACATTGATTTTCTTCCTTTCTGAGACACAAAATACAAATTTCTCGTTTTGCCATTCAAGTCACAATAAGCCAACAGTAATCACGCGGTGGGTTAATGCCCAATACAGAGAAAGGAACTTCTGGTTGTCGTCGTTCAAGTATGTAGGAAGCAACTGCCGTATTGTGAGCATAGAACAACCGGGCGCAGCGCAAGGCGCTTTGTAATGAACGGAAACGCACCCGCATCTCCTGGTCTAATGGCAACACTACATACTGAAAACCATGGCCAACCAACCAGTCGTAATCTTCCCTACGGGGCCAGATAACCACTATTTTACCACCTGGCCTGGTCACCCGCTTGAGTTCTGCTAAACCTACTTCACCCCCTTGCCCTGGCTCAGCAGTGAAAGCCGAGCATGAGAGCGATACGTCAACGCAGTTATCCTCCAACGGTATTTGATCGAAGCGTCCCTGGTAAGGTACGATGCAACTACCAGGCGGGCCGGTAAGCAGGCCTGCTAGCTTGCGTTCAAGGATGCGCAATAAGCCCGGCGAGGGCTCTACAGCATAAACCAGAGCGGCTCCATGACGTACACACTCAAACGAGGCTCGCCCGCTGCCCGCACCTGCGTCGAGCACAGTTTTGCCCCGCAGGTCCGGCTCTAACTGCTGAAAAATACCTGGATGTACTTGCTCCCCCTCCGTCAGTTCCTCATACAATTCAGGCGTTTTCCAGTACGTCAGTTCCCAGAAAAGACCATCGAGCACACGCCGTCGGGCAGCTTCCGCCAGGTCCCTAGAGATGGGACGACTCAATTCTATCTCGAATTGAGTGCGCTCTTGCAACGGCATGTTGTCCCTGATACTCTCCACTAACGCTTTCGATGCACCATGCAAACTCCACGCCAGGTCTTCAAGGGTAGGTCTTAAGCTTTTTGTGCTGAGCATATGCTGCGTGGCAGCGTCATCGAAAACCAGCAGGTCTTCTATAGAAAACGGGTTCTCAAACAACGCAGCACCCCGAGCAGGATCTGATCTTTCTTCACCTATTAATCTGGGAAATGTTTGAGAAGGTACATGCCCGGCTTCCGCATCGTTTGTACTGGTATCTTGCGCAGGTGATACGTCCAAAAGCAACTACCTTCCCAGGCACCTTCAGGTACCTTGTACACAACTCTGCATGCTCCGGCCTCCCAACGATTTTAATAGTAGCCGTATAATTGACAAGAGGCAAGTCAACAATAAGGATACACAAACCAGCTAGCTATGCGGGAGTGAAATCGTTATAATGCTTAATAAAGGAGAGCAGTTGATGGCACTGAAATTTGTAACCCGCGAGCGCATCAAGGTTGATCGTGTTGCCTGTCCATGGCTCATCAAACGTTTCATTGATCCGGATGCAGAACTTTTCTTCGTAGCAAAAGACCAGGTACTTGCTGTAGCCGAACGTGAGGGAGCGCTTCCCTACGATATCAGCGAGGAGATCGAACTAACCCATCATGGCGATGAGTGCAGCTTCGACGCCTTCATCCACAAGTACCACCTCGAAAGTGATAAAGCGCTGATGGAACTGGCAAAGATTGTACGTGCCGCCGACGTACTTTCCCAGCGAGAGATAGCTCCCGAAGGCGTGGGACTGGAGGCAATTGCCTTTGGCTTCCGCCTGAGCGGTAAAAGCGATCAGGAACTACTCGATCTACAATATCCTATTTACGATGCTCTATACCTGTACTGCAAACAAAAAGCCCGTGGTAGAAAATAAAGTACCCAAAGGAGTTGCCGATGTTGATTTCTCCAGCCCCACTTGCACCAACGGTCGCCGCGCTGCGTAGTGGTCAGCTTGACCTCTTAACTTATATTGACGAGGTGTGCAATCGTATCGACGCAGCCGAACCTCTTATCCATGCGCTGCTGCCTGAACAAGATCGTCGTCAACGTCTACTTACAGAGGCTGGGGCCTTGCAAAAACGCTTCCCCGAACCCGCCAGCCGTCCTCCCCTCTATGGGGTCCTGCTAGGCGTCAAAGACATATTTCGTGTGGCTGGCTTTCCTACACAGGCAGGTTCACAGCTTCCAGCAGAGCTTTTTGACGGACCTGAAGCTGCATGTGTTACTCTGCTCCGTAATGCCGGAGCGCTCATACTGGGCAAAACTATTTCCGCTGAATTTGCCTGGATCGAACCTGGGCCAACCCGCAATCCGCATAATCTTGACCACACTCCCGGTGGGTCGAGCAGTGGCTCGGCTGCAACGGTGGCTGCTGGCTTCTGTCCTCTGGCGCTGGGCTCACAAACCATTGGCTCCACTATCCGTCCCGCCGCCTTTTGTGGCATTGTCGGGTTTAAACCAACCTATGGACGTATTCCTACGACCGGTGTGATTCCATGCGCCCCATCACTCGATACTGTCGGGGTCTTCACCCAGGATGCAGCAGGCATGGCCTTGGCTGCGCCTCTCCTGTGCGAGCACTGGCATAACAGCACGTTGGATATGATCCCCGTCCTTGGCGTGCCGGAGGGCCCTTATCTCAACCAGGCATCGCCTGAGGCCCTCGCCGTCTTCGAGACACAACTTTTGCGCCTGGAAAAGGCTGGCTATAGCGTGCGCCACGTGCCTGCCTTGAATGATATCGAGACCATTAATCACCGCCACAGACTCATTAACTTTGCTGAGATGGCACAGGTACACGCTGAATGGTTCGCATCTTACGAGACACTCTACCGACCATTGACAGTTAAAGCCATCCGTGATGGGCAGAAAGCAGGTGCTGAAGAATTGCAAACAGCTCGTGCTGGACGAGCCGCCCTACGTTCGGAGTTAGAAGCGCTGATGAGTCAGCATGGTATTGACCTGTGGGTCAGTCCTGCAGCTCCTGGCCCTGCACCGGAGGGAATTACGACGACAGGCAACTCGAACATGAATCTCCCCTGGACCTATACCGGCACGCCCGCCATTACGCTCCCCGTCGGCCATGCTGCCAATGGTCTACCGCTTGGACTGCAAATAACAGGAGCAGCCATGGCAGACGAAAAGCTGGTTGCATGGACTCAGCAGCTAGCTGAACTACTGGGGTGAGTGCAAACTCACCCCAACCTCTACATTAGATATGATGGACGTATTGATACAAAATGCAGCTTAGCGCCCACTGCGTGCCTGCAGGCGGCGCAAAACAGCATCGAAGGTCACAGCTATCAATAATACAAGACCTTCAATCATCTCTTTCACATTGGTCTGCTGGTTGAGTAGTGTGAGACCATTTTCCAGGCTACCAATGATGAGCACCCCCAGCACAATAGACCAGGCTGAACCACGGCCGCCAAAGAGGCTGACGCCTCCAATCACAGCCGCTGCAATTGCATCGAGCAGCAGCGTTGGTGGAATCTCGCTTCCGACTGCCGTTTGACGAGATGCCAGCAAAATACCTCCTACGGCAGCAAGTAGCGAACAGAGCGTGAAGGCGGCAATGCGTATACCAACAACATTAATACCTGCCCGGCGAGCTGCTTCGGCATTACCCCCCACAGCATAGACATGCCGGCCAAAGGAGGTCTTCGTCAGGATGAGCCAGAAGATCACGATCAAGCCAAAAAGGATGGCGATTGAATTGGGAACGCCAAAGTAGCTTTGAAAAAGAACCACAACTCCTTCGATGATTATGGCAGCAAGCACAATCTGAATAATAAGTTGTGGCAGCGCTATCGTTCTAAGCCCTAAACGTCGACGCCTGGAATAGTTAAAGATAAGACTGCCTGCATACAATAATAAGCCCAGGGTTGGCAGACCAATACCAAGGGGATTAATGAGAAAGCTGGTAGGGGTACCGGCTATGGAAAGGATGAAATTGTTGCGAATGGGGAGCGTATCCTGCCCGTTCAGTAGCGTGAGCAAAAGTCCTGCATAGCCAATAAAGCCTGCCAATGTCACAATGAATGACGGAACACGCAAAACAGCGACAAATAAACCATTGACGCAGCCAATCAAGGCCCCGGCGAGCAAAGCACCTCCAATGGCCACAAAGGCAGAAGCTCCCATACGCTCTGAAAGGACCGCCATAACAACGGAACAGAGCACACTTACAGAGGCTATTGAGAGATCAATTTCTCCGAGCAGCAGTACGAGAGTGACACCCAGTCCAAGTGAGCCAATAGTGGCAATCTCCTGCATCAGCTCTGAAAAGTTACGAGGCGAGAGAAAAATTCCACTCGTTGCGATCGCGAAGAAAATCACAATCACAATAAGTGTGATCAATACAGGAATAAAGCCGAGGTCCACTCGTAGCAATTGTCTCATTGTCTGGCGAGGAAGATATGATGGCACCTCTACGGAACCAGCCGAAAGGGGCTGCTCGCTCTGAGTAGTTGAGCTACCAGAAGTATCTTCGTTAAGAATCTCACTCATTGTTCGTAACCCCTTCCGACACTCCATTACCGTTAGTAGTCGCTGACCTCAATTGGCCAAACTCTGCTCCAGTAATGGCAGACACCACTCGTTCGGGCGTTGTAGTTTTGACATCAAATGTGGCAACTCTTCTACCTAGTCGCAGCACAATGACGCGGTCGACCACCTCAAAGACATCTGCGAGGTTATGGGAAATAACCACCACGGCCAGACCTTGATCGCGCAGTCGCAGAATCAGGTTGAGTACCTGGCGCGTCTGCGCTACACCGAGCGCAGCCGTCGGTTCGTCGAGCAAGACTACCCGGGCATTGCGTAAAATAGCTTTAGCCACGGCAATCGCCTGGCGCTGACCGCCAGAAAGCGAGGCCACGAGGGAACGTACCGAGGGAATTTTTACGTCAAGCGTGCGCAGCACCCCTAACCCACGCAGTTCCATGTCATTCTCTCTTAAAGAGCGTGCCGGAGTATGTTCCTCGCGACCCAAAAAGAGATTGGCAACAACATCGAGGTTATCACAAAGTGCGAGGTCCTGGTAGACGGTCTCGATACCCAGGCGGGTAGCAACCTGAGGACTGGCGATCTTGACTGGCTGGCCCTCGACGAAGATCTCACCTGAGTCAGCCGGTCCGACACCTGCAATCGTTTTGATCAGGGTTGATTTACCGGCACCATTGTCACCAACCAGCCCAACAACTTCCCCCGGATAGACCTCAAAATCAACGTCTGTAAGCGCTCGTACTGCGCCAAAGGATTTGTTGATGCCGCGCATGAGGAGTCGTGGTTCACCTCTTGCTGGCTGCTCCGGTACCGGAGACGTCATATCACCGGCCGAAGGAGTAATACTATCGGCCATAGGCCCTCCATTCAAGTTGCAAATCGGTAGTACTTCATCAAAAGGCGGTAATCAACCTAGATTATACCACCTCGGATTAAAAAATTGGTAGTAACCTGGTTACCTGTCCGTGGGGATCGGTAACCAGGCGAACCATTTAACTAACCTATGGGCAGATGCCGTTAGAATTTGTACCCGCAGGAAGACCCGAACAAATTTCAGATTTGGTCACGAAACCATCAGCAATAACCGTTGAAGCAATATTAGTCTTGTCAACGGACACCGGAGTTTCAAGGACTGAAGGAACGTTACCTCCGTCCATGGTCTTCGTAGTAGAGCCACTGGTCAATGAAGAGGTGTCTGTCCCGTTGCTTATGGCGGCAACGAGCTGGGCAGTAGCCGTAGCCTCTTTGGTGATGGCCTTGTAGACGGTCATTCCCTGGTCGCCGGTGAGAATGTTCTGAATACCTGTAACCGTCGCATCCTGGCCAGTGACAAGCACTTTCCCATTCAGGTGCTGTGATTTGAGCGCGGCAATCACCGCGTTTGCCATACCATCGTTGGCAACATAGGCAATCTGAATGTTATTCTGGTGCGCGGTCAGGGCTCCTTGCATCTCATTTTGTGCAGTGGGATTGTCCCAATTAGGAGTGTACTCGTCCACGAGCTTATTGAGTTGACCACCGCTAATAAGTGGCTGGAGTTTGTTCAACGCTCCCTGCCTGAAAAGGATGGCGTTGTTGTCGGTCTGCGCACCATTAATCATTACAAGATTGTGATTGCTGCCTTTGAGGTAGCTCTTGTAGTGATCAACAATGTACTGGCCTTGCAGTTCGCCAACCCTCACGTTGTCAAAGGAGACGTAGAAGGCAGTGTCCTTGGACTGAATGAGGCGATCATAGGCGATCACCGGCACGCCCTGCTGCTTGGCCTTGGTCACGATAGCGGCCGCCGTCTGGCCATTGACAGGTGCAAGCACCAGGATACAATCACCTTTCGTCAGATCTGCATTGGCCTGGTTCTGCTGCTCAGTAGCGCTCCCTTCGGCATTGTTGTAGTCAACAGTGGCTCCGGATAGAGCATTCTTGATACCTTGTGTCAGCAGTGGTCTGTCCTTGCTATCCCAGCGGGCCGAGGTAGCAGTCTCTGGCAGCAGTACACCCACCTTTTTGCAGCCTTTACCGTTGTTACCGCTGCTGGCTGGAGTACCACTGCTGCTCCCAGTGTTGGCGCTGCCGCAAGCCGAGGCCAGCAAGGCAAGCAACACCATGCTTGCCAGAATGGCAAATGTCTTGCGCTTTCGATCAAATAGTTTCATCATAAACGTGTCCTTTCGCTCTGTGCAAATTTAAAGCCAGAAATTTACGACTCAGAAGTATACACTTCTTGAGAACCGGACTATCCAAAAATTCCAACCTTTAAGAAGGTACCTGATTTACAATTGGCTTTATCGCCTCCTTCCTGGCATAAGTCGCCTCCTCATGTATGCTACCCAACCCTGACGGGAGTCTGCACTTGTGCCGCCTCCAGTTGGGTAGCTTCTTCTTCCCGCGCTACAAGGATGCGTTCCCAGGATTTGAAAAACGGATAGTAGATCAGGGCAGAGACAGCGAGGTCAAAGAACTGGAGCAAACTTCCCCTGAAGTCGCCTCCAGTTGCAAAGAAACCGCTGATGCCAATGGGAACGGTAAAAGGCTGTATAATAATTGGTACATGCACTAGCCCAACGAAGAACACGAAATAGTTAATCGTGACGATGGTTACCGGTACAAGTACAAAGGGAATCATCATCAATGGATTGAGCGCCATAGGGACGCCAAACGTCACTGGCTCATTGATGTTGAAGACCGCGGGCCCAAACGCGACCTTACCGACTGTGCGCAACTGTGCTGAACGTGACCGCAGCATATAGATCACCAACGGCCAGGTCGCCCCTGAGCCACCCAGATGAGCAAAAATATGGAAAAAAGGTTCAGTGACGATGCCATGCCCACCAGTAGCGGCATTATTCGCCAGCGTAGCAAACCAGAATGGGGCTGCAATGGCCGTAACAACATTCATGCCATGAATACCTACCGACCAGAGCAACATCATCAGCACGATTTCAAGCAGTGCTGCCGGATAACTATCCTGTACCACTACCAGCGGTTCAAACACGCGCATAAGTAAGATGGGCAAGGTTAGTTGAACAGATTTGCCATTTACTATTATTGTATAGGAACTGATAAACCATTCAGCCCCCCATACGAGCGTCAGCAGTAAAAGCGTTGGTACAAGGGCCTCAAATGCCCGTGTCACATTCTTTGGCACACTTTTGGGCAGGCGAATGGTGAAGCGCGATCCACGGAACCAGTACATGACCTCCGTGGTCAAAATACCAATTATGATGCCAACCAGCAATCCTTGCCCACCCAGGTACGGCAAGATATCACCGAGTTTCAGCGTTGTCAGGTCAGTCACAGGCATACTGGCCACCAGAAAGAGTACCATTGCCAGTATGCCGGGCTGCACCGGCTCCGTCCGCCGGTACTGCGCCAGGCTGTAGGCTACACCAAAGGTGAGGAAAAGCGCCATCAGTCCAAACGAGAGCTGATATGGTACCAGGATATAGGAGCTATAATTTTTAACCAGTTCAGCCAGCGCCGGGATAGGCGGATTCGCTATTATGAGAAATACACTTCCCGCGATAATCAATGGCAGCGTAAAAATAATGAAGGCATCGCGCACAGCCTGCAAATAGACGCTACTAGCGAGTGCGCCTAGAGGAGGAACGAGATAGCGTTCAAACAAGTCACTACTGCGCTCGATCATGCTGCTCACGTTGCTGTTTTTCCCTCACTAGGTAACAGACTCAGCACCTGCCCCAATACCGCCTGCCCGTTCATGGTGGCATAATGAAATGGCTCAATCAATGCTACAGGCTTGCCCGCCGATGCCGCCAATTTCTCAATGCTCTTGCGTAAATGGCGAATCTGTGGCGCGATGAGCACGATGTCACAGGCGTCAACCCTCTCTGCATATTCGCCAGCACTCAAGGCTTCAACGCTTAGCTCACAGCCACGCTCTTGCGCTGCTGCGAGCATACTATCTACCAATAAGCTTGTAGACATCCCCCAACTGCATACAATCAATACCCGTATCATGCTGACTCCCCCCGAGTTTTGAGCTTTAAACCTGTAGCAACACGGGCGACCGCAAGGGTACAACTAGCTCTTCTCCACTCCAAGCCCTACAGTGTCATTTTCTCATTCACGGGTACACGCTTCTATTACTGCAAGAAACGTGCCAAAATGTGTGTAGCACACTTGACACACTAGAAGCTTGTGGCTATAAAAATATCTACTTGTCTGAGGATACCAACTATATTATAGGCTTCCTCATCGGGAAGTGGACGAGCTATTTGTGTGCTCAAGACCTGCAGCGCACGACGACAGATACTGAGTTCACGCGGAAACTGCTGCTCTACCTGCGTACGCACCATCTCGCTGACAAGCATACCTTTAGGCTGTATGCCACGTTCCAGGATACAGGCCAGGTGAAGCATCAGCCCGGCCAGAACTTCAATTTCAAATGTCTCTCCTACCTCAACCTCAATCAGTTCGATCATGTGATCGATCAACGGCATGGCTCGCACCGGGTTGAGAAACAAGAGTCGCTGGCTGAGCGTATGAGAAATCTCACGCACCAGTTCGGTACGCTGTGTCAGTTTGGGGACGGAAGCGGAGCCGGGCAAAGATGGCTCAGCATAGGCAGATAAGGAAAGTGAGTCCGGTTGCAGCAGGGCAGGATCAATGAGTGTTCCACCCAGGAGGGTGCGCAGGCGTGCAATACCGTCACCAAAGAGAAAATCGGTGAGGGCAATAAAAGGATAACTTTTCAGGTGCGGATTAATTGTACCAACAATTGCCACCACATGTCGATTTCCCACCAGGCGCTGGACATCAGCTTCTGTCTTACCAGACAGGTTGATATCCATGCAAATGATCTCTACCCCCTGCTGGCGCAGACCTGGAAGATGCTCTTCGATCAACTCCGCGATCTTTGCCGCGCTGCCAAATCCCGTTAAACATATTGAAAGAATAACCCGAGAAGCCTGGGAAGAAGGAAAACGGGTATCCTTCTCACTATACGCATCCTGGGTCAAGGCTAGTGTACCCGGCGTACCTGTTTTGCCAGGCTCATCTACCGTGCGGAAAAGCGTCAGGCTCGCCGCCAGTTGATCTAATGTCACATGCTCAGAACGCTGCGCCCTACGCACAGCTTCAACTACCAATGGCGCGCTGACTCCTGATACCGTGCGCACCTGTATACTCGCCTGGCGCATCACCAGTTCACCCAAAGAGAGCAACGAGGCAAAATCCACTAAAAGGAGCACTCCAGCACCTTGATCTGCTGTGCACACCCAGTGTGCTACTTGACCAAGCAGCTGCTCTGGAGATTGTTCCAGGGTAAGTTCCACCCAGCGTACAGTATTTCCGCCTACCAACGTATTTGCCAGTTCCGCAAGACCAGCCGCAATGCCACGCCCATGGGCCGCTACCACTATACCCACCGTTGACTGCTCAGTGCTCAGCAGGGCATCGGCATTAGCCAGCAATACCGCCAATACATCCGTTTCACTTTCCGGCAGAGACACACCTAAGGCCGAACGAAACTGTAACAAAGCGGCACGCGCTATCTCGTATTCAATGGAATAGGTGAAGCGGACAGAGCGTATCACGGGTTCAACAACTTGCCGGTTCTGCGCTAGGCGCTCCAATGTACTTGTCAGGTGCATGGCAAGCACCAGCGCCAATTTTTCGGGGAAGGTACGCCCCAATTGCTCTTCAGCAAACTGCACAATGTGACGGCTCACTACCGCAACGCGTTCATCAACGAGTCTCGACGCTGACCCCTGTCTTTCCTGGGAAACCTCGTCGGCAAAACGCTGAAAATAGTGCTGGATATCGAGATGGAGAAGCCTGCTAATTTCATTTTCCGGCAAACCGCTCCCGCGCAGCATACTCAAATCGCTACTTATTGTATCGTAGAGGTCCTGAGCTGACTCAGGCAAATTGCCCAGGCTCAAGCCGGTGGGGGTAAAAATATGCGTTGCCTCCAACAAGTGCGCTACAGGCTCCAGGGCACGGTTGAGTTCAGAGGTACGCAGCAGGCCATGTCGCACATGATCTGGCAAAACTCCCAGGTGCACATTCAGTTCTGCCAGGTTATGCGTACGATACTCGAGATACGCCCGAGCACAGGCCAGTTGCACATCAGTACGCAGTTGGCCAATATTACCAGGACACTCATAGAGCAATAGTGCACATAATACCTGCGGCGCAACATGGATATTCGCCCCAATACCGCTACACTCGGTCGTAAAAAAGGCGCGCAGCAGTTCATAGCGCTCCATCATCGTGCGCTCATGCAGGCCGGGCAGGGTAATCGTCATTGGAATACGCCGGTGGAACGTAGGCAACAAGGCGGTATCAGGGTTTTCAGTCGTTGCGGCCAGCAGGAGAAGCGAGGACTGCCGCTCCTTGACATCGCCCAAACGCCGGAAATGCTCGCGGTCCATCAGGTAAAACAACATCTCCTGGCCTTCGGGTGGCAAGCGATGTACTTCATCGAGAAAAAGGATACCGCGATGGGCTTGCTCTACCAGACCTTCACGGTCACGATCTGCCCCTGTATAAGCACCTCGCACAACACCAAAGAGCTGGGCCATCAACAGCTGTGGGTTCCCTGCATAATCGGCGCAGTTGAAGCTGACGAAGGGCGCATCAGCAGGCAATGCGTTAAGTTCTAGCGCAAAGGCGTGCATCAAGCGAGCAAAGGTGGTTTTGCCTACACCACTCGGCCCGCAGAGCAATGTATGCAGCCCCCGGGGAGGGTAAAGCATAGCTGCTTTCGCCTGCTGAACGGCAACCTTCAGACCCTCGCCGCTGCCGATCAACGTTTCAAAACTGGTGACAACTGCCCGCCCATGTACAGAAGCAACGACAGCAGGCGGTTTGCCAGGCTCCTGGGTCACCTGTAAAGGCAGAGAAGCTTGAGGCTTGTTCTCCCGGTAGCGAAGTCCATCAGCAGGCGACAGTATCGCCTGCTGGGATGCTGGCCAGTTGGGATGCCATTTTCCGTTGCCCCCACTTACCCGTAATGGCTCTGTTGAGGGAGTTTTGACAACAAAAAGCACCGGACGTCCGGCAATACGCTCGATCTTCCCTTCCTGGGCCAGTAAATTGAGATCGCGGCTAGCATTGGTCCGATCTACACCAGCAACATCTGCTACATCTTCAGCGCTGAAGCCAGAATGACGACGCATCGCACCACTTTGTGCTGGTCGCTGTGCACACAACGATCGTAATGCTTCAAGTATCCGATCCTTGCGGAGCACGGAACGACTCCTTACTAGGCAGGCCATGCGAGGAACACAAGGCTTATAAGGCTACTTGCCTGCCAGTGGAAACATACTGATCTATAAGGGGCAAGAAAATATTATTGATCGTCTTTGTCGCTAATCTCCAGCTCCCTTTTAAAATTCCTTATTATTACTATTACGCTCATAAAGCAGTGCAATTTCACATTATTAAGTATCTTCCTTTTGTTTTGCTAACTGGTAACCATTCAGGCTCCCTCGCCGCCTGCGGTTGCACAGCTCACAATCAACAAAAAACATATGCGAACTGCCGTAGGGAGTGAGGACTCAGGAGGGGAAAATGCAAGAATACAAATATGAAAGCACACCTCTGACTGACTTCTGGTATAGTCGAAGGCATGCTTCAAGTTCGACGTCTATTTATGATCAGGTCTGTTTAATTGAGCCTCCAGCGGATAGAAGCTGCATTGCGCAGGAGTCGATGGACAATGTTACGTCGCAGGCGATAGACTTCCCGCACCTCGCTAAACTCCTGCGGACAGAAGCAGACTATTTCTCTGGGCTTGAGACCGCAGTGATAGAGCAAATAGGCCACGCGCTGTCCTCGCCTGCCTCGTAGGAATCTTCCACCAACGGTTCTCCTGCTTCACCTGGCTCTGGCAAGGGTACCTCTTTTGGTCGTGAGTAGGCCCGCAGAGTATCGAGAATAGCGCCATTCAGACAGGCACGCAGGTACCGCAAGGCCGCAGCCAGGGTGTCAAATTCCAACTTATCATGGCAAGCGGTTGCTAGCCAGAAACGTTCAAAAGCCTGGGCCATATAATTCTCTTCGCTATCGAAGCAATTCGCCGCCTCTCTGCTGGGATGACGATGTATCCAGCCACGCAGAATCCCGCTGAAGCACCGCTGCAAGCAATCCCAGGCACGCTGGTCTCCCTGCAATGTAGCGCGACGTAAAATTTCTAAGCAATACCGATCATTGTATGCACTTCCACGCCAGAAATTGTTGATCTCCCTCATACTGTGCTCTTCCAGTACAGATAAGCTCATAGCAGCGGGTTCTAGATGTTCGGAAAGTGAGAGGTTATCCAGGCATGTAATAGCAAGTTTTTCTGTCCAGTCAATATCGGGTTTGTAGATCGTATTATTCATCAGTGCCGATTCTCCTTGAGTGCTCATTCTCCTCGCAGATGGTCAGGGATTCCCGCTCTAGAAACCGGAATCGCTACTTAAAGTCTACAGTGCTGGACACAAAAATACATCGATACAAAGAGGTAATTTCTGCGGCTATCAAGAGCAACGAGGAGCGATCTTCAAGAAGGCATATAGTTCTAAAGAACTAGACAAGCTTATGCTCAATGGCATAGCGCGTCGCGGCACTGCGCGAGGCAATATCCAGCTTGCTATAAATCGAGCGCACATGGGCTTTAACGGTCAGCAGGCTAATAACGAGCCGCTCAGCGATCTGGGCATTGGTTAGCCCCATTGCCAGTAAGCGCAGCACCTCGACCTCACGTCCCGTCAGTCCAGCCGGAGAGTTCGGAAGAGACGTCACAGTGGAAGCCGGATGCGCCAGCTTAGACGAGGTATCCGCACGAGATGCCCCAACAGTCTCGACGGCTCGTTCCTGGGCTGCGCTATCGGGACTCAGAAGAGATACCTCCGCAGGAGTCATTGTACGTCCCTCAGCCCACGCTGTCGCAAATACCTCCTCACCAAGCTGACTGCGTACTTTTGCTATCCCCCACTCATTAATGGCGCGCTCGAAAGACCGCAGAGGCACACTAATGGCCTCGCGCAGAGCTTCTGCCGTCCCCCAGAGCCGTGCAGCCCATAAAGGGCTCGCAAGGGATTCCTCAGTAGAAGTCTGTGCCGTGGTTATCGCTAATCCCTCCAGGCAGGCCGCAATAAACCACCTGTCGTCCAACTCAATCATGATTGCCAGACTATTCTCGTAGCGGGCACGCGCGGCGGCATAATCGCCCTGGCTCAGAGAAAACCACCCGAAGGTCAGGGATGTGTACGCAATACCCTGCCGATTCCCTAAGGCTTTGTGTATGGCCAGGCTCTCCTCTATCAAAGGACAGGCTGCTGACCCCTCTCCTTGTAGGAGGGACACAAAGCCGAGGAGATTAAGCGAGTAGGCAAGGCCGCGTTGATCTCCCAACTCCCTGGATATGGCCAGACTTTCCTCCACCATTGAGCGTGCGGCGGCAGTATCAGTTTGATCAACCCGAAAAGAGGCCGCAAGCGCCGAGAAGTAAAGCGTGTCGCCAAGGTTCCACTTGTCACCCAGTTCTCTGAAAAGCACCAGGCTCTCTTCAAACATAGCGGATGCCGCTGCGTAGTCGCCTGCCACCATGGCTACAAATGCCAGTCCATTTATCGAGGAAGCGATACCTCGGCGATTTCCCAGTTTTCGGAACAGCTCCAGGCTCTCCTGGCACAATACCTTCGCATGACCATAGTCGCCCTGTGTGTAAGCCATTACCCCCGCTCCATTGAGTGCCTTCGCCTGCACCTGCATTGATACCATTTCCAGATTGCTGCCAGACAGTATACCTTCCAACCATTGGCGACCTTCGCTCAAATGGCCGCGCATTACCCAGAACTGGCACAATGCCCCACTAAGCCGCAAGGCCATCTCGACTTCTTCCCTCTCCACCAGCCAACGGAGAGCCGTTCGCAGGTTATCATGCTCGCGTTCCAATTGCTCCAGCCATATGACTTGTTGCGCGCTCCTGAGCTTTTGTTCCGTCTCCTCCGCCAGCTTCAGATAATAATTAGCGTGAGCAAGCCTTGTTGCTTCTGCTTCCCCGGCCTCTTCACTTGCCGCCAGGCACTCCAGCCCATACTCGCGGATCGTCTCGAGCATCACGAGGCGAGGTTCGCCATTCACATCTTCTACCTGCTGGAGCAGATTCTTGTCAATCAGGGATGCCACTCCCTCCAACACGTTTGTCGCTACATCGCTCAAAGTCTTGCACACCTCCTCCACCGCTGCCAGCGTGCACCCTCCAACGAAGACGGAGAGTCGCCTGAACAGCCTCTGTTCATTGGTACTCAGCAGGTCATAGCTCCACTTTATCGCGTTGCGTAAGGTCTGTTGGCGCTCCGGCACATCCCGCGCTCCCTCTGTCAACACCTGGAGCCGGCTTCCCAGTCGTGCCAGCAGTGCCTGGGGTGGCAGCAGCTTGATGCGAGTGGCCGCCAGCTCTATCGCCAGAGGCAGCCCATCCAGTCGAGCACAGATCTCAGCAATAGCATGCGCATTCGCGGTGGTCAGCTGGAAGTCAGGTTTGAGAGCCAGGGCTCGCTCAACGAAGAGGGCTACCGACGAATACTGCGACAGGACTTCAATAGCGGGAAGATGCTTCGGATCAGGTAGTGACAGTGGTGGCACCGGAAACTCACGTTCGCCACGCACTCGCAAGCTCGTCCGGCTGGTTACCAACACCTTCAGGTCAGGGCAGGTTACCAGCAGTTCCGTGACCACAGGTGCTGCGGCCACGACTTGCTCGAAGTTATCAAGCAGCAGCAGGAGTTGCTGCTCACGGAGATAGGCTTTCAGGAGTTCCAGCAGCGATCGATCTCCGGTCTCGCCAAGTCCGAAAGTGCGGGCAATGCTCGGAACAACCAGGTCAGGGCCGCTAATGGGTGCCAGAGGTACAAAGCAGATGCCATCGACAAACGCATCCACCAGCTCCGTAGCTATTTGAACGCCCAGGCGGGTTTTGCCGACGCCACCGGGACCAAGCAGGGTAAGTAGACGCACCTCCGGACGCGAAAGGAGAGCGCAAGCAGCCGCCACCTGCTGCTCACGCCCAATTAGCGAAGTGAGTTGTACAGGCAGGTTATGAATGGAAGTTGACGTGGCCAGCTGCCCCGGAGGAAGAACGAACATTCTTCTCTGCATAGTCGCCATCTCCACAGTCCCTTCTTGATAGCTGAAGGTTGCGTGTGATTTTATGTAGATGTCGGGAACCCAATAATAATCAAACTTTGCTTCCTATTATATCGTATGAGTACACCGGATTGCTGAGGAAACCTCAATAATCACAAATCATGGCACAAGATGTCAAGAAGTATTCCGTATACTATCTACTGAACCGAATCTCAAACAATTGTAACTGCCCAGGACTTCTCGCCGCCGACGGCGACTCGCCAAACTATGTGTTGGTAGCGGTCTTTGCAGCCGATGGCTGCAAAGACCGCTACCAACACTAAAACACTTGCGAACTGCCGTAGGCAGTGAGGAATCCTCAATAGGCACAAAAGGAGTGTGAATCTTTTTTATTCTTCAAAGGTTGCTATTCGTGCGAAGACTCGATATCCAGCAGCGGCTGCTAAGCGCAAAGATGCAGTATTCTCGGCAAGGGCACTGTAGAGTGGAACAAGCCCTTCTTGCATGACTGCACGTGTCCACACGATGGTGGCAGCAAGCGCATAGCCTCTTCGACGAGCTTCTGGTAGAGTATCGATTCCCTGCTCACAGGCCTCCAAGGTACGGCGAGAGCTATGTGCCAGGCTCAGCAAACGTTCTGCGACGACTACACCAATGAGAGGACGTCTCTCTGGCCGAAAGTAGTCATCGAGAGAACTTGCCTGGAAGACCTCGACCAATGGTTGGTCCCGCGAGGTCAGAGGATGTGCTATGCTATGGGCAGTAGTTATGTCGAGTCGTGGAGATGCGCCAGGAGAAAAAGCAAGCTCGCGACTAATCCCTGACATGGAGGCAACGATCGGTGGGAAAGCGAGTGCTTCATTCACTTGTAGACGCAGAGCTTCACGTTCCATCGAAGTGACATCCGGTCTCCAGAGATGAACTCGGCCATCAGCTAGTTTGGCTGCACAGAGCTTCCAGGATGGCCAGGAGCTTTCTTGCAAAAGTTTAACATCATCCTGCTCGATGGGAGGAAGTCGTACGCCCCAAACCGCCTCAACATGCAAACGGAGCAATGCTCGATCTGTTGCTACCATGACAATCCTTTCTGCATGGTGGTGTGCTTTTCCGTTCCAAAGATCCATATACCCCAAGCTAGAGAGCGAGAGACGCTCCGCGCCAGGAATAGACAGGTGATCTCAATTACCCCCATTATCGAATATCAAGATGACAATATGATGACAGAAGTGACGAGGAAAGTTCATGCGGTTGTCATGTAGCTATACTATACTTTAGATAAGGATGTTTAGGAACAGTGGTGGAGCAAGCCTGGTACCGCTTCTGAGACATCAGACTCTTTGATGAACATGGTTTCCTGTACCGTTTTTCTGAAAGAAAGGGACCTAGATGCAAATATCTTCTCAAGACGCGCCCGTGGCTCGACGCTGGACGCAGACTCTCTACCTGGTGTTGGCCAGCCTGACCCTGCTGGGCATCTTTCTGCAGGGATTTCTGATCGGCGCTTTCCTATTTGGAGGGGCGATCTGGGGTAAGGATGCGCATTCCATCGTGGGGTTAGCGCTGCTGGTCCTGTCGCTGCTCCTGGCGCTGGTGGGGCTGTTGGCGCAAGTGCCCGGGAGGATGAAAGTGTGGGGGTTTCTGCTTTTTGTCCTCATGATTATTCAGTTTATTCTCCCCTCTACAAGCGGGAGTATTCCGCTGCTCGCCGCGCTGCACCCGGCCAATGCCATGCTATTGTTTGGCCTGAGTTTGTTCCTCATCTTTCGGATACGGCAGCTGATGCGAGCCAATGAGTGAAGTTGTGCAGCAGACAAACCTGGATAAGAAGAAGAGGCTTTTATTGAAAGCAGCAAAAAACTCTCAGCTCAAAGATTCACACAAATTTTTTTGTGTGAATCTTTGAACGAAGATTTCACGGCTTATGAAAAGCCTCTGCCTTCGTTTCCTGTGCTACAGGTTCAGAAGTAATAACTCCCAACCACCTGGCGACAAAAGGAACGGACGTACCCTGAAGCAGCACCGAGGCGAAGACTACGAAGAAGACCAGGTCGAAGAGAAGCGAGGCTCTGGGCAACCCAGCTAGGAGTGGAAATGTCGCTAACACAATCGGAACGGCTCCCCGCAATCCTACCCACGAGACGAAGAGCTTTTCCTGAAGGGACATCTTCACGGGGAGCAGGGTAATGAGGACGCTCACCGGGCGAGCAATGAAAATAGCAACCCCTGTAATGAGGAGTCCACTCACGAAGACAGCAGGAAGGTGTGAGGGAAAGACGAGCAATCCCAAGATCAAAAACATCGCAATTTGCATGAGCCAGGCCAGGCTATCGTGAAAGCCGGTGAGCCGATTCACACGCTGGACAGAACTGTTGCCCAACAGGACTCCTACCAGATAAACCGCTAGAAACCCGCTGCCTCCAAGGGTGGCAGTGAGCCCATACGCCAACATAACGAGCGCGATGGTCAGCACTGGATAGAGTGCGGCCTCTTCCAACTTGAGGCGACCGATAAGATAAATCGCTCCCCAGCCAAGCAGCAGCCCAAAGATGGCTCCGATCCCCATTTGTTGCACAAACAGCAGGAGCACCGCAAACACAGACTCATGGGGGTTGGCGAGGAGGTTCGTGAGGCCAATGGTGAGAAAAACCGCCATTGGGTCATTACTGCCCGATTCTAGTTCGAGCAATGGAATGAGTTTTCCTGAGAGGTTGAGCTTCCTGGCTCCCAGCACGCTAAACACCGCAGCGGCATCAGTTGCTGAGATGATAGCGCCCAACAGCAATCCTTCGAGGAACGAGACATGGAGCAGAAAGAGGGCAAAGACAGCCACCACTAACGCGGTCAGGAGCACCCCGATGGTGGAGAGAGCTAAAGCTGCTCCAAGAGCGGGACGAACAACCTTCCACTCCGTATCTAACCCTCCGGCAAAGAGGATGAAGGCGAGGGCAACCACCCCAACAGATTGTGCCACCGACGCATCATCAAAATAAATACCACCTGGACCATCTGAACCCGCCAGCATGCCGATCCCCAAGAAGAGCAGCAAGGCAGGAATACCCAGTCTACTGGAGACTTTCCAGGCAAGGATGCTTAAAAGAAGCATCACTGAGGAGACAAGCAGCCACTCTTCAAAATGCATACGACTGTCCTCCTTCCGCTGTATATGCAGAGAGATGTCTCTTTCAGAACATAGCACCGGCCTACGATGCACCTAGGTTTTATGTTTCTAGCACGTTATTGACATCGGAGAGAAAGACACTGGCAGAGCTTCCGCTTCTTCATTGAGTGTGTCTTGCTTTCACAATACCACACGATGAGCTTCTTTTAAACCATTGTAGAACACTTCATCAGAAAGAAATTCCTTCAAAATACCTGGAGCAAAGTAAAGATCCCGAAGGTAGACATTTGGAGATAATTCCTGTCACCCTGAGCGCAGCGAAGGGTCTGGCTCACCGAACAAAGAGATCCTTCGCTGCGCTCAGGATGACACTCAGGACACTTCTCAAGTCCGCTCACGGGAGCCTTATCTCCAAATGTCTATCCCGAAAGAGCGCTGGTTGACGTATCTCGAGACTTGTTTTAGAATCAACGCGTTAAATTCTTTACCTTGAAGGATCACATGAGCCCGACCCAAAAACCACGAGTAAAGATCTGCTGCATCAGCAGCATACAAGAAGCGCAACTGGCCATCTCATATGGGGCATTCGCCATTGGCCTGGTCTCAGAAATGCCGAGCGGCCCTGGTGTCATCTCTGAGAGCTTGATTTCTGAAATAGCAGCGACTATACCACCCTGGATCTCCTCTTTTCTGCTTACCAGCAAACAGGACCCCGCAGCAATTATTAAGCAGCTGCGTCGATGCGGCACGAACACCGTTCAGATCTGTGACAGTTTCCCCATTGATGGCTATAAGAAGATCAAGGATGCTTTGTCTTGGATGGCCATTGTTCAAGTTATTCATGTTAGAGGACCCGATTCGATAGAGGAGGCAATGGCGATCGCTCCCCATGTCGATGGGATTTTGCTGGATTCCGGCAACCAATTACTGGCTATAAAAGAACTGGGTGGAACTGGACGCATACATGATTGGGAGATCAGCCGGACAATTCGGGAAGCGGTAGACGTGCCGGTTCTCCTGGCCGGTGGACTTAACGCCGATAATGTTGTTGAGGCCATCAGGCTGGTCAGACCCTTTGCCGTTGACCTTTGTAGTGGTGTTCGCACCAATGGAAGGCTGGATGAGGCGAAACTTGCAAGTTTTTTTAGTCGGGCTGCTGGGGTATAATAACGCATATTAGCCTGTAAAATACATTCAAGAATA